>SXGQ01224418.1_pt1 | contig 19690 bp, 31 predicted proteins | sample 3178371 | NCBI WGS metagenome assembly SXGQ01 (sample SAMN11356859, study PRJNA531348) | freshwater metagenome | isolation source: freshwater sample F1-20 | place: China: Fuxian Lake, Yuxi | collected 2017-12-25 | reverse complement strand
GCTAATTTAGAGCCAAGCCCCTCATCTGTGTCTTGATTCTTTTGTGCTTTTTCTGCTGCAGAAATAGTGCGCCATAGATTATTCATTGGACCTTCCATTGCCCGGGCCTTGCGTTCGCGATCTGTTAGATTCTGTTCACGATCGGCATATTGCCAATTACTGCCGCCTAGTGACTTGTACTCTGCCTTCATGCGTTCATACTCTGCTTTCAATTCCGGCAGTTTGGCAATGTTATCCGCCATCTGTTTGTCGGCGGCAGTCTTACGTGCAACCTCATCACGAGCCTTTAGGCGATTTAAACCTCGTTCTCTTTTATTGAAAGTGGCCAGTGCATCGGGTTCGTTAAACATTGCGCCTATTCGACTCTGTGCTTTTTGCTTCAGTGCTTTTTCACGATAGTCGCCTAGGCTAACTTCCGCCACACCTTGCTCGACTTTGTTCCATGATAGTTTTCTACCGTCCGGTAAAATTGCCTGTATTGGGCCATCAATCATTTTGGCCTGTATTAGTTTTGCATCTGGAAATTTAGCTTTAACTAAACGCATCCATTCTTGTTGTGTGCGACCTTTAGCATCAACTGCTCGTCCTGCGCTTTCTGCAGCAGGAGTAGCGGCAGGCGCATACTTGTTCTTGGCTTTAGCATTCCTAGCATCATCAGCAGCTAAAATTTCAGCAGCACTTGACCCTGCTGGTAATCCCAGTGTTGGGGCAATGACATCTAGCATGGCCTGATTCTTGCCAATAGTTGGCTGTGCCAACATAATAGCTATGGGACTCTTACCAGCTTTGGCTGCTGCCTGTCCACCATCGGCATCTGGGTTTGGTGCGCCACCAGGCTGACCGGGTTTTGGCGCTAGTTTTACAGGAGCATTGTCGGCTTGTGCGCCACCAGCATCTATGTTAGTCATGTTCTTTTTGTATTGTGCGGCTGCTGCTGGGTCATTCTTATCTAAGTAGGCCTGTTGTGCAGCCTGTACATCGTCTGCACTAGAGCCTGGAGGTAGACCAAAACGTTTGCCCATACGATCTAGTATACGCTGTTCCATATCATCTGTTGCCTGCACTATGGGTTCTTTGGCTGCAGGAGGCGCTGCCTTGGCTGCAGGAGGCGCTGCCTTGGCTGGTGGTGGGTTAGGTTTCCCAGTGTCTGGGTTGTATCCGTAAGGAGCAGCAGCCACTCGGACTGCAACTGGATCTGCAACGCCAGCCTCCACTACACCTTCGCCGCGATACGACGACCCTACTACTGGTTTTCCTCCGCCTTTGAAATTAGTTGCTGCTGCTCGCCCTAGTGTTTTACCAGCCTTACCAGCTACAGCATCTCGTTGACCACCGATGTGTTTGCTACCGTAATCGGTTTTTTCACTCTTTCGGGGCTTGCGAAATTTACCATGTTGAATTTCACCGCCACGTGCTAAGAAGTCGGCTACAGCATCTTCCGCATACTGTTTGGTCTTATGCTTGACATCGCCCTGCTTCTCGGCCTTCTTTTTGTCTTTGTGTTGTCCAGCCTTGCCGGCCAGCGAGGCATTTTTAGCCACGAAGTTTCTAGGCTTTGATTGTTTTTTAAGTTCTATAATAAATTCTTTAGCTTTCATAATTGGCCTTCTTTTTCAATCCACGGTTCAAGTCCTTGACGAACAGCAGAAAATACTTCATCAGCATTGCCTTGTAAGCCTGCCGGCAATCCTGTTTTAAATAATTCAAAGTCATTCACAATAGCAGCAGCTCGCATTTTACTTGCACTCATACCTTCTGCACCTTCTGCATCTGGATCTCTAGCACCACTAGATTCAATCTCAATTGATTTAAGATTATAATCAATGCCGTTTTGTTTATTGAACAATTCTGTAAATGCTGCTACACGATCTGAGCCACAGACAAAAATTACATTTTCAAAACCTTGTTTTTCTAGACTTTGAAGAATTCCAATAGCAGTACCTACTGAAGTATCCCCAATGTCAATATTGGGAAATGCCTGCTGGATAAATCCCAGCTTGACATCAAATGGTAAGGGATTTTCTAACCTTGTTTTGTTCTTGCCAGTGGGTTTATGAGTTTGTGACACAAACAAAAAATGAGCATCGGCCTTTTGTTTCAAGATAGCGTCGACTACTTTCTGATGACCAATCGTGGGAGGATTCATTCTGCCAAATGCAACGGCTGCTGTTTTCCCCAATTGTTCAAAAAGTTCTAACAGTCTCATTGTTCGTAGTCACCTTTTTCCATATGCTTTTCTTGTTCAGTGGCTATCATCTTGGCCAATTCTACTAGTTTGTCTTTGGGAAATTTGTCTTCAGGGCTTTCGATTTCAAATTTTTCACAGTATGCCTCTTTGCAAGATTCTAAAGGACGGATATATATTTTATATGCATTGGGATTCCCTCGATGTTCTTTATGACGATTCACAGCTGGAAAAAAATAGTTTTTAAGTACAGCATCATCGTTATCGATAAAGAATTTCAAGTCATTGGTCCAGTCTACATCAGTCTGTGCTGAAGTAGGTGCCCCTATTGCACTGAACATTTCTTTCAATAACATCACCAGCTCCTGCAACTCCAGTAACGGGCTTTGTGGCGCGGTCCTGGATTAGCACAATTATGACGGGCACGGAAACTTTTTCTACGTGCTGGATTAGATTTTTTGATACGCATTTTCTTATCGCCAAAGTTTACTTTGACAACGTTGCCCTGCGGATTTTTTACATATACTTTAGATTTCTTTACATCGCCGGCCATTTTCTTGCCCAGCTGTACTTCGCGACCTTGATATTTTGCTTCGTCTACATCAGCATCCTCTTTGTAGGCTTTGCTGTACTTGTCTTTTAGAGCACCTAATTCTTTTTGGCTAGCACCCTCACGACCGGCGGCCGCTGCTTTCACCATGTATTCTTTACCGTGCTTTTTTACTCCGGTATGATATTGTAGGCCACTTTCATCTACTTCGTCGTGTTCTTTGATTTTTTCGCAGTCGTTAGCACCAACTCTGCGATAGCCCTTCCAACAGGCTTTACCTTGTGTGCCTTTGTCCTTCTCTTCGTGGATTATTTCACCTTCGAAAAATCGTACGCCTTCGTTGGTTAGCATTTCTAGGGCAGTGTCATCTAGTTCAACGACAATACCGTCTTCTAAAACTTCTACCACGTGGGTGGAAATTTCAAAATCTGGACTAAAACTTATACCGAACTCATCTCCAACTTCCGGTGTATCGGATTCTATTAAATTTTCTAGTATAGATAATTTGTCTAAAAGGTCTCTCATAGTATTTCCTAAAGTAATACTATATTTATCGCTTTGGAACTTTTAGTAATTATAACGAACTTGCGTTATAGTACCTTCAATCAGTCTATAACCAAGACGGATCCAAACAAAATTACCGGTAAAGTTACGTATTTCGTTGGTGGCTAGCGGAGTGCTGTCTAGTGATTCTAGGTTTTCAGCTGAATTGTCATAGAGCACATCTACCCAATCGCTGTCTCCGGGATAAAGTTCTAGAGAACCCTGTAGTTTAACTGATCCTTTGAAGTTGTCAAATTCAAACATCACTGTGTGCAGGCCACCATTCTTTCTGTGATAGCCTGCACCTTTGAATTTGTCAGTGAACACATAGGAAATTCCCGAAGTACCATCCCAGGTTTCGGTACTAGTTGCAGATAATAAAATGATGCTTTCTATGGACATCTAGTATTTATCGACTATGATGTATTCATAGATCTTGCCCAGCACCTGTGAATCACGCATTTTTAACATCAACAGGGTATTTGCATCTTCGACATACATATATCTTCGATCCCAGTACCAATCTGTGTGCTGGAACCATATTTTTACAGATTCAGAAACTAAAATTCTATTTTGTTGGCTATCTAACCAAGATAGATAATTGCTTTTTGACTCTTTGTCGCCTTGAAATTTATGCGGTAATAGGAAAATTTTGTATCTGTATTTGTTATAAGGTAATTTTTTTGCTAGGATAAAATCAGTATTTTCTAATATTCCTAAATTATTTGCTGTGGGTGCGTACCTATGCACAATGATAGATTCAAATGTTGATGATACGGAGTCAAATATATCTACATTATTAAAATACAAATCAATAGTGTTAGATTCAATTCGTTTGGCAAAGTCTTGTTTATTTAGACCAAATAAAAATTTACTCAGCTCTAAAAAAGATATTTTATTTTTAAGGGCTCTGTGATGCGAAGAAAACACACTTTTAGTGTATGTTGTTGGATTTGTGAGAAAATTAATGGTTTCATCATAACCTAGTAGTCTATACAAAGATACACCGGGGCAAAACAGTGTGATTTTATACAACCACTTGTTGTAAAATTTTCTCTTGGTAAGTTTAAGTTTCTGCATTTGTCATGTCAGCGGTTAATGCCAAAGCATGTTTCATTGCTTTCCTTTCAGTTTTGGTCAAGGGTTTTTGAATTTGCTCAACAACAAAATCAAGATCGTCGTTAACAACATTGACTTTGACCAATCCACCTTCTTTTAAATCACCAAACAACACTCTACGACTCAATGGCGATTTAATCTTGTTGTCAATCAATCTTGCAAGAGGTCGAGCACCCATCTTTTTATCATAGCCCTTGACTGCCAGCCATTTGGCTGTTTCTGCATTGACACTAATTTCGATGCCTTTATCTTTCAACTGACTGTTTAGTTCTCCAACAAACTTCTTGACAATCTGTACTACAACTTCTTGACTGAGCTTGGTAAATTTAATTACAGCATCTAATCGATTACGAAACTCAGGAGCAAAGAATTTTTTTACAGCCTTGTCATCTTCTCCATCTTTGTCTAGATCCCCAAATCCTATAGTGTTGTTTTCATTATCCTTAGCACCGAGATTGCTGGTCATCACAAGTATACAGTTTCGACCATCTGCCTGTTTGCCATTTGATCCTGTGACAAATCCATTGTCCATGAATTGCAATAGAATATTACTGACATCTGGATGTGCTTTTTCAATTTCATCTAGTAACAGCACACAATTCGGTGTTTCCTGTAACTTGGTTATAAGTTGTCCGGCATTGTCTTCGTAGCCAACATATCCGGGAGGTGCACCAATCAATCTTGCTACCGAATGTTTTTCTTGATATTCACTCATATCAAATCTTACCAAAGGTATTGACATCTTTTCACTGAGCTGTCTAGCAGTTTCAGTTTTACCGCAGCCAGTCGGTCCGAGAAACAAGAAACTGCCAATAGGTTTATTAGGAGTTTTCATTCCTGCCTGTGCTACAAATATTTTGTCCAAAAGATTATCCACAGCCCCATCCTGTCCAAACACAGAGGATTTCATGCCGTTTTCTAGATCAGCAAGATTTTTGCTTTCTTTCTGCGCTACATTTTCCAACGGCATATTAATCATCTTGCTGAGTTCATAGGTAACCTGTTCTACGTCAACAATTTGATCCATGCCTTCTTCGATCACAGTATCTTTGATTTTATATCTTGCGGCAGCACAGTCTATAATGTCAATGGCCTTGTCCGGTAACTTTTTATCATTCATGTATTTCATTGACAGCTTCACAGCTTGATCAATAGCAGCGTCTGTGATTTTAACATTGTGATGTTGCTCATAGTACTTGCGAATACCTTTGATAATTTTTACACTGAGTTCTGGAGTAGGCTCATCAACAGTCACACGCTGGAATCTGCGCATCAGGGCACGATCTTTTTCAAAGTGCTTGCGATATTCTTCCCAGGTTGTAGATGCAATTATTTTAATAACACCTTTTGTCAACATAGGTTTAAGCATATTTGCCATATCGTTGCTGGATTGACTAGATGCACCGGCACCTTGCATCATATGAGCTTCGTCTATAAACAAGATAATCTTGCCTTTCTTTTCCAACGCAGCCAACACTGCCTTTATACGTTCTTCAAAGTCACCTCTATACTTGCTGCCAGCTAGTAACGCTGAAATATCAAGAGTATATACCTGATGGTCTTGTATAAACTTGGGAACTTTCTTTTCAAAGATCTTGCGGGCCAGTCCTTCTGCAATTGCAGTTTTACCAACTCCGGGATCGCCTACCATTAAGACATTACATTTGCTACGGCGAGCCAGTATCAATTGTATTTTTTCTAATTCTTCATCTCGTCCAATAACTGGATCTATCTTGCGTTGTTTGGCATGCAAACTTAAATTTGTACAAAATTGATTTAATATTTTTTCTACTTGATTTAAATTCACTACTTGATGCTCACTTTCTTCTTCTTCTTGAATTATATTTTCATGAATGTATTTCACAAATTTTTCTTTGTGTATTCCGCCTTTATTAAAGAAATAAAACGCAAAACTATTTTTTTCACTGAGTATACTTGCAATAACATCAAATACTTCTATCTTTTGTCGGCCGCTAAACAAAACTTGACTGAAACAACGATTGAGCACTCTTTCTACAGAATGAGTTTTTTTTGGTTTTTCAACAACTGTATTTTTAATATCTTCTAGATTGTTTTTGAGATAATGTTCTAGATTGGTTTTGATAAAATTAGCATCTGCGCCGTATTGCTCTATGAGCTTGAATGTTGGCTCATCACTCATCATACCAAATGCCAGATGTTCAATGGTTATATATTCATGTGTGAGTTTTCGAGCGACTCCTACAGAGAATTCAAAGATATTTTGTAGACTTTGACTTGGTTCGATCATTCGTGTTATTTCCTTAATTCAACAACTTAGTTTAACAAATTTAAAATCTATTGTCAACTAAATTTAGACTTTGTTTTTTCAACAGCATCTTTTTGTTCAGAATTTAAATTCTTTGGAATTTCTATCTGTACTTTTATCAACATGTTACCTCTTACCTTGGTTCTTAAATTAGGCAATCCTTCACCACGGCAACTTAATATAGTATCAGGCTGTGTGCCTGCTGGAATATCTATGGTCAATGTTTTTTTGTCAATGGTTTCTATGGTTATTTCAGATCCTAGTATAGCATCCCAGGGGGAAATAAATTTCTTAATCATCAACATGTCACCCTGTCTTTGAAACACAGAATGAGGTTTGATCAATATGTTCACAATTAAATCACCCGGTGCCACATCCTTTAAGGTGTGTTCACCCATGCCTCTGTATCGTATCTGTTGTCCGTTTTCTATACCTGGCGGCACTTCAATATTTACAAGACGTTTGTTACCATTGGGTATTCCTATCTCTGCATCTATTACTCTGCCCTTGAGTATGTCTTCTAGTGTAACTTCAATGTTTACGTTTAATGTTTTGTTTTTCCTTACCGGACGTCCCTCAAACCCAAAATTACCAAAGATATCTCCGAAGTTACCTGTGTTAAAATGAAATTCAAACGGACTTCCTTGTCTATAACTTGTATGTTGCGAATTTGGATCTACTCCCATATCAAACATCTGTTTCTTTTGAGGATCACTGAGAGTTTCGTAGGCTTCAGTAACTTCTTTAAATTTTTTCTCATCACCACCACGATCGGGATGGTGTTTCATGGCCATCTTTCTGTAAGCAGCTTTGATGTCTGCATCTGAAGCAGATTTTGATATACCAAGTGTATTATAATAATCCATGTTCTTAAAATAAAATAGGGTCGCTTGCGACCCTATTATTTAAGCTAATTGTCTTGGTTACGCAATTTTTATTAATGCAGATACTCCATAGACCAACATGGTTTTAAATTGTATATCGTCTGCTTCGGATTCTAAAACATCTGTTCTGATTAAATCTTGAAGCAGCTCATTATATTCTGATTGACTGATTTGTCCAGATTGAAATGCTGAGGTGATCTGCAGAGCATACTGAGCTCTTTGTGCCATTGGGCCCTGTCCCTGTGCCAACTGCTGTAATTCTTGACTCATTAGAATCTCCCTATAACAGTCTTAGCCACTGCGGAGCTTTGTGTAATTAAAATCTTCTTCTTTATATCGCAGTAGATTTCCGTACCTTGTTTTTCTACGCTGCGTTTATAAAAATCATCTATAGTAGATTCCATAGGTTTGACAAGATTTATAACATCTTTGGTACCTTTGCTTTCACTGTACAAAACAAACCATTGCAAATTATCTTTGATAACTTTGACTTGTGGTGCATGTAGTTCTTTACAGTTTAATTTTTCAATACTTTGTCTTATATCGATTACACTTCTGCTTTGATTGTCGTCCCAAAAACTAGGTATTTTATCTTTGATATTTTGTAAAGAAAAGGTTGCACACCCTTGTAGAAGCACAACCAAACCTATTAGTGCTACACGTTTCATTTTTTCTTCACTTCTTCAGGCTTAGTGCCTTCATGTTTTTTGTGTACTTTGACTACTTTGCACTCCTGCTTGGGTTTATTTGTTTTGGGATCCATCACAGGCTTGCCATCTTTGCCCTGTTGATCTACACAGACTTTTTTAGTTTCTGGCTTTTTGTCTTCGGTCGCATATACAGGCATGATAAATGCACTGGCAAGTAAAAGTGTTAATAGTGTTTTCATTTTTTGTTTCCTCATAGTTCAGGTTGATCTGGTTGCATAGGCATGGGTTTACCTGTGCTGCTCATCATCGGTCTGGCTGGAGCTGCTGGCGCTCCAAATCCTGAATTGCCACCAAAGCTGCTAGATGCGCTTCCAAAGCCGCCTCCGCCAAAGCTGTTTGGTGCTGATGAACCAAACGAACTGGGTGCGCCGAAGCCTCCTGATTGCGGTTGGCCAAATGTTGAAGGCATGCCGCCTGGTGCGTTGATTCCGCCATTGTTTGCTCCGTTGAGTTTTTCCTGTGTGCGACCCCATGCTGCCAATCCTAGTACTGCACCCATGGCAATATGGAATAGACCAGCACCCTGTAATGTCAGTGGCATCCATTGCGTGATAGGTGATTTGGTCATGGTCTGTAGTAGGCTCCATAGCACAGGGAATATAACCATGTCCATGACACAGACAACCATATACATCCAGCCCATCATTGGACGCCATTTGGCGTTCATCCAATCTTCTTTTTTCTTTTCGCTTTCGCTTAGTACTTTGACTTCTTCACTCATGTGTCGCTCCTGATTATTTCTTAGCTTGCAGTTTTTCCACCTGCTTTTCCAACACCGCAATACGATGCGTTTGTAGATCAATGATGGCACGATTAGAAGCGGCACGGGTCACAGCATCAGTATTGGCCTGCATAAAGTCTTGGCGCAGTTTTTCACGAGCCAGTTCAGCACCCATGTTGGGAGCCTGCTTGTTGTCTGATGTGACCACCAACTGCATCTTGCTTTCCAGTATGGTGAGCTGAGTGGATAGTTTGTCCAGCGAACTCATTAGGTATACCACACAAGTAAACATGATAGGCAACACAGCAAACGTGACCTTTTCAATCAAGGCACCTTTGGTTTCACCTGCGGCCATTTTTTCTTTAAGTTGTTCCAGTTCCATTTGTCGCTCCTATTCTACTTTTGATTTTTCTAACTTGGCAATGTAGTTGGCCATCAAGTGATCAAATACACCAATATACTTTTGTCCTTTGGCTCTAGCTTTCATTCTACTGCGAGCCATGTCTTTTACCTGTTGCCACGGTGTTAGTGTTCTAAACAATCCATAGAAATTCATATACATGTGGGTACCGTGATGTTCAAATCCCATTAGTTTGAAAGGAACTTTGGTCACATCGTCACAGTTGTTCTGTACCCTATAATGTTCAACAGCCAAACTCTTAACAAACTCTGCATTGCCAACTCTAGGTGATCCAAATGTTACTAATGCTGTCACACGATCCTGTATACGACTAGCAGCGATGGTGGCCATTGCCGCACCAAGACTGTGTCCAGTTACATATACATTACCTGGATTGGCTTCTAGTTCTTTAGAGATACTGGGCCATAACTTGTTAATTTCACCTTTGAAACCCACATGCACCTTGCCACCACAGGCTTCGATGTTCTTACCCGACTTTAGGTCTGCCAACACATCTGACTTTTCAGTTACTTCGGTGCCTCTAAACGACAATACTGTAATAGTACCATTAGTCAACAAGTATGCTTGTGCCCCATCAATGTTAAAGAACTTGATGATTTTATATCCCAGTGCTTTGAACTTGGCAGTTGACACATCAGGATTGTCATAGGTAGTTGCAGATATTTTTGCAAATTCTAATAGTAGTTGTGTTTTCATGTTTAAAACCAAAGGTATATGCCGTTTAGGCTTAAAAAGATTCCAAAACCTGCTACTACAAAACTGCCCCAGAACATGGCCATACTCACAGCAAGTATGCTTGCTGACAGCACAACAATGGCTAGTTGGTATGCCGTATTAGCATATGCAATCCAAGGACTAGATTTTTTAGCCTCTTCACGATCAGCTTCCATAGCTCTTGCTTTAACAGCAATTTCTTTTTTGTCAACGTTCATACGCTCTGCTTCTGCGTAAAATTCTTTCTTTAATGCAGGATCATTAGTTGTTTTAGCGGCTATTTCATAACTTACACCACGCCCATTTTTTGCTTGATAATAGGCCCAGGCATTGTTAGCACCTAAAGTATTGCTTAATACTGCGCCAGACAGTTTACCACCATACCAAGAATTTACTGCCAATAACAGTGCAAATATGCTAATAACCATACCCGCTTTGTCTTTGATTTTAGCTTCACGTTCTGAACGTGACCCTGGCGCTGGCTTTGGCGCATCAGGATCTTTAACGTCTTTTGTAAATATTTTTAAAACCGAATCTACTATACTCATTATTCCGCTCCTGCTTAATATACTATTATTTAACGTTTTCGAAGATTTTCTTTTGTTCCTTGTACCATTCCTGCCAGGCTCTTAGTTTTTCTGCGTTTTCGTGGCAGGCTCCGTAGTTTTCAACGACTCTGTCGAGGAGCCTACTGGCTTCAATTCCCGAGGGGGTTCCATCAACTGCGGCGGCACGCTCGGGAACTTCATTACGACTGGCGCTGTCGTGCAGGCTGACAGTAGACTTAGGCAAAGTACACTGAGCATCCAGCTGCTTGCCCGCAACTTCTTTGATAATTTCTCTGTTAACATAAACATTTTCCTTGATCACTTTAATCTTTGTAACTACCTTGGTTTCTATGACTGTATTGACAACTGCACTTTTTTCTTCTGCAATTTTTACTTTTGCTTCAAGCTCACGCACACGTTCGCGCCACAGCATTTCCGTGCCGTAGCTTCCGAATAGGTAAGAACCTACAACTAATAATACAACTCCCACCAGTTCTGCAGGCAATTTGTATTGACCCATCATAGGAATCCATACCACTAGTTTACTGGCGACGTAGAGCATACCACCTATTCCAAATAGAATATAGGTGATCCAAACAAAAAGACTATCGGGGATTAGACTAAACATCCACCCAATCTGAGACATCAGTGTGCTCCGAATATGTGCAGTGCGTGTTCGTAGTGTTTGATTCTATCTTCTAGGCCTATGGTTCCACCGTTGATGCGTTTAGTCAATGTTAGAATGTCTCCTGCATCTGCCCACTGATTTAATTTATTCTGTTCCCAGAAGAAACAGGCCGATTGCACAGCACCTTCAAAGGTCTGTAGATATTCACTGGCTTCTTCAACAGGAATATCTAACGATCCTGCAAAGAATGTATAGTTATTCTTGCCAGTCAATTGAATAAGGCCGCGTCCGCAATATCGAAATCCGTCACCACTGGCCTCGTCACCGTTGCCCATGCGGTTAGCGTATACTCGATTGGCTATCATTTCGCCCTTGCCTGCATATCTAGCGGCAATGGCATCATCTGGAAAGTACTTGCCAAATATTCTGCGCAGGCTTGCTGCCTTGTAGTTTAGATTTTCTTTTAGGAAAACAAAACCGCCGCTTTCATGAGCGCATTGTGCAAGGAACGCAGCCACACGCTGAGGAGTTGTAATTTCATATTCGGGAAGTATTTCGTAAATTGCTTCAAACCATTGATCCACGTATGGATTTTTTGGAATCATCTCTTTCAGTTGTTCTTTTTTAAAGTCAAATGTAAAGCTCATTGTTCAATCCTTTGTAATAGCATTGCTTGGCCATTGCTGTCAAACAAAAATTTGTCGCCTACCTTGTTGATATTGTAGTCGCCTAGTACTTTAGTTAGCCAAAATATTTCACTGGTAGATGAATCATCCATTATTATAGCGTCTACTACTCCTTCTAGAATAGAATCAGTAGCAGCTTCTTTAATCATACGAAGTTTGATCTGTTTGTTAAAAGGTTTGTAAATGGTGATAACGTCGCCGTCTAGTGTTAGATCATCCATTAGAGTTTTACTGAAGAAGCGTTTGATGCCTTCCGTTTGTAATTTATTTAGATTGCGATCGTATTTGTCAGGAGTGGGAGGAACGATTCGACTCAATGAGTCTTGAGTCATATCAAATTCATCAGTCATTTTGTGATATTTAAATTTCCAATTATCTATTCCTGTGAGTTTCTCAACTCCGTGAGTTATTTCTTCAATTTGCTTAGAAATTTTGGGTGTACGATTAAGTTCAACAAATACAAAATATTCGCCTTTGGCGTTTTCTCCAGAACTGACATCAGAATCTAGCACAAACTCAAATCCTTTTTCTATGAATTCCATTACATCTTTAGCAGGATTTCGATCTTTAACTTTAAATGTAATTACGCAAACATCTCGATCTTCGCCCATTTTAGATCTGTGACTGTCAATCTCGAATAGTGGATAGATCATTTCTTGTAGATCTAACGATCTCAATCCTTCGTTAAGCTGCTGGTTGTTCTGCATTTGCCATATCCTGTACTTGTGCTTCTGCTGCATCGGCTTGAATGTTAACCGCACCTTGTTGATTTAGAATATCTTCAACTTTATTTTTATCTAGATTACGGTATCCGCGGTTGATATCATTCATTAATTTTTTAGGCATAGTTATTTTGACCATCCATATATCTTCTTGATCAATTTTACCTTTCTTTGTTCCGGGTCTAATATCATCGGGCTTTTTTATTTTTCTAACTTTGGCCAGTTTAGTTTCTGCAAACTGCACCTTACAGCCATAGTCTAGTAGGCGTTTGCCACCTTGTGGCTCAGGCATTTTTTCTTTGGGCCACATGAATGTACACTGAACCCAGTATCTACTTTCAACGGGACCTTGGACTAATTCGCCGTCTATCCAATTGTCGTAGACGTAGGTGTCTAATTCATCGATAACTCTTTCAAAATCTTTCAAAAGATTTAGACTATTGTTAGATCCGTATACGTTTTCTATATTAGCTATAATGTCTTTGATATCGGCCATAGTATCTCCCATTGTATTTATTCCGGTAGTTTCTTTAACACAACTTATAACTTTTAGAACTTGTTGTTAAATACAGTTGTGTTCGGCCACGGACACCAACGGTTTGAGGTCCGTGCCTAACACTTACAGGAGGGCTAACCTTATATGAAGAGAAGAAAAGCAGCACCGCTGAAAACAGCTAATGCTCATCATTACCAAGCGTCTAATGTCATAAACCTAGTAGATAACACATCTTACAAAAAACGTCCTAGAGTTCAAATATATCCCAAAAATCTCAGTCAAGAAGACTACCTGTTAAAGCTAAACGACCCTAATAAAATGATCGTATTTGCTACAGGGCCCGCAGGCACGGGTAAAACCATGCTGGCTGTGCAATGGGCTATTGATCAACTCAAATACGGAGATGCTTCTAAGATAGTGATAACTAGACCAGCTGTGTCAGTAGATGAAGAACACGGTTTCTTACCTGGGGATCTAAATGAAAAAATGGCTCCCTGGACAAGACCTATAATGGATGTGTTCTCTGAAAACTATAATGCTAGAGAAATTACTAATATGATAATCGAGGGGGTAATTGAAACCAGTCCTCTAGCTTATATGAGAGGCAGAACTTTTAAAAATTCAGTAATTATAGCAGATGAAATGCAAAATGCCACGCCTAGTCAAATGAAAATGCTGCTTACTAGGCTGGGTATGGGATCTAAGATGGTAGTCACTGGAGATTTGCAACAAGCAGATCGCCCGTCCAACAACGGGCTTCTCGAGTTCCTAGGGTTGTATAACAACTTTGCAAATCACAGATATGTAGATCTATGCAGATTCACTACTGGAGATATCGAACGCCATGAGGCAGTAAAGGAGATATTAACAATATATGGTGATGATTAATTTTTAGGAAGATGGGGGGTCAGTTGATCCCCCAATACTCTTTTATACATTTCTAACATATCATCAAATGTAGCTTCTTTGTTGAGACTGTTAATTACACATTTCTTTTCTTTGAAGTCAAGGATGACCTTTGCACTTTGGATGTGTTTTGTTCTGATGTTGTTTTTAAATTCTGTTAGTTCATCCCATTTGCCGTTGGGCTTTTTAACATAAGTCACGATCATATATCTATTATTCATTTATTTCCATCCAGGTGTGATCGCCCATGTATTTTACCTGGGCTTGATATTCGTAATCTTCCGGAGTACTGCTAGACCAATCAGTAGGACCATGCATTGTTAACAATGTGTGTTGCTTCCGTTTGTCCCAGACCAGCCAGTAAGCATTTCCCATAACGGGTTGAAATTGATAAACCGCAGAGTGAACTGCATCTGTAATTTCCAATCTACGTTTGATAGCCTGAGCCTGTTTTTCCAACACACTGACCAACTCCATGATTCGATCATATTCCTGCTGGGCATATATCCTAGCATGATTGATCATTAGATCTTTTTGCTTAGTGACAGGCACTAGGTCAAATTTAACCCCGCCAGCCTCAGTAGGATACTCTGATACATTTCTATTAAAAAAAGGTATCAGAGAACCAGTTGATGTGGAATCGTAACTGGTCCTTCCCTTGGCCGAGTTTGGCGTGTTGTCTTCAGCCATTTATTCTAGCAAGTTTAATTAATACAGCAGCTAGATTTATTTCTGGATCAACAACCATAGAATGATCAACCAGTCCTTGTTTAAGTGTAAGTATGGCTTGATATTGTGCTTCGTCTCCGCCGAAGATCTCTACATGATCATACAACCATCTATAAACTTCTTCGATTTCATCTGCTCGAAGTTTCGAACATAACATTTTACGAGCATCGTGTATCTTTCCGGCTTGAAATAGTGTTACCATCTCAAACTTCCATTCTAAGTTCCCTGCATCTTCTTTCGTAGGCGGATAAAGTTTTTGATCTGTTACGTGTTGTTGTAGTAGGTTAAGACATTTTCTAAGATCGGGATAGGCAGTGCTTACATATAAATCCAGTGTTTCAAGATCGAATTCAATTGATTCTTCTACTAGAACAGTGGCAGCTCTTGCTGTGTATTCTGTGATATCAAGTTTTGTAAAATGAAATTGCTGGCACCGACTATGCAGTGCAGGCATTATTTTATTTGGACTATTACAGGTTAGAATAAATCGTGCAAACGAACTATACTCCTCAATGATACCTTTTAGGGAATCTTGTGCGTTGGGACTTAGTCGATCTGCTTCGTCGAGTAACACTACCTTAAAAGGTCCCCAGGCAATAGTTGAAATAAAAGGAACAATTTTATCTCTTATAAAATCAATGCCAGTTTCTCTACTGGCGTTAACTTCTAAGACATCTGCATCTTCGATACCGATTTCATTGACCAACATCTTGGCCATGGTGGTTTTTCCAATGCCCGGAGGTCCACTCAACAACAGATGAGGCACACTTTTATCTTTGATCCAGGTCAGTACCTGCCTACGCTGTGCATCATCACGCCATACATAACCGTCAATAGTCTTTGGTCTATACTTCTCTACCCATAGTTCTTTCATACTAGTTCCTCTACAATACCTAAAATCTCTGCTAGAATAAACAAAGCACCGCACACGGCAAACGATCCCATAATCAATGCAGCACCTGCGGCAATACGCACAGCACTCTTACAAACGCTGACATAAAAATGTCCCCGGCTTGGATCTTTAGGTTGTATTTCCATTTTTCAATCCTTTGTTTATTTCAGCAGCAATTACTCGTTGTCGCAGTTCACTTGTTGAAAAGTTATGTTCTCGCTTATTAAAATAGAATTCAATGCCACGATCGATACATTCTTGACGACCAGTAAAATTTTGATTTTCGTACTCTTGTCCTAGTATTCTAACATCTATAGGATAAGAAAGCAAGATGTTTATGAGATCCGCTTCTGTTTCATAGACAAGTATTTCGTCAATATACTTGCAGGCCTTGAGCTGTTCGTACCGTTCAAATACACTTTGGACAGGTTTGTTTTTGGTATCTGGACGATCAATTGTAGGGTCAGTTTGCACACCCACTATTAAATGATCACATTGGGTCTTTGCTTCTTTGAGCATCATGATATGACCTGCGTGAAACAGGTCAAAGGTAGAGCAGGTAAATCCAGTTTTCATCTTTCTAGTATACAGGAAAAGAAAGGGTCTGTCTAGACCCTTTGAGTTATTTTGTCACGAACGGACCTAACTCCGGAGGCATCCACCCTACGGGTTTCAATACCTTGCCGTCCTCACGTTTACGAACCTTGCCTGTGTCTTTGTCAATTTTAGCAAAGTTTGTTTTCATGACTTCTTTCCAGGCACCTTCAGCATCTGCTCCCATAGAATGTAAAGCACCAATTGTAACAACCAGTATATCGATAAGTGCATCTAGTTGTTCTATTGGATCATCTGTCAGTGTGGCCTCTAACAACTCTTGATGCTCCTCGTCAATGAGTTTGACATACATTGAGTATTGTTGTTCGTTAAACTTGTCAACACTTTGGTCGCAGGCTCGCATAAACTTTTCTTGATCTCTAAAAGGATTAGACATTTTTTCTCCTGTGTTTTTGATTAATTGTTTCTACTCTTTGCAATAGTTCAAAATCTAATTTCTGATCTATTGCTTCCATTGTAATTGCAGCAATGTCTTTGGGGAAACAATATCCTCCCCAACCATACTGTCCGTCTGGTCCCGGAACATCCCAATGTGTTTTTCCAATTCTATCATCTAGCTTTGACAGTTGTTTAACGTGATCCCAACTGATGCCTTCTGCAATTGCCAGCTCATAAAAATCATTCATAAAAGTAACCTTTGTTGCTAGGTAACTGTTCATGAGATATTTGTAAAATGCAGCAGTTTTAATGTCAGTGATTATAATTTTGTCTCGTCGCATGTCAGCCATACCGGAAAAAATTATTTCTGCGGCCGGTCGACAATATTCTTCATTGCCACCTACAATACACCATTTGGCATATTTGTATTCTATGATAGCGTTTTTTGCAGTGAGAAATTCTGGACTGTGTACTAGACAGGGATATATTTTTTGCAGTCTTGCATACTCTTCGGGAGGCGCTGTGACCTTAGATATAATTGGAATAGGTCGATTGATGTTGACCAGTAAAAGATTTTTTAATGTGTTTTCTAAGATACTGATGTCGCAGAAGCCGTTTTCTTTGCTGGGACTAGGGACGCATATAAAAATAGCATCACAATTATTGAAAGAGCTTAACGGTTCACTGTTGGATAATTTTGGATCATTGATGATGACTTCATCGTGTTGATGAGCATGTGCAATGGCCGATCCAACAAAGCCACAACCGATAATTCCAATACGCATACAATTCCTATTGTTTAAGTATTTTAATTATACGTTTTTTTTCTTGTTCTTGCAACCACTCTTGTTCACCAGCAAATGTAGGGGAGTTTCGGATCGCTGAATCTATGACTTCTTTGATTTGATATAGATCTTGTTTGCAACCAAATGCGGTATAGCCGTCATTGTAGGAACTATTACATTCTCTAGAGATTGAATTAATTTGAGATATGATATCATCCACACCCCAGTTCTTTCTAAAACCCATTAGTTGATATTAGACAAGTTTCCGGACACAAAGTCATCGGGAGAAATGTTCATACTACTGCCGTTGCTGAATTCTTTCCCAATATAAAAGTCGTTGGGTTTTTCGTCAGCTACTGCCATAATAGACTTGATTTCTACCTTCTGGAAGTCTTTGACACTTTCGCCATCGTCGATGTTGATTTTTCTAGTCCACCGACCGTGTTCAATCAACACCCACTGCCCAACTTTGACATCTATATCTACTTCATTGCCAACCTTATAAACTCTAGCCCATCGGGGTTTTACACCGTGAGCTTTGCCATCATCGCTTTGAATAACAATACCGCTGGATGTGGTCATGTCGCCCATGTCCATATCAACAACCAATATGTCTTTGGCTAGAGCTCGAACTTTGATTTTTCTAGGTGCAAATGCAAATGACATATATTTTCTTTTACTTTTTATTGCCAGAGACACCTACTGTGTCTACTGCACGTGGATTGTTTTTATAGTAGTCTGCTAGGATTTGTTCTCTAGTTCTTACAATCTTTCCGCCGGCTCCTAGTTCGTCCCCTCTAGCATTAACTCTCATGTTACCTACTGCTGGTGTAGTTTCGTTGCGTAGACTCAGCTTTTCAAAATCAACTTCACGACCTCTCATTGTACGATATGCTTTAACCATTATTTTTCTCCTTTAAAGAATTCTTCTATTGGTAGATTGTATTTAACGCTGTCTATCTTATGTATCCCTATAAGGAATAACACATAGCTAGAAACGGAACTGCCACGTCCAACACCCCATAACACTTTGTTCTCACGCAATGTATCTACAATATATTTCATAACCTGTAATACGTCATACATTCCGTGCTTTACAAAAAGTTCTAATTCAAGACTAACTCTATCTGTTTGCTCTTGTGTTTTGCAACATTCATAAAGATACTCTACAAGATTTGGACAGTAGTTGTTGGGTATAAACCAATGATTGTGATCTACTTGGGCAGTTGGATTTGGGTAATTTAAGTGTTCCTTTTGAAGAAGCTCACGATATTTACACAAGTCTTCAGAAGTTTGACACAGGTCAAGTATCGCAGGACCGTGTCGCATTACACCTTTTATTAGTTCTTCTTGAGTATTATCTTCAGTCCACATTTATAAGTTGATTCAAATCTGTATCGTAAGTACCTTGAGTCTTAGCTACCAATCTCTTTGATAGCTCCTCTTTATATATTGTAACAAACGTAGACAGTTGTGTCAACAACTCATTTTTGCCCATTCTAGCTGCCAAAAAATATTTCCTAGTCAATTCCTGAAGTTTTTCCTCAACCTCATTATCTTTGAGTTTACTAAGGTCTTCTTCGAGTGGATGGAACATTAGTTGAGGTCGACCCAAACTACTGGACCGATACTTGTACAAACTTGTACCTTACTAGTAGTTGTATTATAAATCAGATAACCCACTGCCGCATCTGTGGCCGCCGCATCTCTAGCTGCTGTTGTTAATGAAACAAGTTTAGAAGTTTGATCAAAAACGCTCAGCGTAGTTTTTGATACTCCTACATAGTTGAGAAATATTGTTGCTGATTTGTATCGCCAAACTTCTATAATAACTGGATCAGATTGGTTTGCTGATGTTAAAGTTAGTGTGCCCGGAAACGCAGCATTTTTCTTATATACTAATCCACCAATGCTTTTGAAAGTGATTGTTCTAGAAGATCCGTCACTGAGCAATTCCAGTGTGACCTTGCCTACTCCTGCTGGAGTTTCATTTTCTGGAAATTCAAGAAAGTTTATTTCTACATTGGCACCAAATTTGTAAATTTGATATGCTCCATTGGTATAAGTTACATCCAATGTTGATGCAGAATAATTGCCACCATCAAACAGCGCATCTCGATTTCCTTGCAAAACAGCATTGGATATGATATTTTCATTGAAATCGTTGGCTT
>SXGQ01225731.1_pt1 | contig 19693 bp, 12 predicted proteins | sample 3178371 | NCBI WGS metagenome assembly SXGQ01 (sample SAMN11356859, study PRJNA531348) | freshwater metagenome | isolation source: freshwater sample F1-20 | place: China: Fuxian Lake, Yuxi | collected 2017-12-25 | reverse complement strand
TGCGGTTGCAGGATGAGTGTGTCATCGGTCCGCGACAGCCGAACTCGTAGAACAGACAGCCGTTTCGCGTGCCCTGCCCGAACTCGTGGGTGTGCTGCTTGTACTCGTAGAACTGCACCCGGGTGCAGCCGGTCTGCGTGAAGGGCTTGAAGAACGTCTGCGGCCGCGGCAGGTCGTCGAGGGCGATGTCCTTGGCCCGGCCGCTGGCGATCGCCACGAGGATCTGGGTCACCCAGTCGGGATGCGACGGACAGCCGGGGATGTTGATCACCGGCAGGCCCCACTTCGAGCGGAAGTTCGCACCCAGGTAGCCCCCTTTGTTCTTCTTGAGGTATTGCAGGCCGATGGAATCGGAGGGATTGGGCGACGTCGCCGGGATGCCCCCCCAGCAGGCGCAGTCCCCGAGGGCCACGACGGCGTTGGCGATCCCCGCGAGGTCGCCCACCCAGTCCTTCATCGGCCGATCGGCGAACATGTTGAACCGGCCGGTGCCGTCGGGCGCCCGGATCACCGTGCCCTCGAAGACGAAAATGTCGAGCGGCCGCCGGCCGGAGACGATGTCGCCGAGCATCGTCTTGACGTGGTCGCCGAGCTCGACCCCGAGCGAAGGATGCCAGATGACGTCGATGCCGAAGTCGGTGACGAGGTCGCAGGCGCTCGGCTCCTCGGCGTTGTGGAACGACATCGTGTTGCCGCTGCAGGCGCCCCCTTGCAGCCAGAGGAGCGTGGCCATGGATGTTCTCCCAAGACGCGGAATGGTGCGTGAACCCGGTGCGGAAACCGTCGATCACGACGCGTGCGTCGCCCCCCTGCGACACACCAACTCTACGCCCCCCAGCCGGTCCTCGGAAAGCGCCGGCCGGCCACCGATCCGGTAAACTTCCGGGCCGGGACGCGGCCGCGGCGTGGGACTTTTTCGCAAGCGGGCTGGCGAAAAAGCCGGTGAGTCGAACCGAGGGGTGATGGCATGCATGAACTCTCGATCGCCAGCCGCATCGTCGAGATCGCCTCTGAACAGTGCCGCGACGCCGGGACGGTGCGTGCCGTGGCGGTCACCCTGCGGATCGGCCGGCTCTCGTGCGTGCACGAGGACGCGCTGCGGTTCAGTTTCGGGCTCGTCGGCGAGGGGACACCCCTTGCCGGCGCGGAGCTGCGGGTCGTCCATGTGCCCGCCACGATCTGGTGCGGGCCGTGTGGCCGGGAGGTGGAGCTCCCGGGGATTCAAAGATTCGCCTGCCCCGTCTGCGGCACGCCGAGCGGCGACATCCGGGCGGGCCGTGAACTCGACCTCGAATCGATCGAACTTGCCGACGAACCGGCGACGGCGACGGAGGACGTGAGGCGATGACCGAGCACGAGCCGACCGGCCCCCGGATCCTCGAGGTCCGCACGAAGATCCTCAAGAAGAACGACGAGCTCGCCCGCGAGATGCGGCGTGGGTTCGAGCGGGCGGGCGTGCTCGTGGTCAACATGGTGTCGAGTCCCGGCACCGGGAAGACGTCGTTTCTCCGGGAAACACTCGCGCGACTCGTCGCGCGGGGCGAGCCGGTGGCCGCGGTCGTGGGCGATCTTGAAACCGACAACGACGCGCGGCGGCTCGCAGCGAGCGGCGCACCGGTGCGGCAGATCATGACCCACGGCCTCTGCCATCTCGAAGCCGACATGGTGCAGCGGCATCTCGACGGCTGGGATGTCACATCGCTCCACTACCTCTTCATCGAGAACGTCGGCAATCTCGTCTGCCCGACGAGCTGGGACCTCGGTGAATCGGTGCGGCTGGCACTGCTTTCGGTGACGGAAGGAGAAGACAAGCCGCTCAAGTATCCGGGGCTCTTCAACACGGCCGACGTGGCGGCGATCACGAAGATCGATCTGGCCGGGGTCTGCGAGTTTGACCGGGCCACGGCGGTCACCAACATCGCCGCGGTGCGGCCGGGCATGCGGGTCTTCGAGACGTCGGCGAAGACCGGTGTGGGGATCGAAGACTGGCTCGCCTATCTTGCGGAGCGTCGGGCCGCCCTCCCGAAGGACGGCGCGGTCTGCGGCGGCCCCACGACCAACTGACGGCTCAAAGGGGCACGAGCCCACGGTCTGGTCTGCCCTTTGTCGCTTCCTGATCCGAGAACCCTTTCCTGCCCCGCAAGGATCGCACGAATGCGCTCACGAGACCCGGGCCGGGATTTCGGAAGGGGGTCAGTTTTCGGAAACGGCCTTTGACCGTTCCATCCGTGACTGAAAGTCGTACACCCCCGAGCCGATCGCGAACACCGCGGCGCCGTCCTCCATCCGCAGAAACTCCACTCCCGCCGACTGGGCCGCAGGCTTGCCCGACTCGGTCACCGAGGCCTGGTCCTTCGCGGGAACGTGCACGGTGGCCGTGGTGTTGGGCGGGATGACGACCTCCAGCGCCAGCGTGCCGTTGTCGGCCTTCCAGCGGCTGGCGATCCTGCCGTGAATCGATTCGAACGAGGTGTCGGCCCAACTCAGACCCTGGCCGATGGCCGGTTTCACGACGATCGACTTGTAGCCGGGGCTCGCCGCCTTGATGCCCCCCACTCCGCCGTAGAGATACTCGCCGACGGCGCCGAAGGCGTAGTGATTGAAGGAGTTCATGCTGATGTCGCCGAAACCCTTGTCGGGGGTCCAGCCGTTCCATCGCTCCCACATGGTCGTCGCCCCGTTCTTCACCGGAAACAGCCATGAGGGGTAGGTGTCGGTCAGCAGCAGGCGGTAGGCGATGTCGTCGCGGCCGGCCACGCTCAATGCCGGCAAGAGTCGCGGCGTGCCGATGAAGCCGGTGGCCAGATGCCAGTCGAATCGCTTGATCTCATCGATGAACTTCCCGGCCGACCTGGCCCGCATGTCCGGCGGCAGCAGGTCCATCGAAAAGGCGAGCGCGTAGCCGGTCTGGCTGCATTCCCGGAGCCCGCCATCCGCCTGCAGGAAGTCCCGCACGAACGCGGCCTTCGTCTCCTCGTGACGCTTGGCATACCGCGCGGCGGCGTCCTCCCGCCCGATGGCCCGCGCCATTTCCGACATGATCCCCGCCAGGTGGGCGTGATAGGCGGTGTCGATGGCGTCTGGATGGGCGCCGCCGCCGGCATTCAGCCAGTCGCCGAATCCGCCGACCTTGGAGATGCCGTTGGCGGTCTTGCCCTCCAGCCATTTCATGTAGCGTTCCATCGCCCCGAAGCGTTCGGCCACGATGCGGGTGTCGCCGTAGGCGCGGAAGATGTTGTGGGTGCACAACAGCGCGGCATCGCCCCACGCGGTGGCTCCGCCGCCCCCCATGATGTCGGGGACCACGTTCGGGAAGGTGCCGTCGCCCAGCTGGTTGTCCTCGCACGTCTGCAGCCACCGGCTGAAGAAGGGGGCGACGTCGAAGTTGTAGGAGGCGGTCGGCGCGAAGAACTGCGTGTCACCGGTCCATCCCATGCGCTCGTCGCGCTGCGGGCAATCGGTGGGCACCTCCAGATAGTTGCCCTTCTGGCCCCAGACGATGTTGTGATAGAGCTGGTTCACCAGCGGGTGGGAGCACTTGAAATCCCCGGTTCGCCGCATGTCCGTGTGGACCACCATCCCGGTGACCGCGTCGAGGTCGGGCTTCGACTTCAGCCCGCGGATCTCGACGTGGCGAAACCCGTGGAACGTGAACGCGGGTTCGAGGATCTGTTCGCCCTCGCCGGAGAGGATGAAAAAGTCGGTCGCCGGACAGCTCCGTAGCGCCGCGGTGTAGATGGTGCCGTCGGGATTGGTCATCTCGCCGTGGCGGACCGTGATCCGCTGGCCAGGCTTGCCCTTCACCTTCAGCCGCACCCAGCCGACCATGTTCTGGCCGAGGTCGAACGTCCAGCACCCGGGCCGCGGTTCGGTGACCTTGACCGCCGGAAGGGTCTCGACCACCCGCGACGGCTCGGCCACCGCGGCCTGCACCCGGAACCCGGGCCCGCCATCCGTGAAGTGACCGTAGCGGGCACGCTTGACCTGCAGGCCGGATCCCGCCAGTTCGAGCACCTCGTGCTCACGCACGGTTTTCGTGGCGTCGGTCCCGTCCATCCGGTAGTCCACCCGCAACGTCTTGACCTTCAAGAGGGCCGGGTCTCCGCCGAGCAGGTCGTTCTCGACCTTGATCGACAGCCGCCCGTCCTTCACCGCGGCGGCGACGACCCGCGTCACGTCGGCCTGTGCTTCGCCGGGCAACGAAGAGTCGGCCGACTGCCACGCGGTGTCGTTGAAACCGGCCCTGTCCCAGCCGGGCATTTCCAAACGGCTGTCGTAGTCGCACCCCATGAGCAGATCGGCATGCCGGATCGGGCCGAACGACGCCTTCCAGCCGTCGTCGGTGACGACCGTCTGCACGCTGCCGTCGGCCAGCTCGATCTCCAGCTGCGCGAGCAAGCGCGGCCTGCCGCCGTAGATGTTTCGCCGGCACAGATGGGCGAGCGTGCTGGCATACCAACCGTCCCCCAGGATGGCCCCGATCGCGTTGGCCCCCTGCGCCACCTGTGACGTGACGTCGTACGTGTGGTAGTGCACCCGCTTGCGGAACTCGGTCCAGCCGGGCGCCAGCACGTCGCGGCCGACCCGCTCGCCGTTGAGCCGCAGTTCGTAGGTGCCGAGGGCCGTGACGTGCACCGTGGCCCGCTTCACTTTCTGGGCGACCGCGAACTCCTTGCGGAGGTAGGGCGCCGGCATCCGCGCGAGATCGGCCACCGCGGGCGGCCCGCGCCACGGCTGTCCGTCGACCCGCTGCGCGGCCGGCCACGCCGAGTCGTCGAAGTTCGTCCGCTCCATGCCCGCGGACGCCGACTGCGACGCCTTCCAGCTCGGATCCACCGGCACGACCATGTCGTCGCCGGATTCAAACTGGATCACCAGGCGGCCGATGACCGCCGGCGGATACGGATCCGTGTGGCTCACCCGCAGGGTCAGCACGTTGGCGCCGGGCCGCAGCGATTTCTTCGCGTCGAGCCGAGCGGTGGCCTCCCAGTGGGCGGCTTCGCCGATCGTGGTGCCGTTGATCGACGCCTCGCAGAAATGGTAGGCGTACAAGGCGAACACGGCGCGCCGGATCTTCCGGTCGGCCGGCAGGTCGATCCGCTTGCGGAAGAACGTGTCGACGGCCGCCTGGCCGCCCGGCATCTGCACCCACGGCAGGCCTTGAATGTTGAACAACCGGTCGTCGGCGGCGACGTCCGGCGGCGGAGCATACGCCGCGTCGTAGCCGATCCACCGCGCCGACCAGTCCTCCGGCGCGAGCAGGCCCATCGACCAGAATGCCGGATCGCTCGCCGCCTCGCCCGTCGTGGTCCACACCCGCACCTTCCAGTGGCAGCGAGCCCGGGACGCGAGCGGTTTCCCGGAATACTCCACCTGGATGCTCTGGTCGGAGGCGACCTTGCCGCTGTCCCACAAGTCACCCTCGTCGCGGGCGAGGAGCTCCGGCGTGGAGGCGACCAGCACCCGATAGGCGATTTGCCGCTCGTTTCGGGTTTCAGGCCGCGGCTCCTGCCCTTCGATCATCCAGCTCAAACGCGGCTTCGCCACGTCGATCGCCAACGGGTTCTCGAGATACTCGCACCGCAGGCCCTTCACCTCCGCCGCCAGCGCCGTCGGCACCTGCGACACCATCGCCACCGCCGCCAGCCAGAGCGCGGCCCACCATCGTGCCTTCCGCATCATCGCTTCCGCCTCCTGACGTGTTCAGTGCCGAGCCGCACAGCGGCGCGAATGTGCCGGGTCAAGAGCCCCGCTCGACGAGGACGGGCCGCATGCGGAGCGAGAGTCCGGATGTGGTCGTGACGAAGGGAGTCGGCTCGATGCCGGCAGAAAAGCAGCATACGGCAGGCCTGATCTTCGGCCAAACCCGGGCGGGCGCGGCGGACCGCCCTCCCGCTGGCCTGGGATTCCTCACGCCAGCGGAATCCAGACGAGCCGCGGCGGACCGCCGCGCGAGCCGGCCACGATCGCGTGCTGATCGAAGAGCCGGCCGAGTTCGATTGCGTCGGGTTCCCCGATGCCCAGCACGAGCAGACTCGATTCGGCGGGCCAGTCGCCGCCATCTCCCCGCGATTCACCGGGGATGGCCCGTAGCCCGCGAGCCTGCACGGTTTCGGCAAGTCGGGCCATTCGCTCCGCGTTCTCGAGGGCGTCGAGCCGCGTCGAGCGGGGATTGCAGGCGGTGACGAATGCCCAGTCGTCGTGGCCCGTCGCCGCGAGCAGGCGGTCGAGCGGGGCGGAGCGTTCCCCGATCCGCAGGGCGAGCAGGCTCCCTTCCGGCATCAGGACCGAATACGTCGTGCCGCGGTAGGCGTCGTCGAGTGCGGGGTCGGTCATGAAGAACGAAACATCAAGAACGAAACATCGGCCGTTGACCGGCAGCCCGGTGAATCCCGTGCCGACCACGAGTCGCCGGGGGACGCTCTCGCCGGTGCATCGCGGCGAGGCCGGCAAAGGCCGCGGCGAGGATCGCCAGCGACGACGGCTCGGGCACGAGCGCCACGATCTGCGAGCGATAAAACGACAGATCGGCCGCGTAGGTGGCGTTGCCGTAGATCGCGTTGGCCGCCGGATCGGGCTGACCGGAGAAGCCCGCCACCGTGAGGATCATGCCCGAGAGTTCCCAGTCGGAGCCGTTCTTGTGGAAGATCGCGCCCCCCGAGTCGCCATAGGCGGCCTGCGCCTCGGTCGAGGGAGACCCGCCGGCGGTGAATGACGTGCTGAACATGAAGACATCGCCAAACCCGGCGTCGAGCCACACTCCGGTGGAACCCACGTCATTGGTGCCCCACCGCATCGAACGGCTGCCGACCGTCTTGTAGCCGGCCGCGCTGCCGCCCGACGACACCTCCGTCCACGCCCAGGGCGTGGTGCCGGTGTTGACGCTCCATTCCGTGAAGGCGCCGCGGTCGCGGCCGGACCCGATCATCGTCACCGCGCTGCCACCGGACGCCGTCGCCGAGGCGATCGTCACGTTCGGCAGGCCCGCGGGCGTGGATGCGAGCCGAAACATGTAGAGGTCGGTGGTGGCCGACTTGCCGGCGGCGCCGTCGTTGGTGAGCGTCGTGCCCGAGCCGGCGAGCATCGCGTAGGTGCCGCCGTTGAGCACGATGCTGCCGCCGCCGACATGGGCCGCCGTGAGCACCCAGTCGTTGCCGAGGTAGACGCCCGTGCCGACGCCGAGCACACCCACGTTGGCCCAGCCGGGGTCGTCGACCGGCGCCGACGTGTTGCCCGTGCCGGTCAGCGTGTTGATCACCACAGCATGCGCCGTGCCGGACTCCGTCGCGATCAGGCAGAGGGCCATGGCCATGAGACGAAGAGCACGAATCGTCCGGGCCGCCATCCCGCCTGCTCTCCCTGCCGGTCGCTGCATGGTGCACCCCCCCGGAAATCGTGTCATGCCGTCATGATCCCCGATCCATGGCGGTGAGGGAAGCGGCGGGACGAAACATTCCTGAAACAGCCCTGCGGCCGGTTGGCCGGGCCACGCGGCCCACCGCGGATGAGGTCGCGCCTTTCGGCAGCTCACGGCGATTGGCCCCCCGGGGGCGCGGGCTTCGCGGTGGGCTGAGCGATCGAGAGCCGCCCGAGCACGGCCTGGCCGAGCGCGAGGCCGCCGTCGTTGGGCGGCACGGCGTGATGGGTGAGCACCTCGAAGCCGGCGGCGTGCAGGCCTTCGAGCGACCATTCGACGAGCAGCCGGTTTTGAAACACCCCGCCGGTGAGGCCGACGAGGTTGCCACCACCCGCCTCGCGGAGCCGGGAGCAGACATCGACGATCATCCGCGCCACGGCCCCGTGAAACGCGGCGGCGATGCCGGACACGGGCACGCCGGCGGTGACGTCGGCGACGAGGGCTGCCACGAGCGGTCGCCAGTCGGCCACGAGCGGCCCGGCCGCGGCCAGGCCGAAGGCGTGGCGAAGGTGCGAATCCGCCGCGTCCGCTGCGTCCGCCCGCGCAGCCAGGGCCTCGAGATTCAGCGCGGCCTCGGCCTCGTAGTCGATCGAGTCGCACAGTCCGACGAGCGATGCCACGGCGTCGAACAGGCGGCCCATGCTCGTCGTGACCACGCAGTTGAGCGACCGCTCCAGTTGCCGCGCGAGCAGTTCGAGATCGGCGGCGGAGCCGCGCCCGACGGGCGGGAGCTGCCCGCTCCACGGGAGGCCGGCCTCCCGCAGCAGGGCGAGCGCGGTGCGCCAGGGGTGACGGATCGCCGCGTCGCCGCCCGGCAGCGAAAAGGGCCGCAGGTGGGCCGCGCGCCGCAGGCTGCCGCCACCCGTGACGAGGAACTCGCCGCCTTGGATCGTGCCGTCGCGGCCGTAGCCGGTGCCGTCGAAGCAGACGCCGATGAACCCCGCAACGCCGTCGGCGTCGAGCCCATGTTCGGCGAGCAGGGATGCGACGTGGGCCTCGTGATGCTGCACCTGCAGGAGCGGGAGGCCGCGTGCGGCGGCGAAGCCGCGGGCCCAGCCCGTGGAGAGGTAGCCCGGATGGAGATCGGCGACGACGGCGGCCGGCGTCACGTCGAGGAGTCGCATCAGGTGCGCCGCCGCGCGGTCCAGCGCCGCGAGCGTTTCCAGGTTGCCCATGTCGCCGATGTGTTGGCTCATCACCGCTTCCGCGTCGCCAGCCAGGCAGATCGCCGCCTTGAGTTCGCCGCCGACCGCGAGGACCGGGGGACCGCCACGGGGAAGCCGGATCGGCAGTGGCGTGTGGCCGCGGGAACGACGGATCGGCAGCGGCAGGCCGGCCACGCACCGCACCACCGAATCATCGCAGGCCGTGTGGATCCTGCGGTCGTGCAGGAGAAACCCGTCGGCGAGGGCTCCGAGCCGGCCGATGGCATCGGCGTTGTCGGTGGCGAGCGGCTCCTCGGCGAGGTTGCCCGACGTCATCACGAGCGGCGGCATGCCGCCGCAGAGAAGGTGATGGAGCGGCGACGAGGGGAGCATGACGCCCAGAAAGTCGTTGCCCGGCGCCACCTCGGCCGCGACCCGGGCCAGTCGGCCCCGCGGATCGGGCCGGGCGGACAGGAGCACGATCGGCCGCTCAAAACCCTCGAGCAGCCGACGTTCCTGTTCATCGACGTGGGCCAGCTCCCGAGCCGCGGCGAGGTCGGCCACCATCACGGCGAACGGCTTGCGGCGCCGCTGCTTGCGGTCACGGAGCAGTCGCACGGCCGCGTGATTCGTGGCATCGCAGGCGAGATGAAAGCCACCCACGCCCTTGACCGCCACGATGCCGCCGCGGCGGAGCATGGCCCGCGCGGATTCGATCGCGGCGTCGCCGGGGCAGGCGGGAGTGGAGCGGTCGGCGGGAGGCGGCCCGTCTGCGGCACGGGCGAACCAGAGCGTGGGGCCGCAGGCGGGGCAGGCATTCGGCTGGGCATGAAACCGCCGGGACGAGGGATCGAGGTATTCAGCCACGCACGCGGCGCACATCGCGAACGACCGCATCGTCGTCGCCCCGCGGTCGTAGGGCAGGCTCTCGATGATCGTGAAGCGCGGGCCGCAGTCGGTGCAGTTGATGAACGGATGGCGGTGCCGCCGATTCCCAGGGTCGGCCATCTCCGCGAGGCAGGCCGTGCAGGGGGCGACGTCCGGTGGCACGACGACGCCCCCCGGGCCGACCGCGGCGCTCTCGAGGATCAGGAAACGGTGGCTGTCGGCGTCGGGGGGCAACTCGAGTGGCTCGACGCCCGCCACGCGGGCCAAGGGAGGCGCGGCCGCGGAAAGCCCGTCGAGAAATGCGGCCACCGCGGCGGCGGTGCCCTGAATCTCCGCCGTCACGCCCGCGGCGTCGTTCTCGACCCAGCCCGTGAGCCCGAGCCGCGTCGCCCGCCGCCAGACGAACGGCCTGAAGCCGACGCCCTGCACGACCCCGGTGATCCGCGCGCGTATGCGTACGTTGGCCGCCACCGACGCCTCCGCCTTGCCCTCACGGACCCGATCGAGCCCATCCAAGAATACGGCGTCCGTCAGACGAAGACTCAGCCCCCGGGTGGAAGGCGGACCGCCCCGCTCCGTATGGCAGTCAAGCGGCACTCCCCGCCGCAGGTCGTCCGCTTCGCGATCCGGTCGGGGTCAACGGGCACCCCCCGTTGCCGAGGCCGTATTGCCCGTGCGTTCCTCCTTCCGTTGCCAGCGGTCGTCGGCCTCGAGCACCGTCCGTGGGCCGGGGCCGTCGAGCCAGGCACGGGCCTCGGCGTCGCCGCGCAGGAAGGCATCCCAGAAGGCAGTCGACAGCGCGAGGATCGCGCGGTGGTGGTTCGGATTTCGGGGCACACGGTCGCCGGGCAGGGCACGATCGGAAAAAGCCGAGTGTTCCGCCTCGTGGAGCACGAGTTCGTAGGCCCGGCCCTTGGACAGCGCCGGAAACACGGCGAGCCGGGACTCGACGGATTGCCCACCGACCGCCGCGGTGTCCTTCGTGCCGGTCATCAGGAGCCACGGGATCGCCACCTCCGCGAAGGCCTCGCCGGGGTCGTGGCGGCCCTGCGGCGTGCCCGGACTCATCACGAGCGCCGCCTTGATGCGGGGGTCGGTGAACCGTCGGCCCAGCAGCGGAAACGACTGCCCCGACACCGCCTGCGTGGTCTGGCCCCCGAACGAATGCCCCGACATGCCGACGCGGTCGAGGTCGAGCCGGCCGGCGAGCGGGTGTCCTTCCTCGAGATTCCAGGCGGCGAGCGCGTCGAGCACGACCGCCACGTCGTCCACCCGGAGCCGGAAGTTGGCAAGCGAGGCGGCGTCTCGCATCGCCGCCAGCCGCCGCATGGGCGGCAGGTCGCGCCAGACCGCCGTGTCGCTCCCCGGATGCTGGAGAAAGACGGCCGCGTAGCCGCGGCGCGACCAATGGTCGCCCAGATAGCCGCAGCCCTCGCGGGACCCGCCCAGACCGTGGCTGAAGAGCACGATGGGACGGGGGGTGGCGTCGTCCGGCGGGAGAAACACCCGCACCGGAAGGCCGCGATCCCGCCGTGCATCGCGGACGTCGAGATCACGGGGCACGGCGTGCGTGTCGGCGGGAAGTGCGAGCGGATCGTAGGCCTCGGCGATCGTGGCCAGCGCCGCGACAGAGCAGAACACGAGGGCGATCATCGGCATTGCACTTGCTCCCGGGGTCCGCAGGAGGGCACGGTCAAAGGCACGTCGATGAGCCGGTCCCGCCCCTCAAAACTGTTCGAGCCGCAGGACATCGACCGGCTCGATCCAGACCGTCATTCGCTCCGCGCTGAACTGCGGCTCGCGGAGGCCGTCGAGCACCCGACCGGCCACTTCCGCCGGCACGATCGTCTCGAATCGCACGAGCGGCCTGCCCCCCTGCGGCGACTCCCGACGGCCGCCGCCATGGCAGGGCACGACCGTGTAGCCCGAGGCGCCCTGCTCGCGGACCATCGTCACGAGCGGCCGCTCCATGGTGGCGGGCCCCACCACGGTGATTCGCCGCATCTGCATGGTGACCCGCCGGCGGGACGCCAGCGGATGCCCCGACAACTGCTTGTGGGATCCGAGGCCGACGATGTCGAGCCGGAGTCCCGCCTGCTCGAAATCGAGCGCCAGTTCGTGGAGTTTCTCCATCACGCTCGAATCCACCAGCGACGTGCCGGCGAGGTTCACGATCACGTTGTTTTTCTGCACGAGCCCGAGCTGCTCGATCTGCCGACGGAAAGGAATCCAGTTGGTGAACACGGCCGATCCACTGGCGTCGATCTGCACCGTCTGGTCGTCGATCGGGGTGACCTTGAGGAAGGGCTTGAAGAACGAGTTGAGCGGCACGCCGTTGATCGCGTGGATGATGAACTTCAGGACGATCCCGATGCCCACTCCCACGAGCAGGTCGGTGGCGAGCACGCCCACCATGGTCGCCACGAAGATCAGCAACTGCTCGGGGCCGATCTTGAAGACGTTGATGAACTCCCGGGGCGAGGCCAGCCGGAAGCCCGTGTAGACGAGCATCGCCGCCAGCGCCGAGAGCGGGATCATGTGGATCAGGCCCGGCGCGAGCGCGACGAAGGCGAGCAGGAAGATGCCGTGCCAGAAGTCGGCGAACCTCGTCCGGGCGCCGTTGTCGATGTTCGACTTGCTGCGGACGATCTCGGAGATCATCGGCAGACCGCCGATGGCGGCGGCGGCGACGTTGGCCACGCCGACGGCCAGCAGGTCCCGGTTCATGTCGGTCTTCCGCTTCCATGGATCGAGCAGATCGATCGCCTTGGCGGAGAGGAGCGACTCGACGCTGCCGACGATCGCGAACATCGCGACCCACCAGATCGCGGAGAGCCTGGTGGCCTCGGCCGTGAACACGGAGAAGTCGGGCGTGGTGATCGCCGACAGGAGATTGCCCGGGACGCTCACGAGGAATGACCCGCCGACCCGGTGCTCACGGCCGGCGAAGGTGTAGGTGTGTTCGTGGGCGAGGTCGAGCCACACCCCGAGCGGCACCGCGACGGCGAGGACGAGGAGTTGAGCGGGCACGAACTGGAGCCAGGTCGGTCGCAGCCGTTGGCGGATGGCGGGCCAGCCGAAGAGGATCACCAGGCTCACCAGGCCGATCAGCGTGATCGCGGGATTGAGGTTGAGGAGCTTCTCCGGCAACTCCCGGAGGATTTCGAAAGGCTCGCCGCTCGCCTTCTGGCCGAACACGACCGGCAGCTGTTTGAGGCAGATGATCAAGCCGATCGAGGCGAGCATGCCATGCACGACCGCGGTCGGGAAAAACTCGCTGAGCGCGCCGGCGCGGAGGAGTCCGACGGCCACCTGAGCCACGCCCGCGACGCAGCCGATGGCGATCACCATCCGGTAGGCCCGCATGTCGGCCTCGGGATCGGCCCCCGCGGTGAAGCCGCACGAGTGCATCGCTCCCAGCACGATCACGATCATGCCGGCCGCCGGCCCCTTGATCGTGAGCTCAGAGTTGCTGAGGAACGTGGTCAGGATCGAGCCCACGATGGCCGTCAGCACGCCGGCCACCGGCGGGAAGCCGCTCGCCAGCGAGATGCCGAGGCACAGGGGCAGCGCGATCAGGAAGACGAGAAGCCCGCTGACGACGTCCTGACGGAAGTATTTCCGGAAACCGGCGGCCGTGCCGCGAGGGACCTCACCCGGGCCCGGGACGGATGACGAGTCGCGTTCGATCGCCTTCATGGCTGGACTCCGGAAGAGGACGGGTCATCGAGCTCCTGCCGGGCTGCGAGCAGCGAGGCGGCCACTTTTTCGAGGGACTGCACGAACGGGCCCGGCCAGAGGCCGAGGCCGAAGAGGATCGCGAGCAGGGCGGTGAACGCAAACCGCTCCCGCGGAAGGATCGCATGCCGCGGCGCATCGACCGTGACGGGACCGCCAAACACGCGGAACCAGCCCCGCATGACCGCGATGCCGCCGAAGACGGTGGTCAGAATCACGAATATCCCCGCATGCAGATGGTCGTCGAGGCTGCCGGAGATGATCAGGTCGTCGGCCACGAAGGAGAGCGTACCGGGAAAGCCGAGGATGGCGAGCCCAAAGAGCAGGAAGAATGCGGCGAGGGCCGGAGTGTCGGCGAATCGTCCCTGGAGCGTCTCGATCGAGATCCCCCCCGCCCTGCTTTCCAGCGCCCAGACGACGAGCCCGATGCCCGTCAGCGCCAGGCCGCTCGACAGCCACACGGCCAGGGCCCCGCAGAGCTCCATCGGCACGGTGCCGGAGAGGCCTGCCAACACCATCGCCGACTGGCTCATCGCGAGGGTGCCGAGCAGTCCGCGAACATCCCGCTGCACCACGGCGAGCGCCGCGCCGTAGGCGGCGGTGAGCAGGGCTGCGTTGGCCAGGACGACGAGTTCCTGCGCGACGCCGTCGGCATGGCCGACCAGCAGCCGCAACGCGGTGTAGGTGGCGATCTGCGGCATCGTGACGAGGAGCGCCGTCGCCATCGAGGCTCCGGAAAAGAGGGCTGGATACCAGGAGTGGAACGGGACCAGCCCCTTGCGGATCATGACCGCCAGCGCGACGAGCCAGCCGCCCGCGGCGCCCGTCAGTCCACTTCCCGTGAGCCAGGGTGGGTCGGCCACCAGCAGCCCGGTGCCGATCACCATGCAGGCGACCGCCAGGGACATCGTCAGGCCGTAGACCCGGGCGGCGGTCCGGCCGCCGATCGTGCTCCGCACCGTCGCCCACGTGGCGAGGATCGACATGACCCACAGGCCGACGAGGATCAGGGGAGGGGAGGTGGACAGCGTCGCGAAGGTGAGCGACGCGCCCACGAGCAGCCGCCGCGCGCTGGACGAGACGAACGCCCTCCGCGGAGCGACGAGCACGATCGCCATGTCGACCACGGCGACGTAGGGCAGCAGCAGCGCCGTGAGCCCGTCGACGAGGATCAGGTCGCCACCGGCAAGCCGGTGGCCGAACGTCACCGGGCGGCCATCGCCGAAATGCCAGCAGGCGGCGGCCACCACCGTCGCCGCGAACGAGATGCCGATGGAAGTGGCCGCGATCAGCCGGGGGTCGAGCCGTTGACCGCCGAACCGCTGGGCGGCGGCGCCGGCCAGCGGCGACACGATGCACACGGCGACGGCCATCAGCATGAGGTCGTCCGGGCCGATCACGATGCGGCTCCTTCCTTGGAGTCGCGCGGCCGGTCATCCGCCGGGCCGCCCCCGAGGGTGGCCACCCAACGGCGCTCGAGGGCATCGGCCGAGATGAGCGCCGCGAGCAGCGGCCGGACGAACAGACCGGAGACGAACGTCTCCTCGAACCCCCGTTCGAGCGCGATGTGATAGAGGCCCCGCGACACGCCCTTGGGCAGCAGTCGCATGAGCGACCACTCCGACGGTCCGGGGTGTCCGCCGAGGGCCGCGGCGAGTTCGTGGCGGTCGTGCATCGCCGAGGGTGACCGGAGAATCTGCAGGCTGCGGAGGATCGCGTGGCTGATGACGTGCACCAGCGGAATCACCCGCCAGCCGAACCCGATCTCGGCGAGAATGATGCCCGCCTGGGTCATCGAGGCGTAGGCAAGCATGCTCTTGAGATCGGTCTGCACGCTCCCCACGATCGCGGCGTGCAGGGCCGTGCCCGCGCCGATCACGACGAGCAGCCAGCCCGCGGCGGGTGCGGCGTCGAGCACCGCCTCGTAGCGGAGCAGGACATAGGCCCCCGCGTGGATCGACAAGGCTCCGTAGAAGATCGCGCTTGACGGCGTCGGCCCCTCCATGGCCCGGGGCAGCCAGCCGGAGAAGGGCACCTGCGCGCTCTTGCCGAGGGCGGCGAACACGAGGAGCAGCGAGACGAACAAGGCCGTGGCGGCCGGGACCGGGCACACGGCATGGGGCCAGTCGCCCGTGAACAGCCGCTCGAAGTCCCCCGAGCCGGTCGCCCGATGGATCACCACGCTCGCGCCGAACAGCCCCACGTCGCAGATGCGGTAGGTCGTAAAGGCACGCAGCGCCGCATCGACGGCGTTTCGTCGCTCGTGGAAGAACCCGATCAGGAGCGCCGACGAGATGCCGAGGAACTCCCAGCCCGCGAACAAGACGTCGATGCTGCCGGCCAGCACCATCAGGTTCATCCCGGTGCCGAACAGGGCGAGCAGGATGAAGAAGCGGGTGAATCCCGGTTCGCGGTGGAGGTATTTCCCCGCGAAGGCGTTGACCAGAGCACAGAGGCCCGTCGAGAAGCAGACGTAGGGCACCGACAGGCCGTCGGCCACCAGTTCGATGGTGGCGGCGTGGTGGCCGACGTCAAACAGCCGGCCGAGATGCACGAGGTGGGCCGCGAAGCCCTGGTTGGCGATCGCGGCGAGCGTGGCCAGGGCTGCGATGAAGCCCGTCGTGAACGCGGTGCCGACGAGCCGGGTGGTCGCCCGCTCCGACAGCGGGCGACCGAGCAACGCCGGCAGGCCGATGCCGGCGAGTGCCGTGACGGGCGCGACGAGCTGCCAGACGACGAGCGCGGAGACCGGATCGGCGAGGAAGCGGGGGGTGGTCATGGCGTCACGGCCTCCTGACCGGGCATGGAGGAACGTTGGGCGGTCAGCCGCGCCGGCGGCACGTTGCCGCGGCGGCCCCGATACCAGGCCGCCGACGACGACGCGACGGGGATCGCCTCCGACTCGGGCACGTACGGCACGAAGGCGATCCCGCCGGCGGCGCTGGTTTCCTGCAGGGCGAGACCGCCCGTTTCGGGATGCCACGAGACGAGTTGGATCCAGCGGTTCGCGACCATGTTTTTCACGACGGGCAGCCGTTCGAGCACGTCTTGGATGCGCTCGGGTGCGGCTTCGACGACCATCAGCAGCCGGACGGGCTCATGGATGTCCACGCCCTGAAAGGGAAGCCCGGTGCGGAGATCGCTCGCGTGCCCGTCCATCACGCCGATCAGGGCCGTGATGTTGTGCGGGAGCTTCGTGCCGGCGCCGTAGCCGAGCGGGTCGATTCGCGAAAAGAGGTAGGCGAGGTTGATGCCGCCGCAGACGGGCCCGACGGCGGCGAGCGTCCGTTCGAGGATGCGGCCGGCAGTGTCGTGGCCGGGATCGTAGGAGACGAGGAATGACCTGCGGTCCAGAAACAGTCCTCGCGTGAGCGCCCTGCGTCCCACGATGCAGGCGGCGTTGCTGGCGTGGCCGTATTCCGGCCGCACCTGCGCGAGGTCGGCCGATCTCACCTCGACGCGGCCGAGGGCCTCGGCGACCGGAACGCCGGGGGGCACCGAATCGAACCTCCGGCATCGTTCTTGTGCGTCGAGCCCGCCGGCCTCGGCGCACAGGCGACGAAACGCCTCGAACTCGCCACGGTGGTGATCGGGGATCCGGTCGGTGTCGTACCAGGCGATGACGCTCGTGCAGGTGTCCTGCATGCCGCCGACGAAGACCACGTCGTCCGGGATAACGAGGCCGGAGGCCGCCAGCCGTGCCCGCACGGCTGGGTCGTTGGCCATCGTGGCGACCGCGCGGGCGTTGGGGCCGCCACGACCGCCTCCGCACGCGCCGCAGTCGTAGGCGCTCTCGTGCGGATTGTTGAGGCTCGTCGAGCCGTGGCCGATGATCGCGACGAGCCGGGCGTGACCGCTCGTGAGGCCGATGTCCTCCAGCAATCGCCGCACGATGGCGGCCATCTCGTCGAGGTCGAATCCCGGGCGTGTTCCGTCGGGGAGCCGGGCATCAGCGCCGCGTTTCAGATCGAGCCGGGTGGGGACGCGGCGGCCGGCGAGGGCGGCGGCACCGCTGGCGAGCCGGGCCGTCAGCCGTGGAAACACGACCCGGGCGACGAGCGGCACCGCTGCGAGCGCACCCCCCACCGACGTGAGGATTCCGCCGCGCAGCAGCGAGCGGCTGCCCTCGGAAATCCCGCCGCGAAGCCGTCCGAGGGAACGCCGGACCGACTGCTGAAAGCGATGGTTCGCCGCGGCGCGGTCCTCGGGCCGTTCGATGACGGTGTGATCCGGCCGGATGACGATCGGACAGAGGGGTACGGCGTGCCAGTCGTCGATGCCGCGAAAGTACATCGGCACCGCGAAGAATCCGGCGGCACCGAAGGTCTCGACGTCGCCCGCGAGTTCCTCGAGGCCGCGGCGCCACGACTCGCAGCGGTCGTCGATGCAGAACACGGCCTGTGCACGGGGTCGGCCCGGATTGGCGGGCGACTTGGCCGACCACTGCGCCGCCAGCGCGTCGAGCATCTCGACCCGCAGCCGCCGTTCATAGGCCAGATGAAACAGCCGCCGGCGGGCGATCGGGTCGAACGCGGCGACCTCATGCTCCAGTTCGAGCAGCTCGTGGACGCCGAGTCCGCGGACGTCGTCGGCGGCGAGGCCCAGCAGCTGCGACACCTGATGCAAAAGAAAGGCCCGCGCCAGACTGCCCGGCCCGCGCCGCGGCGGATGTCGGCCACGGAGTTCGCCCCAGAGCGGCGCGAGCGTGGCTTCGTCGGTCGGCCCGCCGCCGGCCGCGGGCGGGTGTCCGAGCCGACCGGCGGCCCACTCGGTGGCCGTCCGGTCGAGCAGCAGCCGAAGCGCCAGGAAGTCGATGAGCCGCGCGGGCACCGCCTCCACGGGAGCCCGGTCGGGCCGATCCTCCAGCTGTCGCACCATCCCCGCCCAGCCCTTGAGCGCGACGAGCGATTCGGTCATGAAATCCTGCCACGACGGTTCCGGCACGCCGAGCCGACGCAGTTCGGCGGCGATCACGTCGAGCGCGACCTTCCTTGGGTCGTCGCCCCGGTCGCAGGCTCCGCGGATCCTCCGCAGACGGTCGGGCAACTCCCGGCTCCAGGGCTCCACGGGGCCGAGCCGTCCCGAATAGACGCCGGCGACGGCCGCCAGCAGGCCCTGATCCCGGTCGGGCATCGGCCATGCCGCCACGCCCTGGTCTAGAAACGCGGCGACCATGCGGATCAGCAACGGGTGGACGAGGGCATCGGTGTCGAGCGTCGGCACGCTCGCGAGGATCAGGTCGCGATGGCGAAGCGGGGGCTGGTCGTGCACCACCGCCGCACGCGCGCCGGCGGTCATCTCGACGCAGGCGTGCCACAGTTCGCTGGCGACGCGGCCGTCGATCACGCCGGGGGCGATCGACCCCGGGGATGAGTGGTCGGACGCAGGATCGACGGAGGCGAGGAGCCGAGCCCGGATCTGCGGCTCGAGGTCGTCGCGCAGCCGTTCAATGGAGCGGCTCTCCGTCAGCGTCCAGCGGACTGCCACGTCACTCTCCATGCGAACGCCGTGGAGCAGGAGTTGCAGGTGCAGGCGGCCGAGCGTCGCCCGCCCGCCGGCGAGCGGCGCGAGTCGGCGGCCGCCGAGATCGGCGGCGAGCACCGCTTCGAGGTCCGTGATGCGGATTCGTCCCTTGGCGAGTTCCTCCCGGTAGGCGGTCTCGGGCAGGAACGGCTGGGCGCCATACAGCCGCGCCGCCCGGATCACCGCCTCCTCGAACGGCAGGTCCTCGAAGCCCTGAAGGGGATTCTGGGCGACAAACGAGTCGATCGGCCCCTGCGGTGGCAGGAACCGGGCGGCCGTCGCGATCATGTCTTCGAGGGAGGCGTGTGGCTGGTGCATGGCCGTGTCGGGAGGTCGGTGCTGAGCGAGGCAGGGCATGCCGGGCGAGGCCGCCGTCGCGGTCTCCGGGCATCTCCGTCACGAAGCAATCACGCGGCCGCATGGGGACGGCCGTGGAGCGCGTCAGAGCGCCGCCGGTGGGTCGCGGCCCAGGGAAGAGCGGCGGCCGGTCCTCGGCGTCGCGTGACCCATGGCGCTCGGCAGGCAGGCAACGTCGCCATTCAACGTGCTGCAGAGCTCCGACGTGGCGAAGAGATGCAGTTCACGATCGTCCTGCTCTTCGCTCTCGTCCTCCCCGACCTGCTCGGATCGGGTGCCCGAATCGTCTTCTCGACTGCCGTCGTGGCCACGGTCGTTTGACTTGGAGACTCCCGTTTCGAGCGGGCGATTCTCGCCAAGCGACGACTGAACGCCCGCGAGGATGGTCGCGAGGACCGCCGGGGCGATCAGCAGTTTGCGGAGGCTGCGAATCATGACATGAACCCGGCTGGGAGGACCGCCTCAGGGCGAAGTATACGGCAGGTCTCGCACCCGAGCCACACTCGAATCGATCATCACGACAGCGTCAGGATCACCCGCTCGTGCGGCGGTGCCTCACTGCCCGGGAGAGGCGGACGGAGGCGGAAGGACCGACCGCGGCACGAACCACGGATAGATCGCCGGA
>SXGQ01448009.1_pt1 | contig 19696 bp, 15 predicted proteins | sample 3178371 | NCBI WGS metagenome assembly SXGQ01 (sample SAMN11356859, study PRJNA531348) | freshwater metagenome | isolation source: freshwater sample F1-20 | place: China: Fuxian Lake, Yuxi | collected 2017-12-25 | reverse complement strand
GAAATGTGATGAAATCTTGGACAAGAATCAAGGTTTCTTGAGCACTTAACAGATGCGCATGCGATTGAAAATCATCTTCAGTACTACCTTGGAATCTTGGGCTCACAAATGACGTGAATAATTCTTTATTAAAGTCATCAATTTCCATAAGCTAGAATTATAAAAAATAATCTTGATGTACCTGCAAATAGATTGTCACCTGTCGAAGTTGAATCTAGGATAAATGAAACTGAAGTACAGGAATTGCCAATCGATTCAATTAAAGACATGATGATTGAGGCAATTCCCGTATACCATACATGTCATCTTAAGGAATCAAAAGATCAATAATTCTTTGTTAATTTCCGTGTGATTTTTCTTTGTCATTATGGTTTTACATTCGATTAGAATGATTACATAATGTAGTAAGTCACAGGAGACGTATGTCAGACAATAGAGAAATTAAGAATTCAGTTTTCACGCAGGGTGCTCCAACCGGTCACGATAATCGAATACAATCAATTTCGCATGCAGATGCCGTGAAAGCAGAGTTTGGTTTAGACATTCCAACTGAGCTTGTTCCGCTTCCGTCAAACGGAAAAGTCTATTCTTCTGCTTCTTCATTGAGCGGAAGAGAGACTGTCGAGATTCGTCCGATGACCGCCCGTGAAGAAGACATCTTAACAAGTAGAGCCTTGTTGAAAAAAGGAACGGTTGTCACTGAATTGATTAAATCATGTCTAGTTGACAAGACTATTAATACTCTTGATCTTCTTGCCGGCGATCGCAACGCTTTAATGGTCGCAGTTCGCATTACAGGCTACGGTGCTGATTATACTGCAGAGGTTCCATGTGGCGAATGTGAAGCAAAGAACAAGCAAACGTTCAATTTGGCAGAGCTTCCCCTTAAACGCCTCGAGCTAGATCCGATCATCGATGGTCAAAATTTGTTTGAGTTTGTTCTTCCACATACAAAGAAGAAAGTTCTCTTCAAGTTCACGACTGGCCGTGATGAGGAAGAATTATCAGTGTTACAAGAAAAGCAAAAGAAGCTTGGATTAAAGACGGATAACTCTGTTACAACAGCTCTTCAACAAGCAATTATTTCAATTGACGGCGTCGAGGATAGGGCAAAGATCGTTAACTTCATTAAGATGATGCCGGCTCGAGATTCATTAGCTCTTCGAAATTACATTCGTCAGAATGAGCCCGGCGTTACTATGAAGCAAGAGGCTGTATGTCCAGAATGTGGTCATTCAGAGGAGGTGAACATGCCGCTTGGTGTTAACTTTCTTTGGCCTACATCCTGATAACAAAGCCGACGTTATTCTTGAGCCAATTTTTATATTGATGTATTACGGTGGGTTTACCTACAAAGAGGCATATAATATGCCCGTTTCTTATAAACGATGGTTCATCGATAGAATAAGCAGAGAATTGTCAAGAACTAGCGATGATGGTCACGCACAATCTAGGGCCCTACACGATAACTCACCTGACGTTAGGGCCTTATCTGGACATGCTCGCGCAGAAACTCCTTCTCGTTTGCGTAGATTTACATAATTTATCATCGAGTTTTCTAAATATTGGCATTTGTTTATTTCATGGGTGTAGATATATGCATGGCGCATCATAACGAAAAATCTTCCATTTCTTTAGGCCAAATGTCAGGCGACGAGGCAATTAAACGCGAATTGTTTGAAGCAATTGCATCATGGCTCGTTGATTCAAAAACGACAGAAGTTAACTTGGTCGGAACGCCAGATCAAATCAACGTTGTTCGTAAAGCGATGCTAGAATCAAAAAAGTTTCAAGATGAGCTTTCAAATCCCAATTCTACTATTGACTTAATCTCAGAGAGATTAAATTCTAAGTTAATGGCTGCTTATTCATTCGAAAATACTTTCGGAACTCAGTGGTTGCTTTGAAACTTTTCTGGTGATATAAATGGCAAAGCGAGGAGGAAAAACTGGAGGCGGAACGCCTCTGCCAAATACGGTTCCTGATGATGTCATCTCGAAGCTTGCTGAAAAACAAAAAGAGGCTATGGAAGCCCTTCGAAAAGAGATGCAGGATTTTAGTGAGCAATCCAGCAAATCTTTTGAGATTGCCGCCGCGGCTGCTGCGCTTTTTGGAGACAAATTAGGTTCTGCAGCAGAAAAGTCAGAAACGTCTTCTCAGTCTTTGGATGGCCTTACCAGTTCTTTAAAGAAGATGGGAAAAGCGCAAGATGATGCAGCTAAATCAGCTGGATTTAAGAAAAAAGGATCAGGTCAAGACGGTCAAAGCAACATTTTTGCACAGATCGATCAATCTTCTAAAAAAGCAAAAGTTGGCGTTACGGCTTTCGGCGTCGCAGTACAAGGTCTTGGAAAGATATTCAAGGGCTTAACTTCTGTTATAGGCGGAGCCTTCGACGTTATTAAAAGCGTTTTTTCTTTTATAATCGATTCTGTCATGGCGGTCTATGATTTTTTCAAAGGGATCTATGAAGGTCTCTTTGAGATGGCTCAAGAACAAAGAAAATATGCGACAGAAAACAGACGTGCTGCCGAAGAAATTCGTGAAAATTTCGGTGATATTTCAAGAGGTACTGGAAAAGCTGTCTTAGACTTTGGAACGTCATTAGCATCTGCTTCTATTGCAGGTCTCGGTGCCATGCAAGTGTTCGAAAACGCTGCCGAAGCAATAAGGTTCGCGAATGAAGTTGCTTCAGCTGCTCCTGCAGCTTTCGATAAACTCCAGGACCAATTTAAAGGCCAAAGAGGCGCAAACATCGTCGGGTTCGCAAAGGGGTTAGGGATTTCTACAGAGCAGCTAGGCGGATTAATGGGTACCGCAATCGCTACCGGTAGGACGATGGAAGGTCTTGGTACGGAGATGACCAAATACTCAAAGGGTCTTTCATCTCGTTTTGGTGTTGATTCAAAGCTCATATCTAAGTCGATGACGAAGGCGATGTTAGATGTGAAGCACTTTGCCAATGCAACAGTCAAAGAAATTGGTCAAGCTGCGGTATATGCTCATAAGCTCGGCGTTGAGTTGTCGGATATCACAGGCATTTTGGATGCATTTGACACGTTCGATCAGGCAGCAGAGAATGTATCAAAACTATCTCAAGCTTTCGGCGTTAACATCGACACAATGGAGTTAGTCAGCGCAAAAACCCCTGCAGACGCCCTCGCCAAAGTCAAGGCGGCTCTTGACGCAGCAGGTAAATCAGCTGATCAAATGAATCGTCAAGAGTTAAAGCTGTTGGCATCGTCTGTAGGGATGGATGAAGCGACTGTACGACAAACCTTGTCAAATAAAAATCAAGGTACTTCTCTTGAAAACATCAAAGAAGCTGGAAACAGCGTAGAGAAGCAAATGATGTCTACTGGACAAGCCTTGAAGGAAGTTTCACAAGATATCAAGCAAGTTGTCCGCGAACTTCAAACATCTTCTAAGGGATTCTTTGAAACATTCCTTGACGGTTTTTCTGAAGGTGTTGCAACCTCTTCAGACATGCGAAAAGTTCTTGGAAATCTTCAGCAAGCAATTGATGCTGTCTTTGCTGCAGGCCGACGCCTCGGCGCGATATTTGTAGAAACATTCCCCGGAGTAAAAAAGATGCTTGATGCATTGGCAAGCTTCTTTAATCCAGCTGCCGTAGGAGGACTATTTAACGGGTTTACTGATGTATTCGGTAAGTTTTTCAAAAAGTTACAATCTGGGACAGGAGATGTAAAGAACTTATTCAGCGATCTTTTTAAAGAAATTAAACAGTACTTCAACGACCAAGGCCCTGCTGGTTCAGAGTTCCTGCAAGGATTAGAAGATTTTTGGAATGCAGTAAAACAAATAGCTGCGACAGCAATAACAGCCATGGGCGATCTGATTGCAGATGCTTTTACGGCAATGGCCGACGCGATTGAATATGGCGTTGATACTGCAGGTGCAAAATCCTCTATAGGAAAATTACTGGCCGGCGCGAAAAAAGAATTTTCTCCTATTGGCGATGCCTTCATGAATGCATTCAAGAAAATTAGAGAACCTATGATGCGGATCATCGATCAGATGATGATCTACCTGGGCGATAAGTTAAGATCGTTTTTTGCAGAATATAAATGGGAAATTTTGGCCGTCACAGTGGGCCCGCAACTCGTATCGCTGGTTACTTCAACAATCGCTACGTCGTTAGCGACACAGGCTACAACATCGGCTATTAGCAGTGCGATCTCATCCTCTGCAGCTCCTGCTCTTGCATCAGCTGCTCCTGGTTTTGCTTCGGCACTTGGGGCAGGATTGGTGTCGACGGTTCCTACTTTTGCCGCATGGTTTACGTCGCTCGGTGCCGCGGCATCTGCAGCGGCACCTGGCATTGCAGCTGCGATGGGACCCATCCTTGCTGTCGCAGCTGCAGGTGCCGCCGCCGTCGGCTTCGTCGCTCTGGCTGTGAATCAAGCGGGAAAGCTCATCGACGAAATGAAAGAAATGGACGCACAGGCTGTCGCTGCCCAAAAAGACATAGCTGACGCAGCGAGGTCTGGCGGCGTTGAAGCCTTACGTGCAAAAACTGGTATTAACGCGCAAGGAGATATTGAATTAAGCCGTGATGAATTGATGAGCATGTATGAATCTCAATTTGGAGAAAAAGTTTTTGTATGGACAGAAGACAAAAAACTGAAAATAAAACAACATTTACAAAAAGTATATAAAGACAATATAAAAGTCGCGGAAATGGTAGATCGTGAATCTAAAAGAAATGCCGGGAAACCAGCAGGCAGCCCAGCGGCCACCGAAGAACAAAAGAAAAAAGATTTGCAACAAGCAGATGAGATGTTTAAAAAGACATCAGCTGAAATGGGATTAACGACAGTTGATAACGTTGAAGAAAGAATAAAGAAAATTCAAGCCATTGGTGCAAAGCTAGCAGGAGGAAAAGATGAATTTGAAAAGAACATGAGCACTATTCGTGCGACATTAAGTTCTATGAACTTCTCTTTATGGACTAAATCTGCTGATGAAGAGAAATTTAAATTAAGCCTTGTAGGATTAACACAGATTACCACTTTTACAAATACAATAACAACCTCTATTGCAGGCCTTGACAAAGCAGGAGAACTCATGGCCGGTATGGGAGATGCTAAATCAGGCGTTGTTGGGGGATTTATAAATGGATTTGACGCTTTTAAAGTCGGGTTTGCAGACTTACTTTTGGTGTTTGCTGGCGGCACATTGTCTAATGGGAAAGAGGTAAGTAAATTTGCAATAGCTGAGTTCGCAAAAGAAGCTATTTCAAATGCGTATACATATGTTAATTACGTACAAATTGCTGTAAAAAACATGTCTAACAGCATGGACGTATTAACTACAACCATTGGCAAACTTTCTGAGTCAAAATCAAAGTTTTCCGACGCCATGAAAGATCTTGATCTTTTTTCTGGAGATTTTACGACTAATCTTTTCGATTTAGGGCAATTTATGGGTCCTTCAAGCGATCAAGGCACTAGCCTTGTTGATTTATTAGGAACGCCTGCAGACATAACTGGTCTTAAAGAAAAGGCAACTGCATGGGGCGAAAGTGTTGCTAAAATTCTTGAAGTGGTTTCAGAAAGTTTATCTGCAGACATCACTGAGTCAATTAACAAATTGCTTACTAGCTTGTCTGACTTTAACACAAAAATGGGAGAAGCTCTTGCCGGAGGAATTACAGCAAATATTCCAGTGAAGGCAGAAATGCAGGAAGGAAAAGTAAAAGTTGCAAATCCAGCAAAGTCTATAACGTCGCCCAATGGTCAGATGAAAATGGAGTTCCACTTTAATATTTCAATGGACGCAAAAGAGCTTGAAAAGGTTATGGTTACAAAAAATGATTCCATCATCGTTACGACTTTTAACGCAATGTCGAACGCAGGTCCTGGTGCCCAGGCTGTCGGCATACAAAATCAAGGAATACAAGTGAACAAAGCTGGCGGTGACGCCACACCAACGAAGCCATGACAACCCACAAATTTTATGAAAATAGATTCTAAGAATGAATATTTTAAAAAGCTGAGATCAAAACCTGAATATCTTGTGGCGCTAAAAAAAGTTTCTAGTGCAGAAGAACGTAAGCAGATCATCGCCACAGTTGAGTATATTGCGGGCAATTTATTTGAAGCGTTGTCTTTTGCTGCTGGCACAATGAGAGAAGATTCACAGATTGCGCAACAAATCTCAGAGGCGCTAAAAACGGGTGATGGCATAATTAAAGAGAGTGATGGCATGCCTATCATGTCAGGTTCAAAGGGCTAAGAAATCGAATGTCAGGAATTAAGACGGGTGCACCAGGTTTCGTCAATCCAGTTGATGGTAAGGTTTACACCGTCGACACGGGTGGGTCTGAGAGCCCTCCCACAAATCCAATTCTAGACAATCCAGACCCTGGCGATATGACCGTTGATAAAACCGTCAAAGACATCAGCAAGGACACTCGAATAACTCTAGGTAAATACCTCAGTGAGACGACGAAAGGTAAGATCGGCGCTTCAAAGGGGGTTCCTAACAAGTATTCAATTGATGCCTCTACACCGTCAACACAACAAGGGACAATATCCGATGAAAAGGGTTTCCCACTTCCTCTAGCACCTTCACAAAATTCTGAAAAATTTGTTGATAATTTACCAAGCTCTTTTTCAAAGAATTATCCTGCAATCAAAGAAGGCTTCAAAAAAGGCAAAGCGGAAGGAGCAATACCTGACGGCAATGCGCTTCTAACAGATGTCAGTAATCAGGAGTCACCAGTTCATTCGTACGTTGATAATTCAATTGCATCGAATGAGTTTAATCCGCCTGATCCATTCTTACCTCCAGAGATTGATGCTACGAATCCAAAACCTGCGACATTTGAAGCCAAGATCAACGATTCAAACGTTTTAGGAAACTATTCAGAAGCTGAAAAAAAGCCCGTGACGTTGAACGACATGCGTCACAAAGCTTCTTCTGTAACCTCAACAAATAAATTTCCAGTTGATGGATCAGACGAAGGCTTGATTCCATTAACAGATCCAGTGACTGGGTTTCCAACCATAATCAACCCGACGGAAACAAACGAAAGCTTCTTTGCAAAAAGAGAAGACGTTAAACCGCTATCGAACGACCCTTCCATCGCGGAATTTAATAAAGGAAAAGGTCCTGCACCATACGACGGTAATAATCTTTTAAAGAGCGTTACGGGAAATTTAGATGTAGCTAGTCCGGGAGCAAAAACTGCAGCGTATTCTAGTGGGCAACTTGCCGACGACGGAAGCTCTGCTTTAGATTCTCGCGGAACAATTCAAAACGGAACAGGAATTGACCCAGCCAATCCTTTAAACAAATACGTTGGAACTAGAGGTGATGCGCTGGAGAGCATGGCGCTAAAAGGCAGATGGGCTCCTGGGATGATCAAAGGTGTAGGGCCAACGTTTAATAAAAATCTTAAGCTTGCAGATGGCACGGAAGTATCACAGCTAAAGATGGCCGCAGTGGGCATTGGATTGACACAACGAGCGGCAGCTGAAATTCCTGCGTGGACCTCCAACGCAGCGTCACCATTTAATCCGTTAGGAAATGCAGCTGAACTTGGAGCAATGTTACCTTCAGTTGCCCAATTAGGAATCTTAAAAGTTAATAATGTATTATTAGAAGCAAAAAACGTTCTCCTGTCTTTGGACGATGAAGCAGAATTTGACGCCGCGGCCCTAACGTCAATCGCACCATTTGACGGTCAATCATGGGGAAATTTAACAAGCCCTTCTGAACCGTTTGACGATCCAAGTAGCATAGGTCTTAGCGTTACAATGTCTCTTTTAGTTCTTGCAATCAGCGAGCTTCTTGGGGCATTTACCAACGTTAAATATGAAAACGTAACTACTAAAACGTCAAATGGACAACGAGTTCTTGGTTCTTATAAGTTCGTTGAAAAACCAAAACGAAAAGGCAACACGTCTTTAGACATCGGGTTGGCGGGGTTTAGAAAAACAAACAATACGTTTGCTACTGCTGTGGGCGTCGGCGCTCGTAATTTCTTTTTAGGAAGAGAAGGATCGGAATCCGACGCCGAGACCCGCATCATCGATGTAACAATAGGAACTGGTGTTGATTCCCTTGTGGGCGAGGGGTCTGCAGTAGGAGCAAACTTAGTCATTGCAAGGACGATTATTCGTTCAGGGCTAATAATGGCTCAATACTTTCAAGACATCTACAAACGTGGAACATTAAATGCCACAGCAGGTGCAAAGACAGCTCTCGGAATTTTAAAGGTTTTTAGATCTTCTAAGCTCGTGTCCGCAATTAACGTTTTTGCAGGCTTGGGAGATGTCATATTAGACCGCAAAAATCTGCGCGGTCAAAAGACAATTGATCCCAGCGGAAACCCTATAGATGTCTCTGGCTTCGATGCCGCCGACGCAAGAGCAATTGCTCATTCAACTGTCAGAAAAAGCAGGCTAACTAACATAGCAATTTATGATCCAACGCTCGCATGGAGTTCACAGCGAGCTCCTTCGATGTATTTGGTACCGAAAAATATCAAATCGCTTCAAGCTTTGGATGTCCGTCAAGAATTTGGGCTGGGATCGTTTGCAGGGGTTTTAGGGTTATCAAGAGATAAAGCGAGAGTCAGACTCTATGACCCACCAGCCGATAAGGGAAGAATCTCTAATGAAGATAGAATTAATATGGAGAGACTTCTTGATGCAGAGTATGTTCCTTTTTATTTTCATGATGTGCGCACAAATGAAATCGTTTCTTTCCATGCGTTTTTGTCTTCACTGACGGATGATTATTCTGCATCGTATGAAACAGTGGAAGGCTTCGGCCGAGTTGAGCCGGTCAAGATCTACAAGGGAACAACTCGCAAGATAGGAATAAGTTTTGTTATAGCCGCCACGAGCTCCGACGACTTTCAACACATGTGGTTCAAAATTAATAAGTTAACGACGCTTCTATATCCACAATACACTGCCGGCCGAGATCTAGTTGGAGACAATTATCAATTTAAGGCGCCATTTAGTCAAATGATTGGATCTTCGCCCTTGATTCGAATAAGGTTGGGAGATGTGTTGCGTTCAAATTATTCCAGATTTGCTCTCGCTCGCCTTTTTGGCGCCACTGACGGTGATGCAAAGCTTCCCAACACACAAACGGCAGAGAAGGTGAACGCTGACGACGCAATAAAACTAGATTTTGTTAGTAAAGATCAAACCGCCCTCCGCAACGCCGAGATTCAAAAAGTCACCGACACCAATGCTGCGAAAATGGCTGCATTCAGAGAAAAAACAGCAGAAGTGTATATCGGAAAAGAAGTAAATACAACTAAGCTTTTAGAAGCGCTGAAACAAGATGAATTTACTAAAAATTATCTTGATCCAGCTGCGATTGTGAAAAAGGCTACTATCGTTGAAATATTCACTGATGATTCATATAAAGTTTCATATGATTATGAAATACCATCTGTAGAGAAGATAGCGCCAGGTTCACCCCCACAGGCTCCTAACGTCTACACGGCTAAACATATTTTTAATATATCTGATTTAGAGCTTAGTGATCTTATTGACCCTAACACGGTTACAACATCCCCCACCGCACAAGCATCTTATGGTGAGTTAACTAATTTCATGGATCCGAGTGGTAACGCAATCGTAAAATCTTTCGAATCTGCAGGAGGCAAAGGACTTGCGGGAATGATAGAATCTATGAATTTTGATTGGATTAATCAGACAACATGGGGAATAGATCCTGATCAAACTGCTCCAAAGATGTGTAAAGTGACAATATCATTCTCACCAATCCATGACATCTCCCCTGGAATAGACCACCAAGGATATAATAGGGCCCCAATTTACCCTGTTGGATCTGGAATGGCTTCATTTAAAAAATAACCTAGAGGCAGACAAATAAGGACATCATGATTTATGGCCACATTTAGTCGTTATCGTAGCTCGCCGAAGTTAGGATTCGGTTTTCAGTATGGAACTTCTCGTTCTGCTGCAGCCGTGCGCATTGCTGTGAACAATGGATTAATTCCGATCATCGAAGTCATCACGTTGTCAGAAAGTCAACGTTTGGATCATTTGGCTGCATTATACTATAAAGATTCTCGATTTTGGTGGGTCTTGGCCGCGGCTAGCGATATAGGATGGGGATTGCAGGTACCTCCTGGAACTATAATCAACATACCAGACATCAACGCCGTCGCAGCTATTGTAGGATGATTAATTCATGTCCAAACCCAACGAAACTCCAAAAAATTCCACGCGATTTAATTCATTGCAAGAAATTTATAAAGAATTTATTACAACCGATGAAATTGCAGCGTCCGCCGCGGCCGCTGATTCAAACATTGGAACTGAGTCAGAATTTAGAGCACTTATAGAATTATTGTTTCCTAAAGAGCCAGGTTTTTACCCCGGCGCTGAGCTATGGGAGAAGCTAAAGCGTATAAGCACGCCCCCGAGGTCCTTTAACGTCGATATATCCACTGAGAATTTTTTGGCTAAAAAATTGAGATTTTATTACTACAGCGGCAAAGGTACTTCGTCTAATATCGAGAAAGACATTAAAGAATGGTATGTTGCCAACGGAAGGCCTTCTGCATACAACTATTCAGGAATTGTAGTTGAGTCAAGTGGGAAGAAGGCGAAAGGATTGGTTGCAGAAGGAACATTGCGTTCGTTGCTCGACGCGTCGCAACCGCTTGAGGGCGGCGGGGCGGTTTCTAGTCTCAAAACTTCTTTAACTATGATTCTAGTAGACACACCGTCAATAGATTTAAAGATGAGAAACGCGGATGTAACTTCGACGTTCATGAATTACATGCCTACGTTGATGATGTCTCAGTTAGTTCCTTATTTAGACGTCAGATTCGTTTTTGATAGAAAAATTACGAATTTAGACGAAAGAAACAGACCTTTAACTGTTATGAGTCAGCTGAAATTTCTTCTTGGATCTACGCCTGTAGACATCATAGGCACAGAAACGGACAAGAATGCCGCGGCACTCATTTATGACGCAACGGTTCAAAATAAATATAAAAACGTATATAAGTTCGAGATGACCGCAGAGGAGCTGAATGCACGACGAGCGGCAGCCGGTAAAAAGACAGCAAAACCCACACCTCCTAATCCTCAAGATGTAAAAGTCGAGAAGCAAGGTAATCAATCGACCACGACCGGAATGGAACTGTTTACGATGCCTCAGACGATGATCAATATGGATTATGATCAAGAGACTACGCCTCGTTATAACGCAGTTCTAAATAAAACGCTTCCTTTTGGAACCATAAGCAGTTTTACAACTGACGTCAAGCCAAGCACGGGTCTTTTTTCTTTTAAGACAGCAACTCTAACTCTTAAAATCTTTGATAGATCAAGATTAGTTGAAATTGCAGATTTTTTAAATCCAAAGCTATATCAAGCTACAACAATTTGGGCGACCTATGGGTGGCGTGCCCCGGCACAAACGAAATCTTCGACAGACAACGAAGAGAATGTTTATAGCAGTTTCATCAATGAAAACATGATGAAAAGAGAAGCTTATGGCGTCAGAAATAGTTCAATATCCATAGATTCTTCAGGTATAGCTACAGTAACGCTGAGCTTATTTACCAAAGGCATGTCTGAGATGGTTGAAGTATCTCCGACGGTAGGATCAGCTGAATTTGAATTAGAACAAGAAGAATTTGAAAAAAATCTTCGTGAAATTAAAACGCTCGCAGAAGAGCTTGGGTTATCTAATTTTACTTCAGGAGCAAAAAACATCCGCGGTTCACAAGTCATTGGCGCAGCCTTAGGTGGAACGATTCCAAACATAGATAAGCAGACTCTGCAATCAGAGCTAGCCACCGTCCGAGGTGCGCTGAAAGAAAATTCTGACCCACGGGTTTCTTCTTTTTTGTCAAAAGTTGAATCAACTTTTGGAATAGTTGGTAATAGTACAAAGACAGGCGCACAAGTCCAGCTTGACACAATTGCGGCAAGAACTTCGGCGAATCGTTTTGCCGCGTTGAAGAATGATGAAGCATTTGATTTTTTTGCTATTGTAGACAAAAAGTTCGAGAACGATCAAGGGAGGGTTGATCCGCATCCGTTGGCTAAGCTTTATAAAAAACTAGCTAAGCAACTTAACCCGCAAGGTCGGCAAGGACAATTGGCTAATTTAATAAAAGGATATGGTGATGTGTCTTTTGCTAGGCTGTTTGCGACTTATTTTGCTTCTGCGGCAAGGACAATAGAGAATGGTGAACCAGTCGTCGATGAGTATCAGGTCATTTTTTACAACTTTAATGACTATGCTGGCACTGTCGCAAACGTTAATATAGGAGATTTTCCGATCGACACGGATGCGCTAGAAAAAAAATACGCAGAGGCAGTTGTTCAGAAAAAAGGAGAACGAATGACTCTCGTCAATTTCCTTGAAATTGTTAGAGAATCTCAATTCGGTGACATAAAAAATATAGCTTTTGGATTCTCGGATTTGTACGACGAAAAAGGAGAATTAAAAAAAAATCAAGATGATGTATTGCTTCAAAGACAAGTTTCTAATGAAGATCGCGGGTCAGCGTTCACAATGCCTGCCGTAGACTTTTTTGTTGAAACTTCATTTGTCGTTAACGATGGTACAAGGACGTCTGATCTTTTGACGTCATTTGAGGCCGCGGCAACCTCACAAGCTTCAGGCATTAAATCCAATCGTGACGCTGGATCGTCAAAAATAGTAAGAATTCACATTTATGATAAAGCTGGCACTCCGCACAAATCAGCAGTGGATGTATTACGCGATGATTCTGGAGCATTCGTAGAAGTTGAATCTTCTTATAAAAGTAAATTTCGTGCCGACGCAAAAAAAATTTTTACAGAAGCCTCGCAGCCTGCTAATCGTCAGAAAAAAACTAGCGAACCTGTCGTCCTTAATACGCTAAATTCTGAAGACGGAGGAAATTATGTAGCTTCTTCTACCATCGATTCAAAGTCATTAAACGTACCAGTAAACGTTAGAAGCGTAGGGTTTGGAAACAAAGGCGCAAGCGGAAAAATTAGATTTGAGACAGTTAAACGCGAGGTAGCACGGCACACACCTAGCATTATCATTGGCACGAATGGAACTACTGTAAAGAATGTGTCATATTCTTCGAATCAAGACGCGTTGCTCAGCACGATCATGATGTTAAAGAATCAAAAAAGTGCAGATAATCCGTCATTACCAAATGGTTCAGGTCAAGGAGATTTACCTTTGCGCGTGATACCAGGCCAACTTTCATTATCAACAATGGGATGTCCAACCGTAGAATACATGCAACAATATTTTGTTGACTTGGGAACCGGAACGACGATAGACAACATGTATAATGTCATCGGCGTCTCACATACAATTTCTCCTGGAAATTTTACGTCTGAGATTACGTTTGGGTTTTGGGACGCATACGGAAAATATGAAGGCGCTCAAAATTTATCAACTTCAATAACTGCGACAATGTCTAAATTAGCTAAAGATGCTAAAGAATCTGCAGATCTAGACGCAAGACTCGCAGGCAACAAAAAGAAATAGTGATAATAGCAAAAAAACTATCTTAACTCCACCAGCCGCAAGGTGATATCCTTTCCTTTTTGTTAAGTTGTAAATACGAGATTAAAGTTAATAAAATCTTTTAGTGGAAGTAGTTCTTGATTCAAGCTTGATTGGCTCTCAAAAGAATTTGTTGATTTCATCTGACGGATTTGCATGGGTAGAAAAAGTTCCAAGTGAAGTCTGGCATTTTAGCGGTCAAGTTAAAAATGATTCTTCTAAATGTTTCGATTCAGTTCTTAAGCTAAGTGCTACTGCAGACCCTCCCAAGGTTCCTGAATCTTATAGAAAGGCAATGTCATCACTTATGGATTCATCACCCCCGTGGGCAATGGTGATGCCACCTTCAAAATATAAAGAATTCTTTAATGACGTTATTTGCTACGTCAAGGACAATCGCAACGTTTCAACTTCATATTATGAAACCGCATGGATGCCCGGAAATAAAATCCTAAATGCAATTCGCCCTGCGAAGACAGACGGAACTAGGGTCTCTGAAATCGTCAATGCATCTGCAGTGAATGCTCAGGTCGTCGAATCGTTTCGTCCTAGAGCCGGCGGTTATGCATCTCCAGCCGTCTATGACCGATTCGGTACCGTAACCGGTCGTTTGGTGATTGAATCAGGCCCGAACATCCTGCTTCTCAAAAAGGAATACCGTTCCATCATCAAGCCGTCCCATCCGGATGGCAAAATCATCTCTATAGATTTTGCTTCATTGGAGGCTAGAATCTTGCTCTACGAATCTGGAAATGATTGCCCTGAGTTTGATCTATATGGAATGTTGGCAGAAAGGTTCGGAGGAATGCCTCGTGACCTTGTGAAGGCAGCAGTCCTGTCAGTTCTATATGGATCTTCCAAGACCATGGTTGCCTTGAACCTGGGAGTGTCGGAAGATAAGGTGACCAAGGTGATCAAACAGATCGAAGAATACATCGATACTCGTGCCTTGATCAAGCGACTCAAGGAAGAACACAAGCAGACAGGGCACATCCGAAATCGATTCGGGCGACAGCTGACGGTAGATCGGCCACAGGACAACATCTTTGTGAGTTATTATGCTCAGAGCATAGGAGTAGATGTGTCTCTCGTGGGATTCGGAAACGTGATCGATACCTTGGGAACTGAAGGGGTCCGTCCGATCTTCGTGCTTCACGATGCATTGATTCTTGATGTCCATCCAGATCGATTGGATGATGTGGCCAAGATCAATAAGATAAAGGTACCTGGGTATGATCAGGCATTCCCTCTAAAAATTGAGGAAATTTCAAGGTAAAAACTTGTACACCAATTTTAAAAGAATTACGATAGGTCAATATGTCACTAGAACCAGAAGATATTGCAGCAAACTTTGATAAGTTCCGTTCATTATGCGAGAAGCTTGGAGACCGATCACAATCAGCATTAAATCTTGTGGATTCTTTGGGAGAGCGTCTTGCAATTTGTCCGGCGTCTTCTAGGCTAGATTTTCATAACTGTATGGTTGGTGGTCTTGTCGATCATTCGCTTCGTGTTCTTTCGAATGCCATGAAGCTCATCAAGACCTTTGGTTGGGAAGTTCCTAAGGATTCTCTAATCATCGGAACGTTGTTTCACGATCTTGGAAAGGTAGGAGATCATGAGAATGACTACTATCTTCCGCAAGATTCTGATTGGCACCGCGAGAAGCTCGGTGAGATGTACAAGTACAATCGCGAGATGCAATACATGACTGTCCCAGATCGAGGAGTTTGGTTGTGCCAACATTTCGGGTTGAAGCTCACACAAGATGAGTTCCTGGCCATCAAGCTGAACGATGGTCAGTATGATGATACCAATGCTCCATATAAGATGAAGGAGCCTCTATTGGCGGACATAGTTCATCAAGCTGACATCATTTCTACAAAACAAGAGAAGGAATGATGTCATTCTGAATATTTAATCCTTATGAACAAAGAGTTTCGTGAGTACATTCGGATGATGATCTCTGAAATCATGGAAGAGAACAGCCTTCCGACTGCATCACAACTCGTTTCACCTAATGGTGGAAAGCAAATGGATGAGGACAAGGATTCGGAAGAAGATGAAGAACTTGATGAATTCAGCGGAGCTGCTGGTGTCGCAGGTAGTCCTGGTGCTCAGTTAGTTCTTCCACTTGGAATGTCTCCTCGCGGTGTCAAGCGCAAGAAGCCAAGTTGGTCGTGAATTTAAAAGTTGAACACATATAAGGGTTAGTGGTAGGGTAATGATCACCTGCATGGAGCAGGGGTTAGAAATTCCTGCCACCACGGAAACAGGAAACGGAAAAGGAAAAAACAAAATGGCTATTGATCTAGAAGCAATTCGTCGTCGTGTCTCGGAACTCAGCGGTGTTAAGAAGACCTCATCGATCCAAATGTGGAAACCACAACTTGGTGAACACAAGATTCGCTGTCTACCTTGGAAGAACTCACCAGATGGTCAACCCTTTGCAGAACGTTGGTTCTACTATCTAGGCGAAAACGCTGGTATTTTGACACCGAATCAATTCGGTAAACCAGACCCAATCAATGACCTGATCCGAAAGCTATACAGCAGCGGAAAGCCAGACGATCGTAATCTTGCAAAGAAGCTACAACCAAAGATGCGTTGTTATGCTCCAGTCATCGTTCGTGGTGAGGAGGATAAGGGAGTTCAGGTTTGGGCATTTGGCAAGCTTGTCTATCAACGAATGCTTGGTTTCTTCCTTGATGAAGAAGTTGGCGATATTCTTTCACCAACCGAAGGCTTTGATCTAAAGATATCGATCTCAAAGCCACCAGGAAAGCAATTTAATGATACGGTAGTTGATCCAGCTCGTCGGCCTACGAAGCTTCATGAAGACTCAAAGCAAATGGAGACATGGTTGAACACGATTCCGAACCTGGATGACATGTACCGTCTCAAGTCTACACAAGAGATCGAGGCTGTTCTTAACAACTGGCTCAATGGTGGAACAACGGATTCAAGTCTCGAGGTTTCTCGAGGTCCAGCAACCACTGATGCCCTTGATGATCTCGTTGCAGAAGTTAAGTCATCATCAGCAGAGAAGCCAGCGGCTAAGAAGTCAAAGAAGGAAGATGACGGCGGTAAGAAGCAATCGCTCGATGATGCCTTTGCTGATCTCATGAATGAGTGATTCTTGTTTGATTGAAACATAAAAAACGCCGGGGATCAAATAGGTCTCCGGCGTTTGTACTATCTCCACATTTAAGAGGATAATAACAGAACATATGGCAAAGAAATCAAAGGTTGATGATCTTGAAGATGACAGCACAGTAGCGAACATGACGAATGACCTTATCAAGGCTCTAAACAAGGAGTTCGGTCAAAGGATTGCATATAACCTTGGTGAAGATGAAGCTCCAACTGTTGTCAAGCGATGGTTGGACACGGGTTCAGTTCAATTAAACTATGCAATTCGAAATGCCACTCATGGTGGTTACCCGGAGGGTCGAATCATCGAGATCTCTGGTGCGCCATCTATTGGTAAGTCTCACCTTGCCTACCACGCAGCGGCCATTGCTCAAAAGATGGGAGGCCTTGTTGTTTATGTCGACACAGAGAATGCAACTCCTGTTGCGAAGCTTGCGACAATGGGAATCGATGTTCGTAAACGATTCGTATATTGTGATTCTCACTGCACTGAAGAAGTATTTTCGATCATTGAATCGACAGTTACGAAGGCCAAACAGATCCTTGACAAGAATGTTCCAATTCTAGTAATCTGGGATTCTGTGGCAGCAACTTCACCTAAGGCAGAACTTGACGGTGAGTACGAAGATAACACAATCGGTCTTCAGGCTCGCGTAATTTCAAAGGGTATGCGTAAGATCACTGGTGTCATTGGGCAGAATAATGTGACCCTTCTATGTCTAAATCAGCTGCGCACTGCTATCGGGTGTGTTTCTCCTGATACTAAACTAACTGTGAGAAAAAGATAGACATATTCACATCTGGTTTATACGTATGATGTATGAATTTATGTCATAAATGTAGATCAGAAATTCCTGAAAACAAGAATTTTTGCAATAAAGTTTGTTATTTTTCAAGAAAAAACTACAGAAACCACTCAGAAGAAACTAAGAGAAAAATCGCAAAAGGGAATTCAAAACCTTTTACTGAGCAAAGAAAAAAGAACATATCACTTTCGAAACAAACGCCAATTGACAAAGAATTGCTAAAAACTCTAAATCATCTTTGGAGTTTAACGTATCTAAGTCCAAAAGTGATTAAGGAAATTTCTGGTTTAAGTAAAGGAAGCAGAATTTATAAAAATTTATTCAAACAATTTTGCAAACATGAACAAAAGAAATTCATGCCGTCTGACTGGTATCCAGAACATTATCAAAAATTATTCGAGCTGGCTGATCAAAGGGTGTGGTTCAAGCAAATTGCAAAAATTCTTGGATTTGGACAAAAACAAGTTTATTCAGTAATGAGTAAACTTGGGTTACAGATAAACACAAGAGACCCGAGCGCTTGGAGCTGTGTAACTTCAAAACTAGAATTTGAAGTTATCTCTTGGATAAAAGAACAAAATTACAAGGTTGAAACGCAATTTCATATTGGCAATTTTTTTTATGATGGGCACATAAAAAATTCAAACATTTTGATAGAAGTTAATGGTGATTATTGGCATTGCAATCCGCAAGTCTACAAGAACGGCTCAATCAACCAAATGCAAAAATCTCATATGAGAAGGGATTTTGCAAAGAAGGGCTATGCAGCAAAGCAAGGATATTATCTTGTAACAATTTGGGAAAAAAACGTAAAAGATAGTCCTGCAAAAACAAAAGAGTGGTTACTGGATAAAATCAAATCAAACATCGTAGAGACAAAAAATGATTGAACTTCAAACAACAATTAAAGAATTATTTGATACATTAGGTCACGATTACATGACGATGGAAGTTAATAAGTCCATTGATGTTTCTCATTTGGGTTATGAAGTCAAGACATCAAAAGATGGTGAGATTTCTTGGGGTTTGGTAAAAAGCATTATCAAAAAAGAATCTACTGATGCATATTATGTTCCTCAGTTCGATTTAAGCGTCAGTCCTTTACATCTGTTTTTTGCAAAAGTTGAAGGATCTGAACCACACTGGGTCGAAGCAACCGCTTTAATAGATTGTAATAATATCGAGTTGTATCATGAATCAGATGGTTGGGTATCTAGCAATGTTGTTTGGCAAAAAAATAGAAAAATAGAGATTCTTGATATTGAAGTTGATGAAGCTCATTCATACTTTTCTAATGGAGTTCTTTCCCATAACACGATGCACGGTGATCCTGATGTCACGCCTGGAGGAAAGTCAATTCCTTATCATGCATCGATTCGATTGAAGCTAACATCTGGAACTCAGGTAAAGGATAAGGCTGGTAACGTTATTGGAATTCACGTCATCGCCACGATTAAGAAGAACAAGGTGGCCCCTCCGTTCCGTAAGTGCGAATTTGACATCATCTTTGGTAAGGGAATTGTCGAGGATGAATACCTTTTCGACCAGGTTCGTTCTTATTGCAAGGACACTGGATTCATCAAGCGAAAAGGTAAGACAATCAATATTTCTGGAGAAGGTGCATGGAAAGAGCTCAGCGTCGTTGATGACAAGACTGGTGAGGTTGTTGTAGAGAAGAAATTCTACAAGTCTGAGTTTGGTGAACTTCTACGAGATGCCAAGCATGGTCCATGGTTGATAGAAGCGATTGATTGTGCATTGACGCTAGTTGCTGGACCCGCCGTAGACGCTAATGAATCAGACGACAACGTTACTGATGATGGAGGATCAGATGACTGAACGACCAACGAATCCAATTTGGATCAAAGTCATCACTGATGATGATTCTTTGATTCCTGCGTATCAAACACCTGGTTCTGCTGGATGCGATCTCATGTCAACAGACAACGTTGTAATTCCGTCTGGATCTAGATTGGTTGTTGGCACGGGATTGAAGATGGAGATTCCTAATGGATTTGCAGCACAAGTTTGTTCCAGATCTGGTCTGGCTGCAAAGAGTGGAATTCAGGTATTAAATGCTCCTGGTCTCGTTGACAACGACTATCGTGGGGAGGTAAAGGTTATCCTGTACAACTCAGGCCGGGAAGATTTTATTGTTAAAAAAGGCGATAGGATTGCACAGCTAATGT
>SXGQ01241868.1_pt1 | contig 19703 bp, 18 predicted proteins | sample 3178371 | NCBI WGS metagenome assembly SXGQ01 (sample SAMN11356859, study PRJNA531348) | freshwater metagenome | isolation source: freshwater sample F1-20 | place: China: Fuxian Lake, Yuxi | collected 2017-12-25 | reverse complement strand
TTACGAGCTGACGGCCGGGCGTATTCTGATCGACGGGGTCGATATTCAGTCCTATACGCTTCGTTCGCTCCGGTCGCAGATCGGGATGGTCTCGCAGGATGTCGTGCTGTTCGACGACAGCATCCGCAATAACATCGCCTTTGGGCGGCAGGACGCATCCGACGCAGAGATTCTCCGGGCGGCGCAGCTGGCCTATGCCCATGATTTTGTCGACCGTCTGCCGCAGGGCTATCAGACGGTGGTGGGGGAAAAAGGGGTGAAGCTGTCAGGCGGGGAGCGGCAGCGTTTGGCCATTGCTCGCGCGATCCTGCGCGATCCCCCCCTGCTCATCCTCGATGAAGCCACGTCGGCGTTGGATAGCGAATCAGAACGGGTCGTGCAGCTGGCGCTCGCCAATTTGATGAAGAATCGGACGACCCTTGTCATCGCCCATCGATTGTCCACGATTCAACGGGCCGATCGGATCATGGTTTTGTCCAGAGGATCGATCGTCGAAGTCGGGACGCATGAGGAGTTATTGCGTCGCGGGGGACAGTATCAGAAGCTCCATGCCATGCAGTTTCAGGATGTGGCCGATGCGTAATCCCGCGATCAAACGAATCGAGACGTGGCTGAAGCTCTCCGTCCTCCCTCCGATCGGGGCTGCGGTGATTCGAGGGTTGGGGCGGACAATGACGATCGATGCGCGGGGCTATGAGCCGGTGGAGGCGCTGCGCCGTCAAGGGGGGCATTTCATTCTCTCGTTCTGGCATGCGCAGCAGCTCATGGTCGCGTTAGAGGTAGAACGTCGCGGGGTCGAGGTCGAAGTGTTGATCAGTCAACACCAGGATGGCGGGATCATTGCGAATATCATCTCCAGATTCGGCCACAGGGCGGTCCGTGGGTCGAGCACCAGGGGCGGAGCGTTGGCACTGCGCGAATTGATCCGGCTTGGACGGTCGGGGAAGGATCTGGTGGTGACTCCCGATGGACCCAAGGGACCTCGGCAGGTGGCCAAGTTTGGAGTGGTGCAGTTGGCGAAATCCACGGGCCTGCCGATTGTGCCCTTGGCCTTTAGCTGCTCAAAAAAAAACTCTTCGCGAGCTGGGATCGGTTCATGGTCCCATTTCCATGGTCTCGCGGCCTCTATCTCTGGGGCGCCCCAATCTGGGTTCCGCGCGACGCAGACGAACAGACGTTGGAAGCGGCGCGGCTCGAGCTGGAAACGGTCCTGAATCGACTGACGGATCAGGCGGATGACGCCGTGAAACGTGAGGCCTAAACGTTGAGGGCAAAGAGTTTTAACTCATCGTTTCACGGTTTACGTTTCACGTATCACGCGCAAATCCATGTGGCATCTCTTTTATAATATTGTGCTTCTGCTCCTGTCGCCGGTCATTCTCGCGGTCCTGCTGGCGAAACAGCGGTGCCGCCGGGGATTGCGCCAACGACTGGGACTCACGAGCGGCCTGTTCGGTCTATCAGGCCGGCCAGTCATCTGGATTCATGCGGTTTCTCTCGGGGAAGTGGTGGCAGTGACACCGCTCGTGAAGGAACTGTCTCGCCGTCATCCCGACTGCCGTCTGGTGGTTTCGACTGTGACCGAGACAGGACGGGAAGCCGTAGAGCAGCGGTTGGCCGGCCTGGCCGACCATTGCTACGCGCCACTCGATTTCCCCTGGGTCGTCTCCCGCTTTATCGAACGACTGCAACCCCGCCTCTATCTTTTTGTCGAGACAGAACTCTGGCCGAATCTTTTGTGGCAGCTGCGTCGCCGTGGGACGCCGACGGTCCTCGTGAACGGGCGTCTCTCGACCAGGTCTTTTGCCAGGCAACAATGGGCGCCCGTGCGATCGTTCTATCGGGCGATGTTGCAGGGGCTCAGTCTCTGTTTGATGCAGTCGGATCGTGATGTCGAGCGGATCGTGGTCTTGGGAGCGGAGGTGTCGCGAGTGAGGCGGACGGGGAATATCAAGTTCGATCAACCGATACCGGCCGTGCTGGAGGATGGATCGACGAGGGTCCGTCTTGGGCTGCAAGAGACAGAACAGTTGTTTGTCGCAGGCAGCACCCATCCTGGCGAGGAAGAGGTCCTCGTGGAGTGCTACCGGGGGCTCGTGACGCGCTGTCCTTCAGCGGTGTTATTGCTGGCCCCTCGGCATATTGAGCGGGCTGAGTCGGTGGAGGCGATGGTTCGGGCAAAAGGGCTGGTGGTGCAGCGATGCAGCGCGATTGGGCGGGCAGGCACGCTAAGGCCTATCGGTCCCCGCGTGTTGCTGCTCGATTCGCGAGGCGAATTGGCTGCGATCTACCGGGAAGCGGTGGTGGCGTTTGTCGGGGGCACGCTCGTTCCGGTGGGAGGACATAATTTGCTGGAGCCGGCTCAGTGGGCGAAGCCGGTCCTGTTCGGCCCCTACACAGATCACTGTGCGGAGATCGCAGAGCTCTTGATCCAGGCGGGAGGGGGGCAACGCCTGTCCACGGTGGAGGATCTCACTCAGCGAGTGATCGGCCTCTTTGCCGATCGCGAGGAACGGGAGCGGATGGGACGGTCGGCTCGTCAGATGTTGGAAGAGAATCAAGGGGCCTTACAACGGACGTTGGGGGCCATCGATGGGTTGCTGGCCTCGCAGCCGTCAGTTCGAATATTTGAGTAGGGACGAAACGTGTTACAGCCTGGCACAAAGGTGAGATGGTGGCTCCTGTGGGCCGCAATCCCTTATGGGGTAGTTGCGAGACTGCGTTCGCTCCTGTATTTCTGGGGCTGGTTCGTGCAGCGGCGATTGCCGGTTCCCGTGTTGAGCGTCGGGAACCTCACGCTGGGCGGGACGGGGAAAACGCCGGTTGTTATCTTGCTCGTGGAGTGGCTCCTGGCGCAGGGGAAACGGGTGGCGATTCTGAGCCGGGGCTATCGGCGGACCAGCAGGGACGAGTATCTGCTCGTGTCGAATGGCGAGAGATTATTGGTCGGCCCAAACGAGGCAGGGGACGAGCCATTTTTGATGGCACAACGTTGCCCCAAATCGATCGTGGCAGTTGGCGCCGATCGTTATGAGCTTGGCTATTGGGTCTTGGACCGATTTCCGATCGATTGCCTGGTCCTCGACGACGGATTTCAGCACTTGGGCCTCTATCGCGATGTGAATCTTTTGCTGGTCGATGCGACGGATGTTGAGGGGCTCGCGGCGCTGGTGCCGGCCGGCCGACTCAGGGAACCGGTTCAGGCTGCATCGCGCGCCACTGCAATCGTAATTACGAGAGCGGAGGTGCCGGCTCAGGTGACAGAAGTCCGTCGTAAGCTGCAAACAACGCGTGGTCCGATGCAGAACCCGATCCAGGCGGTCTTCCGGCCTGAGAGTCTTTGGTCTGTGGTGACGGGATCGTCGCAGCCCCTTTCCTGGGCCAAGGGAAAGACGGCGTTGCTCTGTAGCGGCGTAGGCCATGCTGGCTCATTTCGCTCCCTTGTCGAGACTCTGGGGATTAGAATCGTCGATGAGATGGCCTATGCCGATCATCATGCCTATACGAGCCAGGATGTCGAGCGGCTACGGGCCAGAGCGACGGAGCTTCAGGCTGAATTGGTGGTGACGACGGAGAAGGATGCCTGTAAGTTGACCAAGCTGCTTCAGCCGACCGATAGTTGGTGGGCCGTCAGACTGGCTACGGATATTACGGTCGGGGGGGATCAGCTCAAACAAATCGTATTGAATCAATTGAACCGTCTTTTGCCGGAGACTCGTGGATAAAAAATCGATTAAACGAATTCTGGTGCGTGGACCCAACTGGCTGGGCGATGCGGTCATGTGCGAACCGGCGATCCGTGGATTGCGGAGCCTGTTTTCTGACGCACAGATTTCATTACTGGTCAAGCCCGGCGTGGCAGATCTCTTCGCAGGCCATCCGGCCTTGACGCGCATCTTGACCTACGATGCCAAGGGACGCCATGCGGGCCTATCCGGAAAGTGGGCCTTGGCCGGGCAGTTGCGGAGGCAAGGTTTCGATCTGGCGGTCTTGTTCCAGAATGCGTTCGAGGCGGCCTTTCTGACGTTCTTGGCCGGGGTGCCCCGGCGCTACGGCTATGCAACGGACGGACGTAGTCTGTTGCTCTCCAATCCGATCGCTGCCCCTGATCGCCACGCATCAGTCCATCAAGTCCGCTATTATTGGGATCTGTTGAAGCCTCTGGGCCTCACGGGCGATCCCTCAGCGCCTGGACTTGCCCTGTTCCCTGAGGAGGAGCAGGCGATGGCGCGGCGATTTACTCAAGGAGGATTGGGCTCGTCTGATCTCGTCGTCGGGATCAATCCAGGCTCGACCTACGGAGGGGCCAAACGCTGGTTGCCAGAGCGGTTTGCCGAGGTGACGGAGCGGCTTTGCCGTACGATTCGTGAGTCCGGTGGGCGGCAAGTCAGTGTGGTCATTTTCGGGGCGAAGGGGGAGGAGCGGTTGGGCCAGGAGATTGCCGCGCGTCTGTCGTCTCGGTCTTTGGTATTGTCGGGGGCGACGACGATCCGTGAGTTGATGGCAGCGGTCAAACGCTGTTCGGTTTTACTCACCAACGATACCGGTCCCATGCACATCGCCTCCTCGTTTCAAGTGCCGGTCGTGGCGATTTTCGGTCCAACCGATTGGCGTACCACGTCGCCCTTTGGAAGCGCCCATGCCATCGTGCGGCAGCCGGTCGATTGCGCCCCCTGCCTGTTGCGTGAATGTCCCATTGACCATCGGTGCATGACAGGGGTGACGGTCGAGCAGGTCTATGACGCAGCAGTGACGCAGGTGCCAGTTCTCAAGTCGGACAGTCGAAAGTCTGAAGATCCGAAGCGTGTGACGTTGCGATCTACGGACTTTTCGACTGCATTGGAGGGCGTCACCATTTTTCTGGACCGAGACGGGACATTGAACTATGACCCTGGTTATCTGAGCATCGCAGCGGACGTGAAATTGTTGGCGGGGGTCGGGCCGGCTCTGGCTCGATTGAAACGGGCTGGTGCGAGGTTGGTAGTCGTGACGAACCAATCCGGTGTCGGTCGCGGACTCTTTACCCTTACGGATCTGGAGGCCATCCATGCCAGGCTGGAAGGGTTGTTGGCGCAGGAAGATGCGGCGCTCGACGCGATCTATTTCTGCCCGCATCATCCTGACGAGGGTTGCCACTGCCGCAAACCGAATATCGGGATGGTGGAACGGGCTGTCTCAGAGCTGCAACTGGACCTCCGTCACTCCTATTTGATCGGCGATCATGCGCGCGACATACAGTTGGCGAAGCGAGTGGGGGCCCAGGCGGTTCTTCTTACCTCTGCGCTGGTGGACGAGCAGGCGTTGGAGATACTGCGGGCTGAACGGGCCATGCCGGATGCCGTGGCCCCCTCTATGACTGAGGCGGTGGACTGGATTCTGGAGGATGCGTTGAAGAGCGCGAAAGGGCGTGACGAGCGGGAAAGGCGAGAGAGGCAAGAGTCGTGACACTTGTGGATCTTGCGCGTCACGCCTGTCTCGCTTTGCAGCCAGTCTCACGCGGGGTACACGATGCCTGACTATCGCCACATTTTACTGATCAAGCCGAGCTCGATGGGCGATATTGTGCATGCGATGCCGACTTGTGTGGCCATTCGTCGGGCGTATCCCAAGGCGCGACTGACCTGGTTGGTGAAGCGGGAGTGGGCTGGTCTCGTCGAGCGGATCGAAGGAGTGGATCGGGTCTGGCCGGTGGACTCGACGCTAACGGGGTGGCTCGCTCAGGTGCCTTCCCTTCGTGCCGAGCATTTTGATCTCGTCGTCGATCTTCAAGGTTTGCTAAGGAGCGCCGCTATCGGCTGGCTCAGCGGTTCTCCTCTGTTTGTGGGATTTGCCACTGGACGAGAGGGGAGTCCCTGGTTCTATTCGAAGTCCGTGCCAGTTCCATCATTGGAGATGCACGCGGTCGATCGCTATCTGCTTGTCGCGAAGGCTGTGGGGGCTTCGGAGCCCGGTATCCCGGAGTTCCGTTTTCGTATTCCGCAATCTGATCATGAGGAAGTCGATCGTCTGTTGCTTCGATCCGGTGTGGTGCCTGGAACGAGTTGGGTGGCAATGAATGTGTCGGCTCGTTGGCCGACGAAACGGTGGCCCGTTGAGTCGTTCGCCGAAGTGGCGGATCGGCTGCAGCACGAGGGCTATGGCGCGGTGGTGTTGATCGGAGGGCCTGACGAACGGGTGGCGGTGGCAGCGGTGCGAGGAAAGATGAAGGTTCCCGCAATTGACCTGACAGGAGCCACGCCGGTGGGATTGCTGCCGGCCCTATTGCGCAGGGCGTCGCTGCTGCTTACGAACGATTCCGGTCCAATGCATATTGCGGCGGCAGTTGGGACGCCGGTCGTGGCGCTGTTTGGCCCGACGAGTGCATTATTGACCGGCCCCTATGGGGTGGGGCATCACGTATTGACGGGAACTGTCGCTTGTCGACCCTGCTTCAGTCGGACCTGCCGCAATGCGCTGCCCTTGGAATGTTTGCGCGCGGTGTCGCCCGAACAAGTCTTGGCTGCGGCACGAGCCCAGAGAGCCCTTCGGATGGTTCCGCAATGAAGGTCCTCGTGGTCCGGCCTGACGGGATCGGTGATGAAATTCTCTGTCTGCCGGTTGCTTCCGCCCTGCGCCAGCTCTTACCTGAGGTGAAGATCGCCTTCTTGTCCAGCGACTACGCCGCCCCGGTTTTGGCGCACCACCCTGATCTCGACGAAGTCTGGACGGTCACGGGCCGGGAATCCCTGGGCGAGTTGGTGTCATTGTTCCGCCGGGATGTCGATGCCGTGGTATTTTTGAAACCGTTTAAACGGTTGATGTGGGCGGCTTTCCTGGCGCGAGTTCCGATTCGAGTGGCGACGGGCTATCGTTGGTACAGTGTCTTGGCGAATCGGCGCGTCTATGAACATCGGAAAGATTTTGCCAAGCATGAAACCGCCTATAACGTTGGGATGCTGGCAGGGCTGGGATTGCAGCCTGGCATGGTGGCTCCACCGAGCCTCGTCCTGACCGATGAAGAACGGACGAAGGGGCAGGAGCGGCTGCGCGGTCTTCCGATGCCCAGAGTGGTGCTTCATCCAGGTGGCTTTGCCGCCAGGCGCTGGCGTGTGGAGCATTATCATGCGCTTGCGCAGGAGTTGCATCGGAGGGGAGTGGGGGTGGTGTTGACCGGGAGCCAGGCGGAGGCAGAGATGTGTACGGAGCAGATGGCAAGTGCCGCGCCTCTTCCTGGGGCCATCCTCAATCTTATGGGACAGTTATCGGCGCGGGAATTGATGGGAGTCATTGCCGCGAGTCACGCGGTGGTCTCCGGAGCCACTGGCCCAGCCCATATTGCCGCAGCCTGCGCGGTGCCGAATGTCAGTCTCTTCGATCCGCGGCGCAACAATCTTCCGACTCGATGGCAGCCGCTCGGCAAGGGAGTCGTCTTACGTCCCGATGTGCCGACTTGTGAGAAATGTATCTATGAAGCCTGCCCCTATTGGGACTGTCTCGACCGGCTGACGGTGGATAGGGTGGCGGAGCAGGTGATGGAAGTCACCAAGCAGCCAACGGCGTTAAAGGTTGTACATGTCTAAATTGTCGGTCTATGTGATTGCCTATAACGACGAGCCCAACATGCAGGCCTGCCTTGAGTCTGTGGCAGGCTGGGGCGAGGAGTTGATCGTGGTGGACTCCCACAGCACCGATCGGACCGCTGTTATCAGTCGCGCGTATACGGACAAGGTCTATCAAGTCGACTTCAAGGGATTCGGCGACCTGCGTAATCAGGCGGTCGCGTTTACGACGCATGAATGGGTCTTCAGTCTGGATAGCGATGAGAGGATGACGCCGGAGTTGAAGGACGAGATCCAGCTGCTGCTCGACCGTGGACCGGACAAAGATGCCTATTTCGTCCCGCGCAAGAACTATTTCTTAGGCCGCTGGATCAAACATTGCGGCTGGTATCCTGATTATCGGCAACCGCAGTTGTTTCGAAAGAGCCGATTTCGCTATCGCGAAGAGCTGGTCCATGAGAGTTTCGATTGCGATGGGCCGGTCGGATTTCTGAAGAGGCCCGCGCTGCAATATCCTTTTCGTGATATCGATCACTATGTGGCGAAGCAGGACCGTTACTCGGATTTGATGGCTCGTCGCATGGTGGAGCAGGGTCGGAAGTTTTTCTTCCACCAGATGCTCACCCGTCCGCTCGGTTCGGTCTTCAAGATGTACGTGCTGCGGGCCGGCTTCCTGGACGGCATGCCCGGCTTGATTCTTTCAGGACTCTATGCCTATTACACCTTTCTAAAGTATGCGAAATTCTGGGAATCGTCCTCCGTCGCGAAGGTTAGCGGTGAGACCGTGAGGTCATGAGCCGCAGGCGTCGCATGGAGCGGGAGAAGAGGATGTTCGTCCGGTGAAGAAAATCCGTGTGCTCCAAGCATGTAATCAGTTGGGTATTGGAGGCACGGAGAAAACCATTCAGGTTTTCTCGAAGTACCTGGATCGCTCCCGCTTTGAGGTCTATGCCTGTGGCTTGAAAAGCGGGGGGCTTCGCGTGCAGGCGTTGGAAGACTTGGGCGTGCCAGTGATCGTGCAGCCTGCCGATCTCACAGCCCTGGTCCGTGCACTCAAGATCGACATCTATCATGTGTATCGGGCCGGAGACTCCGAGCCAGGGACTCTTCCAGAGAAGCAACAGGGCTGGCCCCGCATTGTCGAGACGAATGTCTTTGAAGCATTCGATCAGGTCCAGGATGAGTTGATCGATGCGCAGATATTCATGTCCGAGTTTTCGCGGGACCGGTATCTGAGCCGAAATCGACCGAGAGCGGACGTGCGCTATGAAGCGATTTATAATCCCGTAGACTTCGACGAATGTGCAGGAGGTCCCAGTCGTTTTGGGAACACGATCGGTCGATGTAGTAGAGCGGATGATCAGAAATGGCACGATGTCTGCGTGAATAGCCTGCCGAAGATTTTCCGGAAAGTGCCAGGGGTGCAATGTGTCATCCAGGGAGCCACTGATCGAGTGAAGGGCAAGCTGGAGCAGCTGGGGTTGACGGAGACGGTGACGCTGTTGGAGCCGTCCCTCGATGTGGCGAGTTTCTATCGCCAAGTTGATGTGTTTATGCATGGAGCGCGTATTGGGGAAACCTTTGGCTGCGTGATCGCTGAGGCGATGTCGAATGGTATTCCCGTCGTCACGCTCAGTACCCCGCAACGGGGAAAATCGAATGCGCAGGCCGAATTGGTTGAACACAAGGTCACCGGGTTTGTCTGCCGGTTTCAGTGGCAGTACGCCGGTGCAGTGATCGAATTGCTGAAAAACCGCGAATTGCGAGAAACATTCTCGAGACGGAGTCGTGAGAAGGCCCGTGAGCAGTTTGCGGCCTCTCGGCTGACGAAAAAATTGGAGCAGGTGTATGGACATGTCCTGGATTGCAGTCGCGGATGAGGGTGAATACGCAGAGCCTTCCGGCATTCAGCGGTTGGTGTGCGGAGGAGCATTATGAAGGTGAGCGGCTTTACCTTCTGTCGTAACGCGGTGAAGTATGACTACCCGGTAGTGGAGTCTATCCGTTCGATTCTCCCGATCGTTGACGAGTTCATCGTGAACGTCGGTCGCTGTGAGGACGGAACGCTCGAACTCATTCGTGCCATCAGCGACCCGAAGATTAGAATTGTGGAGTCGGTCTGGGACGCGACGCTGCGAAAAGATGGACTGATCTACGCTCAGCAGACCAATATTGCGTTGTCACATTGTACGGGGGATTGGGCGTTCTACATCCAAGCGGACGAGGTGATTCATGAGAAGGATCTCCCCGCGATTCGAATGGCGATGGAGACGAATCTCGGCAACCCAGCAGTGAAGGGGTTGCTGTTTCGGTACGTACATTTTGTTGCTGATTATTGGTCGACGAATCCCTGGTTCTATCACAAGGCTGTCCGAATCATTCGAAACAATGGGGAGGTTGAATCCTGTGGCGATGCGGTGGGGTTCCACCTCAAGGCGACGCAACAGTATCTCCAGAGCGGACCGCGGGAATGGATTGTTTCATCGGGTGGGCGCGTCTTTCACTATGGGTGGGTGAAGGACCCTCGGACGATGCTGGAGAAAAAACGGGAGCAAGTGACGGTCTATCATGGAGGGCACGTTCCTGCCGCAGAGGCTCAGCAACTCGCTTATGACAGTTTTCAGTTCGAGGATTATGCCACCTTGAAAGAATTTCATGGCTCGCATCCGCATGTCATGCAGGTACGTCTTGGGGCGGCCACGCGCTGGGCACCGAGGCGGAATCGGTGGCTCAATTGGAACTTTTACCGACAAGTGGTTCATCGAGGATTTCGCGGGTAACTGTCAGCTGCGTTAGGATTTTCCTTGTAGCGAGGGCGGATGGGTATGACTAAACTGGTCGGTATGCCAACAGTGGCGTGTGTGGTCATTACGAAAAATGAGGAACGGAACATTGCCGACTGTTTGGACACGGTTCAATGGGCTGATGAGTTGATCGTGGTCGATACGGAAAGCTTTGATACGACCATTGAGTTGGCTCGTGCCTCTGGGGCGAAGGTATTCGTGCGACCCTGGCCTGGTTTCGGCCTGCAGAAGAATTTCGGGATGGCCCAGGCCTCGTCCGACTGGATTCTGATCCTCGATGCCGACGAACGGGTGACCGAGGAACTGCGTGGCGAGGTGCGGACGTGCCTCGAGCAATGGAAGCCTGGCGCTCCCGTGGCCTACCGGATTCCCAGACGGAACTTCTTTTACGGGGCCTGGGTCCAACGGGCCGGTGTCTACCCCGATTATCAAGTACGGCTGTTTCGGCGAGGCGTTGCGCAGTATAACGATGTCGCGGTGCATGAAAATCTCCTTGTCGAGGGAGCGATTGGGACCTTGGCCGAGCATCTCGACCATTATACGGAGCGGCGCATTCAGGATCACTTCAAGAAGTTCGGCCTCTACACCACGCTCGCGGCACAGGAAAAGGCGAAGAAGGTTCGGACGGTCCGCTGGATCGATCTGACTTTCCGCCCCCTGGTGGTGTTTGGCAAGACCTATCTCGTGAAGCAGGGGTTTCGCGATGGAGTGCAGGGGCTCATTGTCTGTGTCTTTGCCAGCATGTATACCTTTGTGAAATATGCCAAGCTGTGGGATGTCATGCGGCAAGCCGCGGCTCAATTGGATCGCCGGTAGTGGCCAGGCGAATCCTGTACGTGCATGGCATTGGCGCTATCGGGGGGGCGGAGCGCGATCTGCTTGCACTGCTACCGTCTCTCGATCGCCACAAATGGGAGCCTCATGTGGTCTGTCCAGGGACCGGACCCTTCCAGGATCAGCTCCAGGCGCTCGTCGTTCCCACTCATGCGCTGACCCTTCCTCCTTGGAGAAAACTCCTCGCCTTCTTTCATTGCCGATCGGCGGTTCGTCGGCTGGGGGGCCTCGTGGGGCAGCTCACGCCTGCCATGATTCATGTGAACGATATTTGGTGGGTCCCCCATACCCTGAGCGCGGTCCGGTATAATGCGACGTCTCTGCCGATCGTGGCCCATGTGAGACAGGAAATCGAACCGGCGAAGGTGCGGCGTTATGGGCTGGATCGAGTCGATGCTGTGGTTGCGATCTCCCGGCAGATTGAAGCGTCGCTGATTACCGGAGGGGTGTCGGCGAGCCGAGTCAGAACGCTCTATAGCGGCATCGATTGTCCAGGGCGTCAGCCCGCGGTAGACCGCCAGGCGATTTGTCAGATGATCGGAGTTTCGGATGGCGCTATCCTCTTAGGCACCATCGCCAATTTGTTCCCACGAAAAGGCTATGAAGTGATGTTGCGGGCTCTCCCCGCGATCATTCGTGCGGTGCCCGCGGTGCAGTACGTGATCGTGGGCAGTGATGCGAGCGGCTATGGGGATCGATTGAAGAGGCTTGCGCAGGAGTTGCAGATTACCGAGCAGGTGCATCTGGTCGGTTTTCAGGATCCGGTTCAGCCGTTCTTGGCCGCTCTCGATTTGTATGTGCACCCGGCATTGCTGGAGGGGTTTGGGCTCGCAGTGGTCGAAGCGATGGCCATGGGAAAGGCTGTGGTTGCGACGACGACCGGAGGGCTTCCAGAAGTGGTGGCAGAGGGTGAGACCGGTTTGCTCGTTCCTCCGGGAGATGCCGAGTCATTGGCCGCCACCGTGGTGTCACTTTTGGGAGACACGGTGAGACGAGAACAGATGGGCCGTAAGGGAATGGTCCGTGCGCAGGAGCGATTTAGTCTTGCTGCATCGGTTATGCAGATGGAGCAGGTGTACAGGGAAGTATTGGCCGCAGCGAAGGGGCGAGGATGAAAATTGGTTTCGATGCAAATCCGATGGTAGGAGACATGGGCGGGGTCGGGTGGCACTGTTACCATCTGCTGAGGACGATGCTGGCCACACAAGAAGGTATCGACGTTGTCGCCTATGCGAAGCCGGGCGCCGAGCGGCCTGAGGCTGTAGGAGCATGGCCTGGTGTGGCGCGGCTTCAGTGGGTGAATTCAAGCCGCTGGGGGATGGGGAAGCAGGGCTCGTCCGATCACTTGGACCTGTACCATGGGACCAACTTCCGGATGCAGACGGTCGGGCGCTATGGCGGAGTCGTCACGATCCACGATTTGTGGCTGGATCGTCATCCGGAGTTCTCGAAGAAGATGTTGGGCCAATGGCCCTCGTCGTTCAAGACGAGACAAACCGCATTGCGGGCCAGAAAGACCATCACGGTCTCTGAGTTTTCCGCCAGAGAGCTGGTGAAACTCTATGGGTTGAAACGCGAGCATATCAGGGTGATTCCCAACGGGGTCTCGGAGGATTTTGTGCCACGGGTGGATGAGCCGGCGATGGCGGAGCTGCGGAAGCGGATTGGGTTGAAGGCCGCTCGCTATGTCCTGTTTATTGGCGGGGCGGACCCGCGCAAGAACCATCAGACCTTCCTTGAGGCGGCGGAGAAGGTGCGGAAGAAATTAGGACCACGCATGCTTGTCCTGGTCGGTTCGCCGACCCATCCGTTCGGGGACTATGTGGAGACAGCTCGTCGGCGCAGTTTACAGGAGAAGGTGCTCTGCCCTGGGCGGTTGTCTATGAACGATTTGCAGCTGCTCTATTCCTCGGCCGATCTGTTTGTCTTCCCTTCTCTTTATGAAGGGTTCGGGATGCCGGTGTTGGAAGCGATGGCGTGCGGGGCGCCGGTGCTCACGTCCAATTCGACCGCGTTGGCGGAAGTGGCGGGCGATGCCGCAGTGTTGGCAGATCCGCAAGATGCGAAGGCGCTCGGAGAGGCCATGATCCGTGTGTTGGACGATGAGCCGCTACGAGCTGCCTTGAGAATTAAAGGCTTCGAGCGCGCCAAGCAATTTTCCTGGGAACAGGTGGCGACCAAGACGCTCGCGCTGTACCGGGAAGTGTGCGGGGAAATGACAGTCGGAAAGTCTAAGGTCTGAACGTCTTCAAGTCGGGGCCAAGACTTCCGACTTTATGACGTGATGAGTTGAAAAACTTCCGACATGGCGACTTTGTGACTCGGTAACCATGCACAACATTCTGATCATCAAGCTCCGCTACATCGGGGACGTCTTGCTGGCCACGCCGAGCCTGTGTGCCATCAAGGCCGCACGGCCGGATGTTCGGGTCACGATGATGGTGAATCGCGGGACGGAAGGCGTATTGTCTGGAAACCCTGACATTGACGAGATCCTGGTTCTGGACAAAGGCTCCCTGGCGGCGCAATGGAGGCTCATTGTCGAACTCCGCCGTCGGCGCTTCGATACCGTGATCGATTTGACCGATGGAGACCGGTCTGCGTTTCTGAGCTGGGTCAGCGGGGCATCGGTCCGGATTGGCTTCAACGACGAGCATCGCCGGAGAGGGATTTGTTACTCAGCCATCGTCCCGCCTGAGCCTGGCTTGCGGCACAGGGTCGAGCGAGATCTGGCGGCCCTAAAGTTGTTAGGGGTTCCGGCGAGTGAGCAGCAGCCGAAATTGTGGCTGACAGAAGAGGATGAAGCTGGCGCAGACCAGTTGCTGGACCGACTTGGCATCAGACGGGAGCGAGCCCTGATTATTCTGCAACCCGGCGCCCGTTATTGGTTCAAGGCTTGGCCTGCTGAACGATTTGCCGAACTGGCGGACCGTCTGACGAGCGAGTACGACTGTCAGGTTCTGATCGGAGGCAGCAAGGACGAAGAGGCGCTGGCGCAACGAATTCATAAGGCGGCGACAAGCCGTCCGCTCAGTATTGCCGGACGGACGACGCTTAAGCAGTTTGCCGCGATCGCGAAACGCGCATCGCTGTTTGTCGGAAACGATAGCGGGGCCATGCATATCGCCGCAGCAATGGGCACGCCGATGGTGGCGTTATTCGGCCCCTCGAATCCCGATGAATGGGGCCCGCGTGGCGGCCAGGCGCAGGTGCTCTACAAAGGGCTCGATTGCCGCGCCTGCTTTCATCCGACCTGCGAGCGGGGCGAGCAGAACTGCATGAGACAGATTTCTGTCAGCGAAGTCCATGCAGCTGTTCTGTATCTGTTAAGTCCCTGCGCAAACCAACCGGTGTCCAAGCTGTTTTCTGTTCGCCCGCATCAACTAGAAACTGGTGCATAGTGATGAACGGCAAGATTCGAGTTTTTGGGAAATTGCGATTTGCGAAAGCGGTTCACCCCCCGCCGCTACGAAAGGGCACGTGAGCAGTTTGACATTGGGAAACTTGTCAGGAAATTGGAACCTGTCTATAACGGTCTTAACGGAGAGTAGGGGCTCAATATGGATAGTCAGGTGAAGCCGGTGATTGTCGATTTGGGCGCTGGACCCACTAAGTATCCTGGATCATTCGGAGTCGATATTTGGCGAAGAGCCGGCGTGGATTTGGTTTGTGATCTTGAGCAGCCTTTACCGTTTCTGTCTGACTCAGTGGACACGGTGCGAAGTAGTCATGTTGTCGAACATGTCAGAAATTTTGTGAGTCTCATGGAGGAAGTTTATCGAATCTGCAAGCCGGGGGCTACCGTGCTGATCTCAGTTCCGTACTATACCTCCCGCGGCGCCTTTACAGATCCGACTCACATCCGATTCTTTACGGAATATACGTTTCAAGCATTTGAGCCTCCTACCTATGGGATCAAAACAAACTTTCGAATTGTGACAACGGAGTTTCATACCGTTCGTACGTTCCGGATTTTTCCGAAACGTGTTCAGAAGTGGTTTCGTCGATATCTGTGGAATGTAGTTGATGGCATTACCGTAACACTACAAGCCGTGAAGTAGTTTCTATACTTGGCAATGAAGATTGGCTATCGAGCGGACCCCGAGATCGAGTAGCTTACGAACCTGACCTGGCAAACCTAGTCGATGGTCCAGAAAAGTTCAGTGGTTGAGGTCCTCAACGCTGGTCGGCTCTTAGTGGATTGATGAATTTCGCGTGAGCATCCTTCTTTCGAGCCGAGGCCTCTACTGAGGTGTAGCGAGTCCGCAAGTTGCAGGCGGGGGTAATGCGTGCGCATTCTTTATCTTGGTGATCAGCATTTCGACTATTTGTCCGATCCTCTCTATATCGGTCTTTCGCGTGTGCTCGGAAACGAATATGTGGTGGATTACCCCTATAAGCGTCTGTACCACGAGCCTGCTCATACGAACTGGTATATGGTTCAGCGACCCGGCATCTGTTATCAGCGTGAGGCGGTCCTCGATTTGTTGCGCGATAAGGGCGTTGATCTGGTCTGCGTGGCCTCGTTTCGTTCAGACTGCTTGCAGGAGCTTCAGCAAATCTACGGACGTGTGCCCTTCCCTCCAATAGTGTTTATCGATGGTGCCGACGATCCACATATTCGGCATGAGGTCTGTGCGCGCTATCCGCTCGCGCTCTATTTTAAGCGAGATTATGTTTGGCAGATGGGGAGTCGTTGGCGGGACCTTAGCGGGCTACTCTGGCAGTTTCGAGGAGACCGACAATTGTTTGATCGAACGATTCCTTTGTCGATCTCAATTATTCCAGAAATCCTGCCGAGTCTCCGCTTGGGAACAAAAGACATCGATGTGTCGTATACTGGCCGCGCGTCTTATCCCCGCCGTCTTGCTGTGACGTCCAGACTCTCGCGCATGGCAGGAGTTCGGTTTGAAGGCGGTGTCTATGGGGAGTTAACCGATCGACGCTCTAAGCTCATGACGGGTGGGATAAAACGTTTGTGGACCAAGGTGACGGACGATGGACCGGTTGACCACGCCACGGTAGCTAACAAAAAAGATCCCCCGTGGTACTATCGAGAAATTATGGAGTCGAAGATTGCCGTTCATATTCGAGGGGGAGGGCGGACACCCTCTCCCCGCTACTATGAGATTCCGATGCTTGGGACCTTGCTGCTTTCAGACACGCCTGAATCGGTCATTCCCAACAACTTTGAACATGGCCGGCAGGCTGTGTTTTTCCGAAACGATCTCAAGGATCTTGAATCGCTGATTCGGTATTATCTCCACTCGGACAAGGAACGCGAGACGATCGCGAGGGAGGGACGGGCACATGTGCTCACGCACCATACCTGCGAGCGGAGGGCTGCGTATTTTCTTGATGTTTGCCGTCGAATGATCTGATTAAGCTGCCTGTCAATTGATATAGGTTTAGATATAGCCGTCAGCGTGCTAATATGTGCCCCCCGGAGAATTAGGTGAGTTTATGGTAACGCGTATCTGTCTAGTCATTCCACCGTCGTTATTCCTTCTTGACGAACGAGTATTTATGACCTTGGGGATCCTCAAGGTGGCAGCCGTGTTGGAGCGGGCTGGCATCTATGTCGAGATGTTGGATCTGTCCGGTATCCAGAATTATGAGGAGGTCGTCGGGGACCATGTGAGAGCAGGGTCCGTAGCCTGTTATGGCGTGACCGCGACGACCCCGCAGATGCCGGCTGCGACCAAAACTCTGCGTGCGATCCGGAGTCATGCTCCGTCGGCGCGCGTGATTCTTGGAGGGCCTCATGTGACATTAGTGCATGCCGCCTATCGCCATGAACAGAAGCGTGGCGTGCAAGGGCGAGGCACGCTCGCGCTGAACCAGTTGCGGGATATGTTCGATGTATTGGTGCTTGGCGACGGTGAACACGCGGTGTTTCACGCCCTCAGTGAGCATCCTCAACAATTGATCGATGCGGATGATCCCAAGTCGGATCTGTTTTTGAACAATCAGACCCTTACAGATTTGCCGTTTCCCGCGCGGTCCCTGGTGGATGTGGATAGCTACCACTACTCGATCGACGGGGAGCGGGCGCTCTCACTGATTGCGCAATTAGGCTGTCCGTTTGGGTGCGGGTTTTGCGGGGGACGGATGAGTCCGTTTTTGAGGCGCATTCGGATGCGCACGTCTGAAAATATTGTGCAGGAAATTGTGTCGCTCTATCAGGCTTATGGCGTCAGGGGCTTCATGCTCTACGACGACGAGCTTAATGTGAGCCCAAAGTTGGTGGAGCTAATGAACCTCATTGCACAGACGCAAGTGAAGTTAGGTGTCGAATTCAGGCTCCGAGGGTTTATCAAAGCCGAACTCTTTACGGATGAACAGGCAGAGGCCATGTATCGGGCTGGTTTCCGGTGGGTTTTGATCGGGTTTGAGTCCGGGCATGAACGGATTCTGACAAATATTCAAAAAAGGGCCACCTTGGAAGATAATACTCGTGCAATGGATATCGCCAGGCGGCATGGCCTCAAGGTGAAGGCGTTGATGTCCGTTGGTCATCCTGGTGAGTCAGCCGTCACGATCCACGCGACTAGAGACTGGCTTGTGGCGGTGAGACCGGATGATTTCGATGCGACGGTTATTACCACCTATCCGGGGACTCCGTATTTTGATGAGGCAGTTGAAACGAACCCGGGAATTTGGACCTATACCTATGCGAAAACGGGAGATCGCCTGCATAGTGTGGAGGTCGACTATAGAGAGGTGGCGGAGTATTACAAGGGCGTGCCTGGCGAGTATACGTCCTACGTCTATACTGACCATTTGACGAGCCTGGAGTTGGTGCGTTTACGGGACGAGCTTGAGCACGATGTCCGAGCTGAGCTCAGTATCCCTGGTAGCATTAGTAAGCCAGCGTTGCGCTATGAGCACTCCATGGGGCAGGGCGGAATTCCCCCACTGATCCTTCGTTCGACGGATAAGCTAGATAAGTTGCCCGCGACTCAGTCCTGAAGGTTTGCGCGCCATCTCCTTTTCAAGATGAGAGCGTGAGGTTCATTTTGTATGTAGCGCTGTTGTGGGCTCCGACGCAAGCTCAGCAGGCGTTGTGATGAGGCTTGAGCGTGAGGGAAACGGCTAGACATGAAATTGCACGTCTTTATCTGTGCCAGTCCGTTGTATCCTCAGGATGCACAGCGTGACGAGGCGTTGCACGCCGAGTATCTTGACCAGCAAATCCGCCATTACCCAGAAAAGTGGGTCCGGTTAAGCGTACTGCAGAATGGCTGTGCGTTCCCGCATCGGCAGACAGAGATCCTTCGCAATCCGTTTCCGAAGAACCTGGCCTACAATTGGCTGCTGTGCGATGCGAATTGCGAAGAAAATTATTGGCTGTTTTTGCCGGAAGACTGTCTGGTCTCTCAGCAAGGATGGGACGCCATTCGTCTCCAAATGAAAAAGGAAGAGGACTGTTTCGCCCTCTCCAAGGACCCGAAAGCCCTCGTGTGCAGGCGGGGCATTTTCCGGGATGTTTCCTTAGACCTCCAGATACTGTGCGATATGAATGCGTTGGGGAAAGAGATCGGCGGCGCCCTCTTGCGAGGAGAATTGGAGCGTAAGGGGCTTCATTGCATCTCGAAAAACTGGCAGAGGGTTTCGGAGGAGCCGAAGCGGTGGGGCAATGAGCTCTATCATGAAATAAACACGAAAGATCATCCTGAGATCAACAGGGCAAGAGGGCTTCCGATATTCCAAGATTATGGTTTGGATGGATGGAAGGCTTCTCGCGAGGTGCTTGAAGATACGTTCATGAAAATTATCGAGAAGATTCTTGACCGGCAGCGCCAGGCGGCGGAGCAGATGAAAGGGACCGTGTCGCACTATGGCCCCTTGATCACGGAAGCGCCGTACAGGGGGATGGTTCAAAAGATGTTGGGGCGAATATTCGGATCCTGATGTGGATCCTGTTTCTATGTTAACGCTAGCGGTCTTCATGATGGGCAGGAAGTAGGTTCGTATCCTAAGCTTTCTCGGACGAACCATTTTTTGCACGCGGAGCCCTATCACCGAGAGCATGTCATGAGTCGCATCAGGTCTGTGAAGTCAGTGAGTCTTGTGATCCCCGTCTATAACCAGCTGGACTATACGAAGCAATGTCTTGAGTCTATTGCTCGTTGTACTGATCAGCCCTATGAACTCATCATCGTGGACAATGCCTCGACGGACGGGACGCAGGAGTTTTTGTGTGAGGTAAAGGCGACGGTCATCACGAACCCACGCAACCTCGGCTGCGCCAAGGCTTGGAATCAGGGAGTGCGAGCCAGTCATGGAGATGTCGTCGGCATTTTGAATAACGACATTGTCGTGACGAAGGGCTGGATCGAAGGGCTGGTGAAGTTCATGGAGCAGGAGGGGCATGGGATTGTGAGTCCTGCTGCGCGCGAGGGGTATTTAAATTACGATTTAGACGCCTATGCCACTGAGTTTACGCAATCGTGCAAAGATGCTACGCGGTCAGAGCTCTATGGCGCCTGTCTGGTGATCAATCGCGATGTGTTTGATCGTATTG
>SXGQ01208890.1_pt1 | contig 19704 bp, 22 predicted proteins | sample 3178371 | NCBI WGS metagenome assembly SXGQ01 (sample SAMN11356859, study PRJNA531348) | freshwater metagenome | isolation source: freshwater sample F1-20 | place: China: Fuxian Lake, Yuxi | collected 2017-12-25 | reverse complement strand
GGCACCAACAAAAATGGTTTTTCGTAAACCTTGGCAGTGAGCGGTTTATATTCAATCAACTGAAAATATTCATTTTCAAAAACCACAGCGCCTTCGGTAGTGGCCACGTTCTCACCCACCACAAACTTGCTTTCGTCTGTCATGGACACATGACCCTGCTGCATGTCATGCAACAAGTTTTGAATACCCTTTGCAAGACTCTCACCTTGCGTGTCAATGGCTTTCTTTTGCGCTTCTGCATTGAAGGCTAAGAAGTTGCTGGGAGCAGAAGCCGCAACCCATTGCTCGACTGCAAATTTGATTTTGTTTTGGGTGTGCTCATCGGCCTCAACCGCATCAGCCAAACCCATGAGTGTTTTGGCATTGAGCAAATAGGCGCCCGCCGTGAAAGCGGCCATGGGGTTGGCAGTCCAAGCCTCACTTGAAAAACGGCGGTCCTTCATTTCATGCTTAGATTCAAGGCCGTGATTCCAGAGCGCCGTAGCTTCTTCTAAATAGGCGGCCTGTAATTCCTTTAACTTTTCCTGAGAAAAAGTAAGTTGCGGCACAGCATCTTGTGCAGGGGGCACAATACCGCCTAGGTCCATGGTTTGAAAAGTTTGCATGGCCTGACCCCAGCTTTTAGCCAGATTTTGCTGAAACTCTTCGCCGGCGCGTGACCAAAATTCGTTTTGAGAATTTGTCATGTGCTCATCTCCTGTTATTTTTCAAATAAATACTCATGTACATCGTTGCAATTGCTTGGATTTACGTCGCGCTCATGATGGGCGTTGCCGAGGCCACCAACACAAATGGAACCGTCCTAGGAGGGATTGTTACCTTCATTCTTTACGGGATCCTTCCAACTGGCATAATTATTTACATAATGGACGCACCCCGTCGCAAGAGGGTCCGATTGGCACGAGAGCGCGAAGCCTCAGAAATGGCCACGCCAGACCCTAAGCTGTAATCCAGATGTAAGCGGCCATGCGCCCAGAGCCACCTTTGCGCACGGCATCGCGCCTGTGAGAGTGGTATTTGGCTTCTTGGCGATAGGTGCACCAAGCCAAGGAGCTGTCGTTACCGCAAATGACTTGAAAGCCTGCCGCGGTCAGCCGCCATCGTGCAAGCCCTGCCAAATCGGCCAAATACTTGCCTGCACCCTGGGCCACAAAAAAGTCTTCGTACCGCATTGCTTCAAGGGCTGGCTTTTGCAGTGAAATGAAGGCGTCAAGCACATCCTGCCCCACTTCAAATGCAGTCGGCCCAATACAGGGACCTAACCAAACCATACAGTCTTGTGTGGAAAACCCATGCGCTGTTGCACCTTGGGCAAGCGTTTCCACCACACCATGACCGTTGGCGCCCGCAAGACCGCGCCATCCAGCATGTGCCGCAGCAACCCACTTGGCCTGGGGGTGGCACACCAAAATAGGCAAACAATCGGCCGCCATCATGGCACACGCAATACCACTTTGCGTGGTCCAAGCCACATCGCCCTCAAGCCCTGAAGGCGTCTGCGCCTCAATGGCCAGCGCCTTCACACCATGCACTTGCTTGAGATAAACCGCCGGCACACCCATGGCACTTTCAACCAAGCCACGGTTGAGCAGGACTTGGCCAGGTTCATCACCCGACATCAGGCCAAGGTTAAGAGATGACCAAGGCTCGGTTGAAACACCGCCTTCTCGGGTGGTCATAAGGGCCCGCACGAAGTGCGGTGCGGGCCATTCGGGTTGAAATCCGATCAAGCCTTTAGGCTGCGTCAGGGCAGGCAGAGGGTTGGGCCTTTTGGAAGGCGTCCAATTTCATGCAGGCATCGAAGGCCGCCATGGTCAAAGGCAAGCCATCGAAGCTCACCTCAAACCTTTTGCCATTGAAAATTTGCGGTACCAAGCAGCAATCGGCCAGGGTGGGCATGTTGCCAAAACAGTAGGTCGATTGAGGACCTTGGGCCAACTGGCGTTCAAAGGCCTCCAGTCCGTCTCTCACCCAGTGGCGGTACCAGGTGTTTTTCTGGTCTTCGCTCAAACCCAGTGTGGCGCTTAAGTACTTTAGAACCCGAAGGTTGTTGATAGGGTGGATTTCGCAAGCAATCGATTGTGCCAAAGCGCGGACACGTGCTCTGTCCAAGGCATCCTTTGGCAACAACGCAGGCTCTGGGTGGGTTTCATCCAGGTATTCAATGATGGCCATGGACTGGCTCAGGTGCTCTCCCTCCACAAGCAAGTTGGGCACCAGATTGTCAGCAGCCACAGTGCTGTAGGCGGCTTCCTTGTGCTCGCCCTTGCCAATGTGAACTGCGATATATTCATAGGGCAAGCCCTTCAAGTTCAATGCAATTCGTACGCGAAATGACGCTGAGGAACGGAAGTAATTGTAAAGTTTCATAAGCATTAGCATAAACTGGAAACATGTCCGCCGACACTCTGCAACCTCATCTTCCATGGATTGAAAGCCATTTACCGCTGCCCCCCGTAGAAAACGCATGGGGCGAAGACACCGAGGCGCCAGGTTTGCTGGCAGCGGGCTCAGATTTAGGGGTTGAGCGGCTCTTAGAAGCCTATGCCAAAGGCGTGTTTCCTTGGTTCAACGCCGACCAGCCAGTGCTGTGGTGGAGCCCCGATCCCCGCATGGTGCTGCAAATCAAACACTTCAAGCTTCACCGATCTTTGCGAAAAACTTTGGCTCGGTATTCGGTACATCCGCAATTTGAGTTGTGTTTTGACCGTGCATTTGACGACGTGATTGAAGCATGCGCGCAAAGCCCCAGAGAAGGTCAAAAAGGAACATGGATTGTGCCACCCATGGTGGCGGCCTACAAAGCCTTGCACCGCGCAGGCTTTGCCCACAGCGCCGAAACATGGCTTGATGGCCACTTGGTGGCAGGTCTGTACTTTGTTTGCATTGGCAAAGCTGTGTTTGGCGAATCCATGTTCAGCACGCTCAGTGACGGCTCCAAAATGGCACTTGCAGCTTTGGTTCATGTCTGCGAGCAACACAATATTCAGGTCATTGATTGCCAGCAAAATACGGCTCATTTGGCCTCGATGGGCGCCAGCGAAATGACGCGCACCGCATTTTTAGCTCAAAGTGTGCCTGCCTTGCAACTCACAAGTCCTGACTGGAAAAATGCCCAAATTGATTGGGATGTTTGGCGAACGGGCGCACTATGACACACCTCAAGGACCTGCCCTTTAGCACGCTGCAGTTTTATGCCACTGCCGCCTACCCTTGCAGCTATCTAGATGGCCGTGAAGCACGCTCGCAGGTGGCGACACCCAGTCATTTGATTCAAACCGATGTGTATTCGGACTTGGTCGAGCGTGGCTTTCGCAGAAGTGGCCTCTTTACCTACCGGCCCTATTGCGATGGCTGCCAAGCATGCGTGCCCATGCGAGTACTGTGCAATGAGTTCAAGCCCAACAAAAGTCAAAAGCGAGCTCTGAGAAAACATCAAAATTTAGTGGCGCGCGTGTCTAGATTGGGTTTTGAAAATGAACATTACGACTTGTATTTGCGCTATCAAAACAGTCGCCATTCAGGTGGCGGCATGGACCAAGACAGCATTGAGCAATACAAGCAGTTTTTGCTTCAGAGTCGAGTCAATTCGAGGTTGGTTGAGTTCAGAGAAGCCTGTGCCACTGGCGAAGTGGGTGAACTCAAAATGGTCTGTATTGTCGATGTCCTAAATCAAGGGCTGTCTGCGGTGTACACCTTTTATGCCCCAGAGGAGCACGCCAGTTACGGAACTTATGGCGTGCTTTGGCAAATTCAACAGGCCAAAGACCTAGGTCTGCCTTACGTTTACATGGGCTACTGGATTGGTGCCAGCTCAAAAATGCAATACAAAGAACGCTTTGCGCCCTGCGAGAGCCTTCAAAATGACCAATGGAAGCCTCACCCTTCTCCGCGATGACAAATTGGATCACCACAAAGGCAATTTCATCTTGTAAAATAAGATTTCACAAACAGCACTAGGTTCAGTCCCATGAGAAAAGCTGAAGCACACCCGCCAGCAGCACCGACCATTCAAGTTATAGAGCGCTTGTTTTCACTGATGGATGTATTGGCTTCAAGAGAAGAAGCCATTTCACTGAAAGAGATCAGTGAAAAAACAGGCTTACATCCGTCCACCGCACACCGAATCCTGAACGACCTGACCATTGGCCGTTTTGTAGATCGCCCAGAACCTGGCAGCTATCGATTGGGCATGCGCATGTTAGAACTGGGCAACCTGGTCAAGGCGCGCCTCAATGTGCGCGATGCCGCACTTGCACCTATGCGAGATTTGCACAAACTGATCCAACAACCTGTCAACTTAAGCATGCGACAGGGCGACGAGATTGTTTACATCGAGCGCGCCTTCAGCGAGCGCTCGGGCATGCAAGTTGTTAGAGCCATTGGCGGCCGTGCGCCTTTGCATCTAACATCGGTCGGCAAGTTGTTTTTGTCTGTAGATGAGCCCATGAAGGTTCGAAGCTACGCTACGCGCACAGGCTTAAACGGTCAGACCAAAAATAGCATTACACAGCTGCAAGTGTTGGAACGTGAACTGTCCAAGGTTCGCCAATATGGCATTGCGCGCGACAACGAAGAATTGGAATTGGGCGTGCGCTGTATTGCTGCAGGCATTTACGATGACCAGGGCAAGTTGCTTGCGGGCCTCTCTATCTCAGCACCTGCTGATCGAATTGACGAAGCTTGGTCGGCCAAATTGCAAGCAACAGCCGAAGGAATTTCTCAAGCCCTAGGCTACAAAGATTGAGGCTTTAGCCAGCCGCATCGGCTGAAGTAACTTGACTGCGAACATTTTGATTTTCGACCCAGCGTCGAACTCGCTCTGCATCTGCAATTCGGCTTAATTTGCCGGCAGAGTCTAAAAACACCATGATGATTTTGCGACCCGCCACCTTGGTCTGCATGGCCAAGCATTGGCCAGCTTCAGAGATGTAGCCCGTCTTTTGCAAACCGATGTCCCAGTTGGGACTTTTCACCAGTCTGTTGGTGGTGTTGTATTGCAGAGTTCTGCGGCCCACGGCCACCTCTCGCCCAGGTGATGTTGAAAGTTCACGCATCAAGGGGACATCGTACGCAGCACCGACCAGCACGGCCAAATCTGTGGCGCTGGATTGGTTGCGGCTAGAAAGTCCAGTCGGTTCGACGTAATGTGTGGACACCATGCCAAGGCTTTTAGCGCGATCGTTCATGGCTCTGACAAACAAAGGCATGCCGCCTGGATAAGTTCTTCCCAGTGCGTGTGCAGCGCGATTTTCACTGGCCATCAAGGCCAGGTGCAACAAGTCACCGCGGCTGAGTACCGAACCAACAGCCAAACGCGAGGTGCTGCCCTTTTCGGTGTCCACATCATCTTGGGTGATGGTGATCATTTCGGTTAGAGCCAAGTTGGCATCGCTGATGACCAAGCCTGTCATGAGTTTGGTAAGTGATGCAATGGGCAAGACGGCCATGTCGTTCTTGCGAATTAAAACTTCATGTGTGTCTTGATCAATGACAAGTGCCACGCTTGAGCGCAAATCGAGAAAGTCAGCGCCTTGGTGTAAACCGGCAATGCGGCCAAAAGAAGGTCTTGTGTCTGTGGACTTTTGCTTGACGGATTTACGGGGTTTTTGAGTATTTTTAGCTGAGGCCTTGGGTGAAGGTTTGGCTGCAGATTTGGCTGTGTTTTGTGCAGAAACCACCGGTTTTTTGGCGGCAACTGTTTTTCGCGTGTTTTCGTTGTCTGCCGCAAAGCTTGGAAGTGACATCAAGGCCAAGATGCACAAAGGCAAACAAGGATTGAAAACACGGCAGGAAAACAAGCGATTTAGTGGATTCAAAGCATTACTTTCGAGGCTCAAAGTCATTCGGAAATTGGCGAGTTTCATAGAAACTTGCGACAGTGTACCAAAATAAAAAAACTGCGCAAGATCAACACCTTGCGCAAGCTTCTTGATGACCTTGTTCAGTCTTTGCTCTTAAGCAATTAGCCCTGAGCCGCCACCCTGTCTGCTTTGCTTTGAAGTTTATTCAAGGCGCTCAAATAGGCCTTGGCCGAGGCCACAATGATGTCGGGGTCAGAGCCTACGCCATTGACAACGCGGCCGCTGTTTTGCAAGCGAACCGTGACTTCGCCTTGGCTTTCGGTCGATCCGCTGATGGCGTTCACAGAATAAAGCACCATTTCAGCGCCGCTTTCCACGATCGATTCAATGGCTTTGAGGGATGCATCTACGGGGCCATTGCCCTCCGATTTGCCATGAACTTCCTTGCCACTGACCGTAAAAACAATGGCGGCGCTGGGTCGCTCTCCTGTTTCACTGTGTTGCGCCAAAGATACGAAGGCATATTGCTCTTTGTCTTGGGTGACGCTTTCTTCACTGACCAAAGCCAAGATGTCTTCGTCAAAGATTTCGCTTTTGCGGTCTGCTAATTCTTTGAAACGCGTAAAGGCCGCGTTCAACTCCGTCTCACTTTCAAGCACCACACCCAACTCTTGCATGCGTTGCTTGAAGGCGTTGCGGCCGCTTAATTTGCCCAGCACAATTTTGTTGGCTGACCAGCCCACATCTTCTGCCCGCATGATTTCGTAGGTGTCGCGCGCTTTAAGCACGCCATCTTGGTGAATGCCTGAGGCATGTGCAAAGGCATTGGCACCCACCACTGCCTTGTTGGGCTGAACGACAAAGCCTGTGGTCTGGCTCACCATGCGACTGGCCGCCACGATGTGGATGGGATCGATGTTCATCTCTAAACCAAAGTAATCTTTGCGCGTTCTGACGGCCATGACAATTTCTTCCAAGGAACAATTGCCTGCCCTCTCACCCAAGCCATTGATGGTGCATTCAACCTGACGGGCACCCCCCAACTTCACACCTGCCAAACTGTTGGCCACCGCCATGCCCAAGTCGTTGTGGCAATGGACAGACCAAATGGCTTTGTCTGAGTTTGGAATTCGTTCGCGAAGTGTTTTGATGAACTGACCATACAACTCTGGTACAGCATAACCAACGGTGTCGGGCACGTTGATGGTGGTGGCGCCTTCATCAATGACAGCCTCTAAAATTTTGCACAAGAAATCCATGTCGCTTCGGTAGCCATCTTCTGGGCTGAACTCGACGTCTGCGACCAAATTGCGTGCAAACCTGACGGACTGTTTGGCTTGCTCGAAAACCTGATCGGGTGTCATTCGAAGTTTCTTTTCCATGTGCAATTCAGAGGTGGCAATGAAGGTATGGATGCGACCACTGTTGGCGCCCTTCAAGGCTTCTGCTGCGCGAGAAATATCGCGGTCGTTGGCGCGCGACAAGGAGCAGATCGTGGAGTCTTTGATGGCGTTGGCAATGGCCTGAACAGCCTCAAAGTCACCGTTGGAGCTGGCTGCGAAACCGGCTTCGATCACGTCAACGCGCAATCGCTCTAATTGACGCGCAATGCGCAGCTTTTCGTCACGGTTCATGGAAGCACCCGGCGACTGCTCACCATCGCGCAATGTCGTGTCAAAAATAATCAATTTATCGGCCATGTTTCACTCCTGGTTTTAAATCTTCAAAAAAGCGACTCTGAAATAAAAAAAGCCCGCTGCGATTGGCATGCGGGCTTGATGGGAAACTGAACAGCGTGCGCTATACATCCCGCCCGTGGGGCGTTAGTAGTAGGGCCAGCAAATTCGTTTTCATGGAAATAATGTATCACAACTTTTAGAAAAGGTCATTACTGGTGAAGCCCGCGCTCATCGGGGTCTTTGGTAGATGTACTGATGACGCTGGTGGGTTCACCCTTAAAACGGCGCCAGCCATACAAGACATAGCCACTCAGCCCGTAACTGACGAACAAGCCAAAAAGCACTATGGGGGGGTGAATGTTGACTGCCGCAATGCCAAGGGCAATGAGCACAATGACCACAAAGGGCACACTTTGCTTCATGCCGACATCTTTAAAACTGTAAAAAGGCACGTTGGTGACCATGGTGAGCCCTGAAAACAGCGCCACCACAAACATGGGCCAAGCCATGGCGCTTGGCGAAATTTCAGCATCGGTCATGATGGAGATGAAGCCCATCACCAAGGCCGCAGCCGCAGGGGAAGGCAAACCTTGGAAAAACCGCTTGTCAACCACCGCGGTGTTGACATTGAAACGCGCCAAGCGCAAAGCGGCGCAAGCACAGTAAACAAAAGCGGCTATCCAACCCCAACGACCCAGTCCTTTGAGTGACCACTCGTACGCAATGAGAGCGGGCGCTGCACCAAAGGAGACCATGTCGGACAAAGAGTCCATCTGTTCTCCGAAGGCACTTTGGGTGTTGGTCATGCGCGCTACACGGCCGTCTAGGCTGTCTAGCACCATGGCACAGAAAACACCAATGGCAGCCAAGTCAAAACGGCCATTCATGGCCATCACGATGGCATAAAAGCCACCGAACAAAGCTGCCAACGTGAAGAGGTTAGGCAACACGTAGATGCCCTTTCGGGGCTTACGTGGTTGACTGCTCAACTCTACGTCGTCGGAATTTTCTGAACCATCGTGCATGCGAGCTTTCTTTTGGTTGAAGCGGATGCCGAAATCAGTTGCGTGTTTTGTCAACCAACTTGTTTTTGGCAATCCAAGGCATCATTGAGCGCAATTGTTCGCCGACAACTTCAATTGAGTGCTCAGCGGTTAAACGACGGCGCGCCGTCATGCTTGGGTAGTTGGTGCGGCCTTCCAAGATGAACATCTTGGCGTACTCACCGGTTTGAATACGTTTCAGGGCGCTTCGCATGGCTTCGCGTGATTGCTCGTTGATGATTTCAGGGCCCGTGACGTACTCGCCATACTCTGCATTGTTAGAGATGGAGTAGTTCATGTTGCCAATGCCGCCTTCGTAAATGAGGTCAACAATGAGCTTCAATTCGTGCAAGCACTCGAAGTAAGCCATCTCAGGCGCATAACCGGCTTCGACCAAAGTTTCGTAACCCATCTTGATGAGTTCAACAGCGCCGCCGCACAACACAGCTTGCTCGCCGAACAAGTCAGTTTCGGTCTCTTCTTTGAAGTTGGTTTCAATGATGCCAGCCTTGCCACCACCGTTGGCCATGGCATAGCTAAGTGCCAATGCACTGGCTTTGCCGCTTCTGTCTTGGTGCACTGCCACCAAGTGAGGCACGCCGCCGCCTTGTGTGTAGGTATTGCGCACTGTGTGGCCTGGGGCCTTAGGTGCCACCATCCAAACGTCGAGGTCATCGCGGGGAATCACTTGGTTGTAGTGAACGTTGAAGCCGTGTGCAAATGCCAAAGAGGCACCCTTTTTGATGTTGGGCTCTACATCGTTGCGGTACACATCGGCAATTTGCTCGTCGGGCAACAAAATCATGACCACGTCGGCCGCTTTCACAGCGGCAGCCACTTCCATGACGTTGAGGCCAGCTTTTTCAACCTTGGGCCAGCTTGCGCCGTTTTTGCGCAAACCCACAACCACTTTCACGCCGCTGTCATTTAAGTTTTGGGCGTGTGCATGGCCTTGTGAGCCGTAGCCAATGATGGCCACTGTTTTGCCTTTAATGACGCTGAAGTCACAGTCTTTGTCGTAAAACACTTTCATGGGTTCTCTCCTTCAAAAATCGTTCAAAAAATTGGGTTTAGGCGCGCAATATGCGCTCACCCCGCCCGATGCCGCAGGCACCCGTGCGGACTGTTTCAAGAATGGCGCTGCGGTCAAGGGCTTCCAAAAACGCATCGTTTTTGGATTGGTCGCCCGTCAGTTCCACGGTGTAGCTTTTGTCGGTGACATCAATCACGCGACCACGGAAGATATCGGCCATGCGCTTCATCTCCTCACGTTCTTTGCCCACAGCGCGCACCTTGACCAGCATGAGTTCACGCTCGGTGTAGGCGCCTTCTGTGAGGTCAACCACTTTGACCACTTCAATGAGGCGGTTCAGGTGCTTGGTAATTTGTTCAATGACGTCGTCAGAGCCCGCCGTTTGGATGGTCATGCGGGACAAGCTGGGGTCTTCGGTGGGCGCCACACTGAGTGACTCAATGTTGTAACCACGGGCAGAGAACAAACCCACCACGCGCGACAAGGCGCCGGGTTCGTTTTCAAGTAAGACTGCGATGATGTGTTTCATGTGAGATTCCTCTTTTTGCCGCCCTCCCCTGCACACGGTAATGTGCAAGCTTGGCGGTCAATAGATTCTTCTAAAGGTTCAAATTGATTTAAAAAATGTACTTACAGGTCTTCAGGGCTTAGGAGCATTTCGGTAATGCCCTTGCCTGCTTGAACCATGGGGAACACGTTTTCGGTGGGGTCGGTGCGGAAGTCCATGAAGACCGTGCGATCTTTGAGTTTGCGGGCCTCGCGCAATGCGGGCTCGACATCTTCGGGGCGCTCAATGAGCATGCCCACGTGGCCATAGGCTTCTGCCAACTTCACAAAGTCGGGCAAGGCATCCATGTAGCTGTGGCTGTAACGGCCGGAGTATTCAATTTCTTGCCACTGACGAACCATGCCCAAGTAGCGGTTGTTCAAAGACACGATTTTGATGGGCGTGTTGTATTGCAAACACGTGGAAAGCTCTTGGATGCACATTTGCACAGAGCCTTCACCGGTGACGCAAAACACTTCGGCTTCTGGCTTGGCCAACTTGATGCCCATGGCATAGGGAATGCCTACACCCATGGTGCCCAAGCCACCTGAATTGATCCAACGGCGAGGTTCGTTAAATTTGTAATACTGAGCGGCCCACATGTGGTGCTGACCCACATCAGATGTGATGTAAGCATCAGCATCTTTGGTCATGTTGTACAAAGTTTGAATCACCTTTTGCGGCTTGATGACCTCGGTGTTTTCGCTGTCGTACTTCATGCAATTGCGTTGGCGCCAGCCGTCGATGGTGGACCACCAGGCACCCAATGCATGGCTGTCGGGTTTGAGGCCCGACTCTTTGATCATGGCAATGAGTTCAATCAGAACATCTTTGACATCGCCCACAATAGGCACATCGACCTTCACACGCTTGGAAATGCTAGACGGGTCAATGTCAATGTGAATGATCTTGCGCTCGTTTTGTGCAAAGTGTTTGGGATTGCCAATGACGCGGTCGTCAAAGCGCGCGCCCACAGCCAGCAACACGTCAGAGTGCTGCATGGCGTTGTTGGCTTCCCATGTGCCATGCATGCCGAGCATGCCTAGGAACTTTGGATCGGTAGCGGGATAGGCGCCCAAACCCATGAGGGTGTTGGTCACGGGGTAACCCAACATGTCGACCAACTGGCGCAACTCTGCTGAGGCATTGCTTAAGAGCACGCCGCCACCCGTGTAAATGTAGGGACGCTTGGCTGCCATCAACAATTGAAGCGCCTTGCGAATTTGTCCACTGTGGCCTTTGCGCACAGGGTTGTAGGAGCGCATTTCAACTGTTTCAGGGTAGCCGTGATAAGGCACCTTGTTAAACGAAACATCTTTGGGAACATCGACCACCACCGGGCCAGGTCGGCCGCTGCGTGCAATGTGGAATGCTTTTTTCATGATCAAGGCCATGTCGCGGGCATCTTTGACCAGGAAGTTGTGCTTCACGATGGGACGCGTAATGCCCACGGTGTCGCACTCTTGAAAGGCATCAAGGCCAATAGCAGCAGTGGGCACTTGGCCACTGATAATGACCATAGGAATACTGTCCATGTAGGCCGTTGCAATGCCGGTGACAGCATTGGTAAGGCCCGGGCCAGAAGTGACCAAAGCAACACCGACATCACCCGTGGCGCGGGCATAGCCATCGGCCGCATGCACAGCAGCCTGCTCGTGGCGAACCAAGACGTGCTGAATGGTGTTTTGCTTGAAGAAGGCATCGTAGATGTGCAATACCGCACCGCCTGGGTAACCCCAGATGTACTTGACGTTCTCGGCTTGAAGGGCTTTAACGAGAATTTCGCCACCGCGCAAATCGACGGGCGACAAAGAAGAAGCTGCGCTGTTGGCAGCTGTGGCGGCACTGGCCATTTCAGCTTTGGAGATTTCCATATTCAACCTTTGTGAATTTCTCTAACGAAAAACCTTGGGTGCTCTTTTGCGGGACTCTTTTGAAGTCGCATCAGAACTTAAGACCACCAACATAAGCCTGTGCATGTGAGCACCTTGACCGGATGGTGATCCGTTTGCGTTTTTTCAATTGCAACCAAGTATTATAGAGCCCAGAATGCCATAATCCAAACGCACAAAATTGAGTGCCGTATTTGGTTCCTTACTTTGGCCACAGAACAAGAACTCTCAGATTTCCTTAAAAACACGGAAAAGCGCGCTTTCAAGCGCACGCTGTATCACGTGCGCAACGAGGAGTCCGCCTTGGACATTGTGCAAGACAGCATGATCAAGCTGGCCACCCACTACGGCGACAAACCCCAAGCCGAACTGCCTTTGCTGTTCCAGCGTATTTTGTCAAACACCACCTTAGATTGGTTCAGAAGACAAAAAACCCGCAACGCGCTTTTCTCCAACATGAGCGACTTCGGCACCGATGCCGAAGGTGAAGATTTGGACTTTTTAGAAAACCTGGGCGGCCTCAGCGAGCCCGGTTTGGGCGAAAGTACAGAAGATTTAACCCAACGCAAACAAATCTTTCACCAAATTGAAGCAGAAATACAAGAATTACCGCCTCGTCAACGCGAAGCCTTCCTGCTGCGTTATTGGGAGGAGATGAACCTTTCCGAGACGGCAGTTGCCATGGGCTGCACCGAAGGCAGCGTCAAAACTCACTGTTCTCGGGCTGTTCAGGCGCTGAGTAAAGCACTTCGCGCCAAAGGATTTAACAAATGAAAACGAACGCCAAACCAGACATGCACAGAATTGACCAAGTGGGTCGGTCTATCTCGCGCCGCTTAAATGAGCATGCCGCAGACCTGCCGCACGACATTACAGAGCGCTTGCGTGTGGCCCGAATGCAGGCCCTTGCTCAGCGTAAACCCGAGCCTGTTCGCATTTTTGTGCCTCAGTTGGCCTCCGCCGGCGGACTTGGCATGGGCCATTCCGACGAAGGTTTAGACCTCTGGAGCCGTTTGGCTTCTGCCCTGCCCCTCATTGTTTTCCTGTTTGGCTTGGCCACCATTCATGTTTTTCAAAATGAGCACCGCGCCAATGAGATCGCCCAGCTAGATACCGAACTTCTCATTGACGACTTGCCCCCAGCGGCCTATACCGACCCCGGGTTCTTGATCTTTTTGAAGTCCAACCCCCTCGAATCAAAGGTCCCCGATTGATTCATTCGAGTTTGATAGCCAGCTTTCTCGCTGTCGTTTTGTGCACGGCAGTCACAGACGCGCTCGCGCAAACTCTTCAGGCTAACGCAGCCAATCCTCCAGCCGGGTCCTCGGCGGCTTCCGCTTCCGCTTCAAATTCATCATGGCAAAGTTTGCAGAGCGCGCAAAAAAAAGCCCTAGCACCTTTGGCGCCTCATTGGGCGCAAATAAGCCATGCCCAAAAAAACAAATGGCTGGCCATGTCAATCAATTTTGACAATTTGTCCACCAATGAGCAAGCCATCCTGCACGAAAGAATGGCAGAGTGGGTTTCTCTTAGCCCCCAACAAAGAGCACAAGCCAGGCTGAATTTCAATCAGACCAAAACCCTAGACGCCGACGCCAAAAAAACGCAGTGGATGGCCTATCAAGCGCTCAGCCCTGAAGATAAGAAAAAACTGGCGGCCCAGCAAACCACAGGCATTCGAGGCGCGGCCACAGCATCGCAGGCCGCGTCACCCAACAAGGTTATTCCTTTGTCAGGCAAATCTATCCCCACAGAAAAAGTCAATAAATCCACCACCAGCATTGTGATCGACAAGAAAACTTTATTGCCCACCATCGTGGCCATCCCTGAAGGTACTTGAGTTGAGTGATTCACCTTTGATGCCTGAAGATTCTGTCGATTCAAGCACTGATACCCCGCTCATTTTCACCACCCCTTCACTGGCACGCCGCATGGCCTGCTGGTTTTATGAGGGCATGTTGCTGTTTGGTGTCATTTTCCTGGCTGGCTATTTGTTTGGCACCCTCAGCCAAACAAAGCACGCCTTAGACAACCGCCATGGCCTGCAAGCTTTTTTGTTCCTTATATTTGCCATTTACTTCACTTGGCTATGGTCCAAGGGTCAAACACTTGCCATGAAGACTTGGCACATCAAAGTGTTAGACGCTTCTGGTCAACCTCTCACTCAGTCTCGGGCATTGCTCAGGTACTTTCTGAGCTGGGTGTGGTTTTTACCGCCCATTGTTGCAGCCATCCCCTTTCAATTGCCTGCGCCAGTCGTTGGGCTGCTGGTCCTGGTTTGGGTTTTTGTTTGGGCCCTCTCAAGCAAATTCCAATTGCGTGGACAATATTGGCATGACGTCTGGGCTGGCACGCAGCTGGTGGATGTTCCAAAGAAAACCTGAAATTCATCGCCCTCCTAGTTTCATGACCATTGACCATGTGAATCCCCAAAAGGCTCGAAAGGGCCTGTCGCGCATTTTCCATGCGGGTGGCTATTCCATTGCGGGGCTCAAAGCCGGATGGGGCGAAACCGCATTTCGCCAAGAAGCCTTGCTCGCCATCTTTCTCATTCCTGCCGCCTTTTGGCTAGGACAAACTTGGGTAGAAGTTTCCTTGTTGTGTGGCTCCGTTATTTTTGTCATGGTGGTCGAGCTGTTAAACACCGGCATCGAAACCGCCATCGACCGAATTGGCACTGAATGGCATGCGCTGTCCAAGCGGGCCAAGGACATGGGCAGTGCTGCTGTGCTGCTTAGTCTTTTTCTTTGCTTAGGCATTTGGTCTGCCGCCATTTGGAAATACATCCATGGCTGATCCGCTTTTTTCAATTTGTGTTTACTGCGGCTCTAAGCCGGGCGATGAACCCGCCTTCGCTGAATCTGCCCAACAAGTGGGACAATGGATTGCGCAACACGGCGGGCAGCTTGTGTATGGTGGCGGCAGAAATGGGCTGATGGGCATCGTTGCAGATGCCACCCTTGCTGCAGGCGGCCGCGTGGTGGGCGTCATTCCGCGCGCCCTGGTTGAAAATGAATGGGCCCACACCGGCTGCACCGAATTGCATGTGGTTGAAACCATGCACGATCGCAAAAGAATGATGGCAGAACGCGCCGATGCATTCCTTGCATTGCCTGGTGGCATCGGCACCTTTGAAGAGTTTTATGAAGTTTGGACCTGGCGCCAGCTGGGCTACCACAACAAGCCCATTGGCCTGCTCAACCTGAATGGTTTCTACAACCCTATGCTGGCTTTTTTAAGCAGCGTGGTGCAACACCAGTTCATAGGGCCATGGCAAATGGAGTTAATCCAAACGGACAGCGACGCTCTTAAATTGTTGCCCAGTTTGATTCAAGCTGCAGGCATGCCAACGCCGTTCTTGAGCCAGGCCATTTAGAACATTGGCGCTTAAACAGCGTCGTCGTCAACTTCGCCTGTGCGAATGCGAACGACTCGCTCGACTGAAGTGATGAAGATTTTGCCATCGCCAATTTTGCCTGTGCGTGCGGCTTTCACAATGGCGTCAACGCAGTTCTCTACGTCGCCATCTTTGACGGCCACTTCAACTTTCACCTTGGGCAAAAAATCGACCACGTACTCGGCACCGCGGTACAGCTCTGTATGCCCTTTTTGACGACCAAATCCCTTGACTTCCGTCACAGTGAGTCCTGTCACGCCACATTCAGCAAGTGCTTCACGCACTTCTTCGAGTTTGAAAGGTTTGATGATGGCTGTGATTTGTTTCATGCGTCAGGTCCAGTCTGAAAAATTAAGCTCGAAATCGATTGGTAATAGGATAACGCCAATCTTTGCCAAAACTGCGGTGTGTGACACGAATTCCCACAGGAGATTGTCGGCGCTTGTACTCGTTGAGTTTAATCAGCCGGGTGACTTTTTCAACGTCTGAGCGATCAAAACCATCTGCCACCAAGGCCTGGATGCCTTCGTCGTTCTCCATGTACCTTTGAACGATGGCGTCTAAGACTTCATAAGGCGGCAAACTGTCTTGGTCTTTTTGGTCCGCCCTCAATTCAGCACTGGGCGGGCGGGTGATGATTCTCTCGGGTATGGGGGTGCGGCCTGTACCATAGGGATCATTTTGATTGCGCCACTCGGCCAACTTGAAGACTTGTGTTTTGACAACATCCTTGATGACCGCAAAACCGCCAGCCATATCGCCATACAAGGTGCAATACCCTGTGGCCATTTCACTTTTGTTGCCCGTTGTCAGCACAATGGCGCCCGTTTTATTGGACATGGCCATGAGCAGCGTACCGCGAACACGCGCCTGAATATTTTCTTCCGTGGTGTCTTCTGCCAAACCTTTGAATTGGTCTGCCAAAGCCAATTTGAAGCCCTCAAACAATGGCGCAATGGCGATTTCGTCGTAACTCACACCCAGGCGTTTAACCATCTCTCGCGAATCTATCCAACTGATGTCAGCGGTATAGGGCGACGGCATCATGACCGCATGAATGTTGTCTGCACCCAAGGCGTCAACTGCCAGCGCCAGCACCAATGCGGAGTCAATGCCACCCGATAGTCCCAAAATGGCACCCGGAAAACCGTTCTTGCCTAAATAGTCGCGAATGCCCAAGACCAATGCGTGCCAAAGGTCTTCTTCCCAAGAGTTGCTTGCAGACACCTCGGTACCTGAAATTTGCAGGCCCTCGGACCCTTGATTATTTTGAACGCTGATGGATTGCAAGCACTCAAGAAATGCGGGTGCTCTGGCAACAACTTCTGCCTTGGCATTAAGCGCAAAGGACCGACCCTCAAAGATGACTTCATCTTGGCCACCCACCAAATGCGCATAGACCAAGGGCAATCCGCACTCTTGAACACGTTGGCCCATTTGAACCTCACGCTCTAGCCCCTTGCCCACATGGAAGGGGGACGCGTTTAACACCAACAACAGTTGTGCGCCTGCATTGCGTGCACGTTGCGCCGGTGCTTCAAACCATGCATCCTCACAGATCAACAAACCCATTTTCACGCCGTCGACTTCAAACACACAGGGCTCATGGCCCGACGTGAAATATCGACGCTCGTCAAACACTTGGTAATTGGGCAATTCTTGTTTGGCGTAAGAGGCAATGACCCTCCCCTCGCACAAGACACTGGCCCGGTTGTAGCGTTTTGTGACGGAGACGCTGCGGCTTTGGAGACCACCGCCTTCAGGATGCCCCACCACCACGTGCAAACCTTTTAACCCAGCCAACTCGCGGGCCACTGTTTTCAGGGCATCATCGCAGGCATCCATGAAAGCAGGTCGAAGCAAAAGGTCTTCTGCGGCATAGCCGCAAATGGCCAGCTCAGGGGTGATCAAGACCTTTGCGCCTTGGTCATAAGCTGTGCGAGCAGCCTCGATGATTCTGCGGGCGTTGCCCGGCATATCGCCGACGACGAAGTTGAGTTGGGCTATACAAAGTTGAAGGGTCATACAGGTGAAGGAATTCAATTCCAACAATTATGTCATTGAGGTGCAGGTTTCGATGCGCAATGTTTCGGCGCAGGACTGGGATGCGTTGCTAGAGGCCCAAACCGAGCCCACCCCCTTCATGCGCCACGCCTATCTGAGCGCCATGGAAGAAAGTGGCTCGGCATCAGCCGAAACGGGTTGGAAATTGCAGCTTGTCACCCTTCGCCATGCCTTGCCGCCGCAGGCAGGCCAGTTGGCGGGTGCTGCTGTTTTGTACATCAAGCCCCATTCTTATGGGGAATATGTGTTCGATTGGGCTTGGGCGGATGCCTACCAAAGGCATGGTTTGAACTACTACCCAAAGGCTGTGTCTGCTGTGCCGTTCACGCCTGTTCCTGGCTCGCGCTTGTTGGCCGACTCTAAGCAAAGCCAATCTGTCCTGCTGTCGGCCATGGTTGAGCTGGCACAAAATGAAGATTGGTCTTCTTTGCACTTGTTATTTTTGTCGAACGAAGACCTTCAAGTGACTGAAACGGCAGGTTGGCTAAGCCGTCATACCGTTCAATTTCATTGGCACAACGCAGCTTACGAAGACTTTGATGATTTTCTAAAGGCTTTGAATCAGGAAAAGCGCAAAAAAATCAAGCAAGAGCGGCGCAAAGTGGCTGAAGCAGGTGTGATTTTCAAAGCCTATGAGGGCACTCAGATTCAAAGCGCTGACTGGGATTTCTTTTACCAATGTTATGCCCAAACCTACTTCGAGCATGGCAACGCGCCGTATTTGAACCGTGATTTTTTTCAGCGCATGCAAGACACCATGCCCGAGAACTGGGTGCTTTTCATTGCAGAAAAAAATGGCCGGCGCATGGCTTGCAGCCTGATTGGCTTGGGCAACAACGTCGCCTATGGTCGATATTGGGGTGCCTTAGAGCGCGTCGATTGTTTGCACTTTGAAGCCTGCTACTACCAACCCATTGCGTGGTGCATCGACAAGGGTGTAGCGCGGTTTGAAGGCGGTGCGCAAGGCGAGCACAAAATGGCTCGGGCCCTGCTGCCCGTGAAGGCCAACAGCGCGCATTGGCTAGCTCATCCAGGCTTTGCAGATGCGGTCGAAAAGTATTTAGAAAAAGAAGGCCACGGCGTGTCGGCCTATTTAGAAAACTTGGAAGGCCGATCTCCCCTGAAAGCGAAGTGATCGGCTTTTCGGTTTGATTAGGCGTTTTCTTTTTGGTAGTTGGCAATGCCATCCAAGATTTCTTTCTTGGCGGCTTCTGGGCCTTCCCAGCCAATAATTTTGACCCACTTGCCCACTTCCAAATCCTTGTAATGCTCAAAGAAGTGCGCAATGGTTTTCAAACGCAGTGGGTTTAAGTCTTCAGGCTTTTGCCATTGCGTGTAAATGGACAAAATTTTGTCTGTAGGCACTGCCAACACTTTGCCGTCTTCGCCCGCTTCGTCTTCCATTTTCAAGATGCCAATGGCACGGCAGGGAACGACAACGCCTGGAATGAGCGGCACTGGGGTAATGACCAACACGTCAACAGGATCGCCATCTCCGCTGATGGTTTTAGGCACATAGCCGTAGTTGGTGGGGTAATGCATCGACGTGCTCATGAAGCGGTCGACAAAAATGGCGCCAGTGGCTTTGTCGACTTCGTATTTCACAGGGTCGGCATTCATCGGGATTTCGATGATGACGTTGAATTCTTCGGGTACTTTGCTACCAGGGGTGACGTTATCTAGAGACATTTTCTGAAAACTTAAAGAGTTGATGAGAATCTAAGGACCTTAGGATTAACCCCGATTTTACTTTCACGGGGCTTGCTTCTTCGGGATATTGCCCTTTTAATGCTTCAGTTGGCCAATCGACTCCTAGTGAGAGCGAGGAAGCAACGCAGGGAGGTGCTCCCAGAGCGTTGCACCTCCTTCTAGCTGTAAAAACTAAGGAGATTGATATATGACAGGCAATTCAGCGTTGATTTTGGCGCTAGTTTGTGGACTGATCGCCGTGATTTATGGCGTTTGGGCTCGCGGTTGGATTTTGGCCCAAGACCCTGGCAATGCACGGATGCAAGAAATTGCGGCCGCTATTCAAGATGGGGCAGCGGCTTATCTGGCCAGACAATATAAAACCATTGCCATCGTAGGCGTCGTCTTGGCCATCCTCATGGGTGTGTTCCTTGACAGCATGACCGCCATTGGCTTCGTCATTGGCGCCGTTCTTTCGGGTGCCTGTGGTTTCATTGGCATGAACATCTCTGTTCGCGCCAATGTGCGTACTGCGCAAGCAGCCACAAAAGGCATC
>SXGQ01021409.1_pt1 | contig 19708 bp, 17 predicted proteins | sample 3178371 | NCBI WGS metagenome assembly SXGQ01 (sample SAMN11356859, study PRJNA531348) | freshwater metagenome | isolation source: freshwater sample F1-20 | place: China: Fuxian Lake, Yuxi | collected 2017-12-25 | reverse complement strand
ATGGTTGCACCACCCAATATTGTCGCATTGGCATAGACGGTGACATTATCTTTGAGAGTTGGGTGCCGTTTCATCCCCCGTCGAATAGAACCACTCGCATCACGATCGAAACGACGCGCACCGAGTGTGACTCCCTGATACAGCGTGCAATTACGGCCGATGATCGCGGTTTCCCCAATCACAACACTTGTTCCGTGGTCGATGAAAAAACCTGACCCGATTGTTGCGCCAGGGTGAATATCAATTCCCGTCGAATCATGGGCTGATTCCGCAAGCATTCGTGGAATCAGCGGAACACTCAGCCGATTCAGTTCATGCGCAATTCTGTGGATACACAGCGCGCGAATTCCTGGATAGCACAGAATTATTTCAGTCAGATTTTTCGCGGCGGGGTCGCGTTCGAAAGCACCTTTCAGATCCACCATCAAGATGCGCTGAATCTTTGGCAACGCACGCACGAGCGCAAGCAAGCATCGATCCGCATGTGATCGAGCCGCGCGTTCGCTTTGGCCAGATCCTTGAAATGCAGAAACAATTTCAGGATGAAGAAGGTCGACGGCATCGTCGAGGATCTCTGCCGCAGATTCTCCAAGCGATCCACGAACGGCGAAGATTGCATGATGCAGTCGGTGCGCAGCCCAAGCAATCACATCCGAGTTAGGAAGAATCTTTCGTGTTTTGGTTTCTGCTGGAGCGCCCTTTGACAATGCTCTCGCGGCAATTTGCAAAGCTTTTCCATTCTTGGATTGTCCATTTGGATTCGCAGTCATTGAGTTTGCAATCGTAGTTCCGAAGCGAACTCTTCGTCGCCGCGCATTTCGGGCAGACTCAGTCGCCGTTGGGCTTGATTGTCGATTCGCTATCTCGAAGGGCAATTCCCCGTGTGCGGGCGGTGTCATAAATCGTTGCAAAGAGTCCGACGAGTGGGAATCGCCCTCCAAGCGGACTCGCGCCGAGTCGCCGTAAGAGTGCGTGTGGCGTATGAGTCGCAATCGCGCGAGCTTCCAAATCATGGAGGCGTCGACCTGGTCGCCAGAAATCGTGGAGCAAATTTTCGATTGGTGTCGTGAGGGTTTGATCGCTCGCAGAAGGTGGCACTGGATGCGCTTGATTTTCACCGCGCGTTGAAAGCGTGCGCTTTTCGTGAATACGTTCGAGCACACGCGCGACCGGCATACCTCTCAGCTGAAAAAGCAACAGCGGTTCATCTTCCAAACGTTCGGCAAGAATGTGCATCATGGCCACCACATGCTTGCATGGTTGCGTTGCACCGCAGGAACATTTGAGAATTGGATCGGAATTGCTTTTTGATCCTGGCTTCATTGGCACGAGTGGAGTTCGAATTCCAAGCGATGCGATCAAAGGACCAACCGCAGGTGGAAGTTCTCCCACGAGAAATTTCGCGGCGAACACAGCTTCAGTACAGAGTGCGGCGATAATTTGATCCCACTCTTCAGGAGTCCATGTGGCAAATGCAATTTCCAACTGATATGGTCGAGATGATCGACCTTGCACGGAGGAAATAATTTTTCCAGGCGCAGCCAAGAGCGTGACGGTTTGTCCAGTCAATGCATAAGAATGTCCCTCTTCGACTGCGTCGGAAGTCGCGGAGGTCAGTGTCGCGCGAAAGAGTGGATCTGCCGTCCACGGAAGGTCTTCAATTCCATTCTTGCGCTTGAACTTGAACCCGCCAATGACTCTGCGTGGATTCTCTGGTTGCCGCGGTTTGTTTTGTTCTTGCCACTGCGTCATTCGCCACCCTCTAATCCAGTTTTGCGAAGCGAGAGCATGTCACGAAGTTGTCCCGTTGACAATTCTGTAAGCCACGCATCGCCCGCGCCAATGATGTTCGTTGCCAATTCGGTCTTTTGCTCGATCATCTGATCGATCCGCTCTTCGAGAGTTCCTGTGCAGATGTATTTGTGCACGTTGACAGTGCGCGTCTGACCGATTCGGAATGCTCGATCTGTCGCCTGATTTTCAACAGCAGGATTCCACCAGCGATCAAAGTGGAAGACATGATTTGCTGCAGTGAGATTCAGACCGACGCCTCCGGCTTTCAGACTCAATACAAAAATCGGCGTTGTTCCATCGCCTTTTTGAAATCGTTCGACCAGAGTATCTCGTTTCGCTTGCGGTGTTCCGCCGTGCAGAAAGAGCGGCTCGACATCGAGAATCTGTCGAATCATTCCAACGAGCAGATGGCCCATCTGTCGGTATTGCGTGAAGATCAAGGCGCAATCTCCCGCAGCCAAGAGTTCTTCCAGCATCTCCATCAATCTTTGCGTCTTGCCACTTCGGCCTGGAATCAAAGAATCCGGTGAAAGCACCAGAGGATGTTCGCCACTTGATTCGCCTTCAATATCTTCGGCGACTTCAACCGCGGCAGCCGCAACCGATTTTTTCTTTCCATTTGATCCAGCTGGTCGTGTGGCGATGCCTTCACCCAAATAGTGGGCAGGGTGATTGCAGATTTGTTTCAGCTTGACCAGCGCGCTGAGCACAAGTCCACGCCGTCGAATTCCATCGGTTTGATCAACCTTCTGCAACATATCTGCGACAACTTCTTCATAGAGCCGCATCTGCTCGTCGGTCAGCACGATGTGCTGGCGACTCTCGACCAATGGCGGAAGATCACTGATGACAGTCAAGTCAGTCTTGAGTCTGCGAAGAATGAATGGACGAACAAGCGAGCGCAGTCGTTCAGCGGTTTTTTGATCTCGATTTCGTTCGATCGGCGCAGCGAAGCGGCGTCGGAAGTCTTGGTTTGTTCCCAGATATCCAGGGCAGCAGAATTCCAAGATGGACCAGAGTTCCGCAAGTCGATTTTCGACGGGAGTTCCAGTAAGAGCGATGCGTGATTGCGTATTGATCGATCGAATCGCAGCCGTCTGTTTCGTCGGGGGATTCTTGATGTATTGCGCCTCGTCAAGAACCACGCGACGCCATGGAACAGCCTGCATAGTTTCTTTATCGCGCACCACGATTGCGTATGTTGTCAAGACAACATCGCTGTCCATCGCGATCTGCGAAAATCGTTCGCCTGCTGGTCGATCAAGTCCATGTTGAATGTGCACCTTCAACTCTGGAGCGAAGCGCGTCAGTTCACGCTTCCAATTTCCCATGACGGACATCGGCGTCACAAGGAGCGATGGACCGATCTGCGCAGCACCGATCTTGGATCGTTCGTGTTGCAGAAGAGCGATCAACTGAATTGTCTTGCCCAATCCCATATCGTCGGCAAGGCACGCGCCCAATCCAAGACGATCAAGGAAGACGAGCCAGCTGAGTCCAGACAATTGATATGGACGAAGAATTCCGCGGAATGATTCTGGAGCGCTTGTCATCTGGAAACTTTCACTCACATCATTTCCAGAGAGCAGTTGTCGCACCCAACCAGTCGCTTGAACTCCGCTCACAGGCAATGCTTCTGGCGGGCCGTCAATTCCGTTTGCCATACGAAGCGCTTCGACAAGCGTCATCGTTCCACCAGGATGACTCTTCAAGAACTTGAGCGCAGAGTCAATATCCTCGGGACGCAGATCGACCCATTGTCCGCCGATGCGAACGAGTGGAGCGCCTTTTTGCGCCAATTTCTCGAGCATTTCCACCGAAACGGTTTGCGTTCCCAGTGCGACTTGCCAGCGGTATCCAACAAGTGATTGCAATCCAAGTCCAAGCGATCCATTTGATCCTCCGCCAGCGTCGCCAGCCATTGGCGGTTCCTCTGGAGAATCAATCAATAAGTTTGCATTGATTCGACTTGCAGATTCGCCCCACCACTCTGGAACTTCCACAAAGAATCCAGCTTCGAGAAGAACTGGTCGCAGGTCACGCATAAATTGATAGACCTGTCGGGTATCAAGATCCATTCCAGAGGGACTTTCACTTTCAAGTGCATCGTCAAGCTCTGGCCAGATTCGGCTTGCACGCGCCAATTCTTTCAAGAGCATTTCAGAAAGTTCTTCATTGCGCGCCGAATTCGCTCCAGCACGCTTTCCGCTTGGTCGATTGAACAGAGATTGCGCATCGATAACTGTGTCAGGTGCTTCTGGGTCGACCAATCCAAACGAAACGTGCCATGTCGAGTCAATGCCATCGTCCGCGCCATCTAAATCTGGTTCCGAGACTTCAAATCTCAGACGCATTCCCGTGGTGACACGAGCTTCGTCGAGAACTCCAAGCCAACCGCGCGTATCGCGCAGAACATCGAACGTACTCCGGCGACCGATCTTGATCGAATCCTTTGCTCCCAAGAGTCCCGAAAGCCATGCTGCATGCGAGTCAACCGCAGGGTCGAAGTCCTCGATCGATTCCTCGAAGTTTTCCTCGACGAGTACAGACCGCACGATTCCATCGACAATTGTGCTGAGAAATGAATCGACAATCGGCCATGCGTGTCCATCTGTTCCGTCAATTGCACGCGCCGAAGCCGGCATACTGGCAAGCAAGTCGGCGAGTTGAATATCGGCATCGTTATCGTTCAGCCACGGTCGCCACTGTCCAACATATGTGCCGTCGCGTCGCTGCAGGACAGTAGGAATGACTCGTTGGTCGATCACAGAGTCGATCGCAAATTTTGTCAGCGCAATCCACCAGTGCATCGAATGCGCGCAGACGAATAGATCATTGGGCGTTCCTTCGATATTACGCATCTCTAACAAGAGACGAATCGTCGAACTTGCCGCAATGCGAATCGTTGGCACTCGTGTTGGTTCGAGCGTGCGCAATTCTTCATCGTGACTCACGCTGCCAAGAAGTCCCGCAAGTCGGCTTGAAGGGAGTGTGTTGGAACGCGTTGCTCCATGTCCCGTCGGTGCTGGAGCATGAGGCAACAATAAATCGAGATGATCTTCTTTCGCGCCGTTGAGCGAACCAATGATTGGCTCGAGTGCGCTGCGAAGATCTTTCGCGGTCGCCGCGAAAGGGTGCGCTGGAGAGCCAACGCGCAGTTCTTCACGAGCGGACGACAGCGATTCACCCCAGAGATGCAGGGAACCTTCAAACCAATTTGCATGAACGACGAGCATTGGGAAAATCTTGTACGAAACCGATTCGAATGATTGCGCTGGGGATCGAACCCAGGACCTAGAGGTTAAAAGCCACTTGCTCTACCAGCTGAGCTACGCAATCGTGATGGGATTTGAGTTGGGGAAAGAGTGTACCCATCTCTGACCAGACCCACCCAACCCAAGAGGGTGGTGAAAAACTATTAGAAATCGGGGGCTTTATCGGACTATGATTATTGTCACGCTTCCAGATTGCCGATAAATATGGCGGTCGAAGGTAATTGAGGAACTTTCTTGCTTATCTAACGACTGGAAGGCACGTTATGTATCGAAACCCCTTGTTTTCTGGGCGAGTCACTCTCGCTCCTTACCGAAAGAATGCCACATGAGCGCCTCAGTTCCCATCATCGAACAATTCCTAGCCTACCTCATAGATGAGCGACATTTCAGCCCATACACCTCGCGGTGCTATGGATTGGATCTGCGCCAGTTCGCCGACTTCATTGTGGGTGAATACTCGATCGATTTCGACGACGCGCGCGAACGCGCCGTGTTGGACAAGCGCGACGCATCATCGAAGAACACAGTCTGCGGACGAATGTTGACGGCCGATGTGGAAGTCGTCCGCGCTTTTCTCGCTCATCTTGTTGGACAGAAATATTCTGCGGCGACAACAGCGCGAAAGATCGCAACCCTTCGCTCATTCCACAAATGGATGGAGAAGCGCGGATTGACATCAACGAATCCGATGACGCTGATTCGAACCCCCAAGCAAGCACGCAGACTTCCCAAGGCAATCACTGTTGATCAAGTTGAGAAACTCTTGGCCGCTCCAAGTGAATCTGACATGCTTGGCGCGCGAGATCGCGCGATTCTCGAAACGCTCTATTCCACTGGCATCCGAGTCAGCGAAGTCGTCGCGATCAATCGTGGCGATCTCGATGTAGAGGGAAGTCAGTTGAAAGTGAAGGGAAAAGGGCGCAGAGAACGAGCTGTTCCCGTTGGTTCGCACGCGTTGGCTGCGGTCTGTCGATATATCTTGCGTGCAGAAGCAGAAAAAGTCCCGATGGATGCGAGTAGCCCGCTCTTTGTGAATAAGTTGGGATCGCGTTTGTCGAGTCGATCTGTTCGTCGCAAGGTCTCGAAGTATTTGAAGATTGCCGGGCTTGATCCGGATATCTCGCCGCACACAATTCGCCATTCATTTGCGACCCATCTGCTTGACAACGGAGCGGACTTGCGCGCCGTGCAGGAATTGCTTGGCCATCAATCTCTCTCAAGCACACAGGTGTATACCCATCTCACCACCTCACGAATGCGCGAGGCATATGACCGCGCTCATCCGCGCGCGGAAGCTTCATAAGAAAATATCGTGCGAAAAAAAGAGAAGATCGAATCAGAGGTGAATGCGCCATGGTCATTGCGCCGAGGTGACTGCATCGAAGTTCTTGCCGATGTGCGGACATCCTCGATTGATTTGGTATATCTCGATCCTCCCTTCAATTCTGGGCTTCGCAGACAAGGTCGCAAGGGGCTGACTTTCGATGATCGCTTCGTCGATGTTGCCGCATATAGAGATTTCATCGGACCGCGTTTGGTCCAAGCGCACCGAGTCTTGCGTGCGACAGGTTCGATCTTGGTGCATGTTGATTGGCGCACCAGCCATCACGTGCGATTTCTGCTTGATGAGATTTTTCGCGCTGAAAGTTTTGTGAATCACCTTGTGTGGTCGTATGGACTTGGCGGTTCTGGTCCACGATCCTTCGCTCGCAAGCATGACGATATTTTCCTGTATGGACGTGGTCCAGAATATTAGTTCGAGCCTCCGCTTGTTCCAGCAAAGAGCGCTCGGCTGCGTGGCAGAATGAAAAAAGCAACCGATGTCATCGATATTCCTTCGATCAACAATATGGCGATCGAGCGGACGGGTTGGCCGACGCAGAAACCAATCGCGCTATTGACAATGTTGGTCAGTGCGTGCTGTCCTCCAGGAGGCACGGTTCTTGACCCAACATGCGGAAGCGGTACGACGCTTGTTGCGGCAGTTCAGTCTGGTCGTCGTGCGCTTGGAATTGCTCAAAAAATGCTTGAAAGAGCCACTGTAGCTTCGGCTATCAAACGTCCCACACAACGAGCCGCTCGAGTTCGGCGGTCGGCGCTTCAAGAGACTTCTCCGCTGGCCCAGTCAGCGTGACATGACCCAGCTTGCGTCCCGCGCGCGCGCCTTTGCCATACAAATGAAGTTTCGCATTTGGAATTTCCATAATGCGTGAAGTCATTGGCGCACGTCCGACCAAGTTGATCATGACGCTTGATCCTTCGCATTCGGTTGATCCAAGTGGCATAGATCCAACTGCACGCAGATGATTTTCGAATTGACTCGTCACAGCGCCATCAATTGTCCAGTGACCAGAATTGTGAACGCGTGGCGCCATTTCATTTGCGACGAGCCCCGAAGCTGTTACAAAAAATTCAACGGCGATGACTCCGACATAGTCGAGCGATTCCAGAAGCGCTCGAACATATTTTTTCGCGGCATCCGCAAGTTGTCCATCTCGATCGCACGGTGCGGGCGCCTGGCTCTTCCAAAGGATTCCGTGGCGATGTTCATTCTGAGTCAATGGATAGAACCCGATGATTGCGCCCTGGCGAGAGTTGCGCGCCCGAACGGCGATCATGGAAACCTCCGCAGAAAACTGCACGAAAGACTCGAGAATGCAAGGCACTTTGCCAAGTTCATCCCACGCTGCGCGTACGGTTGCAGCAGCGTCGTCGCCACTTGCATGCAGAACTCGTTGACCTTTGCCGTCATATCCAAGTCGCCGCGTTTTGAGAACTGCAGGAAGTGGGACTTTTTGCACAGCGGCATCGATTTCGTTCGCCGACGAAATGCCGATGAAGTTCTGAACTGGAATCGCCAAATCCCGAAATGTTGTTTTTTCTGCGATGCGATCTTGCGCTATGGCAAGCGCGCGCGCAGTTGGAGCAAGCACCAATCGTTCCGAAAGCCACTGCGCGGTCTGCGCAGGAACATTTTCAAATTCGTATGTCGCGAAAGAAAGATCTTGAGCGAATCGTTCAAGACCATCCATATCGTCATATGGAGCGCGAATGATTTCTCCAATTCGAGCGGCGGGGCAATCTGTGGCTGGCTCTAGAAAGCGAAATTGAAATCCAAGCGGCAGTCCCGCCAAACCAAGCATCCGCCCAAGTTGTCCTCCGCCCACGACTCCGATTTTCACCGGCTTTTCTTTCGTGAGGATTTGCGTGCTATAGATTTGCGTGCGGAAACTTTCGCTGGATCGGGATTGGCAAGGACTTCTTTGGTTTGTCGCGATCGCCATGCTTCCAACGAACGGCGAATGCCTGGGCGACTGCCTGCAAGAATCGCTGCGGCCAAGAGTGCGGAGTTGACCGCGCCCGCGCGACCGATTGCGAGAGTTGCAACGGGAATTCCCGCTGGCATCTGCACGATCGAGAGAAGGGAATCCAATCCGTGGAGAGTTTTGCTTTCAATTGGCACGCCCAAAACGGGAAGGCATGTCCGACTCGCTGTCATGCCGGGCAAGTGAGCCGCGCCACCAGCTCCAGCGATGATCACTTCAATTCCGCGATCTTGCGCACGATCCGCATATTGAAAGAGTTGCGTCGGTGTTCGATGCGCGCTGACAACGCGCTGCTCATAAGGGATACGCAGCGCATCGAGCGTTTCGCAGGCATGACGCATAGTTTCCCAATCACTTCGCGAGCCCATAATGACGCCGACGATCGGTCTTTGCGTTGCCATAGAGCGATCATACAGAACGATTCATTCAATCCTCCACTTGGGAGAATTTACATCGTCCTTCGGCAGATTTGTCCACAAAATTCTTTTCAGCGTCGACGACGTCGCGAGAATCCTGCAAGACCTATCAGTGCGAGCGCGCTTGGGGCAGGAATGACGGCAATACTCAGGTTGTCGACAGTTGGATAAGCAAAGCCAAATGCAAGTGGCAGTGAGATCGTGATTCGGGTTATTGCCGAATCGGTGGAGTGAAATCCGAGAAATGCCGTGCTCGAACTCGTGTTGATGTAACCCGTGTGCGACGTTCCGTCTAGTAATGTTATTTTCACAAAACTCGCAACGACGCTGAATCCTTGATTTGTCCCGAAGAAATTAGCGGATAGTGCGCGAACATCGTTCCCAGAAAAATCAATTGTCAATGGCACTGCCAAAGCAGTCGAGAGCGCAGCATTCGAATTCACCTGACCAACAAAGAGACCGCCAAATGCACTCGCAGACCAAGTGACTCCACCCATTGTTCCTGACAGTGGATTTAAATAATAGCCATCGAGATCATTGAAATTCTCGGTGTATTGCGTTGCGCCAATTGCGCCTGTAGCGAGATTGAAGGCCGACTCGCTAGTAAAAGACAGCATCGCAGCGGATGAGGTTGAAGTGACCACCACTGAGGCGATAATGCCTGGTAAAACAAAATTCATTACAAAAACTCCAATAAAAAGGGACAAAAAAATTGGAAACACTAACTATCAAATTCACCTTTTTTAGGGAAAAGGTTTGGTTGATAGTTCTTGGATGGGTTTTACCCCGTCAAAGATATCGAAAAGTATCCCTTCCGACGGGAAATGCAAATTTATCTTACAATTTTTATTGAATTTCTCAAACTTTTTCGCAATCACGGAATTTCGAAGCCATTCGCATCAAAAAAACAAAGGATTTTGATCGAGCGTCCAGCCATCACGACAAGGCTCCGTCAACAATTTAGCCGCCCGCTTGGCGTCCGCAGCACCAATGACGCCGCTGTCAAAGTCGTATGTGATCGGCGTCTGTGTGCGATATGCGACGGCTCCAGAAAGGACAAGTTCGGTCAGCCGTGAAGCGTATTGAAAGTTCGAACCCGTCATTGCAGAGTTGGTGGGCGAATCCATCGTCCATTCACGCACGGCGTTTATCCACTCGCGATGATGCCCCGCAGGTCTGGTTAATGTCGGAACTGGAGCGATCACCGTGGTCGCAAGTGCACCGGGCAATATCAAATGTTCGTCATAGTTCGATAAGAGAAAACCCTTCGACCCTTGGAAGAGTGTGTTGAAGCGACCATAATTCTGTCGATCCTTCGCAGAAAGTTCTTGCACTGTTGGCGAAACTTTTCCTCCATCGAACCAACGAAGAATCAACGGATCTTTTCCTGCCGGTCGCGATGACCATGTAATTGCCCACGAAACTTCGAGTGACGCTGGACATCCCACGCTGTCGACTGCCGGTCCATCCGCACGAATCTCGGCGCGCAATCCATTCTGTTCTCCAAGTCCAAGCGCCCAGTATGGGAGATCCAGAATGTGACACGCCATATCTCCGAGCGTTCCGCTTCCATATTTCCAATATCGCCGCCAATTTGCAGGCGCGACATCTTTGATATATGCGCTCGGCAGCGTGGGGCCTTGCCAGAGATCCCAATCAAGTGTCTTTGGAACAAGCGCTCCAGGCGTCAACTGTCCGCAACACCACGAACGGTTATCCCAACAATCTGCAAATGAAACTTCGCCTATCGCGCCAGCGCGAATTAACTCGACGACGGTTCGATAGTTGTTTCCTGCATGAATCTGCGTTCCCATCTGCGTCGGGACTTTGGCCGATCGCGCCATCGCGGCAATTGTGCGAGCCTCCGCAACAGTATGGGTCAGTGGCTTCTCGCAGTAGACCGGCAATCCGCAAGCAAGCGCCATTGCAGTCGCAAATGCGTGCGTGTGATCGGGAGTGCTGATCAGAATGGCGTCAATTTCTATCGCGCCAGATTGAATGTCGCGGTACAGAAGTCGAAAGTCTCGATATCGCTTTGCATTTGGAATATGAATCGCCGCAGCATCAAGCATTCCAAGGTCGACATCGCAGAGCGCGGAGATTTCGACGAACTGGGGTTGTGGTCCCGCATCGCACTCCGCAAGAAGTTCATTCAGGCTTTCGAGCCCACGCCCGCCAACTCCGATGCACGCGATTCGCAGTGATTGATCTCGCTCCCGTTGATATTTCGCAATTGGACTTCCGTCGCTGGTCGACCGCCGGCGAGATGATGTTTGGCAGGACCAGAGAGCGGAACTTGCCGTCAAGGAAAACCCAGAGATCTGCAAGAAGCGCCTGCGATTCATAAGATCAGGCTATCAGGGGATTGATTTGTGATCCCCAAGTATTGATCACTGTGCAGGTGTCGTGATCGGAGTCGGCTTCTGGACAAGATTTGGAAAAAGTTGTTGAACTCCGCCAACAATGAAGCTGACCGCAACAGCCGCGAGTAACAGCCCCATAATTCGATTGAAGATGTTCATCCCAGTGATTCCAAAGAGCCGTGAAAGTCCGCGTGAAACGCGCAGAGTGAGATATGTCAAGACGCCGATGACCAAGCAGAGTCCAATCAAGATCAAACGGTGCTGAAAAGTTGTCGCTTTATCCGCAACTATGATTGCGGTCGAAATTGCGCCAGGGCCTGCGAGTAGGGGGATGCCGATTGGAACAATCGCCACACTGCTGCGATGCGCTGCTTCCAATCGCTCGTCCGCGGAAATGCGGGTTCCTGCTTCGGTTCGTGCATTGAGCATATTGATGGCCATCAGCAGAATCAATATTCCTCCTGCGATAGAAAAGTCCATCACATTGATTCCGAAAAATCCGAGTATTGTGTCACCCGCGATAATCGAAACAGCAAGAACCGCAAAGACCGTAATCGCCGCCGCGCGCGCGGCACTATGTCGTTCGTTTGAAGCCATCTGATCGGTCAGGCTGACAAACATTGGAACGCCCATCACTGGATTGACGATGGCGATCATCGATATAAAAATTTGCGCATAATCGACGTGATTCACGCAGTCAATGTACGGGCAAGACCCCTTCTTGCGTGGATTGATAAAATTGCGAATATGAATGCCTCTATGAATAACTCATCTTCAGTTCGCATTTGTTTTTTTTCATCGATCGCCCTCGCGCTGGCGATGTTCGCATCATTCTTGGGATGCGAGACGATTGGCGGTTCAAACCTTTCCAAATCAAAACCCATCACGCGCGAAGAAGCAATCGCAACATGGAGTCTGACGGATTCTGAAAATGAACTCTTCAATATGATTTTGTCAGCCGATGGATCGGCCGTTGATACTTGGTGGAAAGGCGAAGATGGCGCAAAGGGCGAGCGCGGCCGCTGGGAATTGGTCAATGGCACGATTGATATTCGCCTCAATAGTGGATGGCGCGATGTGATCTCTCGCTCTGCGCTTGGATATGACAAGTTGGGCTATCCACCGGGTCTTGCGCCGGGATCAGGTCCGCAGAAAGAAGCGGTGAACAGTGGGAACGCGGTCAAAGTTTCTGGTGATGATTTGCGCTTCGTTGGCGTGTGGATCATTCCCGGCGCTCTCGCTGGGCCGAAGTACGAGCTATATACCGCGCTTCGATCGGATGGCATGGCGATGAAAAGCATCGATGCGATCAATCAAGGCACCTGGCAGATCGAATCTGGAATCGCTCATTTGTATTGGGCAGATGGATGGCATACGACGATCGAACCCGTTGACGATGGAACATTTTTCTCCAAGTCGTGGAAGCCCGGCGTCGCATTGAATGAAATGCCAAGCGGATCAGCCGTTGTTCGTCGTGTTATGAAGTGACGAATTGAATTTGATTGTGGAAGATCCAAGCAGGATTTCCAGAAGCCGTACAACACAGTGCGCTCATTTGCGTAAGTTGTTGATCAATTCCGGACGCAATATCGAAGGCGCTACTCCAGCGAAGCCAAAACCAAAGCTTGCGCCCGCTGCAACTGCCTCACCATTTTCTTGGGCCGAAGTCCTCGAACAGAATCCCGATCCCAAGGTTGTCACCGATGCGGATTTCCTCAAGCGCATCACTGAAACAAAGTTGCCGTGGCGAGTGAAGGACAAAGCAAGTGGCATGGAGATGTTGCTCGTCCCTCCGATCAAGTTTGTTATGGGCAAGAGTCAAGGAGATTCAGAAGCAGTGGAATTGGAAATGATTTTGGCGGAGAAGCATCCAGAGTTGAAATACTCTGAAGGAGCTGCCCACGAGGTGACGATCACGAAAGCGTTCTATCTCGGTCGCACCGAAGTGACGCAAGAGCAGTGGATGAAGGTGATGGGAGAGAATCCGAGTTACTTTCAAGAAGGTTCTCGCGAAAATATGATTACGAACTACATCAATGAAGGACTGACCAAACAAGAAGCGCAAGAAAGAGCAGTTAAAGAAATACCCAGTGGGTGGGAGCAAGAAAAAAATCCAGTCGAACAAGTCTCGTGGGATGACTGTCAGAAGTTCTGTGCCAAGACGGGGATGATTCTTCCAACCGAAGCGCAGTGGGAATACGCCTGTCGCGCAGGAGTTCGCAAGCCGAGGTACGGCGAACTTGATCAGATCGCGTGGTACACGGACAACTCCGATCGGTCCACACACCCAGTCGCAAAGAAAGCGCCCAACACACTTGGTTTCTACGACTTGATCGGCAATGTTTGGGAATGGACCAACGATTGGTACGCAGGCGACTATTACAAATCCTGCGCAGACGGTGTGGTTGATCCAACGGGTCCAGCGCAGAGTGAACTTGGGGCGCGCGTCCTGCGCGGCGGGGGGTGGAACGGCTGCGCCATCGGCTGCCGTGCCTCGTTCCGCTACTGCGGCGCCCCGGGCGGCCGGTTCGGCGATGTCGGTTGCCGTTTCGCGAGGACTTCCGATTAACCTTTTTCCTTTATCCCTTTTAACCTTTTTCCATTTTAACTTTTCCAATCCTTGGCGTCCGCCAAGGATTGGTGGTTGCAAGGCTGTGTGGATGTATAGCCCACCGCCTTTGAAAATTTTTAGAATTCGAAAAGGACTAGTGCCCTAAGTCTGCTGTCATAAAAACTCATAGCCCAAGAAAAACCCATTGCTCCAACGAGTGTGGAAACGGGAGTGATTCAATCGAAGATCGATTTGCCCGAAAAAATATGAGCGGGCAGGCTTATTCGCTGAAGCCAGGCTGAAATCCAGAGTATGGATAGTTCGGCTGCATAATCGTCGGATCCTCGTCCCATCGTTCTTCGAGAGCCGATCCATCCATCGACCAAGCGTTTTCTTCATTGATGTTGTTGGAAGCGTGGGATAATGAAGTTGATCCATCACTCACATTCACGGATCTCTCCGTGCCGCATCCAAAGGAAATTCCTAAAAATGCAAGAGAGATCAATGTCTTTTTCAAAGATGAATTCGCAAATGCTTGTGTCATCGGGTGTGAGTATATGGAATTCGGTCAGAGGATAATGCTGGCGATCTTTGGATTTTGCATCGCTTGCCGCCTTGGTGGAATGTCCGCTCGTTTGGGTGCGGGCTGTTCAGCGATCCGAGCCAAGACATCATCAAGCAGAACTGGTCCATACTCCCAACAATCGACGCCGACATCGGTGCTGCGTCCAATCGATTCAAATGCTCCGTGCGTGTGTCCATAGAGATGCATCGCACCGTCAAAGATTCCCTGCCATGTCCGCATGGGATAGTGGCAACAGACGACGCGCTCTTGACCGCCTGACCATCCCTTGAAAGAAAGGATTTCATGCGCGTCATCGAAAATCTTTTTTAGACGCTTGCGCGAAGGATCATGATTGCCACGGACGATCTCGATTGTTTCGCAGACGATTCGCTTGCGTAGATTATTCGCATACTGCATGCTGGCTTCGCCTTCCTCGCCTTTCCAGATTCGTGGTCCGGTGAAGTCGCCCAAGTGCAGAAGGTGATCGCGGCGATTGACGCGCGAATTGATGCGGTCGAGCAGCAGTTCGTCCATCGATCCCACATCATTGATTGCGACAGGGCGCGCAAACAACCCGATTGCTTCAGTATGTCCAAAGTGCGTATCCGCGGTGACCCATATTCGCTTTGCCATAATTTTATTCTATGAAGCGCGACGGATCGGAAAAACCATTGATCGAGAATTTGAAAAATGATTCCTAGTTGTGGGCCATCGGATGAAGGCCAGCGATATGTTCCAAATGCGCGCGAATTGCAGCAGCAATCGCGGGTTTTCCTTCCATACGAGCAGGCTCTCGCCCAGGAAGAACCAGCCAAGCAACTTGCGCAGTCCCCTTTGGATTTTCTTCTCCGCGATTCGCAACGCATGCGCCGTGTGCGGCCGCGCGCGACCGAGCCGTTTCCATCAGCGCTTCATGAGATGAAGTTTCTTCGTACTTAAAGCCAACAATATGCAGGGCAGGAAATCTTTTGTGCGCGGCATCAATCACCTTTGCTGTTGGACGAAGATTTATGGTCCAATCACCATCAGCGGTCTTGACTTTTCCAGAGCGAACATCCGTCGGCTCGAAATCAGAAACCGCCGCGCTCAATACCGCGCCTTGATGTGGAGTTGCTTGAAGTGTGTCGAGAACGAGTTGTCGATATTGTTCGACATTCTCGGCAATTCTTGCGTTGAGCCATAAAGGTGCGGCGACGCTTCCAGCTCCAAGAATCAGATCGACGTCCGCGCCGCACATTGCGAGATCTTTCGCAATCGCAACTCCAAGCGCGCCAGTGAATCGACTTCCAAGTCTGCGAACAGCGTCGAGAGGAGAAGGAACTGGTCCGCCTGTCACCAAGATTTTTTTCCCACGCAGAGGTGAAGTGCTGATCGCACGAGAAAGCGCGGCAACGATCGGCTCATCGTCTGGAAGATTGTGCTTGCCGTAATCATCACGAGGTGCAATGACGGTGACCCCAAGTTGCTGAAGTTTCTCGAGGCTTTCCGTCAGAATGCGCGTGTGCATTGATCCGTGCATTGTTGGGCAGACCAGCACGGCACAGGCGCAGCGCTCCATTCGACCGAGAGCGGATGCCAGCGTGGCGGTGATCGCACCATCCGCAATACCGCACGCCATCTTGTTGATCGTGTTGTATGTCGCGGGCGCAACGAGATATGCGTGGAATGTCTCTTCTCCCGAAAGATGTTCAGCGCGAGGACCAAGTTTCGAAATCACCGGACGATTTGTGCTCCATGCCAGAGTTTCTTCGGTGACATATCGAAGCCCTTCATCAGAAACGAACGCAGTGACTTCTGCTCCTTGTCTGCGCAGACTTCGTGCAAGTGTTGGTGCTTTCATGGCAGCAATTCCGCCAGTCACCAGCAGGGCAATTCGCTTTCCTTGCAAATGATTTCCATCGAGCGGAACCGCATGATCTCCAAGCGTCGAGGGGGAAGGGGGCTTTGGAATCCAGTGACTCATGGGACGACTGGTCCTCCGTCTTTCCATCCAAGACTGAGCGTCTCTCGGCCATCAAGAAATGCATCGATCCACTTTCCAATCGCATCTTGCCGCCAAGAGCTTGCCGCGAAGAGTGGCTCAGCCGTTGTTGTGCGACCGAGATACCACCGCGAAAGTTGTCCTCGGTTGAGAATGAGCGCCGTCGCAATTCCCATCGAAATCGAACGCATTGTGATGATTGACCAAAGCGCATCGATACGAGTCCGATCCTCCGCGCTTTCTTCTGGATTTATCCAAATGCGATCACGCTCGATCGGCAGGTTGCGCGCATCTTCGATCGTTCGCAAAATCGCTTCACCAAACTCGGTTGCAGTCTGTCGTGGAAACCCACGAATTTCCTCTATTTCATCGATGGATTTCATCTTTCTGCGTGCGGCTTCCAACATGGGGCTATCGGGCATAACCGTTCGGGGTGGAAGATTTTTCGCCTTCGCAATTGAGTAGCGAAGGATCACAAGTTCGCGAAGGATGGTCATCACTCGAGGCCGCAGACCAAGCCCACGCGCCGCACGGCGCACTTGACTCTCCGGATCAAATTCTTCAATCGAGCGAAGTGATTCGACACTTTCAGAAATCGCCCACGCGGTACGGTTCGCGTCATTCAACTTTTCGCTTTGCAGATGCCAGATAAGTGGCAAATAGCGCACGTCATCCGCCGCATACGAGAGTTGCGATTTGGACAGGGGACGCGAATCCCATTCAGTAAATGTATGCCCCTTGTTCAGCCGCAGTCCTGCAACTGCTTGCACAACATTGACCAGGCTTGTGGGCCAAGGCATTCCCAAGAATCCCGCGGCAATTTGCGTATCAATCACATTCAGCGCTTGGCGATTTGTGCGTCGCTGCGCGGCTTCGATGTCTTGACCGCCGGCATGCACAATAGTTATGAGAGTTGGATCACAGACAGCATTCCAGACGATCTCGAGATCTTCGGCGTCGAATGCGAATGGATCAATGAGAGCGATGCGTGTGCGCGTTGCAAGTTGCAGTAAGCAAATCTTGGGAATGAAAGTTTCTTCGCCAATAAACTCAGTGTCATAAGCGAAGCTTCCCTCCGCCCGAATGTGATCCATAAAATTATCCAGCCCAGCACGGGTTTCGATGAGTTCTGGTTCACCTTGGGGAACGAATGGGTGGACCATGACCTGCGACGCCGCAGGCGACTCATCCGCATGGGCTTCAGCATGGTGCATCGCCCGTTTTCTACGACGAAAGTTCATTGAGTCCTGAAGAGTACTTGCAATGGGGCTTTGAACGATCGTCCTATAACATATTTCGTTGTATGAGACTGCATCAAAGTTCATCCCAAAGGTGCGAGAACCCTATCATCTTGGACTTGGATCAAATGATCGGTTTTGCATGACACCCCGACTTTCTGGCCCCATTCTTTCAACGCGACTCGATGGCTGTCCGCCATTATCTGTGGCTATTGAAGTCTTGCGTTCCAATATCGCATCGAAGATCCGCCTGAAGCAACCGAAGTTGATTCTTGAGCGCTTGGAAATCGAGATCGAACCCACTGACTTGCTTCGATGGCTCGCAGCGCAAACATCTGGTCAACGATCCTTCTTTCGAAATCGAGAAGGAACTTTAGCGAGCGCTGGAGTTGGATGCGCAGTTGATTTTCCTTCGTGGGAAGATCCACTGCTCCGTGAGTTGCTCAAGCCACTCTCGGATCAGTCGCAACAGAAGGGCGGTCCATCCGAGCCACTCTTTTATTATGCAAGTTTCTTCGACCCTGATGCGATTGGTAAGCATGCCCCAGAGTGGGCGGGATTCGCTCGGATGTATCTCGTGCTTCCTTTGATCGAAATTCGGCGAACCAACGAGACCATCTTGGCCGTTCATGTGATTGGTGATGGATCCGCGGCGCTTGCCGCGCTCGAGCAATGCGAATCTTCGATGGAACATCTTCCTCTCCCGCGAGGATTGCGTCTCGCCGCCGATGGTGATCCAGTTCGATGGGCGGATGGAATTGATGCAGCGCTTGGAGCGATCGCATCTGGCTCAATTGAAAAGGTTGTGCTGGCGCGGACACGCGGTTATTCAGCGATGGAATCGATCAATCCATGCGGAATTTTAGCGGCTTTGATGGATGAAGAGCCAAGCGCATTCCACTTCTTGGTTGAGCAAGTTCCAGGACGCGCATTTCTTGGCGGTAGTCCAGAAAGACTCTTTCGCAGAATTGGTAATTTAATTCTCAGTGAAGCCGTCGCTGGAACATGTGGGCGCGGGCCTGATGCGGCATCGGATGATCGCCTTGCAGGTCGCCTGCTTGCAAGTGATAAAAATCGCCGTGAGCACGAAATCGTCATTCGCAGAATTGAATCCGTGCTCTCGCCCATGGTCGAGAGTCTGTCATGTGAAGAATCGCCAAGTGTCATGCGTTTGCGCCACGTGCAACATTTGATGACAACCGCGCGCGGACAACTTCGATCGAAGATCGATGATGCTCAGATCATTTCAGAATTGCATCCGACCCCTGCGGTATGCGGATGGCCAGTGGCGAAATCGCGCGAATTCATCCGTGAGCACGAACGAATGAGTCGTGGTCTTTATTCTGGTGTCGTCGGCATTACTTCCCCAAGTCACAGTGAATTTTCAGTCGCGATTCGCACCGCATTGATCAATGACACAGAAATGACCGCATATTCTGGCGCGGGAATTGTGCGTGGTTCCGATGCTGACGCAGAATGGCTTGAAACTGAGCGCAAACTTTCATCCTTTGATGCAATCGTCGTCCGTGCATCCAATGAAATTCAGTCGCATTTGCAGGTTGCGCGAATGGGATCGCATCATGTTGATGCGAATACTCAATCGCATCATCGTCAGGGCATTGGTTCGTGAGCGCGTCAACTTCAAAGCAATATGATCCGACCGAGGCTCCCAACCTCAACGCGCTTTGGACTCAGCTGGCATTCACCGAATGGTCGCGGCTTGGTTTATCGCTCGCGGTCGTTTGTCCAGGATCTCGCTCCGCTCCATTGGCGTATGCGATTTCTGGCAATCCTCGAATCAAATCCATCATCGCTCACGATGAGCGCTCTGCCGGATTTGTTGCGCTTGGCGCTGCTCGTGCGACTGGTCGCGCCGCGGTGGTTGTGACAACATCCGGAACAGCGGTTGCGAATCTTCTGCCCGCGGTGATTGAAGCATCGAAGACTGGCACGCCGATGCTCTTGGTGACCGCGGATCGTCCGCCAGAATTGCATGATTGTGGCGCGAATCAGAGCATTCATCAGAGTGGAATCTTTGGATCATTCGCACGATGGTCCATCGATATGCCTTGTGCAGATGCGGCGATCGCGCCACATTGGATTCTCTCAACCGCAGACGAAGTATGGCGTCGAGCGCATTCTCCGTCCCAGTCCGCGGGTCCAGTTCATCTGAATTGGATGTTTCGAGAACCGCTGGCT
>SXGQ01357589.1_pt1 | contig 19729 bp, 19 predicted proteins | sample 3178371 | NCBI WGS metagenome assembly SXGQ01 (sample SAMN11356859, study PRJNA531348) | freshwater metagenome | isolation source: freshwater sample F1-20 | place: China: Fuxian Lake, Yuxi | collected 2017-12-25 | reverse complement strand
TCATCGAGCAACAAAATGTCTGGATCAGTATGAACTGCTACCGCAAACCCAAGTCGCACATACATGCCCGATGAATAAGTACGGACCGGTGCGTCAATAAAATCTTCTAAACCAGAAAAGGCGACGATCTCATCAAAGCGATCCTCGGTCTGTCGCTTAGTCATGCCCAAAATGGCCGCGTTCAGAAATACATTTTCCCGGCCCGACAACTCGGGATGAAAACCCGCCCCCAGTTCAAGCAGGGACGCCATTGACCCATCAACCGCAATCCGGCCCGTCTCTGGAGTCAAGATCCCTGCGATACATTTTAACAAGGTGCTTTTGCCCGACCCGTTGTCTCCGATAAGACCGAAGATGCTCCCCTTGGGTACTTCGAAGGAAATATCTTGCAGAGCGGCGAACGCTTCGTAACGCGCTCGCCGACCTCGCAGAACCGCAGCTTTTAACGATTGATTACGTTCATCGTATTTTCGATAACTCTTAGATACTCCATCAACCCGAATTGATATGCTCATACTTCTTCCGCCAACCGCCGTTCACTGCGACCAAAGATCCAAAATCCAATAACTACCATCGCGCCGCTCCAAGCCACTACGTATAAAAGTGTAGATAGGGCTGGGAAACGCAAATCATAAAGTACGGCCCGATACGAATCTACTAACCCCACTAATGGGTTCAGCTTGTACAAGGCTCGAACCGGAATATCGGTACCGAAGATTTCGGATTGCTTTGGTACTAAAGTTATCGGATAAACCACCGGAGTCAAATAAAATAAAAACTGCAGAGCGATGGCCACTAGATATTTCATGTCGCGAAAATACACATTCCAGACCGAGACTATTAACGAAATACCTAGAACAAGAAATGACTCAATCAAAATCAGAACCGCCACCATAGGTAACCATTGGATCACTCCGCTACCAACTATTAAAAAGATTATCGCTAAAACTCCCAACTCGATGCAGAGCGTGAGCGTCATAGCCATGACTGATGAGAGAACAAAAATCGAACGCGGGAAAGAGGCTTTTTTTATCAAGTTTCCGTTAGTCAGTAAAACGTCAATGCTGGTATTGATTGTATTGTTAAAAAATTGAAACGGTAAAAGCGCACAAAGAAGAAATAGCGGGAACGAATCAACTCCGCTCGGGTTACCAACGGGCGCTTCTACCTTGAGAAATACGCTGAAAACTAAAGTGTAAATAGCCGCAGTGGCTAATGGGTTTATTAACGACCATGCCCAGCCCAGCACTGACCGCTTATATTTAGTGCGCAACTCGCGCAGAGTTAGGTTAATTGTTAGTTCTCGTTTAGCAAAAATTTTTTTAATAACTGCCATTATCTACTAACGCTAGCGCAGGCCTCACCCGTTTCGGGGTTAGATCAATTCAACCCGCCAGTAGTGCCCGGGCTAATACATCGGTGCCAAAAGCGGTAAGAATGGCTAGGTACAGCAACCCCGTAGCCGCCATGACGGCCGAATAATAGAGTTCTTTGAGCGCGGCTAATGCGGCCGCCAACAAACCGACGGTTGTAAGCGCGCACACCACCCAGGTGACTCCCAAAATCCCACCGTAGCCATCATCGATAGAGCCATTAAGCAGAGACACCATTCCGGTGGGAATTAAAAGTAGTACTACTTCAATAGGCCAAGAAATAATCGAAAGCCAAATCATCTCCCGCAGAGGGGCGCGCGATAAACCAGGCTGGACTAGATACCAATGTCCCAGCAACATCGCGTCAGTAATAAACCCTAAAAATATCGCTCCCACTCCTAAGCGAATCAAAGTAAGAACAACTGGACCACCCAAAACTCCCGCCGCGGCGAATACGGCCACGAACCCCGTCAGCGCCGCTAAAAAATCTAACCCCGGAGGAATACGAGCAGGAGTTTTACGCCACCGAACCGAAATCACGACTGCCAATAGGGAGACGACTACGGTCAGTAAGCCCGCTATCGACCGCACTTGGGCCGCTGCCCCCGAAGAGTCGAGGCCAACCAAAACTCCCGCCAGAGCCAGCGCAGCGAATACCCCCCGCAAGAGCCAACCGTAACCGACCCCAACGAGACGATGACGATCAGTAACCCATAGTCCCAGCAAACCTCCGGCCGCCCACTGCAACAAAACAGTAGAAAGATCTAGATCCATCACAAAACAGCACTGACCTCAATTTTAGTTACCGCTCGTTTGGCGTGATAGCTCGACCTCACCAACGGACCCGACTCGACATGGGAAAATCCCAAACTTTCGGCGTACGCGCCAATCTCAGAAAACTCTTCGGGTGTCCACCACCGCGCCACCCGGAGGTGGCGGGCTGACGGTTGGAGATATTGACCAATAGTCAAAATCTCCACCCCCACGGCCCGCAAATCGGCTACCGCACCTTTTACTTCCGCCATCGTTTCGCCCAAGCCAACGATAATTCCCGACTTAGTTCGCAGCCCAGCAAAGCGGGCGCGCGCTAACACGGCTAAAGAACGAGCGTAACTAGCCAACGAGCGAGCCTCGTGCTGTAAACGCAAAACTGTTTCGAGATTATGGTTAAGGACATCGGGGCGGGCCGAAAAAAGTGTGGCCAGCGAAGTGGGGTCGCCTTTGCAGTCGGGGATCAAAACCTCAACACTGGTGTGCGGATTTTTAGCCCGCACCGCGTTGATCGTGGCTACAAATCCCCCCGCTCCACCATCGACCAAGTCGTCGCGGGCCACACTCGTAATCACCGCGTGCTCTAAACCTAAAGTCAAAACCGCGTCGGCCACTCGACGAGGCTCGTCTAAGTCAAGAACTTGGGGCTTTCGAGTATCAACTAAACAAAATCCGCAGGCGCGCGTGCATCGCTCACCTAGAATCATAAAAGTCGCAGTGCGGTCAGCCCAGCACTCCGAGATGTTCGGACACCCCGCTTCTTCGCAGACGGTGTTGAGTTCAAGCGATTTCATTAATTGTCGAGTCGAACGAAAATCGGCCCCGAAGTTGGCCCGCACCCGCATCCAGTCGGGCTTAGCTCCGGCGGTATCGCTTGGTGCCGGACTCCGATAAGCGCCAAAACCCTGATATTCGATTTCAGCGTAATCCGATTGGGCAATCGCCAATGACCCCAGTTGTCCAGAAGCCCAATCGGTGGCCAAACTCTCATCGGTTTCGTAGACCCATACGATTGAGCCCTCTCGCTCTCGCTTTTCCACTAGTTGCGGCTCAGTAAAAGTCGCGTGCCGATCGTTCGGCGCGACGAGCAACAAATAGTCAACGCCCACCGGGGCAGCCAATCCCGCCACCAAAGCGTCAAGATCGCTAGGAGCCACACGACCCAGACTCCTGACTCGTAAAACATCCTTGGCGGTAAGTCGTTTCATCTTTACGCTCATCCGTGCAGCGTGCGTCCAGTAAGGGCGAGCAAAGTTTCGCCGAGCACTTCACTCAAAGTTGGGTGAGCATGAATCATTAACGAAAGATCGTCAAGGGGAACGGAAAAGTTAACCGCCAAATATCCTTCACCGATCAACTCGGTCACCCACGGCCCCACCATGTGCACCCCTAAAACCGCCCCCCCGCGTTCAGCTACAACTTTGATCATGCCGTCGGCCTCGCCAAGAATTTGGGCCCGCGAGTTGCCAATGAAACGCTGAGTGCCCACGACCACATCAATTTTGCGCTCACGCGCGCTCGCCTCAGTGAGGCCAGAAAATGCCACTTCGGGATGACAATAAATACCCCACGGAACCTTGTCGTAGTCAATTGGGTGCACCTCAGCACCGGTAATCGCTTCCACCGCCACCTGCGCCTCAGCAAAACCCACATGAGCCAATTGCGGAGTTGCGACAATGTCGCCCACCGCGTAAACCCCCGCAATCGAAGTTCGCATCGCCTCATCAACGCGCACATGACCTTGCTCGTCAATCTCAATACCCGACCCTTCAAGGCCAATGTCCGCCGTACGCGGAGTACGCCCCACACTCACAACCACTTGGTTGGCTACCTCGTGATGATCTCCGGTGGCGTCGGTGTAATGAACCTTTACCTCGTCGGCGGTTGATTCGACTCCAGTAACTACTACTGAAGTTTTAGTAGTGATGCCGCGCTTTTTAAATGCCCGAGCCAAAGCAGCCGACACATCGACATCAGTTCTAGGGATTATCCGCTCTTCCCCTTCTAACAAAGTAACTTGGCTGCCAAAATCGCTAAGCATCGACGCAAACTCCACCCCAATAGCTCCGCCACCAATAATCACTACTCGCTCCGGAACTTCGGTGAGTTCAAGAACATGATCTGAAGACAACACTCGGTGGCCGTCTATTTCGATTCCGGCCAAAAATCTTGGTTGCGAGCCAGTAGCCAAAATCAACGCGTCGGCTTCTAATTCACTTCCGTCGCTAATACTTACCCGTCGCGTCGCGGCGTCGCTAATTACTCCCCGCCCCGGCACTATTTTCACCGACCGACCGGCTAATAACCCAGAAACTCCTTTGGCCAAGCGAGCTACCACTGCCGATTTACGTTCTTGGGCGTCACCGAGGTTTAGCGTTGGCTCGTTGACCTCAACCCCAAACGCTCCCGCACCTTTGACTGCGCGAAATACTTCTGCGCTCTGAAGTAATTCTTTGGCGGGTATGCAACCTCGGTGCAGACAGGTCCCACCTAACCCCGCTTCTTCAACTAGCGCTACCGACTTACCTGCACCGGCAGAAAAAAGTGCCGCCGCGTAACCACCCGGCCCGCCGCCTAAAACCACTACATCAAAATGTTCGGGCACAACTCACCTTTATCACTGGGCCAGCAAGATCTGTAATGCCGAGGCGAACAAAATCACCACTGCACATACCACCGCCAGCCCGATCAGCATTCGTGTACTCATAACCTTTACCCATTATGCTCATAGGTCACTTCGGAATTCGGTTCCGGCACCCCTTCTTATGGCCCAACGCACTCAACGCTTACTAGCAACCGCCCGCCATAGTGTGCCCGAGGGTACCTACGCGGTAGGGGCGGGACTGCTGGTGGCCGGGCTCACTGCCTACGGCTTTCAGATCATCTCGTTTCGTGCGCTCAGCAAGCCCGACTACGCCGCTCTCAATGCGCTGTGGGTTTTCGTATTCGTACTTGCCCCCGGCTTCTTTTTACCCCTTGAGCAAGAGGTAGGGCGTGCGGTTTCGCATCGCCAAGCCCAAGACATCGGGGGTGGACCAGTAGTAAAACGCGCCGCCCTAGCCGGAGTTGCCCTTAGTTGTGGTTTAGCCCTGATCACTATTTTAGCGGCACTCGGAACTCCCTTAGTGGAAACTTTATTTGAAGGCGATGCGGGGTTAGCGGCCTGTTTAATTATCGCCCTCTTCACTTACTGTTTCGAGCACATCGCCCGAGGCACCCTTTCGGGTAACCATCGCTTCGGCCCTTACGGGTTGATAATCGGAGCCGAAGGTGCAGTGCGCATCGTTGGCTGTATCGCACTTGCGCTCGCCGGTGTTAGTAATCCGGTTTATTACGGATTGTGCTTAGCCATACCGCCCGCTATCGCCACTGGTATCGCCTTGTGGGGGCAACCAGGTTTAGTAAAGCCGGGGCCAGTGGCGCCGTGGTCAGAGATATCAACCAACATTGGCTATCTACTTATGGGCTCGCTCCTCGCCCAAGTGCTCTCCTATTCTCCTTTTATCGGTGCTCAACTGTTAGCCGGCCCCAACGATCGAGGAAAAGTAGCGGACCTGATTGTGGGTTTATTTCTCGCCCGAATACCCATACTTTTGTTTCAGGCCGTGCAAGCATCGCTCCTTCCCCGCTTGGCGGCTTTGGCGAGTGAAGGCAACTCGGCCGACTTTCGTGACGGGCTCAAGAAACTGATTGTCGTAGTAGTGGGCATTGCCGTCATCGGAGTTATTGCCGCGGCCACCCTTGGGGCCGCCGTGGGGCAAATTCTTTTTGGCGACAAGTTCGTACTGGGGAGTCGTGATCTGGCCTTGCTCGCCGCCGGCTGCGGGTTATTCATCATCGCGCTTACTCTCGCTCAGGCTTTGATCGCCCTTATGGGCCACGCTCAAGCGGTAATCGCCTGGGCCGCAGGCATCGTGATGGTGGTCATCGTTACCGCCCTAACTGGGCCTGACCTTTATCTGCGAGTCGAACTCGGCTTCATCGCCGGTGCAGCCACTAGCACCGCGCTTATGGGCTTGTTCCTAGGGCTCCGTCTGCGGCGAGAACTCCCCGCCGGCAGTTTGGCTTCGTTGGTCGAACAAATAGAACACGAACCACTAGAGATATAGACCGTGAGCCGTATTCGGGTTGCCTACGACTCAACTTCACTGCTCGACACGCGCACCGGAGTCGGCCACACCGCGGCCCAAACCCTCGAGACTTTGGCCGCTAATCATCTCGATGCGCTCGATCTTTACCCTTACGCCATTACTTGGAGTGGACGACACGACCTAGCAGCAACAGTTCCGGCCACAACCCACCCTTGTGCTCGACCTATCCCCGCTCGACTGGCTCGCTGGGGTTGGCAGCACTTAAACGCGCCCAGAATTGAGCGCTGGACTGGGCCGGTTGAAGTAGTGCACGCCACCGCTTACGTAGTGCCGCCCAGCAAAGCGCCCGTCATCGTTACCATTGCCGACCTCAACTACATCCGGTACCCCGAATTTTGTACTCCTGATGTGTTGACCTACCCCACCATGATCCAACGCGCACTGGACCAAGGCGCCGTGGTCCACACTATTAGCGAGTTTGTCAATCAAGAGGTGCGCGACTACTACAGCCTTCCCGCCGAGCGAGTAGTGAATATTTACCCCGGTATCCTCCCGAGTGTCGGCGGTGACCCTGCTCGGGGCAAAAAACTGGTGGGGTCAGAGCGCTATCTAGTTTCGCTCGGCACTATTGAACCCCGTAAAAATTTACCTGCCCTAGTGCGGTCATTCGACGAAATCGCTGCGAACCAACCCGATCTACGCCTAGCAATAGTGGGGGCACCGGGCTGGGGTTCAGAAAGTTTGGACCGAGCAATCGCCGCCGCGCACACGCGTGATCGAATAGTTACGCTGGGTTATGTGGCCGAATCCACTCGCTGCGACTTATTGGCCGGAGCAATCGCCCTCGTTTATCCCTCCTTTTACGAAGGCTTTGGCTTACCCCCACTAGAAGCAGCCCAAGCCGGAGTCCCCGCAGTGGCTTCCAATGCTGGTTCACTGCCGGAGGTGCTCGGAGACAGCGCCCTTTTGCCCGACCCTAATGATGAAGACGCCATCAAAAAGGCGCTATCGCAAATCATCAACGACAAAGAGTTGCGGGCCACCTTGGTGGCTCGAGGAAGAGAGAGATTGACCAAGTTTTCGTGGGAAAAAACTGCCGCCGAGTTATGCGCCCTTTATCAACGCGTGGCCCAAGAATCGCCCCGGGCACGGTAACGTCTAATAATGTCCCCGGTTGGTGATGTTAGCCACGCACAAAACTTAGAAGACGTACGCCTCTGGCGGGTTCTTTACGATTGTCCCGATAAATTTTTTGTCGATTGCGGGGCCAATCATCCCACAAAGTGTTCAGTCACCAAATGGTTCTCTGAGCGCGGCTGGTCGGGGATAAACATCGAGCCCGGGCCCGACTATCTTGAACTGGTCGCCGCGCGCCCCAACGAAATAAATCTCAACCTCGCCATTGGTCTCACCGAGGGGTTCTGCGACCTCATTGTCCCCGACGAGGTCACCGGCCGGGCCAGTGTTAGGCCAGAAAATGCTTCCGACCCGAATTTAAAACAAGTGTCGCCCACTGTTTCCACCGTGCGAGTGAGACAACGACCCTTGGCTGATGTCCTCGCGGAGCATTCCCGCCAAACCGGAATCAGTTTTCTGAGCGTCGATGTTGAAGGGGCCGAAGCCGAGGTCTTGGCCTCCAACGACTGGGTTCGTTTTCGGCCCCGAGTCGTAATCGTTGAAGCAATAGACCCGAGAACTATGTTGTCTAACTATCAAAACTGGGAACCCATTTTGTTAGAAAACGGCTACCGCTACGCCGTTTCTGATGGGTTGAACCGGTTTTATGTCGCCCAAGAGCATCCGGAGTTATTAGCGCGGTTCGGTTATGACTTTACCGGCCAATTACTCAACTCCTCTCCGTCCGACTACGCAATCTTGGCGAAAAATAACCTCGACCTCATCCAATCGTTGTCGGCGACGCGAAACTCGTGGAGTTTTCGCATCGGTGCCGCCGCCCTAAAGCCCCTAAGGCCCCTAAGGCCCCTAAGGCGCAAACTGGGAAAACGGGCGAAGTCGCGTTCTAAAAATGTGCGCAAGATTTACCGCACTTACACGGCTACCGGTAAACTCCTACAGTCAGTCAAGGCGCCCCGGCCGCTAATGTGGGCCGACTGTCTTGGTTCGACTCCGCATCTCAATGATATCCGGCAGTATTTTACTTCTCGCTACGACCAGCCCGCTCAGCCCACGACACCGGATGAAGTCAACTGGATTCGAGATTTAGCAAAAGATAATTCTCAACCGAACTCAATCGGTTATTTTGCCCAACAATTTATCGCCCTTTCCGATCTTCCCGAACCAAGCGCTCCCAATAAAGCGGCTAAGGCGGGGTGCGTGCTACTCGATTTGCGCGGGCTGCAGTTTATGGACCGCGAAAATATAAAATTTGGGATGTTGAGTGCCGGCGCTCAACTGGTAAAAGAAGTAACTAAGGAAATAAAAGCATCGGGAAGAGCCGATACCTTAGTAATAGGACTGGTAGATACAAGCCCAATATCAATCCCTTCTTACCTAGTAAAAGATTTAGACCGAGTGGTCTACCCGAGCGAATTAGGTTCGATTGAAGAAATCGCCTTAGCCCTCGACCCATTAGTGGTGCTAACTGACAAGTGGGCTCCTCTTTCCGGCCCGCTACTGAAACTCATCCCGAGGGGTACGCCGACCGCTGGGTTTTGGTGGGATAACACGACAACGAGATTCAAGGATTGTTTTGTTCCCTACCCCAAGACCGCGATGGAGTTAATCGCCGGCTTCGAGAACTACTCAAAATACAACTACATTCTCACCCTGACCCGAGCGGCGGAGTCTGACGGAGTGCCCCTATTCTCCGATTCGGCGGTCGTATTTCGTATCGGAGCATCGAGCCCAGTCCTTCAGCACGCGGAATTGCCAGTCATTACAAAACCCGCCCGCAGTCCCATCTTGCTAATGGGTAACGGACTACCCCACAAAAACTTGGCCGCGGGAGTCTGCGCCTTCGCTTCGCTTCGCCAAGATGATTTAACCCTTATCGTTTTAGCGCTTGTGAGCCCAGAACAAAAAGATGCGCTCATGAATCTTGCTACTGACTTAGGACTAGCTGAAAATCAAATTCAATTCGAATCCCAAGTTGCACCAGAAAGACACCTCGAACTTTTGACCCAGTCCTGCGTCTTGATTGCCCCTTCTTTGGCCGAAGGCTTTGATCTCCCCACAGTTGAAGCCATTCACTGCGGCACGCCAGTAGTCGGATCTTCTATTGCGGTGCACGAAGAGTTGTTCGGGCCAGGATGGTGGCTCGTAAATGCTGAAGACCCGATGGCCCTAGGGCAAGCGTTAGAAAGGGCCCTAAAAGACCCTGCGGCTCTAGTGGTAGCGCAGCGTGAATTGCTTAGAAAGCGATGGTGGCCGACCCAACTAGAAGAAGAAGTGAAAAAATTCCTAGATTGCGCTTTAGGTATAAAAAATATTTAGGAACAAAGAGTCCGATAGCCTCGGTTGCGGGCTTCGTCCAGCGAATCAGGGCCGAAGGCAATCGCTTTCCCCTCCGCAACACACTGCGTAATCGTGGCCATCACTTCATCATCGTTCACCGCATCAAGGTCATAGACGATCTGAGTTCGCTTATCGCCTAGATATTGAAACTCTTCGAAACGAGTAGGTCGGTTCACAACGTAAATATTAGCGAACGCGAGCGACTCCAACTCAAGTAGGGGGTAGGTTTTCGTCCGGAGTCGCGGTTGGCCCAACCGCGCCAATGGCTCGCAGATAAGAAAGTTGGGTCTCGATTACCGCTTCTATTTGCTCGGGTATGTACGCCTCTCCGGTGTCGGCCGCTCGTTTTTCGATGTAGGCGATCTCATCAAGACCCCCCACCACTGCGGGCGTATTGAGCGGTAGGCCCTCAACGCTCAAAGAGGCATCGAACTGAGCGAAAAACTCCAACTGAAAACCAAGAATGCGCCGTACGTCGCTGGGGGTAAGAGTGGCCGCGGCGATGGCGGGTAATTGTTCAATCACCCAGGCCTCGGCATCGTCAGGGTCAAAGATTGCCGGCGGCGGAGTGCCGGCAATACGCCCGGCTTCTCTAATCACCAACACCGCCGCGATAGACACCACTACACCGATAGCCAAAAATCCAATTACTACGATCACGCTTTATTTCTCAATACAAACTCTCACTTATTATCGTGTTTTATCACACGATGTGCCAAACGTGAAAGTTTACGACTTATTTTCCACGACCGAGAACGATAGATAGATTCAATTTCTAATTTTCTATTTTTGATTACTTCTTGTTGTTCCCCAATTATTTTTGACTGAGCAACAATCTCGTATTGGGGATCTCCAAATAAAGAGTCTTTTGCTCGGCAATAGGAAATATCAGCAATTAAATCTGAGTCACGCTCGTCAAAAGATACAGCGATTAGACCATCGCCGGAGAATGACTCGCTAACGGTATGCTCGGCAATAATATGGGCGTCGTTGTTGTAAAAAAACTCAAGACATTTTTGGTGCGTTAATGGATCGCCCGATATGATTTGATGATGAGTAGAAACGACTACGAAGCGCACATCACCCCGGCTAATAGCGCTCTGAGCACCCTCAAGAGTAGAAAGCTCGGCTCCCTGTATATCAAGTAGTAGTAGGTCCACCCGCTTTACTCCGGAATTCGCCATTATTGATTCTAGATTCTCAGTAGGAATAAGCCGATCTTGACCGTCGCTTTCACAAGAAAATGGGGCGGGCGGGCGGGAAGAATCTGAAGTAGCTGCGGAAATAAAAATTGCCGTTTTGTCATTCAATTTCATATTGCGCTCGCCTATTGCGAGATTATTAGGGTCGGGCTCAACACACACCAACTGAGCGGATGGAATGCTCTGGCTAAACCATAATGAGTAGTAAGACCAGAATGCTCCTAACTCGATCATTACGGGGGCATCAGTATCTTGCTTTAGCCTTTCAACTATTAGATGAAACACCAATTCTTCCTGCGGCTCATGAACTCCTCGTAGTTGTCTAATTATTTCGGTCATGTATTCACCTCCGTAACCGTTCGCCACTACTAGCACTCCGTTGTGCATTGTTTGCACTAATTGCCCAGAAACAGTTTTCAATGAACCTGCATCATCAACCCGGGGCAAACCGTCGGCGTCACGACAAGAGGTAGTAAGCCTTATTCGTGCTTTTTGGGATTCAATAGAAAAAGGACTCTTATCTGCCATTAGATATTGAGCAGCTTTGGTTAGGTAATTTATATCCCGATGCGTTGCGCCAACAATTCTCGATGGTAAGTAGCGTCCCCGAGAAGAATCTCCGAACTCTTGGCTCGCTTAAAGTAAAGATGCGCGGGGTGCTCCCAAGTAAATCCGATGCCCCCGTGAATCTGAATGTTCTCCGCCGTGGCGTGAAAATAAGCGTCGGAGCAGTAGGCCTTGGCCAAACTCGCCACTACCGGCAACTCGTCGTTGTCTTCGGCGGCCGCCCACGCGGCGTAGTACGCAGCCGACTTAGCCGACTCCACCTCGAGCAACATGTCGGCGCACTTGTGCTTGATGGCTTGGAACGAACCGATCGGACGACCAAACTGCACTCGCACTTTGGCGTACTCCACGCTCATCTCGAGAACTTTTTGCGCGCCCCCGACCATCTCGTTAGCCAAACACACGGCAGCCTGGTCGAGAGTTTTCGATAGAGCCGTCCAGCCGGTGGCCGAATCGCCCAGAGAAGTGGCCTTCACTCCGGCAAACTCAAGTTTGGCTTGCTTGCGGGTCTGGTCCATGGTGGTAAGCGCAGTGCGAGTTAGGCCCGCAGCGTCGCCATCAACGACATAAAAACCAATGCCTTCTTCACCACTACTACCGGCTTGGCGCGCAACTACCACGATGGTGTTGGCGATGTGGCCATCGATCACGTACATCTTGGTGCCATCAAGCGTTACCGCATCGCCCGATCCCTTGGCTTCCATAGTGATACCACTCGCGTCCCAGCGGCCATTGGGCTCAGTAAACGCGAGCGCAGCAATTGTTTCTCCCGCCGCAATACTTGGAAGTAAAGCAGATTTCTGCTCTTCGGTGCCCGCGTTCAAAATAGCGTTAGTCGCTAAACCGACAGTAGAGAAATACGGTGAGCACAAAAGTGCCCGTCCCATCTCTTCTAGAACAATGCCGAGTTCGATGAAAGTGAATCCTTGACCACCGTAAGCCTCGGGAATATGCAAACTCTGAAGCCCAAGTTCGTTCGCCATCTGCGCCCACAACTCAGGGTCGTAGCCTTCAGCAGTTTCCATAAGTCGACGAACTTCTTTCTCGTCAGACTTAGTCTCCATAAAACGACGAACTGCGTCGCGTAGTTGGTCCTGCTCCTCGGTGAACGCGAAGTTCATAACACTCCCTCTCGGTTGGATTTCTGTCGGTTTACTTCGGTTCTCGGGGTAGTCCCAAGACCCGCTCGCCAATAATGTTGCGTTGGATCTCACTCGAACCGGCATAGATCGTCTCGGACCGGCTAAACATGAAGATCCTTTGGAGCTCGTTGAGATCGTAGGCGCGCGGACCCGACTCCTGTCCAATGGAGGGCCCGTCGCCTTCGTTCGGCTCAATGAGGGTGGCGGCCGAGCCCATGACCCGCATCGCTCGCTCGCCCAAAGTGCGGTGCCAATTGCTCCAATAAAGCTTGCCAATGCTCGCTTCGGGGCCCAAAACCCCACTTTTCACCAAACTGGTGAGCATGCGCAGACCGTTGTATTTCATGATCTGGACCCCCACGTAAGAATCGGCCAACTCTTGGCGGATCACTGGGTCAGCGGCCACTTCGTTGGCTTGGGCGAGGGCGATTATCTCCTCGAGTTCACGAGCGAAAGCAAGTTGCTGGGACAAAAACGCGGTTCCCCGCTCAAAGCCGAGAGTAGCCATCGCCACTTTCCAACCGTCGCCCACCGCGCCCAGGACATTGGCGGCGTCGGTGCGAGCGTCGGCAAAAAATACTTCGTTGAATTCCGCCGTACCCGTCATCTGCACCAGGGGGCGCACGTCCACTCCGGGCTGGTCCATTGGTATTAACAGATACGACAAACCCTGATGACCTTGCGAATCGGGGTCGGTGCGGGTAATACAAAAACACCACTGCGCTCGGTGAGCCAGTGTGGTCCAAACTTTTTGCCCATTGACAATCCACTGGTCACCATCAAGCGCACCCTTAGTTTTTACATTGGCTAAGTCTGAACCCGCGTCAGGTTCAGAATAACCTTGACACCAAAGTTCTTCTACCGACTGAATCTTGGGCAAAAACCGGCGCTTTTGTTCGTCGGTTCCGTAGGCCAGCAAAGTAGGGGCAAATAACCCTTCGCCAAAAAAACTAACTCGGGCGGGTGCGTTGGCCAACGCGTATTCTTCCGAAAAAATAATCTGCTCCGAAAAACTCGCGTTGCGGCCACCGTATTCAATCGGCCAAGTAAGTCCCAGCCAACGGTCTTTACCTAAAAGTTTTTCCCACTCAATGCGTATGTCCCAGCCGTGTTCATCGGCCGGTCCCCCCCGACCTCCCAACTCGGCAAAGTCGCCAACTAGATTTTCTTTCAGCCACGCCCGGATCTCATCACGGAATGCGGCTTCTTCGGGAGAATCAATGAAATCCATGCTGGGCTCAACGCTACTTGGCGGCTTGCGGTTACCACCAAGCCCGATACCCTAAAAGAGTATGGCCGCTAAAGACTTTGCCCACTTTGTTGATTCGGGGGTGCGAATTGACCGTCTAGTGGTCGGCCCAGTTGACAACAATGTGTTCATTATTCGCTGCACCAGCACCGGAGAAGCAGTTTTACTTGACGCGGCCAACGAACACGAGAAACTGCTTGAGGTATGTCGAACTACTGGAGTGCGTAAGGTTCTAACCACTCACGGTCACTGGGACCACATTCAAGCGGTTGAGGCGGTGCGCAACGCCGGCATTGATGTCGGAATAGCCGCGGCCGACGCGGAGATGTTGCCCGCTTACGACTTCATTATCGAAGATGACACCGTGTACGAGGTAGGCGACTTGCGCATTCGCACTCGCCACACCCCCGGCCACACTCCCGGCTCCACTTCGTTTTTAGTGGAAGGAACACCGCTATGTTTTACCGGCGACACACTGTTCCCCGGTGGCCCCGGAAATACTTCTTTGCCCGGAGCAGATTTTGAAAAAATAATCACTTCTATTGACCGCAGCCTGTTCACTCTTGCCCCCGACACTTTGGTTCTTCCCGGCCACGGGCTCGACACCACGATTGGCCACGAGCGCCCCCATCTTCAAGAATGGGTTGACCGAGGCTGGTAATTAAAATCTAACGGTTGGATTTCAATTACCCAACGCTTCGCGGTAGACCGCGCGAGTACTAGACGCGCATTGGCGCCAAGAAAATTCACTCGCTCGCTTTTCCCCCGCCTCGCCCAAACGCTCTCTCTCAAAATCATCACGCAACAGTTCGACCATTGCCTCACCGAGGCTCGCGGCATCATCAACCGGAGCGTAGGCCGCTGCCTCACCCCCAACTTCGCGCAGCACCGGAATATCCGAACACAACACCGCCGTGCCTTGAGTCATTGCCTCTAACACCGGCAAACCAAAGCCCTCGTGCCGGCTCGGTAAAACCATCAAATCGGCGCCTGAGTAAAGGGCTACGAGTTGTTCGTCGGTTAGTTCTCCGGCCACACAAACTCGGCCCTCTAGACCGGTCGCAGGGTGTTCAAGCGAACTCGCAGTGCTGAGCCAACCTTTCGGGCCCGCCAACACCAAACGGTGAGGAAGGTCCCGAGCGGCCAATACCGAATGAAAGGCCTCCACCAGCACCGGGAGGTTTTTGCGGGGCTCCAATGTCCCCACCCACAGCACAAAAGGTTCTTCCCCTAACTCCAAGTCAGTGCGCACTTGTTTAAGCAGACCCGGAACCACCGGCCGATCGGTCACTCCGTGAGGAACAATGCGAATGCGATCAGTCGAAATATCGGTGAACTCCATAATTTCTTCCGCCGCCGCTTGAGTGGGGGCAATAACTAAATCGGCTCGACGAGCGGTGGCGGCGAAACCCCGCTCGTGAAACCATCGGCCTCGACGGGGGTAAGTCTCGGGATGAATGAGCGGCGCCGCGTCGTGCACCGTAACGACTAACGGTGCACTCTTAGGGTGGGGCGGTACCGCCAACGACGGAGCGTGCACGATGTCTACTGCGGCTAATCGTCGGCTCAGGGTCGAAAGTTTGGGCCGACCCAATACTCCCCAGCAGTCAAATAAAACTGGACGAGGCAGCGATATGCGAACAGTTTCGGGTGCACTATCGCCGACTAAACCAAACGCCGCGTACGATTTGACCACACTGGCCGCGCGATGACGCGAAACAAAACTAACCACTTCTATTCCATCATCACCGGCGGCTGAACCGCTGACGGGTAGAAGTCGAGCCAGTTCCGCCGAATACCGACCAATTCCGCCGGAAGGGCGGAGTAATAGTTGTTCAAGATTTAACCCGACCCGTATTTTCTTCATTTATTTGGTCCGCGCGTATTCATAAACTTCGGCGTAACTATCAACAGCCGCGCCCCAAGTGAACTCGGCCGCCCGCTTTGGCCCGGCGATCCGCAACCGCTCCGACTCGGCCGGCGCTAACGCTTGATTCAGGCCGGCAACTAGAGCGGTTTTATCGCCCGGGCTCACCAAAACTGCTGCCTCACCCACCACTTCGCTAATCGCGGGTACCGCACTAGCAACTAGCGGCGCGCCGCAGGCCAACGCCTCTAAAGCCGGCAAACCAAAACCTTCGTCGAGCGACGGGTAAGCCACTACGGCCGCTCGGCGCAAAAGTGACGGAACCGAGTCGTTGGGCAAATATCCGGTCCGCAAAATTTTATCTCGACTCGGACAAGCAGTAATCGCAGCGTCAAGTTCAGCCGTACCCCACCCCGGACTGCCCGCGAGCACCAGTTGCAAGTCGGGGTACTTGCTCGTCACCTCAGCAAACGCACCCACAAGATCGACTAAGCCTTTACGAGGCTCAAGAGTCCCAATAAAAGTAATAAATGGTTGCCGCACACCCAGCACACTCAAACGAGCATTGTCAAGAGTCGCCATTTCGGGAGCGACGGCAAAACGATCGTGATTCACTCCGTGATGGATTACCCGCACCGGTCCCGACGGAGGTGCGTAAACCACAAGTTGCTGAGCGGTGGCGTCACTAACACACACCGTAACCGCGGCGCGTTTGACTGCGGCTCGAATCATGCGCCGAAAGTAGCGCACTTTATTTTTTTCGTGCCATTTTGGGTTAGTGAAAAAAGTCAAATCGTGCACCGTCACTACACTGGGTGTGGATAAACGCAAAGGCAGGGTGTAGTGCGGTCCGTGCCAAACATCGATTTTAAGTTTTCGAGCTAAGCGCGGCCCACTCCATTGCTCCCAAGCCAACCGCATTGGGCGGCGCCCGGGCACCACCGCGTGCACCTCAGCCCCCGGAGTCAATCGGGCCCAGCGATCAGCATCATTACCGCGCGCCAATAACACCAGATCGATATCAGATCGATCTCGGGTCAGGCCGGTGGCGAGCGCCACAGTAAAGACTCCAGCTCCCACCGGATTATCGGGCACGGCCGATACATCGAGTAAAACTCGCAATCGTTTTGGCATCCCATTACGGTAGCGACCGCCACCGACCTAGCCGGACGCCCTTTATTTATCGGCCCGAGTTTCCACTACGGCGATAGTGGGAATACAATGATCCTATGAACGCTAAGAACGCTCCACCCACTAAGCCCCCCGCTCTAGAAATCCAAGACCTCCATGTTTGCGTTGCTGGGGCTCCCATTTTACGAGGGATAACCCTAACTGTCGGTCGCGGCGAACTCCACGCCCTCATGGGCCCTAACGGCTCAGGGAAATCCACTTTGGCTAAAACTCTGCTCGGTGATCCGGCTTACCAAGTGACCGCGGGCACCATTAGCCTCGCGGGCACAGACCTTACTGGTTTAGACACTGCCGCTCGGGCGGCGCGCGGGATGTTCCTCGGCTTTCAACACCCCGAAGAAATCCCCGGCGTGAGTGTGCTCAACTTTTTGCGCCAAGCAATGGGGGCGCGCCAAAATATTGCCGACCTGTCAATCCTTGAGGTGCGCATGGCCTTGCTCGAATGGACAGCCAAACTCAAAATGGACGACCGCTTCGTGACTCGCAACCTAAACGAAGGATTTTCCGGTGGTGAACGCAAGCGCAACGAACTCTTGCAGATGGCGTTACTCGAACCCGATGTCGCCGTTCTCGACGAAACCGACTCGGGGCTCGACATCGACGCTTTGCGCACGGTGGGCGAAGGAATTTCCACCGTGCGGTCCGAACGATCTAACCTCGGAATCTTGCTTATCACTCACTACCGGCGCATCTTGGCGCACCTCGTACCCGACCGCGTGCATATTTTACTTGGTGGGCGCATCGTGGCCAGTGGCGGGCCCGAACTAGCCGACCGCGTCGAGGCCGACGGGTTCGACGCGTTTCGTACGGTCGCCGCGTGAGCAGTCTTAGCGTCGCCAAAATCCAGGAGGACTTTCCGATCCTTAAGCGCGAAGTCAATGGCAAGCGACTTGTCTACTTAGACTCCGCCAGTTCTTCTCAAACCCCCACCTCAGTACTCGATGCCATGAACAACTGCTACCAAAATACTTACGCCAATGTGCATCGCGGCGTCTACACCATCGCCGAAGAAACCACCAGTGCTTTCGAAGGGGCTCGCTTAGCCATAAGTCGCTTCATCGGAGCGTCATCACCTAGCGAAGTGGTCTTCACTCGCAACGCCACCGAGGCGGTCAACTTGGTGGCACAGACTTGGGGGCGCACCAATCTAAAGGCGGGTGACGCCATCGTGCTCACCCAAATGGAGCACCACGCCAACATCGTTCCTTGGCAAATGCTGGCCGCCGAACTTGACCTTGAGTTGCGCTGGATACCAATCACGCCCGACTACCAACTAGATCTCACCAACCTTGAGTCGCTACTCGCGGGGGCAAAACTGCTGGCCTTCAGTTCAATGTCAAATGTTTTGGGCACCATTAACGATGTGCCCGCCTTGGTAGCAGCGGCTCACAATGCGGGTGCGCTCGCGCTGGTAGATGCGTGCCAATCTGTACCCAATCTCCCCACCAATGTTGTGGCTGACAACTCCGACTTCATGGTGTTTTCGGCGCACAAAATGCTCGGACCTTCGGGGGTTGGCGCGCTTTGGGCCCGGGCCGAATTGCTCGAAGCCATGCCGCCGTTTTTGGGAGGCGGGGAAATGATTCGCGATGTAACCCTCGAGGGGTTCACTACTAACGAAATACCGTGGAAATTCGAAGCCGGAACTCCCGCCATCGTTGAAGTAATCGGCTGGGGGGCAGCGGTGGATTACCTAGAAAAAATTGGGCTGGCCGCAGTGCGGGAGCACGAAGCCGAACTCACCACTTACGCGCTTGAGGCCCTCGCCGATCGCTTCGGAAAAAAACTCACAATCTACGGGCCTCTTGATATCGAACACCGCGGGAGTGCCGTTTCGTTTCTATTCGAAGACATTCACGCCCATGATATTTCCCAGGTCGTCGACGAAGAAGCGGTGTGCGTAAGGGCAGGCCACCACTGTGCCAAACCGCTTATGCGCGTTCTCGGCGTTCCCGCTACTACTCGGGCTTCGTTTTACATCTACAACGACACTTGCGATATTGACATCTTGGTTGACGCCCTCGTGCGGGCAGAAAAGTTTTTCGGGGTCTAGGCTAAAATTCATGTCGGGACTTGAAGACCTCTACCGCGAAATAATTCTTGACCACTATCGCGCGCCTCGCAACCGCGGCACTTTGTCGGTTCCCCCCGCCCATCAAGTGGAAGGCTTCAACCCGCTATGTGGCGACGAGGTAGTGCTCTACCTTGATATCAACGATGGGGCAATCACCGACATAACTACTGCCGGTCAAGGCTGTTCAATCAGCCAAGCGTCCACTTCCATGATGAGCAATGCGGTCAAAGGTAAATCGGTGGAAGAGTCGCGCAAAATCATCCGTGCCTTCAAAGCCCTAATGTCGGTCCACGAGTCCCATCTGCAAGGGGCTGAGAACGGCCCCACCGAAGGCCCCGTACCTGACGATGTGCGCCTCGGCGACCTTGAAGCGCTCCAGGGAGTGGTCAAGTTTCCGGTGCGTATCAAGTGCGCCACGCTGGCTTGGAACACCCTGATTCAGGGCCTCGACGAGACCAGCGGCGACTCCTAGCCCCATAAATAAAGGCTCAGGTGCGATTAAATGCGCGCCGGAATAAACCATCCGAGCCACTAGGTTGATAGAAGTAACAAAAGGTAGTCAAGGACCAAGAAAGGGCAGCGATGGAACAAACCGAACTCACCATGCGCATTGATAAGGCCCTCGAGCAGTACCGCGGGCGTGATCTTGTCAGCGCAGCCGAAGTAACTGACCTCCTCCTCGACCTGCGGCTCATGCTGCTGTCTTCCGACGACAAGGTAGCCGAGCC
>SXGQ01292136.1_pt1 | contig 19733 bp, 14 predicted proteins | sample 3178371 | NCBI WGS metagenome assembly SXGQ01 (sample SAMN11356859, study PRJNA531348) | freshwater metagenome | isolation source: freshwater sample F1-20 | place: China: Fuxian Lake, Yuxi | collected 2017-12-25 | reverse complement strand
TATTCTCATTAAATATCTTGTACGAACCGATATAGCAGCAAATAATGCTAAAAATGCCTTTGATTACCGATACAAAAGACCTATAATATCCTTAGATTCTTCTGATGAAGCCGCCGAAGACGCAGAAGACGCCGAAGCCGCCGAAGACGCCGAAGCCGAAGCAAGCGAGAGAGAATCATCTTTTATTAATATGAAAAATATGAGGCATCCGTTGATTGAGAGATTACACGATGAGCTTGAGTATGTCGGAAATGATGTCAGGATAAATAAAGATGGCATATTGTTATATGGAATAAATGCTTCTGGGAAATCTTCATTTATGAAAGCAGTTGGTTTAAATATTATTATGGCTCAATCTGGGATGTTTGTAGCCGCCGAAAAAATGGTATATTATCCGTATAAGAGAATATTTACGAGGATTTCAGGAATGGATAATATATATAAGGGGATGTCAAGCTTCACGGTTGAAATGACAGAATTGCGGAATATATTACAGAGATGTAATAAATATAGCTTGGTTATTGGGGACGAGATATGCTGCGGGACTGAATCAATATCAGGGATTGCTATTGTATCTGCTGGAATAGATATGCTGATAAATAAAGGGGCTTCTTTTATATTTGCGACTCATCTACACGAACTAACGGCAATGTCTTGTATTAAAGAGCATATCAAGGATAATAAATTGTTTGTCAAGCATATTAAAATAGATATTGGCAAAAATAATGAAATCATATATAATAGGAAAATACAGGATGGCCAGGGTTCTAATATGTACGGCTTGGAAGTATGTAAATCTCTTGATATGCCCTTGGATTTTCTTAAAAAGGCTGAGATGTTTAGAAAAGAATTCACAAAAATAGATAAGGACCTAATTAAAAATAAGAAATCTAATTATAACAGTAAGAAGAAGATTGATAAATGTGAAATATGCCAGGGTATTGCTGTTGAAACGCATCATATTAAATATCAGGAGGACGCTGACGAAAACGGATTCATAGGTTCATCTCATAAAAATGCCACACATAATCTAGCATCACTATGTAAAGAATGCCATAACAAGGAACACAAGAAAATTATAAAAATTAATGGATACAAGCAGTCCTCTAATGGCATTATATTAGACTACGACATCTTATAAAGCCCCCGCAATAGCCCGCGACAGCCTCCCAATAGCCTTTGCTAATACCGCGTTGGGGGCGGTTTCCCCCATTATTATAAAATACTTAGATTAGCATATCAGTTCTTGAGACACCAGAAATTCTTTATTTTTTCAATTTAAAATTTGAGTACATCTTTCTGTTTTTTCAAAAATTTCAAAAGTTTTTTAGAAATTACAAAATAAATCAAGAGATACGCTTCTCTACTCAAATTATTCTTTTCAATTTTTAGAAAAAATCTGGTTTCTTTTCAAGTTATCATAATGGTATTATAAATATATAGTAAGTATCACAATAGCCTTGACTATAACCCGCGTTGGGGGCGGTTTCCCCCATCCCCAGTAAAATATATATAGAGATAATTTAATATAATAATATAATTATGAAAGTTATTAAGAGGAATGGAGAATATGAAGATGTCAGCTTTGACAAGGTGCTTATGCGTCTTAAGAATCTATCAGGTGAGCTAAATATTAATGTATCAGAGATAGCTCAGAAGGTATGCTCTCGTATTTTTGACGGTGTTAAAACGAGCGAATTAGATGAAATGGCAGCATATTTGTGCGGCAGTATGTCGCTGGATAACCCAGAATACAATACTTTGGCTTCGCGTATTATTATCTCTAACCATCATAAAAATACATCTCCTTCATTTTCTGAAACCGTACAAGCTCTTTATAATAACAAGGATATTCATAATAATAATGCCCCTCTTGTATCAGAAGAGCTATATGAAATCGTATGTAAAAACAAAGAGAAACTCAATACCTATATTGATTATCAGAGAGATTTTACATTTGATTATTTCGGCTTTAAAACTTTGGAACGCGCATATTTGACCCGTGTTAATAAGAAAGTTATTGAGAGGCCACAGCATATGTGGATGCGAGTTGCTCTGGGAATACACGGTAATGACATTAAAGAAGTTCTGACAACATACGACCTTATGAGTAAAAAATATTTCACACACGCTACACCGACGCTATTTAATTCGGGAACTAGAAGGCCACAATTGAGCAGCTGTTTCCTTTGCTCTGTAAATGATGATAGCGTAGCAGGCATTTATGATTCACTAAAAGAGATGGCGCTAATTTCTAAATATGCCGGAGGGATTGGTATTCATATTCATCAGGTTCGTGGTAAAGGTAGCTATATCAGAGGAACAAATGGAACTTCTAATGGAATCATACCGATGTTGCGAGTATTTAATAATACCGCGAGATATATCGATCAAGCAGGGAAAAGACTCGGGAGTATCGCGGTATATCTTGAAACCTGGCACTGTGATATTGAGGCCTTTTTGGAATTGAAGAAAAATCACGGGAGTGAGGAAGAAAGATGTAGGGATTTATTTATGGCTCTATGGGTATCTGATTTGTTTATGGAAAGAGTGAAAAGTAATAAGCACTGGTCTTTGATGTGTCCTGATAAATGCCCTGGGCTGAGCGATGTATATGGCGACGATTTTGTTAAACTTTATGAAAAATATGAGAATGAGGGCAGATATAATAAACAGATTAACGCCCAAGACCTCTGGTTTAAAATATTGGAATCTCAAATAGAGCAAGGAGTTCCATATATCCTTTACAAGGATGCTGCAAATAAAAAGAGCAATCAGAAGAACCTGGGAACTATCAAATCGAGCAATCTGTGTGCCGAGGTTCTAATTTATTCGTCTCCCGAGGAAACTGGGGTTTGCAATTTGGCTTCCATTTGCCTTCCTACATATATTGAGAATGGCGTATTTAATTATGAGAAGCTTCACGATGTTGTCAAAGTAATTACTAAAAACCTCAATAAAGTTATTGATAAGAACTTTTATCCTATTGAAAAGGGTCGCATTTCTAATCTTAAAAACAGGCCTATTGGAATTGGCGTTCAGGGATTGGCTGATGTATTTATGATGCTCAAGCATCCATTTGAATCAAAAGAGGCTGCAGATATTAATAAAGATATTTTTGAGACTATCTATCACGCGGCGGTTGAAGCTTCTATGGAATTGTCAAAAAAACGATATCATATTATTAATCAAATAGTATCTGGTGAATGTGGCGAAAATATGAGTGATTATGTTAATGAGTTTGAAATTAAAAATATTAAAAATAAATATTGCGGAGCATATAGTACATTTGAGGGCAGTCCGATATCTCAAGGGCTTTTTCAATTTGATTTGTGGAACGAAAAGCCGAGTAATAGATATGACTGGGAAAGCCTTAGGACTGAAATAATTAATTACGGAGTTCGCAATAGCCTTTTGATATCTCCTATGCCCACGGCATCTACTTCGCAAATTATGGGATTTAATGAAAGTTTTGAGCCAATTACCAATAATATATTTCAGAGAAAGACTCTGAGCGGAGAGTTTATTGTGATAAATAAGTATTTGATTAAAGATTTGATTGATAGGGGAATATGGAATAAGGAAATGAGGGATACTATTATTTTGCACGAGGGAAGCATTCAGAATATTGCAAATATTGATGCGACTATGAAAGAGCTCTATAAAACTTCTTGGGAAATTAAGCAACGCGTTATTATTGATATGTCGGCAGACAGAGGTAGATATATTTGTCAGACGCAAAGCCTCAATATCTTCATAGAAGAACCTGATTTCCAAAAATTGTCTTCTATGCATTTTTACGGACATTCTAAAGGTCTCAAGACGGGTTCCTATTATCTGCGAACAAAACCTAAGGCGAAAACTCAGCAAATGACAATTGACCCTGAATTTGCTAAAAAAAAATTGAGATGCGCTGAAGACAACGGCGATAGCTGTGTCCTATGCTCTTCATAATACCCATTTACAAGTTTTATATTTCTCTTCTTCTTGCAATATGCGCCCTATATGCCATTTGTCGCTTTATTAGTTGTTTTTTTTACAGTCTTTCCAGACTTCTTAACAGGCTTCTTGACAGGCTTATCAGACTTAACAGACTTCTTAACAGACTTCTTGACAGGCTTGACAGGCTTGACAGGCTTGACAGGCTTGACAGGCTTGACAGGCTTGACAGGCTTCTTGACAGGCTTCTTGATGGGCTTAGAACTTTTAATCTTGCGGTTTCTTCCTGCTCCATCCATTATCATTTGATGGCTTCCCATACTATCTCTTTCTCCTTCTCTTTCTTTTTTTCTCTCTCTTTCTCTCGCTCTAATAGTTTTACTTCTTGTATTTTTAAGTTTAGGTGGTTTAATAACATTCATACACAATCCTTCTACAAATTTTTTTAAATCTTTAGACATAGTTGAGGTTTGATATTCCATTGGAATATCAGAGGTTTTAAATACATTTGATATTAAATATAATATTAATGATATAAATTTTGTAATATCTCCCTCAGAAAATTGATAAATATCTATAATATTTATTAAATTGATAAATACATATTCTTTATTTTTCGTAAATGTATAGTCTTTTTCAGTTGTAAAATGCAATGATGACATTCTTACATATTCAGGAGTTATATGTGGCTTACTTTTATCTCCAAAAAAACTAACGTGAAATAATGTTTCGCCATTATATATTACATCAATTATTAACTTTAATTTAATAGAAGAAGCTACACTACTCGCACCCGTTGAACTACATTCAGGATAACCATCCATATGCTTTATTTTTATAGAAAACTCTAAATCTTTATTAAGATTTATATAACTAATTTTAACTCCATTAAAATTATTAGTAACAGTAATCTGCGGATTACTGCTATAAATAGCGCTACTACATCTAAATTTTATTAAATTGTCTAACATATCCAGCAAAACTCCATATGATTCATCGATACCTTTAATAAACTTTTTAACAGGGATACGAGGAATTACATTTGCTTGTTCTGCTGTATCCTGAGAAGGGCAAGACTGAATGATTCCATCCATATCAAATTCATCTAATAACATTTCGTTATATTTTTTTGTATCTTTCTCGGTATCAGTAGTGTGCTTAAATGAATTAACAATAGATTTAGCTTCATATGTAGTAAGAAGAGATATTGCACTTTCTTTTGCTATTGCCGATATTTTATTGGCAAAATCTATCTCATCTTTAATCAATGGATGATAGAATACATCTTCTTCAATAGTAGGTAATTTTTTTTTAGGTATTTTAGGTAATCTATTCGGTTTTTTGATTACCGGGGATGATACGCCAGGATGTCCTGAACTTGAACTTCCTCTTCCTTTACTGCTTGCGCTACTTGTGCCGCTTACGCTGCTTGCGCTACTTGTGCCGCTTACGCTACTTACGCTACTTCCTCTTCCTTTACCGCTCACACCGTTCGCGCTACTTGTCGCTTTATCTTCCCTTTTTTTTCTAGGTATGGGAGGTAGCGGTTTTGATGTTGCTAATTTTTTCGGTTTGTTGCTACTATCCATATATCTATTATTATATAAATATATATTATTATAATAGTATATAGTATGTCAAATAATGAACCTTTATTGATACCTTCAAATAGATTGACTATTTTTCCTATTGAACATTATGATATGTGGGAAATGTATAAAAAATCTGTTAGTGTCTTTTGGACACCTGAGGAATTGGATTTATCAAAGGACTTAGACGATTTCAATAAGCTTAATAAGAATGAGAAGTTTTTTATTAAGCAAATATTGGCGTTTTTCAGTTCAAGTGATACTATTGTAAATATCAATTTGGGCGAACGATTTTTAAATGATGTACAAATACTAGAAGCAAAGTTCTTCTATGGCTTTCAAATGGCTATTGAGAATATTCATTCGGAAACATACTCTCTTCTGATAGACACTTATTTTAAAGAAGCTAATGACAAAGAAGAGGCTCTAAATGCTATCAATTATATGCCCTGTATTAAAAAGAAGGCTGACTGGTGCTTCAAATGGATTAATGACGAATCAGCACCATTCTCTCAAAGGCTGTTGGCTTTTGCCCTTGTTGAAGGAGTATTTTTCAGCGGCGCCTTCTGTAGTATTTTCTGGCTCAAAGAGCGCGGTTTGATGCCAGGACTCTCATTCTCTAATGAGCTTATCAGCAGAGACGAGGGAATGCATGTAGAGTTCGCGGTCCTTTTGTATTCTAAGATAATTGATAGATTGCCTCAGGAAACTGTTCATCAAATTGTTAAAGAAGCCGTCGAAGTAGAGAAGAACTTTATTATTGAAAGTATCCCCTGCTCTATGTTAGGAATGAATGCAGACCTGATGTCTATATATATTGAATTTGTCGCAGACAGATTGCTAACTCAATTAAATTATGAAAAAATATGGAATTCAAATAATCCTTTTCCTTTTATGGATAGAATATCAATTGAAAGCAAATCCAATTTCTTTGAAAGCCGTGTTTCACAATATAGCAAGGCAAATGTCGGGGGAAAACAGGAACACTCTAAATTACGCACATTTTCTCTTGAAGCCGATTTTTAGACTTTTGCGACTTCTCTATTTCGTAATTACTTAAAGAACTTATATACTTATTTTATATAATAATGGATACAATAGGAAACAAATTCGGAAATATTTTCATTGAAATTAAAAAACAAATCAATTACATTATAAATGATAACGATTTTGTATATTCAAGCAATTATATTAATTGTATGAATGAAGTTATGATAGTCCTCAGAAAGGCCTTATTTAAATTACAGGATATATATTATAAATATATATTATATCCTAAATTAAAAAAAATCTAATTTTTATTACACAAAAATATTATTATTCTGTGTATCCAATGTATCCAATGTATTCCTCGGTACTATTGAGATATATCTTGTTGCGATAGGCACAATTTTATTTCTCCGAGAGATGCGATAGTATATCTGAGAATAATAGGGTAGTTATTTTTAAGATATAGCTCAACATTATTTGAAAGATTGGTGCATTTCGTAAATATTGATAGGTATTTAAGGCTGAAAATGCCTTGTATTATCTCCTGTTCTTCGTCGGTACTATTCTTCTTTATGGTGATTGATTGCGATTTTTCGGAACCAAGGATAGTCTCTTGATCGCAAAAGTCCCCTTTACAACTTAATATGAGCTTATCGCCTATGTTTCTAAACTCTATAAACTCTGCAAGGTTATTCATATCTCTAATAATTTTTTGAAGATAATTGGAAGGCATATTTATAATCGTATGAAAATCTACGGGCGGAATGTCAAGATTCAGCACATCTATATCCAATACAGACAATTTATAATTCGTTTTATAATTTTTATCATTATTTTCTATCGTTATACCCAAATGATTAGGATCATCTTTTTTAATATAGATTGACAATATGTCGTTGTTCGTGATAGTTTTAATAAGCGCGTGGAGCCGCAGCATATTAATGCCTACATATGTTTTCTTAGCACACTCGTAAATCTCGAACTTATCCGCGTCCAGCTTGAGATGTATCAGAACAATATGCGTATTGTCCATAGCAACTATCTTAATACCTGTCTCATCTATTTCCAAATTAACATCCATCAATATCTCCTTAAGAGCATCTATAACTTGTTTAAATGTAGCAGCCTGTATAGTTTTAATATTTAATAAATATTCAGTATCCATATAAATAGTAAAATATAATATCTCCTTAAATATTATTTCGCTTATTTTACTTAATTTGCACTATTTAACAATAACATTATATTGCCTAATAAAAAGTTTAAAGGGTTAAAAGGATTTAAACGCTTCATTTTAATAGCTGTCATTTTAGCCCATCTCATATTATCAACATTGTAATTAATATAAATATAATAAAACAATACCATAATAACTATCATAGAGAATATAAATGCTATTAATATATCAATCAAACCTTGTTTCAATTTAGCCCTTGTTTCTTTTAATTGAAATAGATAATTATTGTAATAGCATCCAACCTTCTCCTTATGGTCGTTTTTAAAGGTATTAAAGTCTGTATATTCAATAAGACAAGTGTCGGTCAAATCTTTTATATCATTCCGGTTTAATAAGGGAATTGCGCCTATTAGAACATTCTCTATATCATAATTGTTGGTTTTAAAAGTACCGAACAAATTATTTGAATATGGGATTACATTCGTTATTATATTTAATAAGGATTGCGCATAGGTTCTTGCTACTTCAGGTAGTTGTCCAGGGGTTCCCGTATTATCATTATATATTTTCTTATTATTAAGATATACTAAAACCAATTTTACAAAATCTAAATCCTTATTATCTTTATTATCTTTATTGTTAGCCTTAATTTTTGCACTTATATATTTAATTTTAGTAATAAACAAGTTTATAGTATTATCAGTAACAGCATTATCATAATTAGTTTTATCTGTGTCACTAATTTTTTTCTTAGTCTCTTTATCTTTAGCATCAGTTGCTTTATTATAAGCTTCTAAGGCAGTTTCTGAGGCAGTTTTAAGTTTTTCAATTTCCTCAGGCGTAGGAATAGTATCATTAATAATATTTACGGTATGTATATTGTGTCCATTTAATTTGTTCATTATTTTTGTAATATTTGAATTGTCTTTTAAATAATCCGTATCTTTATTGCATATAATATTTAACATATTTTCAATATTTTTAGGCTCTTTGTTATTTCCATCTTTTGATTTTTCAAATTTTAAATAATCTGCATAATTTATGGAAGGGATATGCCTACCGATACGCATTAGTCCGTATATAATTATTAGTATTGTAAATATTAAGAAGATTAATGACATTTTAAGCGTATGAAAATTGTCGCAACTGCTGTTATTTAGAAAATAACAATATTGTTTAATATATTCTTTAAGTTCGGTAAATTCAAGATTTAAACGAATATACTTTGCTAAAGAAGGAATAAGAGAAATACCACAATAGATTATTGAAAAAAATACTAATAATATTGTTACCAACGCAAAGACATCCAATAATATATTTGTAATATTTAAAGTAAAATATTTATCATTGTAATACATATTCTGGTCAATAAGAAGACTAATAAACAGCTTATAATCAACAGTTTCCCCAATTAATATCTTGTTTTCTGAAGATAATTCATTTGCTTTCAGGGGAAGTTCTCCATATTCTATTACATTCGTATCATTATATATTTTTTCAGAAAGAATGTTATTATATACATAATAATTATAGATAGTATTTGCTAATATTAATAAGATTATTATTATTACCAAAGATATATAAAAGTTTATAAAAAACAGTGTCATATCATATTTCTCGTTTTCAACAAAATATGCTATTTCGCAAGGCATAATATTACCTTCTTTTATTAAAATAATAATATTTTAAATCTTAATCTAAACAACTCCCAAAACAGCCGTTTTGATTTCTTCTACTATTGTTTCAATCAATTCCTTCATTTTATCAATGTATCTTTCTATATTTTCCTTCATATCATTATCAGTATATTTAATAATCAATAAGCTTGCCAAAATTACAAGGCATCCTATCATTATTTCTAATGCTAAATATAAATTGAAAAAATATACAGCACCCCAATAATCCAATTCTACATATAACTTATTTGAAAAATCTATAACATTCTTATTAACGCCTGTCTCATAACCATTAATCTTAGTAATTATATTATCCTTCTTTTCATTATCTGTTTTTATATTAGCAAATATCAGAGTATTTTCATATTCTAAATCATCTATTATATCTTTATTTTCTAAATTGTGTCCAAGTAAAGACCTTAATGTTAGAGTATTATGTATCTCTTCGTCTATTTCAGGTATGCCTATATTAGCAACTCTTCCAAATATCAGCTTATTCAATTTAATTAATATATAAGGGTCATCAATATTATTCTTAACAAAATACAAATATATGATTAGTACCAATAATAATGTTTTATTTATATCAGCTTCACCGGTATATTCTTTTGAATATAATAATATACTTTTCATTTTTGTAAAGAATGTATTAGTATATTTATTTGCATTGTATATATTTTCATTGTAATTAAAACCGTAATTAATAGCTATCATCTTTTCTTCAAAATTCTTTTTAACATCATAGATATCTTGGTTGGTTGTTCCATCAATTACATTATATTTTCCGCCAGCATAGCTAATATCACCGCCATATGCTATATCATTAAATGCTTCAAGTATTGCATCGCTATTGTAATTATTAGATATTAAATGCTTATTCGTTTCATTTCTAATATATTCATCGGCAACAATTAAATCACCGTACATTGCCTTGATTTTTTTATAAGTTCCGCTGATAAATGCAAAAAAATATACGATACTATGAATAATACAATAAATAATAATACATAATGTTATTACTATCAAATGAATATTTCTGTCCATAATTTTTGTAATAAATAGCTCATCTGTTATTTTGCTATTACTCCCGATATTAAATATATATATGTAAAAATCGTATATTAATGCTATCAATGCGATGAATATTATTAGAAATACTAATAGTAAAATTATCTCATACAAATTATTATTTGTTTTTATATATAGACCCGCAGCATATTTATCATTAGACCACAATAATGTCGTGGGAATTAACAGAAACAACCCATTCAATATATATCCATAAATATCCGTATTATTAATCTTAACCGTATCAATATTATTGCTACTACTTCTGCTATCATCTATATAAAGGATTATTATTCCATCCCTCGCAATTATCTTCTTCTTATATTGCAATGCAGTGAATGATACAATATCTCCATATAGACTTTTATTTATATTAATATCCACAGTATTATTTTTTACATAATCAGAATAACTTTTTTTATTATATGCAATGCTATAATATCTCGTATTATCACCATTCTTATATTTTGCTATTAATTTAGTATTATCTAATGAATGAGGTCCTTCGGTTGGTGCATCAGGTAAATAAATCTCTTCGTATAATATCATAAAATCTTCGGGCTTCAGAGCATCTATATTTTTCAATTTAAAATGAATATTTGTGTCATTAATCTTATCTTTATCTACATAATCTTTGAGATATGAAAGGTCTATATATTTTGGCGAAGGCTTAGTAGTATCTTTAGTATGCGGAGTTAGAGCAAACTCTTTCATATCAATTACAAATGCTGTATTAAACTCGCTCGATATATCGTATTTATAATTATTGTCGGTATTGATTATATTAACATAGTTTATTAATTTATAATTATAGATATCTTTGAGCTTGTAGTGTATAGCATCTTCGCTCGTGTTATGTACAACTATTTCTTTAATAGAATATATTGTATATAAAGTGTAATTTATAAGTGCTAATATTAAAATTACTACTATTAATAGAGCAACTATATATATTATATTCGTAATAATATTAACTAACATATCATTCATTATTATTAAATATATATTCTAATTTAATAATTATAATAAAAATTAACAGGTTTGTCATTAGAAATTAATAATAAATGCTATATAAATGCCAATCATTGCAACTATATAAACAACTGCCGTATTAAAATATGTGCTAACAAAATAATCAAATGGTAGCGGGAATGGCGCATCAGCTAAGAACAATTTATTAATATACTTGATATCATATATTAAGAAATATGCTAAACCGAATGTTGCAAAGAATATACCTGCGAGAACTGTTGTAATTAGCCCAAACTTATAATAAATAACGTGGGAAGACTTATAGCTTTTTATAATATTAAAGCTATCAACGAGTTTTTTTCTTATCTCCTTATATTTAGTAAATAATTCTGAAATTTCAGCAGAGATAAAATCCTTTAATCCTGCTGTTTTTATTGCCGACCTTATTATATCAATGTGTTTATCTATGTTTTCCGAGAATATATCTTCCATATTATTTTCTAATCTGCTATATATACATTTCGGATTATCGCAGATATTTTGAACATCCTTGATTGTTTTCTTAGCATTATTGCTATTCTTATTAGTTAATATAATTGCTATACATATTTTAACATATTTATCTACATCCACCTTGCTTTCCAATGAAACTATTGTTTTTAAATATAACACAAGAGATTCTCTTGTAATAAATTTGCCTTTTGAAGGGTCGTGAGCCTTAATTAAATCACAATCTATATTTTCCATAATTGCAGCATCTATGATTTTAATATTATCGTGTATCTTAATATCTTCTTCGTTCGTACCCATAAACTCGTTATACAAGATATATGAGTGAAATAAGAAGGCTACGAGAATAAATATTTGAAGTCCGCGTATAAAGGTGTATTCATAATTATAATTTTTATAAATATCATTATTAAAATATGTTTTATAAAATGCAATCTTTATTTCATTGGACATTGCTGAAGTGGAAAACACATTTATAATAGTATTATACCAGAATAGGAAAAATAGGATGCCGTAGATAATTACAAATTTATAATTATTGTAATCTACAGTGTCTTTGTCGGAAAACAAATTATCATAATTGCAATACCGCAAGTTTAAACTATCATAGCTCGGATTATTTTCTTTTGATGATACAGATAACAGTTTAGCTCTACTTGAGCCAAAATTGCTTATTTCCATAATATTTATAATAAGTACTATCAAAAATAACAATATAATTAATGCTTGTACAAACCAATCTATAATAACTTTTAAAAATTTAGTTTTTAAACTACCCATTAATATTTTATTAGCCTTTTACTATATATTTTTATATTTTTTAATTTTATAAATTGATTTTACTTGCCTCTCTCCTTAAATAGCTTTAAATAGCTTTAAATATCCATAATAATAAAAAGATAGTTATAGGATAGCTTATTCTCAATAAGAACTCTTGGAAATCAGTAAGTATATTATCACCAATATATTTAGATAAATAATATGTCAGCATTCTATCTATTGAGATACCTAAAACAATTACAAGAGAAAACAATGATAGCTTAATGACCTCTGTTCTTTTTAAGTTCATTCTATCAAAGAAATTGTATTCATTCCCTCGCTTTTTTGAATAATCATTGTCGGGGGGCTGTTTATACGAATTATTGTTATTTACCGGAACTAATGAAGTATTCATACTCTGTATATTTTCAACCTTATATTGAGCCTGATGAGCCTGTTGAGCTTGCTGAGCTTGCTGAGCTTGCTGTTGAGCTAATTGTGCCTGTTGCGCCATTTGTTGAGCTTGCTGAGCCATTTGCTGAGCCTGTTGAGCTTGCTGAGCCTGCTGAGCCTGTTGAGCTTGCTGATGTCCGCCATTATACATTTCATTATTACTCATTTTATTAATTTTTTGAGGGGAATATGAATTATCCATATTGTCGCCTAATAAATTGTCGTCCCCTCCATATAATAAACTTAAATCTGTCATAATATCTATATATATATATGGAAATAAATTATAAAAAACAGGAAAATAATAATCTTTAAGTATTACAGATTAAATGAATAATTACATTGATTACGAGAGTTTTTTTACATATATATCATTAATATTAGCATTTGCCATATTCATCGTATTAATGTATGGGTGTATGGCTGATAATTATAGCAGCAAAAATGGCATTATAGAGAGATTTTCAACTACAGAACCTGTACACGCAGAGATAGCGAGCATAACTGTTAATAGCACAGGAGCAATAACAGGAATAGCTCTTGGAACTAATAAAGGCAAATATTATGCTGGTACGCCTCCTAAAATAACTATTGCAGCTCCTACAGCAGCAAATTCTACACAGGCTGAAGCTACGGCTATTTTAAGCACTACGGCTATAACTGGAACTACACCCCCTCTTTATGAAATTGCGAGCATACAAATAACCCCCGGAAAAGGGGGAACAAACTATGTAGTAGCTGATAAAAACAAGATAACCTTTGAATCTATAACCGCCTATAAATCTGCTTATTCTACCGTAGAATCAGAACCAGTATCTGCAGTTATAAATAATATGGTTGTTAAAAGCGATGAAAATAAAGGTATAGAATCTATCACTCTAACATCAAAAGGTAAATATTATGAAAATGCACCTCCTAAGATAACTATTGGGGCTCCGGGAGATAATACAGGAACTGCTGCTACAGCCGAAGTTAAGTTAAAAACTACGCCTATAGTTGCTAACGGGAAATTATATGAAATTAACACTATAGATATAAAAGAAGCTGGGAAAAAATATGTAGCAGCCGATGATGTCGCAAAGATAGTTTTAGAATCTATAGATGATTACAAAGCACGCGTCAATCCCATTATAACTTTGACGGCAGAACAAAAAACTAATATAGTAGATTTAATTGGCAAATGTAATACCCTAACAAATAAACAGTCATATATTACTAAAATTAATGATAATACCCTAAAAAAATTAGATGTTGATGCTATAATAAAAGAAGTTAGTTAGAAGATACCACGACGGTCAGCTAAATCCTGCAACGGTATCTCAATAATTATTATAAATATATGCAGTTATTGAGACACTGGTATTATTCATTTTTTTCATTTTAAATTTTAATTTTTGAAAAAATCCAGTTCCTTTTAGGACATCATAATAGTAAAGTATATGCAATTCTATTCGTCTCCTTCGTCTCCGTCGCTGTCGTCGTCTTTATTTACATAGTGTTCGTTGTATTGCCTTAATTTTATCCCTTCGTTGCTATAGTCGATCTCCTTCTTTTTATAGTCATTTATATTATCTCTCGAATATTCTTCAGTTTCATCTTCGCTATCTCCCTCAATCTCTTCCTGATAATATTTGTAATCTATATAATTCATCTTGTATTCGGGGTTTAATATTGAACCTTCGGGGAATTTATTCTGTTTTGGTTCGTAATAATAAATAGCAAATACGATATTATGATTAACACCTTTAAAATCATATAGTGTCCCGCGGTTTGTTTCAAATCTCAAGGATATTCTAGATAATTTGCCTATTGGGTGAAACTCTCTGACAGGCAACTTAGTAATCGCCAGCCTTTCGCTATTAATACCTACATTATCTACACGAAACTTGGCTAAACCAAGCGAATACTTGGAATATGATAAAGAACCAAACAGATGCTCTTCTATTTCCGGGCATTTCAATACAATATATTTATTCCCTATTAAATAAACGATACCCGGCGATGTTATTAGATGCTTATCATATTGAATTGTAAGTATTACTTTTGTAACATCAGGATTTAATATGCTATGAAACATTTTGTACATCTTCGGATTATTATTATACATAGGCTTATATTGATATCTATCATTGATATAATTGGGATTTATAGAATTGTATAAATCAAAACCGAGATTTTCATATATAGTAGAGCGTCTCATATCAAATATAAACGGCAATCTGCTATATATATCTAACAAGTTCGTCAATTCAGCAGGCTCCGAGTGTTTCTTAAATCCTACTTCAGTATCTTCTATTTCCTCGTAATTTAATAAAAATGTCTTCAATGTATAATCACCCGTATCAATTGACAACTTGCTAAATATATCAGGATAATCTATCAACTCTGTTTTTCCGCTGTTTTTTGTACTATTGTCATATAGCTTGTACCAGAATGGCATATCTAAGATACTATTGTTTTTACATAATATTACCTCTTCGGCTCTGAGCGCCCTATTATATATCTTGAAATCCCTTATATACATAACAGCATTTACATCAGCCGTCCAAGACTCCTTATATAAATTACCATTCAGATTATTAGTAATAGGAGCGGCAAGAGATTTACCTATATATTTCTTGACATAGAATACATTTTTAATGGTTTTTGCGACGGTTATTGTTCTCGTAATATTTATTGAAAGAGAATTGTTAGATATATATATGACCCAATTATTTTCAAATATCGTCCAGCATATATGAACCTCGTCTTTCAAATCAACATCGGTAATTACTTGCGTATCGCCGGCTACACTACCATCTCCCATAATAAACTGGATATTATAGAGAGTTCCCGTACTTCTCTTGACGACACTAACGCTCATTCCAGTATATTTTTCTTTTGTTTGCTTCCATAAGTGGTAATATCCTAAACTAAATACGCAATATGTATTATTTTTTGCGGGGTTGTATGTAGCTTCCGCCTTAATTTTAAAAGAATATGTTATGCCTATTTCAGTTCCACCTATAAAACTGCTATTAATGTCAGTATTTATCTCGGGGCCCGCGATATAATTCGAATATATATTATATATATTTATGTTATTACTTAGTTCTATGAAGCCCCCATTAGTTATTTTTGTATAGCCATCTGTATATGCACAGTTGCTTGTAATTATATCGCACGCTATTTTTTCAGTTACGCCATTCTTAATTATAGGGTCGTTCTCGTCAGTTCCCAAATAATAATATAATAGATTGTTCTCAACATCTATATTATACATAGTACGCGGAATACTCGCGTCAATTATTTCCATACCAATCACATTTTTAAAGGGAACCGTGAAATCTACTACATATTTATTAGGATTAGGATATTTATCCCTGTCCCTGTCAGTACTATCTATTAAAAATGTGTAATTCTGTTTTATACTATTATTTTTAAGATAATTAATATCTTCAATTGACATTTGTATCCCTTGCCGACACCTTATTAAATATACTTATATTATTATTTATATCCTAAAACAGCTAAAAGTCCTCAAAGTCCTCTAAAAATTATTAAATATCGTCTGCTTGATGTATTTATTGCGATTGTCTCCGCGTACATTTTCTCGCATTTTTCTTAGGATTTTTGGAAAATACATAGTAATAAATGAAGTTATATCATCATCATTATTATATCTGTATATCCGCACGAACTCCTTAAAATATATATAAAATATTGCTCTCAATACAATATAGCAGTACGAGTGTGTTTTCTCGTACCACTTATTTTTCCCTTGTTTGGCCAATATTTTTTTAGCGATAGCTATATTATGCACTTTATCCTTGGCAAGTGTCTTCTTGAATTCGGCGAAAGTCATATTGTGTTCAATGCAATAAAATATTGAATTTAATATGATAGCGTATGTTTCAATTATTGCCTCGTTCGGTAATAAAAATTGTTTCTCGGCTATCCCGCACATATTCTTTATTTGCTTAATATTTGCATTCTTCCATCCCTCAAAATGTATATCGCGATGATGATGTAATAATTCGTGCAATATAACCTTCTCGTAATCCTCTTTTCTTACAATATATACATTATTTGAATTAAAATATGTGAAGCCCCCATTAATATTAACGGCACCTATGCTATCGCAATTTTTGCTTGGAAGCTTGCGTTTCATAGGATTGAGCAATATATAATAATTGAAATCTTGCTCGGGCTTAATATTAAATAGCATTTTAATCAAAAAAACGCGATAGATACTGTTAAACAAATGCCCGCGTGCTTTTATAGTAATCGGTTTATCTGAAAGAATATAAAAATTAATATTTTTATAAGTAATATGATAGGCGCGATTGCATTTATCAAAATATTCAATACAGAAACGCCAATCAAAAAAACTATCTTTTAATAATAATTCCTTGAAGTTTTTAAAACGCTCTAAGCCCTTTCCGTCTTCTGATATATCCTTAATATATATACCATCCCTATTGATATTATAGTTTTCCTTAACTATTTTGTATAAATCATATTCGTTTTTATTATTCATATTATTCATTTATAAAAAACTGTCTGCTTTCTTTAATAATCATAGATATATATTTATCTTCTTTCAGTTTTGAAGCTATATCTAAGAGTTTTCCAGATATTATATTTGTATCACCAGTACTATCACATAATTCAATAGCCCTCTTAATAAAATATGTATATACCTCGGTTTTAATAGAATACTTAAAATTATTCTGCTTTATATCGCTAACCCAATTATTATCCTTATCCAAATACTCCCAAGCATTATTTGATATATATCTATATTTCCCCTCCAATATCTTAAATACTACCAATGATATATCATAGTCCGTATTATTGATAACACATAAATCTATACAATTATTTATATCCATATAAAATATAATAATAATAAATGCTTATTTATAAATTACCTCCGCCTCCTCCGCCACCCGTCCAACCCGGAGGAGCTAAAAAGGCAGCCAGAGCCGCAGGAGCTAAGGCAGCACTAGCTCCTAATCAACGCGTCATAGCTCCTGTAGTGGTAGCTGCAGATGAGAAGAGCAATCCAGATGACTTTAAAAAGTTTGTATCTACCGGCAAGCTATCATTCTTAAAACATCAAAGGTGTATCCATATGACTATGGAACAGTACAAGGACCGCGATCATATCAATGAAAATATGTGTTATAAAGAGTTCAATTGCAATATGCACGATATTGAAAAAAAAATAATTGAAAACCTAAATCTTATTAAAAAGAAAGTGAGACCTCCTTTTAAGCAAGGTAATGATATTCTCCTGCCTCTCCCGATATATGTATCGATCGCCAAGATAATATCAAAAGATAATAACTATGTATTAAAGCGAATGTTCTCTGATATAAGCTATAATTTTGCAGACACCTTTTTTGAGAAATACACATTCAAGGGAATGATGAAAATAATCATATATATTCCGAATTTGATGAAAAATGAAGGCGATTACTACAATTATTATCCATCTCTATGTACTTACACAAATCAAAACAAATGGATGGAATATATGACGAGCAAAGATTCGTATTTCCTAAGGGCTCTTGATAACAGAGTAAAAAAATCAGAAAACGCCAGATATGATAACCTTTTAAAGAGGTCCTTAAATAATATCTGTGATGATTTTGGATGCGTATCGGAAGGTGCCGGTGAAGATATAAATCATATCAAAGGAGATTATGGAGGTGGTATTTATATGCCGACTAAATGCCTGCAATTCAAAGAATATGCGACAAAATATTATATGAACAGGGATTTTAACGATTTATATTCAAAGAGTAGCGATGAAATAAAAAAAGTATATGAAGATATCAAAAAAGAAGCCGAGGAAGAAGCTAAACCCGAAAACGGAGAATTAGAAAAAGAGGAAATAGATGAATTATCACGCGATGCTATTGCTGAATCTCTCGCATATGCTGGAAGAGAAGGCAAAGAAGGAAATAAAATAAATAGGTCATATAATAATACTATCATAAATGATATAAAGTTTAGAACGGAACCGGGGAAGAGCTATCCGGGCATTCAAGATATTACCTTTAGTATGTTTAAAATAGATGAGAAAAATCCTAAGTTTTCTAATTTCTTTCATTATATGCCTTGGGGTAATAAATTAATAAACAACGAATATGTATTGAATAGTGGTACAACATTTGAATTTGAGGATAGCAAATATTTGCTAAAAGATATAACAGCCCCAGTATATTTAAAGTTTAAATCATTAGATGATAATTACTATATGGAGTTTGATAATGAAGGAGTACTAACACTGTATAACAAGAATGGTACGCCGAATACTATTATACAGGCGGCATATGGTAAAAATCTCAAAAATACGAAAAAAAGGAAGATAGTTTTTGATGGTAATCTAAGTGGAAGCGGAATATTACATATACAAGGGGATCCGCCCGAGAATAATGATACAATATCTTTAAGATATCTTACCAGTAAAAATATACAGCCTTGCAGCCTCATATTAGACACATCTCCAGGTAATCTCGGGAAACTCAAAATATATGATTTGGGATTCAATGTCATATTTAATAGTTAGGATATTAGGATATTAGGATATTAAGATATTAATAGATTTTT
>SXGQ01562675.1_pt1 | contig 19736 bp, 11 predicted proteins | sample 3178371 | NCBI WGS metagenome assembly SXGQ01 (sample SAMN11356859, study PRJNA531348) | freshwater metagenome | isolation source: freshwater sample F1-20 | place: China: Fuxian Lake, Yuxi | collected 2017-12-25 | reverse complement strand
TTCTTCCACTGGCTCACCTGCACCGGGTGCACCTCGTACCGCGACGCGATCGCGTGCACCGGCTCGATGCCCTTGAGCGCCTCAAGACCTACCTTGGCTTTCAGATCGGGACTGTGCTGACGTCGTTTCTTGGACATAGGGATCGTGTTTCGGACTCTGGGTTAACGATCCGACCTGTCCAACTTTCGGGGACCACTTCACTCGACCACTACTCCGCCACCAATAGCGCCCGTTGTGGAAATTCACGCATTCCGAGGTGCCTGAGAAACTTTCCGCGTGTAGAATTGTCGAACGCCCGACGGAATCGCTCCGAATGCTCAACTTTATCGCCGCCTCTGCTTTTGTCTGCCGGCTATCGTTTAAGCGGGCCGAACTCACCCGGGCGTAAAGCGGAAGGACACGAGCGTCGGCGACTTCATCCGCGCCGCACTGGAGCAATTGCCGGTGAAGCCGGCGCGGGTCGGGACGGCTCAACGTAGGCGTTGTCCCAAAATCCTTCCTTAAAGAAACGCGCCAATGGGAACAACAAGTCCGGCTATTTCTTTCCTGCTTGGCCGAGAGTTTCGAAAAACTCGTCTTCCAACATGAGCGATAGGCAGTGGTAGATCGGGAGGTGCAACTCCTGAGCGCGGAATGTTTCGGCGGTGGGAACGCGTAGGCAGATATCGCAGAGCGGCGCCAACATGCCGCCGCTCGCTCCGGTTAGTCCCAGGGTGTGCAGGCCGCGGACGCGTGCGACCGTCGCTGCAGCGCAGACGTTGCGGGCGTTGCCGGAAGTGCTGAGGCCGATCAACACATCGCCGGGGCGGCCCAGCGCGTGGGTGAGTTGCGCGAAAGTCAGATCACCATTGACGTCGTTGGCAAAAGCCGTGGCTAACGCAGCAAAGCCGGTGAGCGGGATCGCGGGGATCGCCCCTTGCAGCGAGTCGGCCATTGCCGCGGGCAATCCGGTGCGCGCGAATGGCGAAAGAGGGCGCTTGCTCTTGAAGCCCTTGAGTAGCTCACCGGCCCAGTGGTCCGCGTCTGCGGCACTGCCGCCGTTGCCGCAGAGGAGCAATTTGCCGCCACCGGCGATCACGTCGCGCAACATCCGAAAACTGGCGTCGATTTGATCGCGCAGGGGCCCTAGCTCGGGGGAGCGTTCGCAAAGGTAGTCTAGGTGCGGATTGCTCATGGCTGGCGGTGGGCGTTCTTGATCGCGCGCAATGCAACGGCGATTGCGCCGTGGCTACCGATGGTATCGCCCAGTTCGGCCGGGACGACGATGCAGGCTTCGCGCGGAATCGTCAGCGCTTCGCGTGTGAGGATGGAGCGCATGCTGGATTCGAGAAGTGTCCGGCAAATCGGAAAGAATCCGCCGATCACGACACGCTCGGGGTTGAACAGATCGATGAGGATGGCGAGTGCCTCGCCGAGGCTTTCGCCGGCCTGATGCATGATCTCCGCTGCGAGGACGTCACCTGATTTCGCGGCGTCGGCAACGAGCTTGGTCGTGACGGGAACTCCGGGTGAATACCATGACGGTGCAGCATCGCGACGACTTTGGATGAGAGATCCGGCGAGGCGGGCGATGCCACCGCCACTGTAGAATCCTTCGACCGATCCCGCTTTGTTGTAGCCTACCGGGCCGTCCGCCCGCAGGCGCACGTGGCCGATCTCGCCGGCGTCGCCGGTTGCGCCTTCGTAGAGCTCACCGTTGAGGATCAGGCCGCAACCCATGCCGGTGCCCGACGTGAGAAAGATCATGTGGCGCGTGCCGCGACCGGCGCCGAACTGCCACTCGGCGAGAGCGCAAGCGTTGGCGTCGTTCATCAAGAATGCTCGGCCACCGAATCGTTCGGTGAGTAACCGCGTGATCGCGACACCGTGCCAGCTTGCGTGGAGATTCGGTGGCGAAAGGATGACCCCGGTGTTTGTGTCGAGCGGGCCGCCGCACGAGACACCGAAGACCGGCGAAGGATCGGTGACGTGTGCGCGGAGAGCGTCGGTGAGGAGGCGATACGTGGAGGCAAACTCACCCGTCGCGACGCGGGCAATTTCCTCGACGCGACCGTCGCGCAGCACGCTCGCGGCGCATTTGGTGCCGCCGATATCCAGTCCGAAAACAATGGGAGGTTGGGCGGCTTGTGGCCAAACGCCGACCAACGTCGGGGACGGACTTTGCGTGAAAATAGCTTGGCTCATGGGTGGTTGTGCCTTCGAGGAGTTTCCCGCGAAGACGCGCCGGATTTTAATTCTTCATTCCAGACCAGTCTGCAACTCGCGAAGATCGGCGTGTAAGATGCATTCCAAAGTTTAGTCGGATTGTGGCTAAACGAGTATTTGTTAGCCCTTGCAGGCCGAATGCCGTGTTGAAGTTGCCAGAATAAGTTCTCGTCCATAGAAGCGCGGGAATAGACCAAAGCTATGTCGGCAATGGGCTATAGAGAACGGCGGTTAAGTGCTATCATTGGGCGTCAGAGTTTTGCCCCATTTGCTTCCCCTTTGATGCCTTATCTCGGCGCCCACCCCTCCGAGTTTTGGCAGTCTCTCACCCGGAGTTAAGGGGGCCCTTCCTCGTAAACCGATTCCCCTAGTCAAAACCACACCCATGAAAAGCTACCCGCAGTCACTCCATCTCATTTTTGCCGCCTTTTTATTCGCAGGCATGACAAAAATTGCTGTCGCCCAGGCCGTCACGCCGGCCCCAGCCAAGTCCGGCTCTGCACCCACGTCTGATGAGGCAGCCGTTGTCCTAAATCCCTTCACGGTGTCGACCCAGCGCGACACGGGTTTCGTCGCCGCGAGCTCGCTCGCCGGCGGCAGGCTCGCCAGCGACCTTCGCGACACGGCCGCCGACTATTCGGTGCTCACCCGTGATTTTATTGACGCGCTCAACCTGACCGATCTCGCCGATGCCACGCGATGGACGGTGAATTCCTACGACTTGGGCGACTCGGGTGACAGCGTCACGTTTGGCGGATCGCTCGGAAACACCAACGCCAGTCAGCTCCGCTTTCGCGGCCTCGCGACCAATACGCCGCAACTCGATTTTTTTCCGGCCAACTACGACTACGATTCATTTAGCATCGAGCGCTTGGACTACGCCCGCGGAGCCAGTGGAGTTCTTTTCGGCACCGGCTCGTTTTCCGGCACTCCCAATGGCGTTTTGAAACGGGCGCGCACCGACAAAACATTTGGCGAGGTTAAGGTAACCGGTGGTTCGTGGGATATCTACCGCGCCACTGTCGATGTAAACTACGCCCTGACGAAAAAATTCGGTCTGCGTGGTAACGTTCTGTTCCATGATGCCCACACTTGGAGGCAGAATGAGTTTAGCAAACGCAAGGCGGTCTCGCTCGCCGGCATTTATCGGCCGTGGGATAAAGGCACGGTCAACCTTTCGGTCGAGACGGGCGACATCAAGCGCAACGTCGGAGCGACCCTGCTGCGCGACTTCTTCTCATCGTGGGACGGAAAGACGGTGTTCAATGGCGTGCAAGGCGCCCGCACCGGGACCCTGCAAGGTGGCCAGTTTCCGAACGGCAACGGCACGACGACCGGACTTAACAATCTACAAGCCGGCGTGAACCGTTACGGCAGCGATGTTAATCCCTACTGGATAATTCGAGCTTCGGATCCGAAGCAGACACTGTGGAATTATGCGAATGTCGGCCGCACCGCCACGTTGGAAACCGAGAACGGCGCGCTGGGAAATCAGATCGGCGGTGTCGTCGCTCCGCTGGCGGGCGCACCCATAACTGGTCTGCGCGGTGCCAATTTGCTGAACTCGCTCAATGTCGTGGATTACAAATACGACACGGCGATCAAGTTTTCCAACTACCGCACGCCATCCCGTGCTTGGACGACCATCCCCCGCACGCCGAACACTACGCAGAATTACGACACGATGACACTTACCGCCAACCAACAGGTCGGCAGACATCTGTTCTTGGAAGCGGCAGGTAACTTCACGCGGGTCACGCGCAAGGGCGATTTCACGATGCAGAACACGATGCCGGTCTACATCGACATCAACAGGACCCTGCCCGACGGCCGCGCGAATCCCCGTTTCCTCGATCCTTATTTGGAAAAAGAGAGTCCCATCAGCCGGAACCGAAACATCGCGCGCAACGGCCGAGCCGGCGCCGCCTTGGTGTTCGAGAACACGCGATTTGGCGATTACACGGTGAGCCTGAGCGCAGGCCAAACTTTGATCAGCGACCACTCGCGCAGCTCGATCATGTCGGTCAAGGACAGCAACCCTGGCGCAGGAGCGAATCCGACCGGGGACCCGCGTAGGTGGCCCCGAAGCAATATTCCGCGCTTTTGGATGTATTTCAACGAGGACTCCTACAACACCACCGCGCCTGGGCTTACCACACTCACCGATGTAAGAATGGTAGGAACGGGTGCCGACGCCGTTCCAACATACTCCTCGCGACAGGTAAACGTCGGCTATTCGACGACGGGCGCCTCGACCCGACGCTTTGACAACGACTACCAACTGGCGGCGCTGCAGGCGAAATTGTTCAACAAACGCTTGAGTCTGCTTGCCGCCGCCCGGCGCGACGGATTCAGCACCGTTAGTCGCAGCACGTGGGGAGCCACTCCGTCGCTCTATGAGCTGCCCTCCAATTGGGACGGACAAACAGAAATTTTTCGACCCAGAGCTCCGTCCGACTATTTCAGGCTCTCGTATAGGACCAAGGATGCCGCCGGCAATCCGACCGGTTCGCCACAATTGGCCGTAACTCGCCCGCGCAACACCAACGGCTCGCCGCAGGCGCAGTATCTCACCGATCGCTTCCAAGACGACTACTCGCTGCCCGATCAGAAAGTCTCCGGCACAGTGTACAGCGCAGGCGGCGTGCTGCACGTTACTTCGTGGGCGAGTCTGACCGGCAGCTACGGCGAGTCATTTGATGCTCCCTCGCTGCAACCACGCATCACTGGTGAGAATTTTGACCCGATTCTCTCCAAAACGCAAAGCTACGGCGTCCGATTCAGCCTGCCGGGCAATCGCCTTTCCCTGACCGTTAGCCGCTACACGGGCGAGCAAACCAACGTCGCGATCAACTCGACGCTCGGAATTCCGGTCACGCTGATTCCGTCGTCGAACATGAATTTTATTATCAACGCCAACAAGGTCGGCGACTTGTCCCCGGATGGGTTTAACCAGCGCGGGCTCACACCCGTGGTGAGCAACTACAGCGAAAGCGGCAGCCGCAAGAGCGAAGGTTACGAGGTTGAATTGGTGGCCAACCCCTTCCGGGGCATGCGGGCAACCTTCAACTATGCCCTGCCAAAAGCGTTTCTGAACGCCGGGTATCTCGACACCAGGTCCTATCTCGCCCGCAATTTGCCGACGCTGAAGCAAATTGCCGAGGATGCAGGTGCCGTGATCGATGCATCGAACCGAGCCTCGATCCGCCCTGGATTGGACCTGTCCCAGGCCGTCAACGTGGGCGATGCAGTTACGGGTTGGAACGCGCTCCAGGATCTCCAGCGCGCGTTCCCCGATGCGCAGACCGCCGAGACCCGGTTGAACAAATATTCCTTCAACGTCTTTCTCGATTACACTCTGCAAGAGGGCCGCTTGAAGGGTGTGCGGTTCGGCTTGGGCGGCAACTGGCGCGGTCCGACTGTCGTCGGCAACCTCGGCACGGCGACAATCAAGGATCCCAACAGCACCAATCCGGCCGCAGTGATCGACGATCCGAAAGTTGGACCCACGGACTACGTTTGGGCGAAAGGATATTATCAGCTGACCTCCACCATGGGCTACGAATTCAAACTTCGCGGTAAGATTCCCATGCGGATCGATTTCAAAGTTGAGAACCTCACTGACTATGATCGGCCGCTTTACAATGCGAGCGTGACGGCCCTGCGAAACAAGAATCCCCAGGACCCGGGCCGCTGGGTGTTGCCCGACGGCGCCTACTACCTGCGGCCACGGTATTGGGAAATTTCCGCCACCACGAAGTTCTGATCTGAAAGGGGGACTCTTCTTTCTTTACCGCGAGCCCGTTGCATCCCGACGGGCTCGTTTTCGTAGTCACCAGCGATATCGGACGATGAAAACCATGGCACTCTCCCGGCGCAGATTTCTCGTCCAGACGGGCGCGCTCATCGCGACACCGTTCATTTTGCCGAGTCGTCTCTGGGCGCAACAAACCTCCCCCAGCCGCCGGGTCACTCTCGGCTGCATCGGTATGGGGAAGCACATGCGCATCCAGCATCTCGCGAGTCTGGTGCAACGCGACGATGTGGAAATTCTCGCTGTGTGCGACGTCGACACGACCCGACGCGAGCACGCCAAGCAGTTTGTCGAAGAGTCTCGGTCGAAATTGGCCGGCGGGACGGGCAAAGGCTGCGAAGCCTACGCCGATTTCCGAGAACTCCTTGCTCGTCCCGACATCGACGCAGTCGTAGTCGCCACTCCCGACCACTGGCACGCGTATATCGCCGGAGCGGCGGTGCGCGCGGGCAAGGATGTCTATTGCGAAAAGCCTCTCACGTATAACATCGACGAAGCCGTTCGCCTCGTGGATGCGGTGAAGGGCACCGACCGGATTTTGCAGACAGGTTCGCAACAACGTTCTTCGAAGGAATTCCGGGTGGCCGCCGAGTTGGTGCGCAATGGCGTAATCGGAGGTGTGCGGCGGGTCGACGTGCTCTTCGGTAGTCCGCCCCGCCCGTTCAGCGCGCCGGCTGAAACCATGGAACCGGGGCTCGACTGGGATTTCTGGTGTGGCCCGGGTCCTTTGTTGCATTACAGTTCTACCCTTAGTCCGCGGGGTGTGAATGAGTTCTACGGGAAGTGGCGCTGGTGTTGGGAATTCGGCGGCGGCGAGATTACGGACTGGGGCGCCCACCACATTGACATCGCGCAATGGGCTCTCGGCGTGGATGGTAGCGGCCCGGTCGAGGTGCGCGCCCCGCAAGATTGGAAGTCGGCCACCCAAGGTGCCCAACTGGTGTATGCCGATGGGACCGTGCTTACCCACCGCGATGGCAAGAGTGTTTCATTTTTTGGCGAAGGGGGCGAGGTTCACGTCGGCCGCGGTCAGTTTGAACTGATCCTCGACGGCAGGTCCGTGCACCGTTTTTGGACGAAGGAAGCAGACAAGGGCACGTCGATGGAGCGCGAGGTGACGCTGACGGAGCGTGAGTATCTGGCGGAAGCCAAGATCAAGCTGCCGCGGACCACGGGGCATATGCAGGATTTTCTGGACTCGGTGCGGGAACGACGACCGCCGATTTGTCCGGTCGAAACCGGCGCCAGCACCGCGATTGCGTGCCACCTGATGAATTTTGCCTATCGCTACGGCGCCCAAGCCAAGTGGGACCCAGCGGCACATCAATTTACCCATGGCGGCGACAACGCGTGGAAATCGCGCAACCCGATCCGTGGAGGTTGGTGGATCTGAATCGAAAATTTGAGCCGCTGCGCTCATCTGTAGAGCTGCGGAAAGATGACTCCCAACGTGAACAGTCTACGCAGGCCCAACTGGTCGCTCGGAGGAGCGCTGATCCTCGCGGTAGCTGTCGCCTATTGGCCGGCACTCTTTGGTCTTCGGTTGCTCGATGATGATCTCCACATAACGGCACCGGCCCTCCAGTCGCTTTCCGGCCTGATCCGCATCTGGAGCGAGTTGGGCGCCACACAGCAGTATTACCCCGTCCTGCACTCGGCCTTTTGGTTGGAACACCGCTTGTGGGGTGACACCTTGGTGGGATACCACATCGTCAATGTCGCCCAGCACGTGCTGTCGTCGTTTCTGCTCGTTGCGCTGATGCGACGGCTGCAATTGCCCGGTGCTTGGATTGCCGCGTTCCTGTTCGCGCTGCACCCTGTGCAGGTGGAGTCGGTCGCGTGGATCGCCGAACAAAAAAACACGCTCTCGACGGTGTTTTATCTCGGTGCGGCGCTCGTCTACGTGCGGTTTTCCGACGCGAGGCGAATCGCTACCTATCTAGGGGCAACGGGATTATTCGTGCTGGCAGTCCTATCGAAGACCTCGACGGTGACGTTGCCTCCGTCCCTGTTGATCGTCGCGTGGTGGCGAAACGGACGTTTGGACTGGAGGCGCGATGTCGTGCCGCTCCTGCCGTGGTTCTCGATCGCACTCGCGGCAGGGTTGGTCACGCTAGAGATCGAGCACCGGCTCATCACCGAGATCGGTGCGGCGTTACCGCTGACGCCGTTGCAAAGGATTGTGTTGGCCGGGCGGGCGCTGTGGTTCTACGGCGCAACTCTGCTTTGGCCGAGCGGCCTTTCGTTTATCTACGAGCGCTGGACCGTGAATCCAAATGAAGTTTGGCAGTGGCTCTTTCCGGTCGCGGCATTCGGCTGCACGGTCGGGTTGGTTTGGTGGGCCCGACGGAATCGGGCGCCGCTGGCGGCATGGTTGTTTTTCGTCGGAACTTTGCTGCCGGTGCTGGGCGTCGCCAATGTCGAGTGGTTCGTGTTTTCATTCGTCGCCGACCATTTTGTCTACGTAGCAAGCCTTGGCGTCATCGTGCCGGCAGCGGTCTGCTTTGCTCGCTATCCTGCCGGGCTATACATCCTGCCGATTTGTGTCCTGAGCGTTTTGACGTGGCAGCACAGCGCTCGTTTCAAGGACAGCGCGATCCTGTTTGAACATGCGGCAAGGCAGAGTCCGCGATCTGCGGTGGCGCACTATCAATATGGAGCCGCGTTGGCCCGGCTGCCTGCACGGACCGAAGAAGCAATTGCCGCATTGCGCACTGCGCTCGCGCTGAATCCCGCCGCGACGGAGGTTCATGTCTTGTTGGGTGGGCTATTGGCCGAGGAACCGAGCCGCTCCGAAGAGGCCGTTCCGCACCTTCGGTTCGCGGCGCGGCGGAACCCTTCAGACGCGATGGCACAGTTTCGCCTCGGGGTGACGCTAGGCCGTATTGACGGAGGCGAGCAGGAAGCGGAGTCGGCGTTGTTCGCGGCCATAAAGACCAAACCCAATTTCGCGGAAGCTCATTTTGAATTGGCCGAGATCTTGGCGCGTTCGCCGGATCGGCTGACGGTCGCAATCGCCAGCTACGAACGCTCCATCCAACTCGATCCGCAACTGTTCGCCGCGCACTTTAACCTTGGCAATACGCTGCTTCGATTGCCGGACCGCGCTGCCGATGCGATTCCTTATTTTGAAACGGCCGTGCGCTTGAAACGCGACTACGCGCCCGCGCACTCCAATCTAGGTCTCGCACTGGCGCAGATCCCTGGCCGGCTAGCGGAATCGGTGCCGCACTTTGAAGCTGCACTGCGAATCGATCCGGATTTTTCTCCAGCCCGGAATAACTTGTCCGCGGTCTTGCGGGCAATTGCGGCTAAAGAATGACGCTGCGTAGTCCACGAGGTATCTCAGAAACCTACGGATTCCGGCCAAGAAGAACACGGTTATCGGCTACCCACGCTCACCCGTTTCGTGATAGTGTCTAGATTCCCCGCTGTCCGAGATCGGTCGGCTCATCTCACCACGTGTCAAATCCCAGTCCCCCTGCTGTTTTTCGCATACCGACGAGGAGCTGGATCATACTCGGCCTAGCATTTGCGGCGGGCTTCTTGAATTACGTAGATCGTCAGACGCTGGCGTTGCTCAAGGCGACGCTCAAGGACAGCCTCTCGCTCAGCGACATCCAGTATGGGCATCTCGTGACGGCGTTCATGGTGCCCTACATCGCCTTCTACGTGATCAGCGGTCGGCTTGTTGATCGATGGGGCACCCGCTTCGGGATGACGGCGTTTATTGCCATTTGGTCGATTGCCAATGCGGCCTCGGGGCTGGCGACCGGTTTGGGCACCATGATAGGGGCCCGGGCCATGCTCGGCGCGGCCGAACCGGGCTTTTTTCCGGCAATGCTGCGAACCGTGATGCGGTGGTTTCCGCACGAGCGACGCGCCTTCGCCTTGAGTCTGATGTCACCCGTTTCGACCGTGGCGTCGATCGTGGCGCCGGCGTTGATCGCGTGGCTTACGCACCACAGCTCGTGGCGCGTCGCCTTTTGGGTTCCCGGGGTGGCGGGCCTGTTGATCGCCGCAGCGTGGTGGTTCGCAGATCGAAATCCCCCAGAGTTTCCTGCGAAGGCCGGCGAGGCAGCCCAAGCGGTGACTCCGCTGCCTGTCTTGTTGCGTGACCGTCGGGTATGGGGGCTCATCGCCGTCCGCATGATCACGGACCCGGTATTCTACTTTCACCTATTCTGGTTGCCAGGATACATGCAGGAAAAACTCGGACTTTCGCTTCCGCAGCTCGGTGCGGTGGCTTGGATTCCATCGTTGGTCGCGTGTGCGACGATCATCGCGGCGGGCCGCTGGAGCGACGCGAAGGTGGCGGCCGGGGCTGCAATCATGCCGACACGGATGAAGCTCTTTGTGCTCAGTTCGTTCCTCGCGCCGATCGGCGCACTCACCACGTTTGCTCCCAACATCGCGGTTGCTTTCGTGATTATCACGCTCGTGACCATCGTCGCACAGATGTGGTTTTTCAGTTACGGAGTGGTCGTTTCGGAACTGTTTCCCGGCGGGGCCGGCAGCGTGACGGGCATCATCGGTGCCTGCGGCGCTACCGGCGGGCTGATCATGAATGTGGTTTCCGGTCCGATCATCCAAAACGTAGGCTACGCCCCCGTCTTCATCGTCCTCGCGTTCCTCCATCCCATTGGAGCCCTGATCTTGACGCGGGTATTGCACTCGAAGCCGCAGTCGGTGCTTCCTGCAGGGTAGTCGGGCCGTCTGGTCGCAACCGAGGAAATGGGCCTACTCGCCAGTTCCTCGGTTTACTGGCGAATATCTGGGCTCAGCGCGGGTTGGTATGATCTTCCGCCATATCTGCAAAGCGCACTTGAGGCAAGTTTTCGGCCGTCGGCGGATGCGATTGAAATTCTCCGGGCGTCATGCCGACCAGCCGCTTGAACACACGGCCGAAATGGCTTTGGTCCTGAAAGCCTACGTTCCACGCGATTTCTCCCATGCTGTATTTTCCTGTCTCGATCAGGTTGCGCGCCCGGTCGATGCGCACCCGCATAACGTAATCGCCGAAACCGCAGCCCATCGCTTTCTTGAACAGGCGGCTCAGATAGTCGGGATGGCACTTGAGGTAGTCTGCGACTGCCGTGATCTGAATTTGGGTCGAGTATTCTCGATGAACAAAACGCATCGCGGCTTGGACGAGGGCGGGAATGTCTTTGCGCGCTTGCAGCAGATGCGCACTCATCTCGGTGCGGTAGCGATCCAGCGGCAGCGAGTTGGCATCTAGAACTCTGGCCGCGAACTCGACCGCGAGCACGAGGCGCTCTCGGTGGCGCGCGAGCGATGTTCGCTCGACTACGGGAGCACGACTCAGCTCGTGCAAGAGAGCGGTAGCATCAATCCGACGGCGGGCGCAGTATTTTAGGATTCGCTGACGCGCCGTCTCCTCCGTGCCGTGCACGACCACCGAACCAAAATAGAAGACGCCGAGCACACGGCCCCGGTAAATCAGGGGTTCGACGATGTCGGTCAGACCCAGGTGGCACATGCCGACGAATCCGGCTTGCCGTCGCACCGCCGTGCGGTTCGAGGCCATTTTATTACGGATACAGTCCAAGTGCGAGGTCCGCGAAGCCTTGGCAACTTGGCAGAAGCTGCATCCATGAAGATGATAGGCAAACGGGAGTCGAAGGTCGGGGACATCGTAAGAAACACCACTGAGATCTTCGAAATTGATCGCAAGTTGTCCGGGTTCCTCGATCAGGCGCATTAACTTCTCCAAGATCGACGGCGCGGCTGGTTTGTTCTCCGGTGGCGCGATGTTGGAAGGCGTGAGCGGTATGTGTGAGACATCTGCCATAGACCAAAAATGGTGCGGTGGTGGCACAGCGCAAGGCTCAGTTCTTGGCGCTCTTCGAATTGAGCCCTCTAGGGTAGGATAAAAGAGAAGTAGCCCGTGCGCCCCGCCGAAAGCGTCAGGTTGGCGATGGGGAGCGGGCAACGGTCACCAGCTAGAGTCCAAGAATAGTGCGCATACGTTCTAACGAGTTGGGCCTAGGGCTGGTATAGTTCCGATCACAGTTTTGCCGCAGGCCGAGTCCGCCTGAAGCCCCATCCGCGAAACCACTTTACCCATGAATCCCCTTCTACCCGCAGGTGTTCTTGCTGCTCTAACCTTATTGTCTCCCGCGTGGGCCACAACGTTGCACGTGGCGCCGAACGGCAACGATGCGTGGAGCGGAACGCTTTCCGCACCCAACTCGGCCCGCACCGACGGCCCGCTCGCTTCGCTCCTCGGCGCCCGCAACGCCATCCGCCGCCAGGCCGACCGTTCTCAGCCGATCACGGTCTCGATTGCCGACGGACGCTATCCCCTGCTGGAACCTTTGCTGCTCGAACCGCAAGATAGCGGCACCGCGGATGCGCCTATCACCTACACTGCGGCTCCGGGCGCGCGGCCAATTTTTAGCGGTGGAGTTCCGCTCCGGGGATGGCGGGTCAATGCCGAGGGACTTTGGGAGGCGAAGTTGCCTGCGGGACTTGCGACGGAGCAGCTTTGGATCAACGGACTTCGCGCGACGCCGGCCCGGCATCGCGGCGGCGAGCGGATTCTTATCCGCAAGGTCGACGAGGAACTGACCGGCGAAGTGCGCTCGCAGCCCTCGGTCTTGGTCAAATTCAAATCTGCCCCCGCGCGCCAAATCATCTCCGTCGAGCCATCCATGCTCGCGGGATTGGAGCGACTTTCCCCCGAGGAGTTACGCGAAGCGCGCGTGACGATTTTCCACAAATGGAATGCTTCACCGCGCCATGTGCGCTCGATCGATGCAGTGGCGGGAAAACTGTTCGTCGACGGCGGGGCGATGCAGGAGTGGAGCAGTTGGAACGCTAAAGGCTCCACCCTTTGGCTTGAAAATGTCCGAACCGGTCTGAACGTGCCCGGCTCTTGGACTATTGATCGCGCCGGTTCCATCCTCTATCGGCCCCGTGCAGGCGAGAGCCCGACGACCGCCGAGGCGGTTGTCGCCGCCGCCGACAAGTTTGTCCTTTTGCAGGGAGCGCCGGGTGAAGGAAACTACGTCGAAAACGTGAATTTTGTGGGGCTGAGTTTTGCCCATGCCCGCTGGCTCCTTCCGGCGCGTGGTATCGGAGGCGAAGACGGCCTGGATGATTTGCAGGCCGCTGCCCACATCGACGCCGTTATCATGGGCGACGGTATCAGGCGGATCCGTTTTGAAAGATGCGATATCTCCCACGTGAGTCGGCAGGCACTTTGGTTCCGCCGCGGTTGCCGCGACATCCACGTCGAACGATGCACGTTTACGGATCTCGGGGCCGGCGCGGTTCGCGTGGGTGATTATGTCGCGCCGCGCTATCCCTTCGAAAGCACCGGAGGAGTGATCGTCCGCAATTGCCGAATTTCCCAAGGGGGGCGCGTGTTTCCCTCGGCGACGGGAATCGTGGTGATGCAGGGCGAGGCCAATCTCATCGCGCATAATGAAATCGACGACTTCTACTACAGCGGAATCTCCGTCGGTTGGGCATGGGGATACATGCCGACCTCCGCTCGGGACAACACTGTTGAGTTCAACCGCGTTTCAAAGATCGGCCAGGAGTTGCTGAGCGACATGGCGGGAATCTATTTCCTGGGACCCGGCGAGAGGAATGTTTGCCGCAACAACGTTGTCACCGATGTATCGTGTCATGCCTATGGTGGCTGGGGCATCTACGCGGACGAGGGATCTACCGGAGTCCTCTACGAAAACAATCTGATCGTCGGCACTCACAGCGGGGGATTTCACCAAAATTATGGGAAGGAAAATGTCGTCCGAAATAACATCTTCGTCGGAGGAAAAGACATGCAGGTCACACGGCCCCGGCCGGAAGAGCACCTCTCGTTCACCTTCGAGCGGAACATTGTGATGTGGAGTCAAGGTCCGCTGGCGGGCGGCCGCTCGTTCGAGAACAGCGGCAAAGTGGCATTCGAGAACAATTTCTATCATGCGACCGGCTCTGCGGCAGGACCGTTCGAAAAGGAACTCGCCGACCGCCGTTCACGCGGCCTCGATCAAACCTCGATCGTCTCCGATCCGCTTTTCGTCGATCCGAAAAACGGCAATTATCAACTCCGCGCCGAATCGCCGGCCGCCAAGATCGGGTTCGTGCCGTTCGACCCGACGAAAGCCGGCATCCAGTCACCCTAAGCGCAACGATTTCTTTCATTCTCGTGCCTAAAGACTCCCCCTACGATCTCGTCATCGCCGGTGCCACTCCGGCTGGCATTTGTGCTGCCATCGCCGCTGCTCGGCGCGGGCTAACGGTTGCTCTCGTCGATCCGCTACCCGAACCGGGTGCGATGCTCAGCAACGGACTATGCACGCTTGATTCCGCGTCGGCGCAAGGGATCACCGGGATCTCCCGTGAGTTTGCCCGTGAGGTCGCAACCTACCACCGCGAAGCTTACGCCGAGGACCCCGCCTTTAGGATCAACTCCGGGAAACCGCGCCACGGTGTAGTCGACGGTCTGGGGTTCGAACCCAAAGTCGCCGCGCTCGTCCTCCGCCGGATGATCGAGCGTCATCCGTCCATTGCCTATTTTCCCCGCCACGAACTTTGCGGGGCATTGGTCGAAGCCAATCGCTGCGTCGGGTTCAAAGCCCGGCCCATCGAGGGGAAATTTGATCCCAAGTTTATCTTCCGCGAGGAAACCGCTCAATTGAAGTCGAGCGAGCGGGAGTTCCGCGGCACGGCGGTGATCGATGCGACCTACGAGGGAGACATCGCGGCCTGGGCGGGTGTGCCGTTCCAAGTTGGCCGTGAAGCCCGCACGCGGACGGAGCCGCACAACGGAATCATCATGAGCGACTATCTCACGGGTCGGGCGGCGCTCGATGACGGCTGGTTGCCGGAGACGTTCTTGCCGGGCAGCACTGGCGCCGCTGACCCGAAGGTGATGTGCTATAACGTGAGGTTCGTGGTTAAGCACTATGGCACCAAAGAAGGCGCCCACCGTTTGCCGCGGCCCGCGAACTACAATCCCGATCAGTTTCGCCAAAACCGCTGGTTCCACGGCCAGTGGGAACTTCCCGGCCGGAAGAAATTCGTGAATCACATGAACGGGGGCAACGACACACAGGGCGACCTGCTTTCTACCTACCCGACTGGTTCCGCAGCGCAGCGGCAGGTGGTGATCGAGTCGATCTACGACCGGGCGAAACAGTATCTCTACTTCATTCAGACCGAAATGGGCGGCGAAGAGTGGGGAATCGCCGATGATGAATTCCCGGAGAACGGCGGCTGGCCGTATTGCGTGTATGTGCGGGAAGCGCGGCGCATTGTCGGACTTAAGACCATGACCGAGGCCGACATTCACCGTTGGCTACCTCGCCCTGGGGATAACGTATTCGACGGCATCCCGGGCGATCGGTCGCGCGCACCATTGCAGTCGGACAGTATTGCCTTTGGCGAATTCGATCTCGACTCGCGGCCCTGCGACAACGAGCCGTCCAAAACCTACAAATCGAGCGGCGAAGGCGGGTTCTTACTATCCAGTCTGCGTTCTCCCTATCAGGTGCCCTACGGCGCGCTGGTTCCGCGGCAGATCGAAGGGCTCATCGTTCCTTGCGCGCTTTCGGCGTCGCACGTGGCCTTTTCGACCGTCCGAATGGAGCCCGTATGGGCGCAACTTGGCGAAGCGGCCGGCATCGCTGCGTCCCACGTCGTTAAGTCGGGAATCACGTTTCAAGCGCTCGACCCCAAGCTCGTCCAGGAGGAGCGTCTCGCCGTTGGGGCGCAGCTTTACTTCTACCCGGACCTTGAGCCCGAGCATCCTGCCTTCGTCGCGATTCAGCGGCTGAGTTTGCGTGGCGCCGCTCGCGGTTATCCCGACTGGTCCTTTCGCGCAGACCGTCTCGTAACGCGGGCCGAGTGGGCGCAGATGCTGGTTGCTGCGTTCGACCTCGCCCCGAGCGTAACCGCCAATCACTTCGACGACGTTCCGCCGACTCATCCGGCGTTCATTGCCTTTGAAACGCTCTACGATCACGGCGCCAGGGCGGGTAAACGCATCATGACGTGGGAACGTTTCCAGCGGGTCTACTGCGACGATTTTCTCGGTTACCGCTTCTTGGTGCGTCCGGATGCCGACCAATCACTCGCCGACGCGATCCGCATGCTCACATTGGTCTCTGACCTGCCAGACGACGCCATCTTCGACCGCGCCGCGTTTCTCGACCGCAACGACCGCTGGGTCACGCGGGGCACCGCCGCGCGGCTCCTTGATCTGATTGCTTCGTCTCCGCTTCAGGCTTCGAACCCAACTGCACCTGCGCTTTGAAAACCGTCCATCTCGTTTGCAACGCCCACATCGACCCGGTTTGGCTTTGGCCGTGGACGGCCGGCCTCGATGAAATCATCAACACCTGCGAAAGCGTCTGCAACCTGCTCGACCGCAATCGCGACGTGATCTTCACCCGGGGTGAGGCGTGGGTTTACGAACAGATTGAGAGGATCGATCCGACGCTATTCCGTCGTATTCGCCGCCACGTCGACGCCGGTCGCTGGGAGATCGTCGGCGGATGGTATCTCCAGCCCGACTGCAATCTTCCCGGAGAAATCGGGTTTCGGAAACAGATCGAATTGGGCCGGGAGTATTTTCAGCGGACATTTAGGCAATTCCCCAAAGTCGCCTACAACGTCGACTCATTTGGTCACACCTCCCTGTTGCCGCGCCTCATGCGCGAAGCCGGTCAACGTTACTACGTGATGATGCGTCCACAGGAACACGAGATGACGTTGCCCGCGCGATTGTTCCACTGGAGGGGCTACAAGGGCGATCCGACAGTGCTTACCTTCCGCATCCCTAAGGCATATCAGACTTGTTGGGGGCTCAAGTTGGACCACATCGAAGCGGCGCTCACCGAATTGCCCGCCGGCGTGAACCACACGATGTCCTTTATCGGCATTGGCGACCACGGTGGCGGCCCCACGCAGGAAGTCATCGAGTGGTGTCGGGCCCGTCGCGACGCGATCCCCGGAGTGCGGTTAGAGTTTTCGTCACCCTCCCGGTTCTTTCGCGCCGTCGAGCGGGAGGCGCGGAATGCCCCGATTGTCATGGGGGAACTGCAACACCATGCCATCGGTTGCTACAGCGTCCATCGCCCGGCGAAGCTCGGCGTGCGGCGTGGAGAGCTCGCGCTGGTGCAGGCCGAGGAAGCGCTGCGGTTGGAGCCGCGTTTGGAAAAAACGTTTCGCGCGAACGTGGACACCGCGTGGCGGACGCTCTGCTTCAATCATTTTCACGACGCCCTCGGCGGAACCTGTCTGCCGACCGCGCACACCCAGCTCGATGCGCAATTGGGCTCCTGCGTGGCCGCCGCTGAGGAAGCAACGGCGGTGAGCCTGCGCTCGGCCATGTGCCGGCTTCCGGCCGATCCGCACCAACGTCTCGTTGTCGCCAACTACACCGGGGCCGACTTTGACGGGTGGCTCGAACACGAACCGTGGCTGGAATGGACCGCGTGGAAATCGGATTGGGGCCTAGTCGACGAAAAGGGGCAGCGCGTGCCGCACCAGATTTTGCCCTGCGAAGCCATTTTTGGGGACAGTCCCCGGCTGCTGTTCAAGTTGAAGGCGAAGCGAGGCACCTACCGGGTCCTGCGCATCGTGAGCGGGCTTCGGGAGTTGGCCACGAAAAGTGAAACCAAGGACGCGGCGGACTTTTCCCTCAAGTTAGCGGGTAGCAGCCGTCTGCGCCTTTCGGTCCCGGGCAGAAGGCGATGGTCGCTACCCCAGCTTCAGCTCGTCGCCGACGAAACCGACACATGGGCCCACGGTGTGGACCGATTCGCGGGCGACGTTGTGGGCGAGACTGAATGGGATTCACCACAACTCACGGAGGACGGACCGCTGCTCCGCGCATGGATCGTCGCCGGCAAAGTCGGAGCAAGTCGGGTCGTCGCGGAAATTCGGCGCTATTTTGCGGAGAGTTTCGTTGAGGTGAAATTGCGAGTCACCTGGCTTGAAACCCATCGCTTGCTGCGATTGGCGTGGAATCTGGGTGAGGAAATTTCGTCGCGCGAAGACGGAGTTTCGGGCGGGGGGATTCGCCGCACTTCCGACGGCATCGAAAGGCCCGTGCGTGATCGAACGTTGCTCAAGCTCAAGAATGGAGCCTCCGCCGCCGCCGTGTTTCCCGATACGTTTTCACTTAGCGTGACGCAGCAGGAGTTGCGCTTGACGCTGCTGCGCTCGGCCGTGATGGCGCACCACACGCCGCACGACGGCGTAAAAGCGCGCCGCGTGATTAGCGATCAGGGGATGCAGGAATTTACCTTCCGACTTTACCCTGATTTTTCCGGAAACGCCGAGCAGTTGGATCGCTCCGCACGAAGCCTTCAAACCCGTCCGATCATAGCCGATCTGACCAAGGGAATGCCGTTGCGTGCACTACGCGGAGAGGTCGTAGCAACCGCCTTGTCGCGCAGTGCAGGCGAAGCGTGATTTTGGACAAATTGTTCTTCCACTTCGACAAACCGAGACGACAACCTCCTTCGGCGGGCCGGATAGCTCGCGGTTTCAGCCTCGAACAACTTGTCCTTCAATCCACAAAAACGTAGTCGAACGGTGGAGCGGCGGATTTGGAGATGAAGAACTGTGGTGTGATCGCGCTGGGAATCGCTTCGCAACCGGTTGGCCGAATCTCGGCGTGCCGAAACGGACCCTTATCGGGACATCGAAATTCCTCGCGCCCTAACCTCGTAGGGGTTTCAGCCCAACTGGGGGAGGTTTCTGGAACAGCGGATTTCGCCAGGTCGAGCAATGTGAAGATAAGAAATTGAGGCGGCGGAAACGATCCCCCGCCGAAGCGTGCAGTCGGACATTTTGACTTGGACCGATGGGAAATCAAAGGCTGGATTTTTCCTCAATACCGGTCCCAAATGCCGGGAAGCCAAAGGCTCCATCAGCTTGCCTGAAACCCGTGTATGTGTTTCTGTATGTCAGCGCCTTTCCATATTTCGCAAGCAGTTGCAGATGCGCGGTTAATGAAAAGTTGATGCCGAGTTCGAATCTCACCAGCCCGACCATTTCCAATACCCCGGCCTCCCATGGGGAATTCGGCGCGGCATCAGCTTACCAGCGGAGAGGCTGGCCATCGCTTGACTATACCTCCGCGGGAATATGATTTTCGCGGGGTGAACTTGTCCGAACTGCGCACGTTACTCGCTTGCCAGCCCTCCGCTGCCCTCGAGCTGGTCTTCGACGACGGCGACACCGTCCCGGCCTCGTTCCACGTCACCGAAGTCGGCCACGTCACGCGGCGCTTCATCGATTGCGGCGGCACTCGCCGCACCACAGAATGCTGCCTGCTCCAGGTCTGGGTCGCGGAGGGGGATCCGGACCATCGGCTCTCCGCGGGCAAGCTCCTCGAGATTCTTCGGTTGGCGGACGGTCTGCTGCCTTCTGCGGCGTTGCCGGTCGAAATCGAGTACGAGGGCTGCGTGCTCTCGCAGTATTCCGTCGCTGCGGGCGAGGCTGCACCCGGGCTCATTCGCTTGCGGTTGGAGGATAAGCATACCGATTGTCTGGCGAAGGAGGCCTGCGGGCTGTCTCCCGCTGGCGCATGTGGCCCCGGCTGCTGCTGACCGGACGTGGACCTGATCGCGATCTTCGAGTGCCTGTGCGATCGCACGCGGCTGCGGTTGCTCCACCTGCTGCTGGAAGGGCCGCTCTGCGTCTGTCACTTCCAAGAGGTGCTGGGCGCGGA
>SXGQ01234775.1_pt1 | contig 19737 bp, 13 predicted proteins | sample 3178371 | NCBI WGS metagenome assembly SXGQ01 (sample SAMN11356859, study PRJNA531348) | freshwater metagenome | isolation source: freshwater sample F1-20 | place: China: Fuxian Lake, Yuxi | collected 2017-12-25 | reverse complement strand
CCGATGACGACGCCGGCGGCATGGGTTGAGGCGTGGCGATTCAAGCCCTCAAGCTTCAAAGCGATACTCACTAATTTGTTGATTTGCGGATCGTCCTGAATGGCTTGTTGCAAATCTTTGTCCATCTCGATCGCTTTTTCCAGAGTCACCGCTTCGATGGCGTTAAAAGGAATAAGTTTGCAAATGCGATCGACTTGCGAATAAGGCATTTGTAGGACGCGACCCACATCTTTCAAAACCGCACGTGCTTGCAATTTTCCGAAAGTAATAATTTGTGCGACATAATCAGTGCCATATTTTTTTTGCACATAATCAATCACCTCGTCGCGACGCGATTGGCAAAAATCAATATCAAAATCGGGCATGGAAACCCGTTCGGGATTTAAAAATCTTTCAAAAAGTAAGCCGAAACGAATCGGATCGAGATCGGTAATTTGCAACGACCAAGCGATGATTGAGCCCGCACCCGAACCGCGTCCGGGACCAACGGGAATTTCATTATTTTTCGCCCATTTTATAAAATCGGAGACGATTAAAAAATATCCCGAAAAATTCATTTTAATGATAATTCCGAGTTCATATTCGAGGCGTTCGAAATATTCTTTATCGATTTTTTGTTGCGTTTCGGCGTCAATTTCTTCGATTAAAAATTTATTTTTCAAGCGCATTTTTAAACCTTCGAGACTTTGATTTCTAAGCTCTAAAGCTTCGTCAAAATTTTCTTCATTGCTAAATTTTGGTAGAGTCGGCGGACGCTCGAACGCCATGGTGTGGCACCTTTTGGCGATGTTGATGGTATTGGCGATGGCTTCGGGCAAATCTTTAAAAAGTTCTAAAAATTGTTCGTAATTTTTAAAATATTGCTCGGGCGAATTTTTTTTGCGATTCTCTTCGACCAAGCTGTGCCCTTCATAAATGCATGACAAAATATCTTGAGCTTCGTGCATGTCGGGAGTTAAAAAATAAACGTCATTGGTGGCGACAAGTGGAATATTATTTTCAAACGCCAATTGCAATAATTTTTCTTCAATTAACTCTTCATTTTTAGTGCCGTGACGGGTGATTTCGATGTAAAAATTATTGTGAAAAATTTGATTAATTTCGAGTAAGATTTTGTGAGCTTGTTTATCTTGACCCTGAAGTAAAAGCTTGCCAATCAAGCCTTCAGAGCCACCTGACAAAGCAATAATTCCTTTAGATTTTTGTTTTAGAAGTTCAAAATTTACAAAAGGCACGATGCCATTTTGTCTTTTTAAATAGCTTTCACTCACTAGAAACATCAGGTTGCGATAGCCTTCTTCACTGGTGGCAATTAGTGGCGTTTTGCATAAATTTTCAGTAAAATCAACATTGGAAATGTTTTTAGAATCTTGTAAATTAAAATCGATCATCATCTCGCAACCTAGAATCGGTTGAATCCCCGCTTTTTTACAAGCCATTGAAAATTCCAGAGCACCGAATAAATTTTGCGAATCCATAATCGCCAAAGCAGGCATTTGTAAGGTTTTGGCTTTGTCGATTAAATCGGCAATTTTGATGGCACCTTGGCACAGCGAGTAAGTTGTGTGATTGCGAAGGGCGATATACATTAATTTTTGAATTTAAATAGTGAAAATTATTTTTGGGTTTGATGATATAATTCTATAAAAAATTTTCAATTGGTAAAATTATAAATATTTTGTGAGTGAGATTTATATTTATTTTGTTTTTATATTATTAATATTTGAAACAACTTCATGTAAAGCTTGAACAATATTGGTATCTGGCTTTTGCATTTCTTCAGATAATCTTACGCCAAACCTCACTGATGTTTTTACTAAATCTTTTATTTCTTTGGGAATAAATTTTGAGCAATTATGTGGAACAAAACCCAAAAACAAGGAGGTTGTTGTTTGGGGGGGGGTTGCAATTTGAATCTTAGCGGAAACTTGTTTATCTCCTTCTCTCGTTGTAAATTTAAAATCTGGATCTATCTCTTTTAATTTTATTACAGATTGTTGTAGAGTTTCTCGTGTATATTCTATCATATTTTTTACCGATTGATCTTGAGAGTTTTTAGCTCTAACTTCCAAATCTTTTAATTCAGCATTTATATCACTTGCACAAATATTGTAAAATTCCAATTCCAACTTTTCTTTAGTAATTTTTAATTTAGTTGCAAATGAATTGATAACATCGAGACGCTCTTTTTGGGTGGGGCAAACTTCATAAAATTTAGATAAATTTTGTCTATAATTTTTTTCAAATTTAGTTTTTGAACCATCTTTGGCTTCGGAAAATTTCATAAAATTTTTTAAAAGCTCTTCTAAAATTGAAGTTTTTCGTTCTCGTTCCTCTTCTTTGCTAATTAAATCAAGTAAATTTTTAAATAATTTTTCATCTTGCTTTGGAGTGCCCGTCTCTAATGATTTTTTCCTAGCTTCAATAATCCGCTTCAATATTAATAGCGGATCCTCTTTTGAGGTTTTTATAGAAGGATCTTTTAATTTATTTCTTTCTGAATCTAAAAAAGTTTGTAAATCTTTGTCAGAAAATTTAAAATCTTTAGATTCATCAATTTTTTGAATTGTTTTAAGAAGTTCACCTTTTTCAATTTCTTCAATTTTTTTAGATTGTTCAGGTTGTTCATTTTTTTTATTTTTTTTATTTTTTTCTTCTACATCTTTAATTTTTCTTTCAACTTCAATTAAATCGCTAAGTACGGAAAATTTAATATATTCTACTCCGGTAAGAGCCGGTGAGGATTTTTTGTCAACATTTAAAATAGATTTTTTCCTTGATTGCAGTGCATTTCTGCCAATTATCGTAGCTTGAGGATAATGATCTGGAGAAAGTTTATAAAGTTCATCATTTAATTTTCTAGAATCCTCATCTAAGATTGTTTTAACTTTTTCATCCAACTCTTTCAATTCTTTAAAAAGATCTTGCTCTTTTGTGTCTTTCGCTACTACCTCTTCTGCTTTAGTGTAATTTTGTGTTTTTCGAGATTGTATTTCCTCATATTTTTTTGCGATGAGATCATGATATGTTTTAATAAATTCGGCTTTTTCTTTGACGGTTAAATTTTCTCTTAATGAAATTGAGGGGGATTTTGATCTTGATGCAAAAAATGATGATTGTTTTTTTTGTGGAAAAAAATCTGGAAATTTTTTTTGTAATTCTTGAGTTATATTAAGCTCTTCGATTGGCGGAGTTTTTTCGGGCTCATTTTTTATTCTTTTTGACAAAATCTCTGATAATTCTTGATGAAATATTTTTCTGGGATCCGGCGATCTTTGTGAAGAAAATTTGCTTAAAAAAGATTTGCTTAAAAAAGATTTGCTTAAAGAAGATTGCGGTTTCCTTAATAAAATTTGTCCAGAAGATAATTTTCTTTTATTATTTTGTTCAGCTTCATCTAAAGTTTTTTCGATTTCTTTTTTTAAATATTTGCTAAAATTATCTGATTTTTTGGAGGTTTTTTCTTGAAGTTCCAATGTTGATTTAGAAGCTTCTTTAATTAAATTTTCTTTGAATTTTTTATATTCCTCATATCCTTCTCCCGCTGGCTTTTTGGTTTTTTCATCAAACTCAAAAGTCATTTGTGGATTTGTTTTTCGTGCTACAAATCGAGCTAATATCGAAGTGTTTTTAGAGGTATAATTTCCCCCTTTTTCGGCTGTGGTTGGAATTGAATATTCTGTTTTTGTATAATCAATTTTTGCTTTATTAATTTGAATTGCTTTATCTTCTAATTTTTTATTAAACTCATCGATTGTTTTTCCTTGGCAATTGTCTTTAATAAAGTTTCTTGCAATATCGCTAGAATATTCAACGGGTTTTTCAAATGCAAAAGTTGTTACGCCATTAATATGAGTTTTTGAACCTTTAATTTTTGAATTTTCGGTGGAACTGCCGTCGCAATGGCTGATTGATGTTAATTTATTTTTGCCATCAACATGAAAAATAAAATAAGATTGATGATTTTTAAGACCGGATGAATAAATATGCATAGAGTTATTATCCGCATCTTTTATCTGTTTTTTTCGATTATCTTCTTTATCTTCTTTATCTTCTTTAACTTCTTTAATGCTTTCAAAAATTTGTTTATAAATTTTATTAAAAGAATTATCCGAGCTAGATTTAACGGGATTATTTAAAACAGCTTTTTTAAATATTTCAAAATCTACATCGGTATTTTTTTCTGCATAAAGTTGCTCAAGAAGCACTTTATTTAAAAATAATGTTTCTAAATCTATTTCAGCTTGTTGCGGAAATCCCTTGAATTTTTCTTGCAAAATTTTTCGCAAAATTTGAATTGATTCGGTTTTATCTTTATCCTGCGTAGATGATAAATAAGTTTTCGTAGCTAAAGAAATCGAATCCTCTCCATCTTTAAAAGGTTGATTTAAAAGCGATGGGTTATCTTTGATGATCTTTTCAAGATTAGTAAGGCTTCTATCAGTAATAGCTTTTTTAAGACTAGTTATGTCCGAACTTTCTGAAGCTTTATCTGTTTTCATTTTGTGGTTGGGATAAAAAATTGGCGCATTAATTTTGATATTTTTAATAAATAATGTTATATTTTTTAATTAAAAAAAATCAAATAGCAACTAGAAATAACTTCATTCATGTTTATTTAAAAGAGTTTATTTTAATTTGCACAACGAAAAATAAATCTTGATTACGCATAAGTTTTTGTTGATTAGAGATGGAAGTGGCGAAGGTTGGTTTTGAGTGGTGTTATTTTGTTCGTGTTTTTTTGGTTTGTGGGGGGAAAGTCGATGCAGTTGGACGACTAGGTCCGTTAGCTTCGGGGCGTGTTTCTTCTCTTCTGCGTTTAGCTTCAGGGTGATCGGAATCGGGGTGTTCTTTGTGTCCTTTTGTGCCTCCTCCAAAAAATTCTATTCTAAGTTCTTTGTTTATTGTGGGAGTTTTTTTTAATGATCCCGGAGGAGCCGAGCTTGCTCTTCTCATCGGCACGGGAGGAGCGGCTCTTGCTGGAGCCAGAGGAGCCGAGCTTGCTCTTCTCATCGGCACGGGAGGGGTTATTGCTGGTGACGATTTTCTTCTTTCTAGTGCTTCTTCATGTGAGTTTGGTTTGGTTTTGGGGGAGGCAGTTAATCTTTCAGCGAGAGATTTCTCAACTCTCCTTCTTATTTCCGCTTGAATACTCTTATCATCTTTTGTAGACGGCTCTTGTTTTTCGGATGCAAAAACTCCTGATAAGGAGGTGAAAAATGATGTAGATTGAGTGAGTGCACTATTTAGCCAGTTAGGTTGAGGTAAATTTGGGCCGCTTAAATTTTGAGACCATTGAGGAGGCGGTTCAAAAAAAGGAATTGATCCAGGGGCTTTAAATTCATGAATCGAGTTAACAAATTTACTTAGAGTATCGGGTAATGAACTATGGCTAGGTGAATTTGAATTAAATCCCAAGCCTTTACTAATACCACTATTCCAAGATTCAGTACCCCAATCATTGTCGGGATTAATATTTGTAAGACTTTTAGAAGCATCACTAAAAGATTTATGAATTATCGATGAAACTTGGCTTAAGAAAGAGTCTTCTTTCTTTGGCGATTTCAATTCTTTAATACAATCTGAGTGTCTTATTATTACAGCATTTAATGGTAAATTAGATGAAGTATCAAAATCAATTTTTTTGCTATGTTCATCATTACCTGAAATTAAAACTTCCTCAAACTCAGCTCTAGATAATTTTTTACTGGCAGATAATCCTTGATTATGAGCTTCTTCATAACATTTTGCTAATTTTTTTACATCTGAATTAAGGAGTGAATATTGATTAGGTTTTAATCCCTCTTTTTGATAATATTCAATGTAAGCTTTTAGCGCTTCTTGATGACTTTTAAATCCAGCTTCAAGAGCCTCTGGATCTATTTTCTTAGATTTAATCGAGGCATCAAAATCATCATATTGTTTTTTATATTCAGTAAATAAAATATCCAAAGATGCCTTCCTTAATTCATCAATATTTTTTGAAATTTCTGATTTTTTTGGTTGTTCACTAATTGTCGATTGTGATTTTCTTAATTCATCAATTTTATCTGTAAGATTTTTTAATACTAAAGTAATATGAGAAGTCGAGTTTAAGTTTATTTTATAAGTGTCCTGATCTCTTTCCACCCCCAGATTTTTAAGTAAATCATCATTTGAATTAGGATTAAGTGACATAAAGTTGTTTATTTTTTAACAGCCAAAATCCCCTCAACAACTTTTTGTGGAGTGATTTCGAAATGATTGAATAAATCTGAAGCGGGTGCCGAAGCGCCGAAACTTTTCATGCCGATAAAAATTCCGTCATTGCCGATAATTTCGTGCCAGCCTTGCTTAACGCCTGCTTCAATCGCACAATAAATAATTTTTTTATTTAAATCGCGACCTAAAATTTTATCTTGATAATTTTTTTCTTGTTTGTCAAATATTTCTTTGCACGGCATGGAAATAACGCGGATATTAAGATTTTTTGTTGCTAAAATTTCTTTAGCGTCTAAAGCGATTTGTAATTCTGAACCGGTTGCGATGATTACAGCATCAGGGTTTTGACAATCTGAAACGACATAAGCACCTTTGGCAAAATCGTGATTATCTTTGGCAACAAATTTTAAATTTTGACGCGATAAAATTAATGCCGAAGGTGTTTTATTATTTTGCAAAGCTAATTCGTAGCAAGCTAGAGTCTCTTCGCTGTCAGCTGGACGGAAAACATTGAGATTTGGAAGCGAACGAAGCATTGCCAAATGTTCAATCGGTTGATGCGTTGGACCATCTTCGCCTAGACCAATTGAATCGTGAGTGAAAACATAAATTATCGGAAGATGCATCAGAGCCGAAAGTCTCAAAGCCGGTTTTAAATAATCGGAGAAAACTAAAAAAGTTCCGCCGTAAGGAATAAAATTGCCGTGAAGTGCCAAACCGTTCATAATGGCTCCCATGGCGTGTTCACGCACTCCGTAATGAATATAACGACCGCTAAAATCATCTTTGGAAATTGATTTTGTGGCGGAAGTTTTGGTTAAAACCGATTCGGTTAAATCGGCGGAACCGCCAATTAAAGAAGGTAAATTATTGGTTAAAAATTCTAAAATTTGTTGCGAAGATTTGCGTGAAGCTTGCGTAGTTTTCTCGTGGCTAATTTTGGTTTTAAATTCGGCAAGTTTTTGCGAAAAATTTTCTGGCAATTTTTTTTCTAAAATTTGTAAAAATAAATCTTTGGCATTTTCATCAAGTTTTTGCAAATTTTCTAAGGAAATTTTATAGCTTTCGAGGCAACGATTTGAAGCTTTACGCCAATTTTCTAAAATGTCATTTGGAATTTCAAAAGGGGCAAAATTCCAGTGTAAATTTTCACGAGTTTTTTGAATTTCATCTTTGCCAAGCGGAGAGCCGTGGCATTTTTCACTGCCGGCTTTTGATGGTGAACCAAAGCCAATCGTGGTTTTACAATCGATCAAAATTGGTTTGGTTGAATTTTGTGCATCGCTCAAAGCTTGGCGAATTTCAGCAAAATTATGACCATCGATTGAAATTACGTTAAAGCCTAGAGCTTCAAAGCGTAAAGTCATATTTTCTGCGGTGGCAAGCGAAGTTTTGCCATCGATTGAAATTGAATTATTATCCCACAGTAAAATTAAATTATCGAGATTTAAATTGCCGGCAAAAGCTAGAGCCTCTTGAGAAATTCCTTCCATCAAACAACCATCGCCAACTAATGCATAAATTTTATGATCGAAAATTTTTTTACCAAAACGCGCTTGCAACATTTTTGCCGAAAGTGCCATACCGACAGCATTAGCAACGCCTTGTCCGAGCGGACCCGTCGTGGTTTCGATGCCTGCCAATTCACCATATTCGGGATGTCCAGCACATTTCGAATGAAGTTGGCGAAATTTTTTTATATCTTCAATTTTTATATCTTCATAACCGCTTAAATAAAGAGCACCGTAAAGCAACATCGAGCCATGTCCGGCGGATAAAATAAACCGATCGCGATCGTGCCATTTAGGATTTTTCGGATTGAATTTTAAAAATTCATTGAATAAAACCGAAGCGACATCGGCCATTCCCATTGGCATTCCCGGATGACCGGAATTGGCTTGTTCAACCGCATCAATTGCTAAAAAACGTAAGGCATTTGCCAAATTTTTATTACTCATTTATTTCAAAAAATTAATTTAAAGATTCAGGTTAATTTGTTTTTTATAAGAATAAATCTTGATTGTTTTGAAAGCAAAGATTTATTAATTTTTTTAAAATTATAGTTATTTTAGATAATTAAAATTTATAACATTTCACCGATTTTTTTACCCTTCAAAATTTCGCGGGCTTTTTGATATTTTTCATCATGCCAAAAAATTAAACAACCGTTGCAACCCTTGCCACAACAGCCTTCTTGCCCAATTCGTGGCGTGCGTGGAGAAATTTGCATATCGCCAATTTCGCAAGCTTGAAAATATTTTTGACGCTTATTTTGATATTTAGTTTCGTTAATATTTCCCGCTTCCAATTGATGCGAGAGTTCGCGCGATTCAACTTTTAATTTTTCCGATTCAATGTTATTTTTTTCTTTACGCACTAAAGAAAATTCGGGTAAAAGTTTTTTAATTTGCTCTTTGTCGAATAAATGAAAATCGCTTGTCGGAATAAGAATCTGAGGCTTTTGCCCCGCATGAAGTTTATCGGTAATTTTGCCGTCTTTAACGTGACGGAATTCGTAAATTCGTAATAAAATTGGCTCTCTTTGCTGAGGTGATAAAAATTCTAAAACATCTCCCGCATCGAGGCGATTCTTGCCTTCAAAAATCATATTATCGTTTTCGTCCCAGCCGACAACGCGTCCGGCATATTCATAAAAACTAGTCGAGCCCGTGCTTTCATAATCATGAGCTAAATTGGTCAAGCGACCTTCGTGGAAGGCGAGGGTGTAGCCCCGATTGGCAACGGAATTTATTTCATCCATATAATCATCGGCGCACCAATTTTGCGGATCTTTGATATAATCATCAATCGCGGCGCGGTAAACGCGGGCAACCGATCCGGCGTAAAATTCAGTTTTATTGCGCCCTTCAACTTTGAAAGAATCGAGCCCGATTTTGATATATTCATCGAGCTTTGGCAATAAACATAAATCTTTGGAATTTAAAATGTAAGAGCCGTGGACGTCCTCCTCGAAAGGCATCAAAGCCCCAGGGCGAATTTCTTCTTCCAAGAAAAAATCGAAAAGTTCTTTGTTATTTTCGTTGATTTCGATTTCATGTTCGGTGTTGTCTTTGAGTTTGATTTTAAGTTTATAACCCCAACGGCAAGAATGAGCACACGAGCCTTGATTGGCGCCACGTTCTGCCATAAAATTTGAAAGCAAACACCGCCCCGAATAAGTCATGCACATCGAGCCGTGAATGAAAGTTTCGAGTTTAATATCGGGACATTTTTGACGAATTTCGCTGAGCTCTTCGAAGCTAACTTCGCGAGCCATCACCACCAATTTCGCGCCTTGATTTTTCCAAAAATCGACGGTGAGCCACGAGCAAACATTAGCTTGAGTTGAAATATGAATTTCGAGTTCAGGAGCATGCGAACGCACGAATTGCAAGACTCCGGGGTCGGAAATTATTAAGCCGTCGGGCTTAACCATTTTTATGGTTTCAATAAATTGCGGAAGTTTTTCGATGTCTTTATTGTGAGAAAATAAATTTAAAGTGAGATAAACTTTTTTACCAAAAGAATGGGCGTATTTTATGCCCTCAACGACATCTTCTAAAGTGAAAGAAGATTTAACTCGAAGCGACATGTCAGGCGTGCCCAAATAAACGGCATCAGCACCATAAAGAATGGCGGTTTTTAAACGGTCGAGAGTGCCGGCGGGCAACAAAAGTTCAGGCTTTTTTAAATTATTTTCGGTCATTATTTTTAAATTATTTTTTGGCAGGAAAAATATTTGAAGCGAATTTTATTTTAGAAATTGTTAATTGTAAACTTGGAAAATATTGAATTTTTAATAAAATATTTTCAGAAATTTAATCTTAAAATTTTTAAAAAATTCGATTAAATTTATTTACAATTCTTTTTTAGATTTTTTTGAAGAAACTTTAGGTGAAGATGTTGTTGGCGAAGGCTCTTTATCTCCTACTCTCCTAGCCGAAAACGAAGTTTTTTGTTGAGCTAAATATTCTTTATTAGCTTTTAAATTTTTTGAGAAATCACCTAAAGCGGTCTCGTTTTCATAATATTCAAGCATCTTTTTTTTATTTTCATCAGATAATATTTTGTAAGTATTTATATCGGGCAACTTTCCACTAAAAGTATCGCCGGTAGTTATATAAACATTCGATTTTTCTTTTGTTGCAAATCCAATTTTTTTAAATTTCTCTTCGATTTCTGGAGTAATTTGAACACCGTATCCCATTTGTATCATTGCCTTTAAACTCAATGGATTCGTTTCTATGCTGTTCATTAAAGTTTTTTGTTCATAGCCATTGCCATTTTTTTTAAAAAAAATATTTGGCGAGTGATATGTCGAAATCTTTTTTTTAATATCTTTTTTAGTAATGTTAGTGCCAATTTTTTGCAAATTTTCAAGTCCAACTTTATCGGCAATTTTTTTAAACTGTTCGGGCGGTAGGGTTAAAACAAATTTATCAAGCGATTCCAAAAGTGTTTTTTTATCTAAATTTTCAACATAAATATCAATAATTCTATTACTCAAATTATTACCAATAGCACCACGATTCCCGCAAACATGATTTAAAAGATTTAATCCAGAGCTATCGCGATAAGATAATATATCTTTGGTTAAATGTTTATCTGATTTAAAGTCACAATTATCTAAGATATTATTAAGCGCCTTTAATTGATGAAAGGCGACGGCGCTAATTAAAATATTGTTTTTAAAAGAGTTGTTAGTTGTATAAACTTGGTCAACAAATTCTATTCCGACAAGCTTAGTGAATTTAAGTTTACTAGTAAGAAATGGAGTTGATCTTCTCATTTTTAATAAATCAATTTTGGGACTTGCTAAAATTCTAGAATATAGCATTGCCGCATTGAATTTTTCCTGTTGATCAGAATCGAAACTTAATGCTTCAATTTCTTGTTTTGGCATGAAGGCAAATCTTAAAGCTGTTAGAGATACAGCTTTTAATAATGTTGTAATTGAAGGAGAAAAAGAAGCCGTCCCAGCTAGTGAAAGCATTTTTTAACATAATTAATATTAATAAAATTAATCAATAGCTATATTTAATTAATAATTATTAAATGTAAAGTTAGAATGATATTACTCAATCAAGCATTGGTAATTTTTAACATCTTTGTTTTCTTCGCATTCTCTTTTTTCTTCGGAGATGTCGTTGACAATCGAATTGCGAATTTTTTGAGCGACAACATTGGTTAAATTATCTTTGACATATTCATCGGCGGTGTAAGTCGCATAGCGGTTCGGCGATACATCGTAACTATCATAAACATCGGTTTTTCCTTGCGAAATTGTTTGTGCAGTTTTAATATTTTTTAAAACATAACTTACGGTTAAAGTTGCTTTATTTCGCCCCGAAGCCCCCGTAATATTTGTGAAAGTTGGAGCAACCGTAGTTTCTAAATCTAATTCTAAAAAATATTTGGCTTCGGTTTTTATGTAATCGGGATTTAAAACATCGTAAAGATTATTTTTCAGAGTTTGGGCAAGTTGTTTGCGATCTTTTTTAATGCGGATCGAAGCCAGTTGATGAGCGATTGAATTTTCATCAAATTGATCTTTGTAAATTACTTGAAGTCCGCAAGATGATGTGGTGAAAATTAGTAATAAAAAAATCAAAAATTTATTGAGCATTTTTATAATTAATGGCACTTTTTACAAATTCGACGAATAAAGGATGAGCCAAAAAAGGCTTTGATTTCAACTCGGGATGGAATTGCACCCCAATAAAAAATGGATGATTTTTTAATTCAATAATTTCGGGAAGTTTTCCATCGGGCGACATTCCAGAAAAAATTAAGCCCTTCTCTTCAAGTTGTTTTTTAAAAGCAATATTGACTTCATAACGATGACGATGGCGTTCGGAAATTTGATTTTGACCATAAATTTTTTGAGCCAAAGAATTTTTCTTCAAATCGCATGGATAAGCACCCAAACGCATAGTTCCGCCTAAATTTTTACCAGCTTTTTTGGTTGATTTTTCATGTTGCCATTCACTCATCATGCCGACGACGAAAGAACCTTTTTTGGCAATTTCACTTGAGCTAGCATCTTTGATTTTCAAGACGTTGCGGGCATATTCAATCACTGCCATTTGCATGCCAAAACAAATGCCAAAATAAGGAATATTATTTTCACGCGCATATTTTATCATGGCGATTTTGCCCTCGGTGCCGTCAACGCCAAAGCCCCCCGGCACTAAAATTGCATGAATATTTTTCGGCAATTTTTCGGAATTTTCGCGAGCATTTATCCAAATTAAATTTACTTTAGTTTTTAAAGAAAATGCACCATGATTAATAGCTTCAATTAAGGATTTATAAGAATCCTTATAATCATTATATTTTCCAACGATGGCGATATTGACTTCATGTTTTGGATTTTCGATGGCGTCTTTAATCTCCTGCCACTTGGTTAAATCAGGTTTTTTACTATGATTTAATTTGAAGAATTTTAAAATTTCGGTATCGAGCCCTAATTTGTGATAAATCATCGGCACTTCGTAAATTGACGAAGCGTTTGGTGCTGGAATTACTGAAGAAGTGGGAACGGAGCACATTTGCGCAATTTTTTCGAGCAAAGATTTATTGATGGTTTCAATCGGACGTTCAACGCGACATAAAATTATACTCGGTTGAATTCCGATTGAACGTAATTCTTTTACTGAATGTTGCGTCGGTTTAGTTTTCAACTCGTCGGCGCTTTCAATATAAGGAAGCAAAGTAAGATGTAAAAAAGCACATTGATTCGGCATTTCGTAACCAAGTTGACGAATTGCTTCAAAAAAGGGTAGGGCTTCAATATCACCAACCGTTCCGCCAATTTCACAAAGAGCAAAATCAGTTTTTTCCAAATCATTTAAAATAAATTTTTTGATTAAATCGGTGACGTGAGGAATGACTTGAACCGTTCCGCCGAGATAGTCGCCCTTGCGTTCTTTTGATAAAAGTTCGAGGTAAATTTGTCCCGCGGTGATGTTATCGCATTTTTTGGAATCAACTCCGGTAAAGCGTTCATAATGGCCTAAATCAAGATCGGTTTCCGCACCGTCATCGGTGACGAAAACTTCACCATGTTGCGTTGGGCTCATGGTGCCGGGGTCGATATTTAAATATGGATCAAGTTTACGAAGTTTTACTGAATAACCGCGAGCTTGAAGAAGTGTGGCGAGAGAAGCCGAAGCGAGCCCTTTGCCAAGCGAAGAAACAACACCTCCTGTGATAAAAATAAATCTAGTCATTCTTTTAAAAAATTTATTTACCCGTCATGATTCGATCAACTAATTGTTGAATTGTCGGCACGAAACCATTGGCGTAAAAAGGATCGCTGGCAAAGCGATAAGCGCTATGTCCAGCAAACATTAATTGATTTTCGATATCGATGCCGTGACGGACATCTTGCAAAGTTTTTTGAATACAAAAACTGCGTGGATCGGCTTTTTTACCATTGGTAAAATTCATTTCTTCCTTGTCGGTCCAGTTGCTGAAACGGCAATGACTCAAGCAACCCATGCAATTAATTTGATCGGTTAAAATTTGTTGAGCCTTTGATTTATCGACGAACATCAGGGTTTCGTCGGGTGTTTTCATTCCTTCGGTGAAACCTTTTTTAACCCATTCATCGACTTTATTTTTATCGGAAGATTTGATGTAAACCACTCTGCCTCTTTGTCCGAATGGAATTTCGCAATTGAAAGTTTCATCGGTTTTAACGCGATATTCAACTTGATGAATTTCTCGCATTTTTAACTCGCGGATAAAATCATTTTCAATGGCGGAAGAATAAAAACCAGTTGGGCTAAAGCGATTTAAATAAACATCACCTTTTTTTAAAGATAATAATTTTTCTTTCCATGATTTTGAAATCGGATATTCTTGAGTAAGGATTGGGCGGGTGCCGAATTGGAAAACGATTGGACCAATTTCTGGATTGTCGAGCCAATGTTCAAACTCATCAAGATGCCAAACTCCGCCGGCCATAATAATTGGAACGTCTTGCAAGCCAACTGAATTCATGAAGCTACGAATTTCAACAACGCGTGGATATGGATCTTCATAGCTTTCGGGATTTTCGGCGTTAGATAAACCATTATGTCCGCCAGCTCTCCACGGGCATTCATAAACGACCCCACCAAGTAAATCTTTGGCTTTGTGATAACTTCTTTTCCATAAAGCACGAAAAGCACGCATTGATGAAACGATTGGATAATAATAAACGCGATATTTTTCGGCAATTTCTGATAAACGATAAGGCATTCCGGCACCGCATGTTATACCATGAACTAAATCTTTAGCACCATCTAAAATTCCGGTTAAAACGCGCTCGGCTCCACCCATTTCCCATAAAACATTCATGTGAATGCGACCATTGCCACCTGAAATATCATGAGCAATTTTGGCTTGCGAAATTCCGCCTTGAATCGAAGAGGCAACAAGCTCTTCATGACGTTCACGACGCGTATTAGTTTTATAAACTAAAGGAATATATTGATGATTTTCATCGATATAATCGGCATTAACTCCAGAAAAAGTGCCAACCGCTCCCGCTTTAGCAAAATGACCTGCAGTTATACCGTTAGTGATCCCAACGCCTTTACCACCTTCAACAATTGGCAAACATTCTGAACCAGATATTTGTAAAGATTTGATTTTTTTAAGCAAAATTTCTCCTTGCGAAATATTTTTGAATAATGAATTTTTTAAAAAATATAATGTAAATATTTAAACCTTAGATGGCAACTAAATTAGAAAAAATTTAATTTAAAAATAGGAAATTAAAAAACCAACATTAAGATTGTTTGATAAAATTTCAATTAATTTTTTTTAAGTTTTTTATTTTATAAATGTCGCAAAATATTCCGCAATTTTCGGTTGCCGAATTCTCCAAAGCTATAAAATTGACCATCGAAAACGCTTTTGGCTATGTCAAAATTAGTGGCGAAATTACAGGCTTCAAACGTGCTTCGAGCGGGCATCTTTACTTCAATTTAAAAGAAGAAAACGCCGTTTTAACCGCAGTTTGTTTTCGTAATCAAGCTAAGGACATTGATTTTGAAATCGGCGACGGCCTACAAATTTGCGCCTTCGGAAAAATTACTTCTTACGAAGGGCGCTCCAATTATCAAATTATTGTTGATAAAATTGAAATTGCTGGCATTGGAGCGATTTTAGAAATGATCGAGAAACGGCGTAAAAAGCTGGCTGAAGAAGGTTTGTTCGATGCGGTTTACAAGAAAAAATTACCATTTTTTCCAAAAATTGTCGGAGTAATAACCTCAGAAACCGGTGCGGTGATTGAAGATATTAAACATCGCATTTTAAATCGTTGTCCACTTCATTTACTTCTTTATCCGAGTGCGGTGCAAGGCGACAAAGCTTCGCGTGAAATTATCGCCGGAATTAAATATTTTAATGCTCTTAAAATAAATCGTCCCGAAGTCATAATTATCGCACGCGGAGGCGGTTCATTTGAAGATTTATTGCCATTTAACGACGAAGATTTGGTGCGTGAAGTTTTTAAATCGGAAATTCCAATTATTTCGGCGGTCGGCCATGAAACCGATTTCACTCTAATTGATTTTGTTGCAGATGTGAGGGCTCCAACGCCTACGGCGGGAGCTGAATTCGTAACGCCAGTTTTAGAAGATTTAAAAAATAATTTAAAAAATCTTGAAAAAAATATTAATAATTCCATCGATAATTTTTTTATCAAAAATCTCACGGCACTTAGAAATCTCGAGAGAAATTTATTAAGTCCGCAAAAATTTTTAGAAAATTCACAACAAAAAATTATAAATTTTTCCGAAAAAATTGAATATTCGGCAAAAAATTTTATTGAAAATAATTTTTTAAAAATTCAAAAAATTGCCATAAAATCCGATGTTATTTTTGAAAGAATTAAAATTTTACAACAAAAAATATTTTATAATTTTGAAGCCATTAAAAAAAATATTGAAAATAATTTAATACAAAAAAATATTAGGCTTGAAGGCTTCGCCAGCACAATAAAATCATGTAATTATCAACAAATGCTTGAAAGAGGTTTTGCGGTTTTGAAGGATAAAAATAATCGTTTAATTATTAATTGTGAAGATCTAAAAAATCAGCAAAAATTTACAATAAAAATGCATGATGGCGAAGTTTTGGCAAGTCCAAATGAAATTATAAAAAATAATAATTCGCCCACAAAAAAAATCGATACTCAACCCAACTTTTTTGATTTAATTGAAAAATAAATATGTTTAAAACTCCACAATTTTGGTTACAAAAAAATAGCTTATTTTCATTGATTTTACTACCTTTAAGCCTTTTGTATAAAATTGGTTTTTTGCTTAAAAAAAATTTTATTAAAACTCAAAAAGTTGATCTACCGATAATTTGTATCGGCAATATTATTGCAGGCGGTGCCGGCAAAACACCTGTGGCTCTTGCCTTAGGAGAATTTTTTAAAAAAAATAATTTTGAATTTTGTTATTTAACTCGGGGTTATAAAGCAAAAAATGATAAAGTTTTAATGATTGAAAATTCTTGGCAATTCAATGTTGAAGAGATTGGCGATGAAGCAAAACTTTTGGCGGAAATTGCTCCGACTTGCATTGCCAAAAATCGTTATTTGGGTTATAAAAAAATTGTCGAAAATAAAAAATATCGAGCGATTATTATGGATGATGGTTTGCAAAATTTTCAACTTGAATATGCTTTTAAAATTTTAGTTATCGATAGTAAAATTGCTTTTGGTAATAAGCATCTGATTCCAAGTGGTCCAATGCGTCAAAGTCTTGCGGAGGTTGCAAAAAATATAGATTTATTTGTGATTATTGGGCAAAAAAATATGGAAATTGAAGAAGAGATTTTACAACAAAATTCGCAAGCAAAAATTTTATCGGCACAAATTTCCGCATCAAATCTTGATAAATTTATTAATAAAAATATAGTTGCTTTTTGTGGCATTGCTTATCCGCAAAAGTTTTTTGATTTTATTAAAAATAATGGTTTAAATTTAGTCGAAAGCAAAATTTTTGCCGATCATTACAATTATGAAAATGAAGATTTGGAAAGGCTTTATCAACAAGCTTTAGCAAAAAATTTAAAGTTGATTACCACGAAAAAAGATTGGGTAAAATTTCCCAAAAATTTTCAAGAAAAAATTGAATATTTGGATATTAAACTTGATTTTGAAAATGAAATATTTTTCAAAAATTTACTCGAAAAAATAATAATAAAATAAATGTTTTTAAAATTTAATTTCAAAAAAATAAGATACGCTTTAGAAGCTCCATTGGTATGGTTCGGAATAGTTTTTTTTCGTTCACTAAAAATTGAAAATGCTTCAAATTTAGCGGGAAAAATTGCCATTTTTATTGGTAAAAAAATTGCGGTTAATAATTTAGCGATGAATAATTTAAGCAAAGCTTTGCCTCATCTCGATTCGTCTCAAAAAAATGCCATAATAAATGGTATGTGGGATAATCTCGGAAGGGTGGTTGGAGAATTTCCGCATGTTTGCAAGATGAGTGCCGATGAAATTCTTCAGCATGTTGAAATTGACGAAAAATCAAAAAAAATTTTAGATGAATTAATTGCTAGAAATCAGGGTGGAATTATTTTTTCGGCGCATTTTGGCAATTGGGAAATCGGTCCAAAAATTTTAATAAATTATGGCCTAAAAGTTAAAACTTTTTATCGTCCTTTAAATAATCCATTTGTCGAAAAAATGACTTCCTCCCTTCGTGGCGTTGAGATGATAGAAAAGGGTAGCGATGGCAATCGTCAATTAATTACCGCGTTAAAAAATAAGGAATTTATTTTAATAATGGCCGATCAAAAAGTTACCGATGGTGAGCCGATAAAATTTTTCCATGATGATGCCATAACCGCAACTGCAATCGCCAAAATTGCCTTAAAATACAATGTTCCATTGGTTCCAGGGTTTGTTCTTAGGGTTAATAAACAATTTAAATTTTTGTTGAGAGTTGAAAAACCTCTTGAATTTAATAAAATTAATTCATTAAATTCGGAAGCTAATAATCTTACTTTGAAAATTAATCAAATAATTGAAAAGTGGATTGGCGAAAATCCTGAACAATGGTTCTGGGTTCATAATCGTTGGAAAAAATAATTTATGAAAAAAATTCTTCTTATTAGTTTTCTTGTGCTTACTTCTTGTGCTTTTTTTAATAAAAAGACGGTTGAAATCGGTATTGACAGCTTCCCGCAGGGTGCCGAAATTTATGTTAATGACAAATATTTAGGCCAAACACCATCGATAATTAACATTCCTCCGAAAGATGGATTTATTACTTTAAATAAAAAAGGTTACGGAACTTCGTCTTTCAAGACTCCAATCTTTATTGGATCAATAAGAACTAAAGCTGATGGCTCGGTTAACGCCGATGGAGTTCGTTGTCTTCTTGATATGGCCTCTGTTATATTTTTCTTTAATGCTTACACTGGAAGATGTGCAGATTTCAAAGAGAAGCAATATAAAATAACAATTCCGAATAATTATTCTTCAAATTCATTTTATCAAAGAGAGGGTGGATATGGTTCGGGGGGAAATTATAATTATGATAATATTGGCGGTTACAAAAACGTCAAAAAAGATTCGATGATTGGGACTAAAAGCGATCCAGCTAATGTTATAAATTATTATTATGATCAAGAGGCGATGAAAAATATTCGTGGCCCAAATTATACCGATCCATATAAAGATTCCACTAAAATTAAAAATTAAGCAAAATATCAAATTGTTGACGCAATTTTTATTTCGAGAGAGAAAATTCTATTTCACCATTTTTAATTTTTAAAATATGATCAGTTTTTTTGGCGAGTTCGAGGTTGTGCGTAACTATTAAGCAAGCGATTTGATGTTTTTTGGTTAAGTCTTTTAGAAGATCGAATATTTTTTCTGATAATTCATAATCGAGGTTGCCCGTAGGTTCATCGGCTAAAATTAATTTTGGTTTAGCAACGATGGCGCGAGCAATTGCCACCCTTTGTTGTTGACCTCCCGAAAGTTGTGAAGGCTTAAAATCGAGGCGATCATGCAGACCGACTTCACATAAAATTTCGCTAGCTTTTTGATAGGCTTCATTTTTTTTAACATCTTGAATTAAAAGGGGTAAAGCCACATTTTCAAGAGCTGAAAATTCCGGTAATAAATGATGAAATTGATAAACGAAACCAATATTCATTTTACGAATTTTAGTGCGTTTTTCATCATTGGCTTTTGCCATATTTTTACCATTGATTATAACGGCTCCCGACGTTGGATTATCAAGCATTCCGCAGATTTGTAAAAGGGTTGTTTTGCCCGAGCCGGAGGGTCCGATTAGACTTAAAAATTCCGAAGATTTAATTAAAAAATCGGCGTTTTTAATAATCTCAATTTTTTGTCCGGCTTGAGAAAAACTTTTAGTAACTTTTTCGAGCTCAAGAATTGTGGTCATAATTTATTTCTTTTTTTTGCGGGGCTTTTCATCGTCATCATCAAAATCATCATCTTCATTATATTCATAATTAAAATCATCTTCTTCTTCTTCCTCT
>SXGQ01636113.1_pt1 | contig 19742 bp, 15 predicted proteins | sample 3178371 | NCBI WGS metagenome assembly SXGQ01 (sample SAMN11356859, study PRJNA531348) | freshwater metagenome | isolation source: freshwater sample F1-20 | place: China: Fuxian Lake, Yuxi | collected 2017-12-25 | reverse complement strand
ATATAATTAAAACAAAAAAACCGCTGAAAATTACAGCGGTTTTTTTGTTTTTTTTTAATTTAAAATTAATTACTCAATAATTAATTTTTTAGTGCTTATAGAATTACCAACTTTAATATTTACAAAGTAAATACCTGTTGACATTCCATTTAAATCCAAATTAACATTGTTTTCACCTATTTGACCTTGAATTTTAATAGCTTTTAAAATCTGGCCCATAGTATTTAAAATAACTAAATCAACCGAACTGTTTTCGTTTAATTCTAAAAGTAAGCTTGTGCTATTTTTTGCTGGATTAGGGAAAATAATACTATTTGAAGAGTTTTCAGTCCCATTATTTAAAATACTAACATTACCAGAACCGGGAACTTTAAATTTTAAGACTGATGAAATATACCAATGCTTATTGTTTGTTAATTGAGAATAAGGTAAACTATTCGAAACAGTAAAAGGCATTGTTATATTAATTGAATTACTTGAAACAGCTGCTGATCCTGAAGTTGAAGACATATAATGAAACATGGCGCGACTTGATACACCTGGTGAAGATGTAGAAATAATAGGTTCTGTAGCGCTTAATGAGCCAGTTGTAACATCTAAACAACGAACGTGTAAATTTGGCAGTGAATTCCATTTTTTAGCATTGTTTGTAAAGTTGGTATCAGACTCTGCCCAAGAATAAATAATGTATTTTCCATCAGGAGTTCTTCCTGCTTGTATACGTGAATCTGAACTTACTTTGTTTCCACCATCAGCATCCCATGGATTTTCATCGAAACCAGGATCTCCAGAAGCAGATCCTGGGCCTTCTGAAGAAAGAGAGTCAACAGTAATGTATGTCCAAGAACCCGAACCGTCCCCAATAAAATCATAAACATATGGACGATTACCAGGCTCATGACCCCATGAATAATTTTCGTTTGCATCAAAAGAGTATCCACCAGTCACTGAATCAACATCAAAATAAGCGGTTCCAACTATAGTAGAAATAATATGCAATTTATTAGAATTATCAACTACTAATCCCAAACCTTCAGCATCATTAAATCTTGGTAATACTGGAGTACTGGCTAAAGAAGAAGACCAAACAGCAGGGATATGTGATTTAATTGGAGCCATCGCCATACTATTGAAATCAATACCATTAATTATTGCCCATGACGCTCCGCTGTTAGTTGTTTTATAAACAATGGGTTGCCATCCTTTATTAGAATTAGTCGCACCTGCTTTAGAGCCAATAAAAACAACATAACCAACTGTCCCAGACTCGTTCCATGCCATTTGAGGTTGTCCTCCCATTGATTTTCCACCATCTGATCTTATAGCCGCATCACAAATTATGGAGTCGCTTGTCCAAGAAAATACACCAGAATTAAAAGTACCTTTAACTACAGCAGCCCCTTTGCGACCTAAAGTAGCAAATGTAGTCCCAGCGTCATCTGTATTGATGGCCCCTATAGACCTAACTTTTCCATCATCTGTACTAGAAAAAGAAATACGAGAAAAAGAGTGTTTCCCAACTTGAGTATTAGTTGGAACCGTTGTCATAAATTGTTGAGCATCAACAGCAGTACTCGGTGAATTATTATAATTTAATCCACCCAACTGCTTACTTGCATACCAGTTTCCAACCCATCCAGACCCATTAGTACAAGGCCCAGATCCAACGATATATGCAGATGACATAGCGTTTGTAGTATTTGTTGCTGGAACATTATAAATAGCACCTTGAGGATACCTGGCCCAATTTGTATTATTTGACCAAAAACAAGTACTATCCCAACTTACACCCCAATCGTTTGATATTTCAGCAACTATTGCTCCACTTTGAGCTGTAGCTGCAGGAGAAGGTGAAACTAAATAAGATGCACTTATTCTGTGAATAAAAGAAACTGCATTCAAGTTGTCGCTATATTGCAGAGGTTTTGATGCACTAACTAACATCCCATAAATATTTCTTGACCCTCCAATAACTCCCCATGTATTTATTGGATGAGCAATGTTAGAAGATTGAGAAGTTGAATTCTCATCATTTGTTACATTCAATTGAGCATTTTGAGAAATTGGCTCAGATCGCATTAATAATTGTTCATTTTTGAACATTTTGTTTGCGTAATCAGTTTTTCCAGAAGGTTGGAATTTAATTTGTGCATTAGAAGCTAAGGTAGTTAATAGCAAAGCTCCAATTAGTAATTGTTTTTTCATACTTATAATTATTAAATGTTACATAATTGTTAAACCAAAGTAGGCCTAAAAATTGTTTTACGCTAATTTATTAATTATTAATTTAAAAAACTACACTTTTTATAAAATTTTTAGATAAAAAAAAGAGTCGTCATAATTGACGACTCTTTTAAAAAATTTTTAATAAAGATTATTTTCCTTTATTAACTGCGCCAGCTAAATCGGAACCAGCTTTAAATTTAACTACTTTTTTAGCAGCAATTTTAATTTCTTTTCCTGTTTGAGGGTTACGACCAATTCGAGCAGAACGTTTAGCTACCGAAAAAGAACCGAAACCTACTAAACCAAGGCGATCTCCTTTTTTTAAGGCTTTGTGAATTGCTTCAATTGTAGAATCTAAGGCACGACCAGCGTCTGCTTTTGTTAATTTTGCTCCAGATGCAATAGCATCAATTAATTGCGCTTTGTTCATTTTGTTTTTAATTTTAAATGGTTAAACAATATAATTATATAACAAATTTAGTGGATAAACCATATTTAACAAGGGGTGTGACAAAAAAAAGCCTGATTTTGTTGATAAACAAGCTATTTGTTAATAAATAATGGCTGAACGGCTAATATTTTAAAGGGTTAAGCAAGAAATTTATTAAATTTTTGAATGATAATAAGCATTTAGCGAGTGTATGAAGTGGAATCTTTTGAATAAATAAAAAGTTTAAACTAATTTAGCACCAGCATTTAATTTTGTTCCTCTTAAAAAATCTGCAATTAATAGTCTTTTTTTTCCTTCTATTTGTATATCGTTTATTTGAAGTATACCATTTTTACAATATACCTTTAAAAAAGTTTCATTATCGGTAAATAGCAAACCGTTATCATAATTATGATTAAATAATTCGAACGAGGAATTGTAAATTTTAATGATTAATAGTTTATCAGCTTTATTGTTTAAATAAGCCATAGCTGTTGGATAAGGACTTAAACCTCTAATTAAATTGTAAATTTCAATTCCCGACTTATTCCAATTAATTTTACAAATTTCTTTTGTGAGCTTTGGAGCTTGATAAGTATTTTCCTCATTTTGAGAAATAAATTTTAACTCATGGCCTTGTGTATAATTGTTATTTATTTCGATAACTGTTTTGAGAAGTAATTCAGCGCCTATTTTCATTAACTGATTATGAAGATCTCCAGCAGTTATATCAGAGGTTAAATTTATCTTTTCTTGATATAATATATTACCAGTATCAATAGCTTGTTTTATTTTAAATGTAGTAACTCCACTTTCTTTTTCATTATTAATAATGGCCCAATTTATTGGAGCAGCCCCTCGATATTTAGGTAATAACGAGGCGTGTAGATTATAAGTACCCAATTTAGGCATGTTCCAGATTATTTCGGGCAACATTCTAAAAGCGACTACAATTTGCAAATCGGCGTTTAAGGTTTTTAATTCTGAAATAAAATTTAAATCTTTTAAGTTAGTAGGTTGAAGTATTTTTATTTGTTGTATAATTGCAAATTCTTTTATTTTAGATTGTTTTATTTTTTGTCCACGACCAGCAGGTTTATCTGGAGCAGTTACAACTGCCACAATATTAAAGCCGTTTTTTATTAATATTTCTAAACTGGAAACCGCAAATTCAGGCGTTCCCATGAACACTATACGCATATTTTTTACTATAATAAAAAAGCCGCTTCAAAAATTGAAGCGGCTTCAAGAACATTAGAAAAAATTAATCAACAATTATTTTTTTAGTCACCTTTTCGGTGTCAGATTCTACTGTAATAAAATAAATACCTTTTGATTTATTTGAAACATTGATAGAAAAGTTTTCTTTTGAATTTTTTGATACCTTTTCATCAAAAACTTTAGCGCCTATTACATTTACCATTTTTATTTTATATGTTTCGTTAGAATTTGGTAATGTTAAGTTTATTTGATCGTGAGCAGGATTGGGATAAACAAAGAAAGAATTTTCTAAACTTGATTTTTCAGAAAGGCCAACTCCACCACAAGGAGAAACTGAAATTATTTGCTGAGCTGAATTTGTTCCAGATGCATTAGCTGCCCTTAAAGTCAAGGTATAACTTGAAATAGTAAAATCAAAACTAATTTTTTTATTGTTACCAACATTTGAAAACATGGTAATACCTGCTTGAGGATTAATACTCCATGTGTAGCTGAAAGCACCTATTGCAGTTGTTGTATTTACAGTTTGTATAGTTTCAGTTGGGCTGCATACCTGAAGCGGAACGGTAAAAGTAACGGCTGGACTACAATCTTTAACTAAAATGGTTTGAGTAACAGCCGCAGAACCAGTTATGCTTGATGCAACAAGAGTAATAGAATATACCCCTGGTGCAGAAACTTTAATAGAAACTGTTTGATTTCCAACAATAGGAGAAATTGTTGTTCCTATTGCTGGTAAGATAGAAACAGAAATACCAGGAGCAGGTGATCCGGTGCTTGTATTATTTAAAGTAAATGCTACATTATTACAAACGTTTGATGGAGTTGTAAAATTAGGGACAGGAAGCATACAATTTAATACGTTTATGATTTGAGAAGATGTACTAGTTCCAACTGCGCTGTTTACGGTTAATATGAGTGTATATGATCCTGTATTAGAAAAAGTAACTATAGGAACAGATGAAGTTGGTGAAGTGAAAACAACACCTGCAGGAAATGCAGACCAAGCATAAGATAATGTTCCAGTACCTGTAGAACTGTTAATAGGAGAGATTGTAACAGTAGCCGCCGTTTTACATACATTTACAGGAATTGAAAATATTGAGTTAAATGTAGCTCCATTGTATTTCCATAAACCACCAACAGAGGGGGAATTCTGACTACTAAAACTACCAGCCCAACCTATTGAGGAACTTGCGAAGTCAATACAGGTATAACCAATTCCTGTGCTACCCCAATCCGTCCATGATAAACCATTATTAGTAGAATAAGAAATCAATTGGTTTTGATTATCAACTGAGGCAAAAAAACTTGTTCCAGGTATACCACAAATATCATTTCTTCCCAAATTTTGAGGAGCAGGATTAATTAAACTATAAGATAATCCACCATTATTAGTGTTGTATACTTCCAATCCATTAGGTCCTTGAGCATAAATAATTCCATTATTAGCGTCAGCAAAAGCCAATTCAACAACTGTTGAAGTGATTGCTCCAAGCGAAGTTACGTTCCATGTAAGGCCAGCATTTGTTGAACGATAAACTCTTCCTTTTTGAGTACCAAACCAATAGTTCGTTGTGCCCTGTTTGCAATATAAATCAACAATACCATATTCCCCAGGAATTGGATCTGGAATGTTTGCCCCTGAAACCTGTGTCCAAGAGGTTCCTCCATTTGTAGTTGTCCAAATTTCGTACTCACCATTAACGGGGTCGCCCATTGTCATACCATTATTAGGGGTTAAAAACGAAACAATATTGGTAAATGATGCGGAATTAGTATACATGCCTGGGGCGGTCATATTTGTCCATGTTGTGCCGCCATTTGTTGTTCTGTGAATTGCACCCATACTTGAAGTAGCACTCATAAAGGCAGAAGCCCATGCAGTATTGGCATCAATACCTTCTAAATTTGCTAATTGATAAGTATTTGTGTCAGGGTAGATATTTCCGGAATTATATGAGGTGCCCCCATTAATTGTTCTTGAATACCAATTAACATTTTGGCCTGGAGCAACTCCATTATAACCCGCAAGCCAAACAACATTAGCATCAACAACATCTAAAAACCTGTGCCCTGCACTTGTTATAGAAAAAGATGCATTTTGAGATATTGTCCAACTAGGGCTTGGAACTTGAGCCAATAGAGTGCTTATTGAAAGCACAGTAAAAATAGATAGTAATTTTTTTTTCATTGCTTAAATTTTAAATGTAGTTTTAAAAGTAATTAGTATATTTAAATATTGCAAATATATTTTAAAAAAATTTAGGATGTTATTTTGTATTAATTTATGTTTTTAAGAAGATGTTTTTCATTTTTTTTGATGTTAAATACCTACATTTGCAAATAAAATTAGTATTAAATGATACAAACGGATTTGTTGATTGTTGGTGCTGGTCCTGTTGGTTTATTTGCAGTTTTTGAGGCAGGTCTTTTAAAAATGAGATGTCATTTAGTTGATTATTTACCTCAAGTTGGTGGTCAATTATCCGAAATCTACCCCAAAAAACCAATTTATGATATTCCAGGCTATCCAAAAATCCTAGCTCAGGAGTTAGTTGAGAATTTAATAAAACAAATAGAACCTTTTAAGCCAACTTTTACCCTTGGTGAGCGCATAGAAACGCTTGAAAAAAAAGCGGAAGGAGATTTTATGTTATTGACCAATCTTGGCACTAAAATCAAAGCTAAAGCAGTTGTTATTGCTGGAGGACTAGGTTGTTTTGAGCCAAGAAAACCAGATATATTAGACTTAGAAAAATTCGAAAACGGTAAAGGAGTTAACTATATGATTTTAGAGCCTGAAAAGTTTAAAAATACTAAAATGATAATAGCTGGCGGTGGAGATAGCGCTTTAGATTGGACTATTTTTTTAAGTGATATTTGTAGTGAACTAAGCTTAGTACATCGAAGTGAAAGTTTTAGAGGATCACCTGATAGTGTTAATAAAGTTATGAAGTTGGCCGAGGAAGGGAAAATAAAGCTTTATTTAAATACGAATATCGTTTCTGTTGAAGGTGAAAATATGTTAGAAAAAGTAGAGTTAATAAATATAAAAACCCAAGAAAAAAATAATATAAAAACTGATTATCTTATCCCTTTATTTGGTTTAAGTCCAAAACTTGGGCCAATAGAAAATTGGAATTTAAATTTAGATAAAAATGCCATTGAGGTAAATACTGAAGATTACAGTACTTCAATTTCTGGTATTTATGCAATTGGAGATATTAATACTTATAAAAATAAATTGAAATTGATTTTATGCGGATTTCACGAAGCTGCATTAATGAGTCACAGTGTTTATAAATACATCAATCCGGGGGTAAAGTATACCATGAAATATACCACTGTTCAGGGAGTTAATGAATTTTAATTAAAAAGTGGGATTTTATTTTGATGATATGCTTTAGCTCCAAATTTATTTTGCCAATATTTTGCTAAATAAATTTGTTCTGTTTGCCCTGGAGTAGGGATTAAAATTATTTTGTTTTTTTTTAATAAGTATAAATCCATTAATGTACTGTAACCACTTCTACAAATAATAGTATCTGATTTTAGAATTAAATTTTGTAATTCGTTTCCGAAAGAGAAATTAAAATAAGTTATTTTTAAAGGGTTAATTATTTTAAATTTAGAATCGCTTCCTCTAACTAAAACAATATTTTTATTTGATTTTGTAAAAGATTTAATTAATAACTTTTCTAATACTGTTCTTTGTGGCTCTTCGCCTGATAATAAAATTAAGTAATCAAATTCAATTATAATTTTTTCTTTTAAGTTTGATGGAATTAAAGCTGTTTTTGGGCCAATAAATTTAGTTGGAATATTGATGAGAGAAGACTCGCTTAGCATACCAGACAATCTTTTATCTAATTGCTCGTAATCTGGAACCCAAACTTGGTTAAATTGATTTAAATATTTTCGATTAATTAAATTAGCTAAATAAGAAAAAAAGGGGGCCTGTATATTAAGTTGATGAGTTATAAAAATAGATTCAATTTTTTTATTTGAAAGACCAAATCTATTATCGCTAATTACCATATCAATATTATGTAAATTAATTAATTTAGTAAGCTGTTTTTTTTCTTTGAGTATTTTAAAATATATTTTTGGAAACTGTAAAATTAGTTTAAGCCATAGAGGTATTTTTTTTGAATAATTAATTGAATATGAAGGGATATAAATTTTTTTTAATTCAGGGAAGTAAGAATCAAAAACTTTTATATTTTTTATTGTTACCCCAATAATAACTATATTATTTTTTTTTAAATCTCTAATAATTGAAATACATCTAGAAGAATGGCCAATTCCCCAATCTATGGGTGCAATAAAAATAATTTTATTATTTATGGCATCCATTATTTTATTTAGATATTTAGTGATGGAGTTTTTTTAAAAATAAAAAAATAAGTAAAAGACTCCTAATTATAAATCTACTTTGATATAATATTATCTATTCTTAGGAAGAAATTTTTGTTGTTAAGTCTGCAATTAGTTCGTTGGGAATTTTATTTAATTTTTTAAATCGAGTTCAAGATTTTTAATATCTATTAAAATTGAGTTTATTAACTTTCTATTAAATAAATTATAATGTTTTATTAAATCGCATTTAAATTATTTAAGCATCAATTTTTGCGTATTTTGAATTTTTTTCGATGAAATCTCTGCGAGGCGGAACCTCATCGCCCATTAACATACTAAACACTCTATCTGCTTCAGCAGCGCTATCAATAGTAACTTGGCGTAATGTACGATAATTAGGATCTAAAGTTGTTTCCCATAATTGTATTGCATTCATTTCACCTAACCCTTTATAACGTTGAACATGGACGCTATCTGATTTTTCGCCCCCTAATAATTTAATTTGTAAGTCGCGTTCGGCTTCATTCCAACAATAAATCTGTTCTTTGCCTTTTTTTACTAAATATAAAGGTGGCGAGGCAATAAAGATATATCCTTTTTCGACCAACTCTTTCATGTGTCTGAAGAAGAAAGTTAAAATCAAAGTGGTAATATGCGAACCGTCAACATCAGCATCGCACATAATAATTACTTTGTGGTAACGTAATTTATCAATGTTGAGAGCGCGATCATCTTCTTTAGTTCCACGAAAAACCCCCAAAGCTGTAAACATATTTTTTATTTCTTCATTTTCGTATATTTTATATTCTAATGCTTTTTCAACATTTAAAATTTTTCCTCGCAATGGGAGTATTGCTTGAAAATCCCGATTACGACCTTGTTTGGCTGTTCCTCCTGCGGAATCTCCCTCCACTAAAAATAATTCGCAAGCTAAAGGATCTCCGCTTGCACAATCGGCTAATTTACCTGGTAAACCTGAGCCGTTCATCACACTTTTACGTTGAACCATTTCTCGGGCCTTGCGAGCTGCATGACGAGCAGTAGCGGCTAAAATAACTTTATCTACAATGGTACGAGCTTGTTTTGGGTGCTCTTCTAAATAATTTTGTAGCGCTTCGCTTATTGCTTGGTCAACAGCACCAATAGCTTCGTTATTTCCCAGTTTACCTTTAGTTTGACCTTCGAACTGAGGTTCTTGAACTTTTACAGAAATAACGGCCGTTAATCCTTCGCGAAAATCATCGCCACTAATTTCGAATTTTACATTTTTAAGCAAGCCATTTTTATCTGCATAGCTTTTTAAGGTTCGCGTTAAACCTCTTCTAAAACCAGCTAAATGAGTTCCACCTTCGTGGGTATTAATATTATTTACATAACTCTGAATGTTTTCGCTATATGAATTATTATACATCATTGCAACCTCAACAGGAATTGAGCCTTTATCATTTTCTATATAAATAGGCTCATCTATTAATTTTTCTTTTGCTGCATCAAGGTATAAAACAAATTCACGAAGCCCGCCTTCACTGTAAAAGCTTTCGGTTATTGGTTGATTATTTTCGTCTAATTCGCGCTCATCTATTAAAATAATTGTAATACCTTTATTTAAAAAAGAAAGCTCACGAATACGATTGGCAAGAGTGGAGTAATTATACTCAAGAGTTGAGAAAATACTATTGTCAGGAGTAAAAGTGACTATGGTGCCACGATAATTTGTAATGCCAGTTTCTGTTGCAGGATATAAAGGTTTACCTATATTAAATTCTTGAGTAGTTATTTTTCCATCACGATGAACTTCAGCTTTTAAATGGGTTGATAATGCATTTACACAACTTACCCCAACCCCATGCAACCCACCAGAAACTTTATACGTGTCTTTATCAAATTTTCCACCAGCATGCAAAACAGTCATAACAACTTCTAATGCACTTACGCCTAATTTAGGATGAATAGAAGTTGGAATACCTCTGCCATCATCTTTTACTCTGATAGAATTTCCTTTTAAAATAGAAACTGTTATTTCTTTGCAGTGACCAGCGAGCGCTTCATCAATTGAATTATCAATTACTTCATAAACTAAATGATGTAATCCTCTAAAACCAGTATCGCCAATGTACATCGAAGGCCTTTTCCTAACTGCTTCTAAGCCTTCTAAAACTTGAATATTATCGGCTCCGTAATTTTGTTTATCGGTTGTAATTTCTGACATAATTATCTCTTTCTCTTTTTTTTATAATCCTTTAAATTTAATTAAAAAATGTTGATTTAACACTAAAAATATATACTTATTTTACTAACAAAATGTTAAAAATTAATTAGTAAAAATTCTATTAGTTTTGTAGCTTAATTAATATTATGGTTTGGCACATTGTAAGATATTGGGTTACTTTTTTTATTCCATTGTTTTATAAGCGGGTGCAGGTTAATAGTATTGAAAATTTAAAAGTAAAAGGGCCTGTTATTTTGGCAATGAATCATCCAAATGCCTTTACTGATGCGGTTGCTTTTGCATTTATAGCATATCCCATAAGAACGAAATATTTAGCCAGAGGGGATGTATTTAAGCCTGGATTTATATCTTGGATTTTGGAACAAATAGGTATTATTCCAATTTTTAGAATACAGGATGCTGGCAAAGAAGGGTTGCTAAGAAACCAAAGTACTTTTCGAAAGGTGAATGAATTATTACAAAGAAAAGAAAAGCTAATTGTTTTTGCAGAGGGAATTTGCGTTCAGGAAAGAAGGATAAGGCCTTTAAAAAAAGGAGTTGCTAGAATGATTTTTGGTGCTTTTGAGACATTAAAAGAGGATAACCTTATAGTATTGCCAGTTGGCCTCAATTATAACCAACCAGATAAATATAGAAGTAATTTGTATTACAACATTGGTGAACCAATTAATGTAAAAGACTTTATAGAAGACTTTAAAATTAATCCAGCAAAAGCCCAAACTGATTTTTTACAAATACTCCAACCTAAAATAAAAGAATTGATAAATCAAATTAATCAAAAAGAAAATGATGAAGTGGTTTATTTTTATGAAGATTTATTTAAACGTCAATTGTTGTTAGAACAACAGTTAGATTATAAAAATTTAAAAGATGATTTTTTTGTAACAAAACAAATTACAGAAAAAGTTAATTCAGCAGCACTTAATAATCAAGCAATATTAAATGAATTTAAATTAAAGGCTAGAGATTATTTTAATCAATTAAAAAAATATTGTATTAAAGATTGGCTGATCAATCCAAAGCTTAATCAACGAGTTAATTTTTATAATTTTTATTTTTATTTTTTTATTGTAATCCTATTCTTTCCTATATATGCTCTTGCAATATTAGGAAACTATGGGCCGTATTTAATCACAAAAAAGTTAACAAAAAAAATTGTAAAGAACAAAGAGTTTTATTCGTCAATAGCTATAGTAATTGGAATGGTTCTTTTTTTAATTAATTATTTATTCTTGTTTTTTGTTATTTATTTCTTTTCGACTAATATATTTTTACCACTATTTATTTGTTTTATATTTATTATGAGTGGTTGGTTTAGTTTACATTACCATCCGTTTAAAGCAAAAACTTTTGGAATGTGGCGCATTTTAAAAGATAAAAATTTATATAATCACCTTAGTTTAAAGCGCGACGAATTAATTAAACTGATAAACGCTTTTTAATTTATCGTATTAATTTTTTTTAGCTTTTATAATTTTTAAATAGAATACTTCAGAGTAAGCTACTTAAGATTTGACCGAAGTGATAAATGTCTTCGAACGAATTATATAAAGCAACAGTAGAGCAACGAATTACATTTGGTTCTCTCCAATCAGGCACAACTCCATTTGCAGTTAATTTATTAAATAAATCTTTATTATAGCCAATGGCAATTATCGAAATTTGGCTTCCTCTATTTTCTTTTGGAGTGATAATTTGAAGACAATTATTTTTTTGTAGATTAATTTCTTGTATAATAAATTCCAAATAAGCTGTTAATTGTTTGCTTTTTTCAATTAAAGCAGGCATACCAACTTCTTCGAAAATATCTAAACTAGCTCTACATGCTGCCATACTTAAAACTGGTGCATTGCTCAATTGCCAACGTTCGGCAGTATTCATCGGAATAAAAGTTTTATCCATTAAAAATCTAGTGGTTTTATCATGTCCCCACCATCCTGCAAATAAGGGTAAATCTAAATTTTTTAAATTTTTTTCGTGAACAAAAACACCTCCTACACTTCCAGGACCACTATTTAAATATTTGTAAGTACACCAAGAAGCAAAATCTACATTCCAATCGTGAAGATTTAATTCAATGTTTCCTGCCGCATGAGCCAGATCAAAACCAACAATGGCACCTGCTTTATGCCCTGCTTCAGTAATCCGTTTCATATCAAAAACTTGACCTGAAAAATAATTAACACCGCCAATCATTATTAAAGCTAAAGAATCTTTATTTTTTTCGATTGCCGCCTCTATATCTTCTTCACGAATATTAAATTCTCCTTTTCTAGGCTCTACCTCAATTAAGGCTTCTTCAATTGTATAACCATGAAATTTTATTTGCGATTGAAGCGCGTATTGATCACTTGGAAATGCTTTTGATTCACATAAAATTTTAAATCTTTTTGGATTAGGACGATAAAACGAAACCATAAGTAAATGTAAGTTTACGGTCAGTTGATTCATCATTACTGTTTCTTGAGGTAAAGCCCCAACAATTTTAGCCATTTTATCAGTTAACGTTTCGTGGTATGAAAGCCACGGATTTTTTGCTAAAAAATGCCCTTCCACTCCATATTTCCCCCAATCATTTAATTCTTGTAAAAGATAAGTTCGAGTTTTTTTTGGCTGTAAACCCAAAGAGTTACCAGTGAAGTAAATTAAATCTTTATTATGATGTTGAGGGATTATAAATTGTTCACGATAATTTTTTAACGGATCTGCATAATCCATTTTTTTAGCAGAATGAATATCGTTCTTAAAATTGTTTATTAAATTCACAGCTTAAGCTATTATTTTTATGAGGGGTAAAATTAGTTATAAAGGATATTTTTAGCAATGATTATTTAGCTTATTTGATTTAGTAATTTCATTATTTATATATTCTTTATGTTTTGCCATTTACTTTTAAAGGTTTGAGTTAAAACTGTTGCGCGTTGTTTTGCTAATTCTGCTTTTTTGCCAATAAATAATTTGTCAGTGGTTTCAATAAAACAATTAAGCCAAACATCAAATTGATAAGTTTGAATTGGCAAATGCAGATGTTTTTCAAATACATTGGTTTTGTATCCTGATTCATCAAGCAATACAAAAGCCCAAAAAGAAACAATTTGAGGAAGGTGATTTTCGAAATTAATATCTTTAAATACTTCTCTCATACCATCAATTTCTAGTAACTTCAAATAAAATTGACGAATTAATAATTCAATATCTAATTTTGACTGAATATCTTGCATATAGCTAATTATTATTGAATAAATCCCTTTTTTATTTTATTCCGATTTTATTGAATCGATTCTCAATATTGGAAGAATATTTGGTAAGTTTTGAATTTTAAGCGTTTCCTCGCTCAAATTGTTTTGTTTGTTTAATTCATCATAATTTAAATTTTTAATCTTTAAGTTTTTATCAGATTGATTTGGAACACTTTTAATAATTACTCGCTTTTCATTATTTACATCTTCTTGGTTTATAGTATCTTTTTGAGTTACTTTTTCTATGGTATTTTTTTTTGTTTTTAAAATTAATGGATTCAATAGAATTTTAGGGTTTATTTTTTTATTTTCTTCATTTAATGTTTTATTTAAATTTTTGCTTATTATATTTTTATTTATTGGATTTTTAATATTTATTATTTTGAATAATACTGAAGCAATGCTAATAATAATTGTTAAAAAAATTAATCCCAATAAAAGGCGCTTATTAGAATGTATTTTTACTTTTATAAATGTACTAGGCTCTTTTATTTTTATTTGAGACAGGCCTTGTTTCTGAAATTTGAGCCAAGCCTCGGGCTTATATTCTAATTCAAAATCTTTCAGCTTTTGCTTTAAATTCCTCTCGTCAATTTCATAAGTAAAGTGGCTACTCATATGGTTATCCCTTTCAATTTTTTTTCTATGTTTTTTTGTAAATTAAATCGGGCTTTTTCAAGATTACTTTTAATTGTCTCTTCGCTCGTTTCCAAAATAAAAGCAGATTCTTGAATACTAAAACCATCTATCACATGTAAATTAAAAATCAGCCGTTGAGAGGGTACAAGAATTTGTAAAGCTTTAATAATTGTTTCGATATCTGTCTTATTAAAGTCAATTAAGTCGTTATTTTCGAACAAATCATAGTTTTTTATGGCTTTATCAATAGCATATACAGTGCTAGATACATAATATTCACTTCGAATACTTTTAATAAATTCTACACTAGCAATAATAAATTCTTCGATTAATATTTTTTCAGGTTCTGATTTTTTTTGGTTACGAAAGTGGTAAAGCTTATTATAGGCTCTTTCGAAAGCAGAATGAAAAACAAGGTCGGCTTGAGTATTGTCTTTGGCATAACGCATAGCAATGCCGGCTAACTTTCCATAATATAATTCAAATACTTGTTGAATTAAGGTTTTATCATTTTTTTGAATTAAATCTGATAATTCGTTTGGAGACATTACTTATATTAAAATTAATTTGCTCGTTAATCCCTTAAATTATTATTCTTGAGATTTGAAGTATAAATGTAAGGTTAAAAATGGCATATAAAACTTCGTCAATTCTATTAATATCAACCAATCATAGTTAATGAACGATGTTTATAGATATATTTACTTAAAAACTTTTTTTAAACTCACAACATTTTTTAGATTTATTTGTTGTTATTTATTATTCGGCTGTAAATCAATATCATTTAAAATAATGAACAATCAATGGTTAATTTTATTTGTTTAAAACTTTAGCAAGCTGTTAATTTATTTGTTTACTATATAGATTAATTTTTATATTTATTTGTAGAGACCATTATAAAAAAATTTAATAATATTTAAAGCTAAGTTATGACTGAACCAATACTCGTTGAAAACAAAGATAGATTTGTACTTTTCCCAATTAAATACAAAGATATTTGGGAATATTATAAAAAAGCAGAAGCAAGTTTTTGGACTGCTGAAGAAATTGATTTAGCTTCAGATATGATAGACTGGAATAATAAGTTAAACGATAACGAAAAACATTTTATAAAACATGTACTAGCTTTTTTCGCAGCAAGCGACGGTATTGTTAATGAAAATTTAGCCATTAACTTCTTGAATGAAGTGCAGTACCCAGAAGCCCGCTGTTTTTATGGATTTCAAATAATGATGGAGAATATTCATTCAGAAACATACTCCTTACTAATAGATACTTATATAAAGGATCCTGTTGAAAAGGATTATTTATTACATGCTATTGAAACAATGCCTTGTGTTGGAGAAAAAGCTGATTGGGCTTTGCGATGGATTAATAATGGCTCCTTTGCAGAGCGATTAATTGCTTTTGCAGCAGTAGAAGGAATTTTCTTTTCTGGGTCTTTTTGTTCTATTTTTTGGTTAAAAAAACGTGGCTTAATGCCTGGATTAACATTTAGTAATGAATTAATTAGTCGCGACGAAGGGTTACATTGTGATTTTGCCTGTGCCATTTATTCTCAGCATATCAAAAATAAGCTGCCAAAAGAAAAGGTTACAAAAATTATTGTTGACGCTGTTAGTATTGAGAAAAAATTTGTAGTTGAAGCTATCCCGGTAAAATTGATAGGAATGAATTCAGATTTAATGTGTTTGTATATTGAGTTTTGTGCTGATCGTTTACTACAATCTCTTGGTTGCGACAAATTTTTTAATTCAACAAACCCTTTTGATTTTATGGAGATGATTTCATTGCAGGGAAAAACAAACTTTTTTGAAAAACGCGTGGCTGAATATCAAAAAGCTGGCGTTATGAACAAGAAAGAAGAAAATAACGTATTTAACCTAGACGAAGATTTTTAATTTAACAACGGTCGGTTAAAAAATTTAATTAACTTTTTTTAATACATAATCAAGATAGGGCTCTTGAAAGGAAAAAGACTCCCTAATTGTAGAATTTTAATGATAAAAAATAATTAACCGTCAAATTGTTGAAACATTTAAAATTAGAAAGTTAAAAATGGTAAAATTGAAAGTATTTTGTGTTTTAATTAAATAGGCTAAGAAATATTAAAAATTATTAAGTGGTATGTTCGTAATAAAAAGAGATAATACTCGCGAGTCGGTAAAGTTCGATAAAATTACCGCCCGTATTCAAAAACTCAGCTATGGTTTAGAGCCATCTCATGTTGATCCTATATTAGTTGCTAAAAAAGTAATTGATGGTGTTTATGATGGTGTTACTACTAGTGAGTTAGATAACTTGGCGGCAGAAACTGCAGCAGGTTTGACTTCACGCCATCCAGACTATGCACAATTAGCATCTCGAATTGCCGTTAGCAATCTTCACAAAAATACAATTAAATCTTTTTCTAAAACTATTGAAGCGCTTTATCATTACATTGATCCAAAAAATGGATTAAAAGCGGCACTAATTGCCGATGATGTATATCAAATTGTAATGGAAAATGCTCATACTCTTGATTCTTCTATTATTTACGATAGAGATTTTGGTTACGATTACTTTGGCTTTAAAACACTTGAGCGCTCTTATTTACTAAAAATGAATAGTCAAGTTGCTGAACGCCCTCAACATATGATCATGAGAGTAGCTGTTGGAATTCATAAAAATGATATTGATTCGGCACTCAGAACTTATTCCTTAATGAGTGAGCGTTGGTTTACTCATGCTACGCCAACTTTATTTAATGCCGGCACACCAAAACCTCAAATGAGCTCCTGTTTTTTATTACAAGTAAAAGATGATAGTATAGATGGTATTTACGACACATTAAAAATGTGTGCTAAAATATCGCAAAGCGCTGGTGGAATAGGAATTAATATTCACAATGTTAGAGCCACTGGCTCTTATATTAAAGGCACTAATGGCACTAGCAATGGAATTATTCCAATGTTAAAAGTATATAACGAAACAGCCCGCTATGTTGATCAAGGCGGCGGAAAACGAAAAGGATCTATAGCTATTTACTTAGAGCCTTGGCATGCAGATATTTTTGATTTTTTAGATATTCGTAAAAATCATGGTAAAGAAGAAATGCGCGCCCGTGATTTATTTACAGCACTTTGGATTCCAGATTTATTTATGAAGCGAGTAGAGGCCGAAGCAGATTGGAGTTTAATGTGCCCGAACGAATGCCCTGGATTAAGTGATTGCCATAGCGAAGCATTTGAAACTTTATATACGAAATATGAAAGCCAAGGTAAATTCAGAAAACAAATCAAAGCTCGCGAATTATGGTCTGCTATTATTGAAGCTCAAATAGAAACTGGTAATCCTTATATGTTATTTAAAGATGCCGCAAATTCTAAATCCAATCAACAAAACTTAGGGACCATTAAGTCTTCTAATTTATGTACTGAAATTATTGAATATACCAGTGCTGATGAAGTAGCGGTTTGTAATTTAGCATCTTTAGCCTTACCTCGTTTTGTAGATGAAAAAGCGGGATTTTTTGATCATCATAAATTATTCGAAATAACCTACCAAGCCACATTAAATTTAAATAAAATTATTGATCGTAATTATTATCCAATTCCAGAAGCCAGAAATTCTAATTTGCGGAACCGCCCAATTGGATTGGGAGTTCAGGGATTAGCAGATACTTTTATTTTGATGCGTTTTCCCTTTGAAAGTGAGGAAGCTAAAAAATTAAATTCTGAGATTTTCGAAACTATTTATTATGCCTCTTTAACTGCAAGTAAAGACCTCGCCATAAAAGAGGGGGCTTACGAAACTTATTTAGGCTCTCCTATTTCTAAAGGTATATTTCAGCAAGACATGTGGAACATAAAGCCAAGCCCAAGATGGGAATGGGATACTTTACGTGAGGAAATTCTTAAATATGGCGTTCGTAATAGTTTACTATTAGCCCCCATGCCAACAGCTAGCACTTCGCAAATTTTAGGAAATAATGAATGTTTCGAACCCTATACTTCAAATATTTATACTCGACGAGTATTAAGTGGAGAGTTTGTTGTTGTAAATAAACACTTATTGCGCGACTTAGTAAAACTTGGAATTTGGAACGAAAATCTAAAGAATAAAATTATTGCAGCGAATGGTTCTGTTCAAAACATTCCAGAAATACCTTCTAATATTAAAGAACTTTATAAAACTGTTTGGGAAATTAAACAACGCACTATTATTGATATGGCTGCTGATAGAGGTGCATTTATCGATCAATCTCAATCATTAAATTTATTTATTCAAGACGCAAATTTTGCTAAAATGAGTAGTGCTCATTTTTATTCTTGGAAAAAAGGATTAAAAACCGGTATGTATTATTTAAGAACTAAAGCAGCCGCCGATGCCATTAAATTTACAGTAGATCAAGATGCTCTATCTCAACCTGCTTTTGTTTTAGGTAATGAAGATCAGTTATTAGTTGATAGAGGACAAGGACATGTTTTAAGTTTTGAAGAACAACAAGCTCAATTAGCTTGCAGTTTAGACAATCCAGATACTTGCGAAGCCTGTGGCTCATAAATTGATTGTATTTAAAATAAAAACACATTAAAAAACTTAAAGAGTTTTTTAGTTTATACAAAGAATTAAAAATAGCTCAGATTTTAAATTAGTTTTCCATTGGGTAACCTTTAGCAACCCAATCTTCTCTAATTCCAACAGGCAATTCCAACACCTTTGCATTTTTAAAACCCGCATTAATTAATGCATCGTATGCAGGCCTAATGTTCGGACAACTGGCATAAGAGCAACAGCCGCAATAAACTACAATAGTTCTACTTTTATTCTCCCAAGCAACAGTAGACTTTATCTTTTCAATACCCGTAACACTTGTTGCCCGTCCAACTTCAACCGAAGACTTTATCAAATCCATGGGTCCAACATTTAAAATAAGTGGCTTTTCTTTTGGATTGAGATTTGAATTAATTTTATCTGCTAATTCTTTTGTAGGCATCATCTGCTCTTTTTTCCAAATGGGTGTTTGGCTATAAGAATAAGTAGTATAAATTGCTAACATTAAAACAAATGTTTTTTTCATAAAATATTTTTTTTCGAAAGATACTGAAAGCTACCGTAAATAAATTCTAAAAAAAGCTAAAAAATAAAATCAAGATGTTTTAATTATTAAATAAATAATATATTATTTCTCAAATAAACACACGATTGTTCAAATCAAAAAAATCTAAATCTAAAAGATTAACTTGACAAACATAACTTTATCAAAACTCATAAAAATATGGCTCTAAAAAAAGAAATTAAAATAAGCTACCCCACCGTCCCCGCCATCCTGGCAGCCTGCAATGCGCCAGGCTGCCTACGGCTACCCCACAGTCCCCACCATCCTGGCAGCCTGCAATGCGCCAGGCTGCCT
>SXGQ01484616.1_pt1 | contig 19743 bp, 16 predicted proteins | sample 3178371 | NCBI WGS metagenome assembly SXGQ01 (sample SAMN11356859, study PRJNA531348) | freshwater metagenome | isolation source: freshwater sample F1-20 | place: China: Fuxian Lake, Yuxi | collected 2017-12-25 | reverse complement strand
GTACCTCACGGTTAACGGCGGTCAGGCTGCTTCTGGCACCTACAACTCGTAATTGGAGTAAAGCATGGATGCAAACAAAGTCGGTAGTCTATTGCCGCAGCAGTTTGGAGGCATCCTGCTTGGGAAGTTGATCGGCGCGAACATGAATTCCACCGCCGATCAGCAAATCACCATGTTTAGTAACCCGTCGAAGTTCATTCTTCGTCGTATCGTGGTGACAAATGCCTCAATCTCTTTGACCACGGCTGCTGGCGGCGTTTATACCGCTGCTAGCAAAGGTGGCACAGCGGTTGTTGCAGCGGCCCAGGCTTACTCCTCGCTTACAACGTCAGCGCTTTTCCTTGATCTCACGCTTAGTACGACAAGCAGCGCAAGCACTACAGTGAAATCAAGCATTCCCAACTTATACTTATCGCTCACCACCGCTCAAGGTGCTGCAGCAACAGCGGATGTATATGTTTACGGGGACATTTTAGAAGCATGATCTTTGTTACAAACAAAGGTTCTCAGCCACTGGTCGCCAAGTACGTCGATCAGTGGTTTGAGTTTCCGCCAGGCAAAAGCGTACAAATCGAACCTCATGTTGCGCGGCATATCTTTGGATATGGCGACGACAATAAGTATCAATACTTGGTGCGTTTAGGTTGGATGAAGATGAACACCGACCACGATAAAGCGATGGCTCGCCTTGCTGAGTTCACCTTTACGGACGCCCCAGTAAAACCCGACCAACAATCAGCCGTGTTGGTGGAACGAGTAGCCCCTCCCGCTCCGCGTGGGCGAGCTGGGGTCAAAGTCCAGCCCCAGACAAGCGATGAGGCATAAATGGCAACCTACTCAGGGTATATCGCAGAAGTTAGAAGACTGCTGCATGATGCTGCTGGCAACTTCTGGACTGACACCGAGCTAACCGATTACATCAATGGTGCTCGGCATCGTGTCGTGCGTGACACGGGTTGCCTTCGCAATATCCTGACGGGTGCTACAACCACCTCGGTTGAAGTTTTCAACATATCGACTCTTACATTGCCTTCGTGGGCAGAGCAGATTCTTGATGTGCTCAACATTAATCTGTATTGGGGTAACACGCGTATACCTTTGCGCTACATGTCATGGACGCAGTTCAACGCTGAGTTGCGGTTTTGGCAGAACTACACAGGCAGACCCATCGCGTTTACACGCTACGGGCAGAATGAAATCTACTTTGGCCCAGTGCCTGATCAAGTTTATGTGATCGAGGTTGATACCATCCTCTTGCCTGTGCCGCTTACATCAGACTCGCAGACTGAGGTGATCTTAGAGCCTTACACCTCGCCTGTAGCCTTCTATGCGGCTTACAAAGCCAAATACAAAGAGCAATCTTACGGTGAAGCAGAAATCTTCAATGCCGAGTACAAAAAACAGTTACTGGCAGCGATTAATTCGAGCTTCACGCGTCGTTTACCAACGCCTTACTCGATTCAGTAATCATGGCCGCAGTTGAGCAAAAGAAGTCCTACCACGTTACCAAGGATTTCAAAGGGCTTAACACCAAAGCCAATCGCACGGCTATTCAGGAGAATGAGTTTGCCTGGATAGAGAACGTGATGCCTATCGGGTACTCAAACCTGAAGGTTATACCCAAAGAAAAGCGCGTCACCTACAGTAGTACGAATTTCAGTTGGGGCGGCACGGTGCATTACATGGCACCAGCCAATATCAATGGTGTCGCCTACATGTTTGCGTTCTTCACCAATGGAGGTGCGCAGTATGTCAGCTTGGAAACCCCTACCGCACCGATCACACTGGCTAGCTCAGGTACGTTCAGCGGAACCCGTACTCAAATCAGTCAATGGAAGAATGAGCGAGTCCTCATCATTGACACAACTTATGGATACGCTACGTTCGACGGGACGAATCTCGTTCGGGTCGGTTCGGTCAGCACCATTACGATCACATCAGGTGGATCTGGATATTCAGCAGCGCCCACAGTAACGATTAGCGCTCCTAATCAAACGGGCGGCATCCAAGCAACGGCGACAGCAACGATTACTAGCGGCGTCGTTACTGCGATCACCATTACTGAACCAGGTACGGGATACACATCCGCACCGACAATCACGTTTTCTAGTGGTGCTGCTTCAGCTACAGCCACGGCAATTAATCAGCCTGGAACTTGTATTCAATCGTTTTCTGGCCGCGTATGGATTGCTGACGGTAGAACCATCTATTACACAGCAGCAGACAGCTATAACGACTTTACAAGCATTTCTGCTGGCAACATTACGTTGGTTGATGGCACCCTGTACGGTGACATTACGCAAATCATTGCCGCTAACAACTTCCTTTACATCTTTGGCGAATCGTCAATCAACGTCTTTTCGGATGTTCGCGTCAATACGCTTGGCGAAACACTCTTTACCAACACCAATATCAGCGCTTCGATTGGTACGGAACTGTTTTTAGGCGTCTTTGCCTACTTTAGAAGCATCTTATTCATCAATCGGTATGGTGTTTACGCGCTAGTAGGCGCTACAACGACCAAGATTAGTGATGCGCTTGATGGCATCTTCCCGAATATTGACTTTAGTTCATCGGTAACGGGTTGCCAGACACTGATTTACAACATTCTGGTGTCTGCATGGAATGTCAGATACAACGACAATGGCACTTATCGGCGTGTTCAACTGGTTTTCTTTGACCGCAAGTGGTTTATTAGCTATCAGGGCAACCTAACGCACATCAATTCATCGCCAGTCAATGGATTGATCAACTCTTATGGCGTTGAATCAGGTGGTGCGTTCTTCAGAATGTACGAAGACCAGACAGCTAACATCTCAACTGAGGTTGTAACCGCGTTATGGGACTTAAAAGACCCGATTCGTGACAAGCAAGCGCTTAAATTAGGCGTTGAAGCGACATTCCCGGTCACGGTTGCTGGTTCATTGAACATTTCGATTGATAGTGAGTCGAGAAGCTCAACGTCAGTGTCGTTAGGCAATGCGGTGGCATGGCAAAACGTATCATTCAACAACATTGCATGGACAAACAATGCTGGAAGCACCCTGCAATGGATTTCGTCTGGTTACCAGTTGACCGAAGGGTACAAGCTGCTTAAGTACGATGCGCAGATGTATGGCAAATACCTCGGCATGACGGTAACATCAACGGCACCGGCCTTTACATTCAATGGCTTCCAGCTTGAACATGAACTAAGAGCGAGGTTCTGATGGCAAAGCCAGTAACAATCCCGAATACATTTGCCACGGCAACAACATCCATACCGCTTGCCAACCTCGATGCTGACTTTTCGACGGTTGCAACGGCACTAAACGACGCATCGACCTATAGCAACTACGCACTCGATTCAGGCACTACTGACGCCTATGTGGTGTCATTATCAGGCTTATCCACGACCTATCAGGCAGGTCTTGCTATTCAGTTTCAGGCAACGACTGCAAACACTGGGCCTTGCACCTTAAACGTCAACGGCCAGGGTGCTAAGAACATCATTTACCCTGATGGCAGCACACTGTCTGCAAATGCTATTGTGATTGGAGCTATTGCCTCGGTCATGTATGACGGCACGAGCTTTCAGTTACTGTCAGTTAAGAACGCCGCAGGAGGTGGTGGAGGTGGAGGGAGTGTTTCCTCGGTTGCTATGTCCGTGCCTGCGTTTCTTTCGGTTGCTGGCTCTCCAATAACGACCTCTGGTACGTTAGCAGTTACTTACTCTGGTACGCCGCTACCTATTGCTAATGGTGGTACGGGTGCAACGACTACTGCAGGCATACGCACTACGATTGGCGCAGGCGATGTGAATGGCCCAGCGCTTTCAGTTGATAGTGAGATTGCGCTTTACTCAAGTACGACCGGCAAAGTCATTAAACGTGCAACAACCACTGGTATCTTAAAAGGGACGTCAGGCGTACTGTCAGCAGCAACTGCTGGAACAGACTATGTGGCACCAGGAGGCGCACTTGGAACACCATCTTCTGGTGATCTATCAAACTGTACTAACCTGCCTTCTGGAAGTATTACCGGATTGGGTTCTGGCGTACTTACTGCCTTACAAACCGCTGTTGGAGCAAGCGGTGCATTTGTTCCTACAGGCGGTACAGGTGCCACCGGCACATGGAATATTGACATTCTTGGTAACGCTGGGACTGTAACCAACGGCGTTTATACGTCAGGCAGTTACGCCAATCCTTCATGGATCACATCGTTATCAGCGGCCAAGATAACAGGCACATTGCCTATTGCTAATGGTGGTACAGGACAAAGCGATAAGACATCAGCCTTTGATGCGCTAGCACCTAGTACGACCAAAGGCGACATGATTGTTTATACAGGTACGGACAATGTTCGTTTGCCTATAGGCACAGACGGTCAAATACTAGTGGCTGACTCGACAACCACTGAAGGTGTTAAGTGGTTTACATCAAGTGGCGCAGGAACGGTCACCTCGGTTGGTATATCGCCGCCAGCGTTTCTTACTGCTGGCTCACCTGTAACAAGCTCAGGGAATATCACGCTTAGTTATTCAGGCACAGCTATACCCATTTCTTCTGGTGGAACTGGTCTTACAGCAGTAGGCACAGCAGGTCAGGTTCTTCGCGTCAATTCTGGTGGCACAGCACTTGAATACGGCACACCAATAGGCACTGGGGATGTTACCGGCCCTGCATCATCAGTTAACGCTCAGATTGCATTGTTTAGCGGCGTTACAGGCAAGATCATTCAAGCCGCTACAACCACCGGCATGGTGAAGGCTAGTAGTGGCGTTATTGCTGCAGCTACAGCAGGAACCGATTACGTTGCTCCTGGTGGTGCGTTAGGTACACCTTCATCGGGTACTTTGACCAATGCAACTGGTTTGCCTATCTCAACGGGTGTAAGTGGCCTTGGGACAAACGTCGCTACAGCATTGGCAGTTAATGTTGGGTCTGCTGGAGCTATTGTTGTTAATGGTGGCGCATTAGGTACGCCAAGTTCAGGCACATTAACAAACGCTACGGGCCTTCCTGTTTCAACTGGTATATCTGGCTTGGGAACAGGTGTTGCGACTGCGCTTGCAGTTAATACAGGCTCTGCTGGTGCTGTGGTGCTGTTTAATGGCGCACTCGGAACGCCTTCCAGTGGGACGCTTACTAACGCAACAGGCCTTCCGCTATCGACTGGCATTACAGGAACGCTTGGAACAAGTAATGGTGGTACGGGTCTAACGACCATTGGGACTGCGCTGCAATACTTGCGAGTTAATGCTGGCGCGTCAGCACTGGAATACGCAACGCTTACGGCGGGTGATGTTAGCGGGCCTGCAAGCTCAACCGACAATGCGATTGTTAGGTTTGATTCAACGACGGGTAAGTTGATTCAAAACTCGGCCGCAACCATTACCGATACAGGCCAGGCTACGTTTGTCGGTTATGTGCAAGTCACAGCTAATACGGGCGCTGGAACGCCAGGCTATCTTGAGTTGCAGTCAAACGATAGCGGCACTGGCACTAAGGTTCTACGGATTCAACCGAATAGTTCTGCAACGACAACACCTCAGACTTACACGTTTCCAACAAATTATGGTTCTAGCGGTCAGTTCTTAAAGTCTGACGGCTCTGGAGGTTTGAGTTGGGACTCTGCTGGTGGCGGTGATGTTGTTGGCCCAGCCTCCGCAACAGATAACGCATTTGTTCGTTTTGATGGAACGACTGGAAAGTTAATTCAGAATAGTTCTGCAACGCTAGCTGACGATGGGAGCGCGACATTTACCGATTCTTTGACGCTTGCGCTTGGGGTCAATACTTACAGTTCTTTAACTTGGCAAGTTTATGCAGGTGGTGGGAAAACACTTACGTTGCGGCCTAGCAATTCTCAAAGTGCAAATTTAACTTTTGTCATGCCAACTGGATACGGAACAAGTAACCAAGTTCTTACAACAAACGGTTCTGGAACGCTTTCTTGGTCTTCTGTTTCTGGTACCGGGACTGTTACATCTGTTGATGTTTCTGGAGGCACGACCGGGCTTACAACTTCTGGTGGCCCTATAACAGGTTCTGGAACAATTACTATTGCCGGAACATTGGCCGTTGCTAATGGCGGGACAGGTCAGACGAGTTTTACAAACGGCCAGTTGTTGATTGGCAATACAACGGGTAACACGCTTACAAAAGCAACGCTTACTGCTGGCACCGGCATTTCTATTACGAATGGTAGTGGGTCAATCACGATTGCGGCCACAGGTGGTGGCGGCTTTAGTCCTGTGACAGCAGCAATGATCTTTGGATAGGAACAACTATGGCAGCTCCAAATCTACTCTCACCGACAACCATAAACGGCAAGACCGTTACGGTTGACTTATCTTCCACCTCGGCTACTTCAATCCTTAGTAACGCTGCAAGCTCTGGCAAGGTCTTGAAGATCAACTCGCTGTATGTTGCCAACGTAGACGGAACTAGCAACGCAGAGATCACGATCAACTATTACTCTGCTGCTTCGCTAGGTGGTACGGCAACACAGATAGCGTCTACGGTTGTTGTTCCTGCTGACTCTACCTTGGTGGTAATTGATAAAGACGCTTACATCTATCTTGAAGAAGATCGTTCACTAGGTGCTACGGCTGGAACGTCTAGCGACTTGAAGGTTGTTTGCTCTTACGAAGATATTAGCTAGGAGTCGCCATGCCTAGAGGTAACGGCGGGATAATCGGCCCCGCAAACATCCCAAGTACAAGTTCAGCCAAAGGTGTCTGGTCGTTGACAGAAGCGCAGTTAGCGCAGAAACAAGGCACATGGCCTATTATTGTTTCGTCTATCGCTGTTGAGTACCTTGTTGTTGCTGGTGGGGGCGGTGGTGGCGCAAATACTGGCGGTTATTCTTATGCAGGTGGCGGAGGTGGTGGTGGTGGTTTTAGAACAGACACCAATCCTGCTGTAAATTTAGCAACAAACATAACAGTCACTGTTGGTGCTGGTGGCCCTGCCGGAACTCAGCCAAATCAACCTGGGTCGCAAGGGTCTAGTTCCGTATTCAATACCATTACATCCGCTGGTGGTGGAGGTGGTGGTGGGACTGGCGGGACTGCTCCAGGAAATGGCGGAAACGGTGGTTCAGGTGGTGGTGGTGGTAGAGATGCAACAAGCAACAAAGGTTTAGGGAATACACCTTCCGTAACACCTTCGCAAGGATATGATGGCGGAAGTGGCTATGGGGCTGGCTGGGGTGGCTCGGGTGGTGGCGGTGGCGCGGGTGGCGTTGGGGGAACAGGATTAGGTGGTTCGCAAGCTGCTGAACGTGGCGGGGTTGGTGGTGTTGGCGCAGCAAGTTCTATTACTGGCTCATCTGTTACATATGCAGGTGGTGGCGGTGGAGCAAATCTTGGTAATTCAAGCGGCGCAGCGGCAGGTGGAAGTGGTGGCGGAGGTAATGGTTCCGATCTTTCAACAAATAGAACATCTGGGACGGCTAACTTAGGCGGCGGTGGCGGAGGCGGAGGTGGTACGGCGGGTGCAGGCGGCTCCGGCATTGTCATTCTGAAATACTCAGACGCTTACTCTATTTCCAATCCTGGCGGTGGTCTTACTTACAGTACAAGCCTTTCTGGTGGTTACGCTATTACGCAGGTAACAGCAGGTACGGGGAATGTGCAGTTTGGCCCTGCTTTCAGCGTTGACTATTTAGTTGTTGCTGGTGGTGGCGGTGGCGGAGCTGGTTATTACGGTGGCGGGGGAGGTGCTGGTGGTTTGAAACAGGGAACTGTAACTGGATTTGCAGTTTCAACAAATTACACTGTAACTGTCGGCGGTGGTGGGGCTGGATCAACAAGTTCAACTAGTCAAGCCTCCGACGGAACATCCTCTGTATTTTCTTCTGTTAGCACCACTGGAGGGGGTGGCGGCGGTTCCAATAATGCCGGTGCTGCATACTCAGCAGGGCGAAGTGGGGGTTCTGGTGGAGGCGCGTCTTCTGAACCGCAAATTGGTGGCGCAGGAACAGCAGGTCAGGGTAATGCTGGCGCACCTGTAACATCAACTGCAAATAGTTATGGTGGCGGCGGCTGTTGTGCTGGTGCAGCCGGTACGACAGGGCTTGGCGGGACAAGCGGTGGGAATGGTGGTATTGGGGTACAGGCAACCATAAACTCCACGTATTACGCCGGTGGCGGCGGCGGTGGGCAGACCAATAAGGACACCCCTGGTGGCACTGGCGGTGGCGGAAGGGGTGGCAGAAGAGGCACTAGTCCATATTTACCAGACCCAGGATCAACTAATACTGGTGGAGGCGGTGGTGGCGGGGCTGATACGGGGAATAATGGCGCAGCAGGAGGCTCCGGTATTGTCATTCTGAAATACCCATCAACCCTAACAATCTCTAACCCAGGTGGTGGATTGACATACACGACATCTACTTCTGGTGGCTACAAAATAACAACCTTTACAGCCGGAACAGGCAATGTGAGCTGGGCATGAACATGCACCATTTATTTCCTACACCTGTAGGATTCTTTGAGTTAGGAAGGGAACTTACGGATGAGGAATTATTCTTTGTCCGTGAGCTTGAGACCCGTCCTAATATGGGCAATACAACCTCAACCAATAACTTTGTGCTGCGTGATCCGGTTATGACAGGGTTACGCTCATGGATTGAAGATTGCGTATCTGAATACTTTAAGGCAACAGCAAACCCAAAGCACGATGTAAGTCTTAGAGTTACCCAAAGCTGGTGCAACTACAGCGAGCCAGGGCAATTCCATCACAAACACGCACATCCCAATAGTTACGTCTCAGGTGTGTTCTATGTGCAGACCAATCCTGATGACAGGATTTACTTCTACCGTGACGGGTATCAACAAATCAAATTCCCTCCGCTAGAGTGGAACCAGTACAACTCCGAGTCTTGGTGGTTTGAAGCTACAACAGGCAAGCTAATTCTGTTTCCTTCATCAGCGCAGCATATGGTTCCGCAAGTGCAAGGCGAAGAAACTAGGATTTCTCTATCGTTTAACACCTTCCCTGTCGGCATGATTGGGGAAGAAGTTGATTTAACTGGATTACGGCTGGAGGCATAATGGGACACTACGCTTTTTTAGACGCAAATAACATCGTTACCGAAGTCATTGTCGGTAAAGACGAAGGCGAAGAAGGTATTGACTGGGAGGTACGCTACGCTGAGATAAGAGGACAACCTTGCAAGCGTACAAGCTACAACACCCAAGGCGGCCAGCATCCTAACGGTACCCCATTCAGAAAGAACTATGCAGGCATTGGATACACCTATGATGCAGTGCGGGATGCTTTTATCCCACCACAGCCCTTTGCTAGTTGGGTTCTGAACGCTGGTTCTTGTCTTTGGGAGGCTCCCATAGCAATGCCAACAGACGGAAAGATGTATAGATGGGATGAAGCAACAACCTCTTGGGTAGCAAATGAAAATCAACCTTGAACTTACGATTGAAGAAATCAATCAAATCCTTGGCACGTTAGATCAAATGCCATATAGGCAGGTGGCTACGTTGATTGAAAACATTAAAGCTCAAGCTATGGCTGCTATTGAGCAGCAAAAACCGCAAGAATGAACTTAGACAATCTCTCGAATGTAGTCTTTGGTGACGCAGATGGCTTGCGAGAGATGATCTTTGAGAACGCGCAACAACACCGCACGTTCTACATACAGTTGCTAGACCAAGACATTGTGATACCTCAGTATCCGTTGGCAGATGCTGACCTTGATGATCTTGATGATTGGCTATGGTCGCACTACCAAGAGCACGAAGTGCTTGCCAATAGATTAAGTCTTGAGAATCCGTTTGACTTGTTTGATACTGACTGGAACCAGGAAGATGATTTTTACGAATGGTTGCAAGGTCATCTAAGCGTTCACCAATCCATCATCAATCGCTTGGGGTTATGACATGGCATTCAACCAAGGCGTCTATGACTTTGTAGTTGCTTACCTTAATGATCCTCAGACGATCATTAATCAGATGGTTCGCTTGAACGTCAACGTAGAGCAACTTGCTGACGCTATTGGTATGCCAACGTCACAAGTAATAAGTTACTTCAACAATGCTGGCTTGCAAGCGCCTGGTATGGGCTATCAAGAACCTGGCGTTGAAGAAACGCCTGTTGTTGAACAGCCATCAGAGCCGGTAGTGCAAGCGCCAGAGCCTTCACCAGCTCCTCAGCCTGAGCCAGTTCCTGTTGTTGAACAACCATCCGTTGTTGATACATTTCCTGCGCGTTATGCAGAAATGCAGGGAATTCTTAGCGGTATTGCAGGCACCGGCCCGGCAGACTTTGAGTGGTGGGCAAGAAACAAAACGCCAGACGAAGCTAGAGCATTGGTTGCGCAGCGTTATGCGCAGATGGAGTCTATTCTTAAGCAGTTGCCTAATGCCGGCCCTGCTGATTTTCAATGGTGGGCTAAAAATAAAACGCTAGACGAAGCGACTAACTTTGTTTCACAGCAAAAACCTACTGAAATAGCACCTCCAGTTGTTACTGATCAAGAAGTATTAGATCAAGTTGCGCAAGACCAGGGTGGTGTCGTTGCTCCTGAGCCAACGCCTTTGCCTGTAGTTCCTGAAACAGGTATTTCTACTGCGGTAGAAGGTGAGATTGGTCAAAAGCCTAGAGAAGGCTTGGCTCCTTCTAAAGACTTTGCAGAGTCAACTGCTATAGCTTTATTGCCCGGTCTTGGTGATGGTTTGTTTGATAGTCAAGGTAACCGTCATACCAGTACGTTTGTTAAAACGTACAAAGTTGTAGATGGGAAAACGGTTGAGACGCCATTTACACCGCAAGACGTTAGTTCTAACGACTTTATTTTCTACATTGGTAGCAAGACTGGTGGAGAAAACAGAGAAAGAGCAGCGCAAAGTTATCGCTTGCAAGATGGGAATCTAGTTGCTTTAGGTGAACCAGCTTATTACAAAGGCGCTCAAGACATAGGTTTCTTTGAGGGAATGCTCAGAGAAGGCTTGCCATTTATTGCATCGGTTGTTCCAGGTCTTAATGTAGCCATTGGTGCCGCACTCGGTGCAACCAGTACGGTCATGGCGCAAGCACTTGGCAACGCCGTGATGAATGCTGCATTAAGCGTCGCCGCCGGTGCAAAGCCTGCTGACGCACTGAAGAATGCCGCCGTAAGTTTTGGCGTTAGTCAATTGATACCAAACCTTACTGGCAATCAATTTATTGATAACGCTATTAAGGCAGGCGCTACTGCGCAGTTGACTGGCGGCAAGGTTGGAGATGCCATTGCTAACTCTTTAATACAAACAGGTGCGCAGGCAGCGTCGCAAGGGCTGAGTATTACAGGCGACCGTGTAATTGATAGCGGCCTTGTTTCTGCTGCAACCAGCGCTTTGCAGTCGCAAGTTACAGGTGCTGATACTGGGCTTTCTGCGTTACAAGGTTTTGTTAGCGGCGCTAATGCTGCGCTTGCACAAAAACCAGTAACAGAAATACCGGGAACATCAACAACGATTGGCGTTGGTGCTACAACGGGAACCGTTACTGGCGGTGCAACGCAAGACCTCGGTATGGATACTGCGGTTAGCGGTGCTCAAGACGATGTGCTTGGTATTGTTGCGCAAGAACAAGAGGCAGATCGAGTTGCCTCTGCAAGCCAAGTGTTGCAGGCACCAGGTCAGATGCAAAAGGTAACTGCTGAAGATGCGGCCATCCTTGGTTTAACGCCACTGTATGAGCAATACCAAGGCCCGAACGGTACGCTTTACATGCGTGACATTAATACAGGAAAGATCACGCAAGTCTTACCGCAAGGTGCAGCAACTAATGTTGCGGGAGGTGGTGTTTTCCTTGATAAACCGCAAGTCATAGGCGCTATTGAAGCATTGCCTGCTAATGCCTTGTATCAAGGTGTGTTGTACACAAATGACCCATCATTGATCGGCAAGGCTATAACCTCTGACGTACTTAACAATATAAGCATTAGCTCAGAGCGTGACTTCAATATACGTCCGGTTGGCAACTTAGAAATTACGCAAAATGCTGATGGCACTTACACGCAGAAAGACAAGGTAACTGGCGACACAGTTACTTATGGTGCTGATAACAAGATCATCAGCCAGACTAAAAGTCTTTATACAAGACTCAATGACACTGCTAATGCTGTTACTGGTACGGGGCAATCGGCGCTTGGCGAGTTAGGCGCCGCTATATCTGCGGCAGGGCAGCAAGCAGGCTTTGATACGCAAGGTCTTGTTGAAAACTTTCAGGCTATGCAAGCGGCTGGTGAGCGTATGCGACCTGAAGTTGTTAATCAACAAAGTAAGGCGTTTGTAGACGAAATTTATCAAGTAGCAAGCAGGCCTGGCGTTACTGCACAAGAAGTTGTTGGCGCAATTGTCAGCGCGGCAAAGAACAATCCTGCTGGCGCAGTAGCAATTATTGGATCAGAGTTGATTCAAGAACTCCCACAGTTATTGCTTCCTGGAAAACTTGCTGGTTTCCTTGGATCAATGGCGCTAAATGTTGCCGAATCTGCTGGCGCACAAGCCTTGCAGAAAATTGATGAACTCAGGCTAAGTAACCCTAACGCTACACCGCAAGAACTTGCTCGCATGGCTAGGCAAGACGCTGGCGTTGCAGCTTTAGTTACTGCTGCTGTTGGCTTAATACCAGGCGCTAATAATGTCGTTGCAAGGACATTGCTTGAGCCAATGACAGAAGCATTAGAAGAAGGGTTAATTGAATACGCTTCTTCTGGAGATGCTAATGCCGCTAGAGGAAAGGCAGTCCTTGGTGCTGTTATTGGCGGGAAGACTGCTGCTGCAATCAACACGGGTGAAGAGCTTGCAACAGCCGTACAAAATAACTTTGGCGTACAAGTTCCTGGTGGTGTTGCTGCACCTCCTGGCGCATCCATTACGGTTACCGCACCTTCATTGCCAGCAGATACAACGGTTGATCCTGGTGTTGATTTAACACCTGACAATCTTGGTACGTTGCCAACTACGCTTCCTGATGTTCCTGAATTTGAAGTTGCTCCAGAAGCGCCAACTACAGGCGTTGTTGTTGCCGTTGATACAAATAATAATCAAGCGTCTGTTATTGATGACACTGGCGCATTAACAGTTGTCCCTGCTAATGGTTTGACGCCAGGCCAGACAACCGTATTGCCTGCTACACCAGTAATAACAGCGCCAACTGTTCCTGTTAGCACGGCGCCAGTAGTAACGGAAACGGCTCCTCCTGTAGCAACAGAGCCAACGGTAACCGATGGTGTTGTGTTGCAAGACAATGGTGACGGTACGTCACTTGTTCTTACGCAAGACGGTGGCGCAACAAATGTTCCTTCGGTAGACGCGTCAACAGGTCTTGCACTTGCACCAGGAACTTCCGTAACAGTTGACACATCAAACAATACTGCTACGGCTACAGGCACGGATACAAGTACGGCAACAAGCGCTGAAACAACAGCGAGCGCAGACACTGGCGCCACTACTAATACAGGCGCCACTACAGAAACCGCTACAGGCGCAGAAACAGCTACTGATACGGGAACGGTTACTGACACTGCAACAGGAGTTGATACTCAGACTGATACGCAGACTGGAGTAGATACAACTACACAGACACAGACACAGACTCAACCAGAAACACAGACTCAGCCAGAGACCGTAACGCAAGTAACGCCTCAACCAGAAGTAACCACGCAACCAGAGGTTACGCCTCAGCCTACGCCTCAGATAAATACGGAAGAACCTGAGCCTACGCGGCCAGAAGACTTAATTACACCGCAAGACCCTGTGCCACCAACGGTCACGGAACCTACGCCTGAAGACCAATTGCTGCAGCAGATCATTAAAGAGTTAGAGCAACCAACCGTACCTGAAACGCCAGAACCTCCGCCTATTGAACCGCCTCCATTTACGCCGCCAGATTCGGTTATAGATACGCCTCCAGTTACAGTAGAGCAGCGGTTAACAGTAAGCCCTAAAACTGTAAGACCGACAGTAATGCCTGGTAGCAGAGTTGAGGAAACAGCACAGATACTTCCTATTAGACCAGGCTTGTCAGAAGGTGGTACTGGTGGTATAGAGGGTACGCCTGAAGAAGAACAGCAGCCCGTCTGGAATGTTAGATCGTTGAAATTACGTCGATTGTTAGGAATCTAATCATGGCTAAACAACTTGCCGCACTTCTTGGTGGTGGCCTCGATCTCAAAGCCTTAGCAGAGATGCTACGCAGGCAGGGCCGTGGACAAGATACTATCTTGGCGCACATTACGCCGCAAGAGGCTGCACTACTAAAGTCTAGAGGTGGTGCTGGCACCATGAATCCTGCAACGGGATTGCCTGAGTTTGAGAACGGTGATTTTCTTGGTAACTATGAAGACATGGCTCCTGCTGAACAGCAAGGATTTGATAACCAGGTCTTTTCGCCGGAAACTGTATCTCAACCCATTGATATGAGTAGAGCGTTTATTTACTCAGATCCTACCGATACCGGGGTTGCTTCTAATGTTCCTGACTATACGCAGGATTTATATCCAGCCATACAGCCTTCATTTAGACCGTCTATGAATTACGGTGAAGGCATGACTGGCGCTGCTACGGAAACCTTTGATCGTGGTGTGCAGGCTCAGGCTCCTCAAAGAGACTTTGCGGATATGTTGAAGACTGGCGCAAAACAAGTGCTAGGAACTAGAGAAGGGTTGGCTGGGCTTGGCACTGCTGCCGCATTGTTTCAGGCTAGGCAGGCAGGACAGCAAGCTCGCAGGATGCAACAAGAACTATCTCAGATAGGCGCGCCTAATCGCGCACTTGGTCAGGAAATGATTGCTCGCGGTCAGCGCGGCGAACTAACGCCAGTGCAAATGCAGCAAATGGCAGCGCTTGATGCAAGGCAAAAACAACAGCTTTCAGATCGTCGTATAACTAGTGGTACTGCACAGCAACAACAACAAGCCCGTATGCAAGAGATGCAACAGCGCGGTGCTCAAGACTTGATTGACCAAGGTATCAAGATTGCTGGCATTGGCGATCAGTACCAGGCCGCTGCTATTCGTGCTGGCTACGCTGCTGATCAAGCTACGCGTGACATGCTGAACACGACATTGACCAATCTATATCGCACTATCTACGGCAATGTAGCAACGCCGGAAACAACTTCTAAGACGCCGCCACCGAGAGGTTAATCATGGCACTGCAAGACGCACTTGGTACGACTGGCGACCCAATCTCACGGGCTATGGGCGCTGTGTATGGCCGAAAGCCTGCTGAGGCTCAGACGCCAGAACAAGGTATGCAAAGCAGGATAGCGCGTGGCACGATTGCTGAAGAGCAACTTCCTGGATTGATGGAGGCTCAACGTGCAGAAGCCGAGAAGTCGCAAGAGGAAATTGCTGCAAAACGCACGGGTATGGCTAAGCGTGGCAAAGAGATCGGTGACGTCTTCGCTGCGAAAGAACGAGAACTTGTCGAGTCACCTGAGTATCGTCAAAAAGAGATTCCAGCATTTGAGCCAAGCGCTGCAAACCTGGAAGACATCCGAAACGTACTTGGTCTTAGCATTGTTGCTGGCTTCCTTACTGGTGGTGCTAGCAAGCGGTCAGGGATGGCTGCTATGGCAGCTCTTAACGGCGCTGTAGAAGGATTTAGGCAAGGTAGGCAAGACGTTTACAAGCGTGAACTCGATGTCTTCACAAAGAATGTAGAGGCTATTAAGGAGAACAATCGACAAACGCTTGATCGATTCAATAGGGCTATGAACCTATTGCAGACAGATCGCAAAGCCGCTGAAGGTGAGTTGAAGATACTGGAAGCGGAAACGCAAAACAGTATCGCTGCTGCCGCTATGCGCCAAGGCATGTACAAGCAGGCCAGCGAAGCACTTAACAAAGCAGTAGAAGGCTCTGATCGCGCTACACAGACTATGCTTCAACTGAAGCAACAGGCTGAAATGGCGAGAGAGCGTATGCAGTTGCAGCGTGAACTTGCAAATCAATCAAATCAATTGAGACGCGATCTTGCTGAAATGAAACAGCAACAAGGATCGTTAAAACCTGGCGCTGACGTTACTAAGAAGTTTGTTTCTGACAATGTGCTTGTTGCAGACATTAATGACTTGATCAGGGATTTGCAAAACCCAGCATTAAAACAAAAGATTCAAAGTACAAGGCCGCTTGAATGGGCGGCAGAACAAAGTCAGATTCTTAATCAAGCAGTGCAAACAGAGCGTGATCCTGATGTCCGTCAGTTCATGACGAAGATCATTAGGATGCGAAATAAGTATTACCTTGATCAATCAGGTAAAGCCGTGACTGGTGCTGAAGCGTTGCGTAATTATGGTGCAGTTCCGCAACCTGGTGATACACCAGAAGTCATTGATGAAAAAATGAAGATCATGTCTAAAGGTGTTCAGGATACGATCAACGTATATCGTCAGATGTTTACTGGTTTGCCTGCAATACAAGTTCAGCCTGGTATGAATACAGGCGTTGCTGCCGGTGAAAAAGTAAATCCGTATGCAACCGCTACGCCTACAATTGTCCAACAACCTGCGCAAGCGGCGCCATCAACCGGATGGACTGATGAAAAAGAACGTCGTTTACAAGAGTTAAGAGCTAAACAGCAAGGAGCGCAAAGTGGCACTCAGTGAGCAAGAAGAGCTTGAACTCCTTGAATTAGAAAAGCAGGAAGCGCTAAGCAAACAGCGTGGCTCTAGCGTTCCTTCACTTCAAGAACCTGCTAAGCCTAAACCTCCATCGCTTATGGAGCGTGGTAGGCAAGTTGTTGGCTCTGCATTGACAGGCACGGGTGTTGGTTTGGTTGCGCCTGAACTTGTAACCGGCGCTGGCATTGCTGCATCAGCATTTCCTCCGACTGCTCCTCTTGGCCCTCCGTTAATTGCTGCTGGTCAAGTAATGCGTGGTGGAAGATTAGCTTCAGGATTGATGGGTGGCATTAGCGGCGCTGCTGGTGAGGTAGGCGCCCAAGCTACTGAAGCAATGGGTGGCGGCAAAACCGCGCAAGAAGCTGTTAGATTTGGCGCTGAGATTGTCGCACCAGAATCAGGTCGATTCCTTGGTCGCATGTTAGGTCGTACAGCGCCTACTGGCTATGTGCAAGACGCATCAACTGCTGCACGTTCTGTGCTTATGCCTAACGGTTCTGCTGAATCAATTGCCAGGCAGGCGGCGGCGCAACGATTGCAAGCCAAGATGCGCGGCGGTAGAGAAGCTACTGATGTTGGTGCGCAAACCCGCGTGTACGATCAAGCTAGGCAAAACATCATTGCCAAACAACAGCAGCTGCAAGCAGATTTTCAAAGTGCTGCAGGTGATGCAAATAATGTAGCTCAGCAAATAAAGAATGCGGCAGAGCAACAAGTTGGTCGTTTGCAAAGCCAATTTGAAGCAGCCATGATTAAGTTAGAAAAAGCGCAAAAGGAAAGTTCTGATTTGGCGCTTACTAATGCTCGCAACGAAGCAGATCGCATCATGGCGGAAGCTCGTAATCAAGAGCCTATGTTGCGTCAGGCTGCGCAGAAACGTGCTGATGACATTATTAGCCAAGGCCGAAAAGATGCTGAGTTAATTTTTAATGAGGCTAAACAAACTATCGCTAGATTGCGTGAGGTTGCTAGCCGAGCAAGACAAACCGGTGAGCAACGCGTAACGCAGGCTAGAGGTGGTTTTGGTCAAGTGGGTCAACCTGCTAACGTGGCTGACATTGGAGCGGAAGCTAGAAACCTTATTGACACTCGATTGCAGCGCTTGCGGTCTGAGCGTCAATCGGCAGCAGATGCTAACATGGGTGGCGCATTTGCAGAGGCTGAAGCTAAAGAAAAGGCTGGCTCTCGTATCAAACAGACAGCGGCGTTTAGGTCTGGCGTTGAACTTATTAATGACATCTTGCGCAACCCAGATACCAAGATGTCTAACGTCAATCTTCCTCAAATACGCGATCAGTTGAATCGAGTAAAGAGCGCCATTACTGGCCGCACAGTGGCCGAAGATGGAAGCGTTGTAGATCGTGAGGTTAGCTTTAGATCGTTAGAGTATCTACGTCGATTTCTTGGTGATCGTGCTGCCGGGCTACCCGCTGAAGGCTTTGATGCCATTGGTCAACAGCAGGCTGGAAAACTCAAAGAGATTGTTGAGAACATACAACGAGAGTTTGTACCAGGGTTTGGTAAAGCATTGGATCAGTACAAGGTAGATAGCCAGCCTATTAGCCAATTTAAGAGTAGGTTTGGCAAAACGCTTACTGGTCGTGAAGACTTTGATTTTAGTAAGTTCTCTACTTTTGCGGCAGACCTGCCTGCACAAATTTTTAAGAACCGAGACACAGTAGACGAAGCTATTGCACTTTCGGGCGGCAATGCGCAACAATTAGAACAGCTTGCAAGACAATTTGTTTCTGATCAAATCCAGCAAAAGAACGGTAAACAGATTGCAGATTTTCTTTTTGAGAATCGTGGCTGGCTTGAACGCTTTCCACAACTTCGTCAAGACATCAATACTTTTGCTAGTACTCTTGGCACAGCAGAGTCTGTTGCAAGTCGAAGGGAAAGGCTGGCATCGGCATTAGGTACGCAAATAGGTAGTCTGCGTAAAACTACTGCAAAAGAAATAAAAGATGTTAGAGAAAAAACGCAAGAACTAGCCGGAAAACAAGTTCCCGAGGCGGAGAAAGAAGCTGGATTGGCTTTATCTGCTGCGCAAAAACTGGCTAAAGCTAGGTTGCAAGCCGGTCAAACTGAAGCGCAAAATCTTGCAGATGCACTTGAAGCTCAACGAGTCGCAAGTGCAAGCAAGGTTGAAAGTCAACGTAAATCAATCATGTCTGAGGCCGAGAAACGTGCCAAAGCTGCAATACCCGAAACAGCAGCTACTCCAGAAGAAGCAGTGCAAAGCGTATTAGGGAATAAAAATCCTGCGCAAGCTATCGAATCTATGTTGACCGGCTCGAAGTCTATTGAAGATACTCGCAGGCTTGCGTCCTACTTAGGCACTGATAGACGTACTAAGCAGGACTTTTTAAGTGCTCTTGAATTGGCATTGTCTCGCGTCTCCCCAGAAAAACTCAATGATGTGTTTGAGCGCAATGTCATACCAGCGCTCGAGGGTTCTGCGCTTGTAGGCCCAAGAGAGATTGATCAATTGCGCAGGCAGGTGCAAGTTATCAATCGTGTGGTTGATCCCAATCGCCGTGTTGAGGCGGCTACTCGCATATTCAGGGCTGTCGCTGCTGGCAGTGCTGGCGGCATTGCAGCGCAACCTATTGGTTCATTGCTTGGAGGTGGAAATGCCCCTTAAGAAAGGTAGTAGTCAAAAGACAATTTCCGGCAACATCGGAGAGATGGTGCGGAAGTTCAAAGAAAGTGGCAAGATTGGCACAAGCCGTCCTGCCAGTAAGAGAGCTGCAGTCAAGCAGGCTGCGGCTATAGCCTATTCCACAGCGCGTAAAACCAAGAGAGGTATGCGATGAACTACGATGGCATGATGAAAGCAGAAGGTAATAAAGAAATGAAGCGCCAAGAGGCGCAGGCAGCAGAGGCAGGGCGCAATGAAGTTGCAGGCTCGCTTGCAGCGCAACGTGCGTTAGGTCGCCAGCCTATGAACAAGATGCCTGAGCGCCAGCCCAAGCGCCGCATGATGCGGTGAAGCGTAAGCAGTCGGGCATAAACCCTGACTTAGAGGCTGCGATAAGCAAACTCTTGGCTGAAGTCATGGCAGACCCGGAAGCAAGCCTTACCGATAAGTCGAAGATTATTGATCGAGCATTGAAGTTAG
>SXGQ01371422.1_pt1 | contig 19744 bp, 20 predicted proteins | sample 3178371 | NCBI WGS metagenome assembly SXGQ01 (sample SAMN11356859, study PRJNA531348) | freshwater metagenome | isolation source: freshwater sample F1-20 | place: China: Fuxian Lake, Yuxi | collected 2017-12-25 | reverse complement strand
GTCCAAGCCCCGAGGCGATGTTCGCACTTGGCGACAAGGTCAATTGCAAACGACTTGCCAAGAAGGCTGGGACGCCGGTGTTCCCCGGCACCGAGGGTGGCATCGAAGACATCGATGAGGCCGTCCAGGTTGCGAAGGACATCGGCTTTCCAGTCATCGTGAAGGCTGCGGGCGGGGGAGGTGGGCGAGGCATGCGCATCGCGCAAGACGAGGCTGGGCTGCGACAAGGCATCGAACAGGCGCGCCAGGAGGCGGCGGCTGCGTTCGGGAATCCCATGGTGTTCGTCGAAAAGTATCTCGACCTCGCGCGGCACTTCGAAGTGCAGGTGATCGGCGACAAGCATGGGAACGCGGTGCACCTGTATGAGCGAGATTGTTCGAGCCAACGCCGACACCAGAAACTCATCGAAGAGGCTCCTGCGCCCGAAGTCGACCCTGCCAAGCGGGAGAAGGTGTGCGAGTCAGCTGCAGAACTGATCCGCCAAGCGAAGTACTCGGGCGCCGCCACCTGCGAGTTCCTGATGGACCGCAGTCAGAACTTCTACATGCTCGAAGTCAATACGCGTGTGCAGGTGGAGCACCCGATCTCCGAAGCGATCACGGGCGTCGACATCGTGCAGACTGGCATCCGTGTAGCGGCAGGCGAGCGTTTGCCCTACAAGCAGTCGGACATCCGAATCCAGGGCCACGCCATGGAGTTTCGCATCAATGCCGAGGATCCCGCGCGCAACTTCATGCCGCAGGCGGGTCTTGTCGAGACATGGATCGCGCCTGGTGGTCCAGGCATCCGCCTCGACAGCCATGTCCGCGCCGGCTACCGCGTGCCGACCAACTACGACTCCATGGTTGGAAAGTTGATCGTGCACGCCCCAACTCGCGAGCAGTGCATTCGGCGTTCGCTCGGTGCGCTTGCCGAGTTCAAGGTAGGGCCCATCAAGACCACGATCCCGTTGTACCAGCGCCTGCTGCGCGAGGAGCTCTTCGTGAACGCAACCCACGACATCAAGTATGTGGAGCGCCTTCTCGCCGCGACCTGACCCATCCGAGGCGCGCGCGGTCAGCGCCCAGCGCCTTCGGTACACTCTCGCCAGTCTTGCGGGCGTAGCTCAGCGGTAGAGCGTCGGCCTTCCATGCCGAATGTCGAGGGTTCAAATCCCTTCGCCCGCTTTCGTTGGATTTCAGCAGTCCACTCTTGTGGTGGCCATCAGTAGGCCGGGACCGACGGATCGATGTCCATGCTCCACAGGTGGATGCCGCCTGCCAGACTGTGGACGTCATCGAAGCCAGCTTGGCGAAGCAGTTCCGTTGCCTTCAGGCTGCGCATCCCATGATGGCACATCACCACGACGCGGTCCGATTCATGTTCGCGCAGCGTCGGAATGCGCGAGGGAAGTTCAGCCAGCGGAACATGAATCGCGGCTTCGATCCGTGCCAGACTGCGCTCCGCCTCTGTGCGAACATCGATCACCACCACAGGGTCTCGCCGGTCGAGCAGTGCTTTCAATTCGCGCGGCGTCACTTCCCAGTCGCGCTGGAAGGGATAGCCCTGCGGCAAACCTGCGGGCGCCATGTTGGCGTCCGCACTCATGGAGCTCCTTGCAGCGCGGCATCGCGCTGCCCCTGGGTGAGGCACGGATAGTCCGTGTAGCCCACGGCGCCTCCACCATAGAAAGTCTGTTCATTCGCCGCATTCAAGACAGCGCCGACGCGGATGCGCTCTGGCAAATCGGGATTGGCAAGGAATGCACGACCGAATGCCACCGCATCCACGATGCCCGAAGCGACCGCTTGGTCTGCCTCGCCGGGCGTGTAGCCCATGTTTGCCACGAGGATTCCAGAGAAGGCACTGCGCAGGGGAGTCAGAACATCGGCCTTCTGCACACCCACGAAGTCGGCTCGCAAGACGTGCAGGTACGCGATACCCAGTCGGCTGATCTCTTTCGCAAGGAGCGTGAAGGTGTTGACAGGATCGCTGTCGATCATGCTGTTACCGCTGCCGAGCGGTGAAATGCGCAGTCCCACGCGCCCAGGCTCCCAGGCAGCACACGCCGCCTCCACCACTTCGCACGCAAAGCGGATCCGATGCGAAGCTGGACCGCCATACGCGCCAGCGCGCTGGTTCGACCCATCGCGCGTGAACTGGTCGATCAAGTAGCCGTTCGCGCCGTGGATTTCCACTCCATCGAAGCCCGCATCGCGAGCATTTCGGGTCGCCGCTGCGAAGCCAGCAACAAGGCTCGGAATCTCGGAATCTTCAACCGCACGCGGCATGGCATGCGGGACGGGACCATCCGGACCACGGAAGGGATTGGACGTGATCGCGATCGCGCTCGGTGCAATCGGCTGTCGACCGGCATTCAGCAGCGGATGGCATGTTCGTCCTCCATGCCAAAGTTGCAGGAAAATGCGGCCTCCCGCCGCATGCACGCGGTCCGTGACGCCACGCCACCCTTTGACTTGATCCGCCGTGTGGATGCCCGGTTCATTGTTGAACGCAGATCCGCCGGCGATGGCCATTGTTGCCTCGGCAATGATCAGGCCTGCACTCGCACGCTGCGCGTAGTACTCGGCCATCAGCGCCGTCGGTACATGGTCTGGCGCTCGACAGCGCGTCAGTGGCGCCATCAGCACGCGGTTGGGCGCGTCGACCACGCCGATGCGAACTGGGCTCAGCAGTGATGGCGCGGATTGTTTCGGTGAAGGCTCCATCGCGGTGTGTACTCGTCTCTGCAAACGGCAGGCGGGCTGTTCGGCAGCGCCTACTGCGCGGCAGGTCTCTCGACCCACTCCCACGTCCCGCGATCCCACACCGGCTGCCCATCCGATGTGGTTGGTACAAGGTGGAAGCCCGCTTTCGGCTGCTGAAGAGTCGTTCCGGGTGCCTGCCCACTTGCCATGCGAACGGGCGCGGCAAGGAACAGCACCGTCGGCCAGAAGGGCTGCACCGCGCCTTCCATCAACAGTTGACTGCCATTCGATGGTCCATCGAGCGCGGTCGATGCAGTGGGGAAATTGCCATCCACGCGTGCTGGACCGTGGACGATCGTCGGATCCTCTGCATAGGTGGGCTGGACTTGCACCTGCCCGCGCGGAACCGCCACCATCAGGAGGTGCCAGTTTCTGCGATCAAGTCCAGCGACGGATGGAGTCGGATCTGCGAGTGATGTTTCCGGGGAAGCCTGCAGTGCCGGAAGGGCGCCTGCGCCGATGCCATCGATCCCATTCGACTGGTTCAGGTGGCCCGTGCATCCCCCCATGCCACACACTGTCCATGTCGCAAGCAGGGCGCAGCATCCACGCATGACTTCACTCCGCATCGCAGTCGAACCCTTCGCGTCTCATGGCATCCGCAATGATAGTTGGATCGAAACCCTTGCGAGCCAACGACTGTGCGACCGCGAGGGCGGTCCGGCGACCGCGGTGCTGCAGTGCAGTCCGCGCGAGCGACAAAGCGCGCGCTGCGGACTCCGCGCTGCCTGCGACGCGCCGAGCTTCGCGCAAAGCAAGTGACTCGACGATGCCTTCGTTCCCGAGAACCTGCATGAGGTGCGTCTCGCAGGCACCCGGCTGCGATGCAGATAGGCGGTCCGCACGAAGTGCTGCGTGCGCTTCTTCATCGATCCAGCGGTCAGCAACGAGCGATGCAACGGTTCGTTCAACGATGTCCGAAGGAATGCGGCGGCGCAGCAAGGCGCGCCGAATCGACCCGGCACTCTGGCTAGCTCGAGCGAGCATCGCGAGAGCATGCGACCGAGCGTCCCGCTCCGCCTGCGCGCTGCGGACACGCGCCTCCAACTGCGAAGTCCATCGGATGCCCTCTCGAATGCCAAGTCCAGCCAGCGTCTCCCGCCCGATGGTGGCGACACAGCGACTGGCACCGGCGATCCTGATTCGAGCAAACCGAGGGTCCTTCGGATCGGTTTCGATCCTCTCGATGATCGCCTGTGCTCGCGTTGGTGCTCGGCGCCGTGCGGTCATTCGATCTGTCCGAGATATCCCTGCAGTTCACCTATGGCGTGCGAATCGCCCTGTGCCCGCGCTCGTTCGAGCCCCAATCGCAGAGTCGCCTGCGCTTCGGAAACTCGGCCCCCCATTTCCAGTGCTCGAGCCTTGTGAAAATAGGCGTAGCAGTGGTCAGGATCCGATGCGATGGTTCGGTCAAACCAGATCACGGCACTGTCAATGTCGCCGAGCTTCAAGTGCTCTTGAGCCATCCCGTAGCAGCAGAAGGAATCGCTCGGGTCCTTTTCAAGCATCTTCTGGAGCAGTTCGATCCGTCCTTGGGTCATCCGTCGATCGTAGCACTGTCCGCTACGCTTTCGACATGTTCGTGCGGAACTGTCTGTCGCTCGTCGGTGCGTGTGTGCCGCTGCTCTTGAGCGCGTGCGTCAGTGACTACACACCGGTCAGTCGGCTCGATGTTCGGCCGAAGGACCTCGTGTGTTCCCATTCCGTCGGCGGTTCCCACTGGGCCACGCTTGTCTACCGCGACAGCGTGTTCCAGGGCTTCGGTGCCACGCTGCTGGTCCTCGATCCCCGGAACGGGAGCATCCTGGCCAAGCTGGTCTGTGCTGCGCCCGGCAAGTCCGGCGCACTCGTCGACATGGTCGGACACGGGAGCGATCTGGTGGCCGTGCTCGACCGCACCTCGGTCCTTCGCATCGACATCTCCAATCCCCAATCTCCGATCGTGGTGGAGTCGATGTCCGAAAAGGTTCTTGGGTTGCGGCCAGAGAGCGTGTCGAGCGTCGATGGTGCGATTTATGTGAGCGGACTCGGTGGAGTGGTTCGTGTGGATACGGGCGAGCGGTATCTCGCAGGCGGTGCCGTCTGTGGCAGAGTCGTCGGCACTGCGGCTGGTCCCGTCACGACGCGCGGCGGCCAAATCACGCGACTCAGTGATGGCAGCGTTTTGGGATCCGCCACGATGCTTGTTGCACTTCCTGCGGTCGATGCGGCACACACTGGCTCGGAGCGGCGATTCGGTTGTGTTGTGCAGGGCGAGGACGCTGCACGGATCGCCTTGCTGGACGGGGATCTCAACGAACGCGCTGGCGTGGTGTGCAGCGGACAAGTCAGTCACCTTCGGCCCATCCACGACGAGCTGTGGGCAATCACGCCGGAACAAATCGCCGTCTGTCGCATCGATGCGGATGGACTCTCCACGCTGCCGCCCATTCGCGTTCGAGGCGCGATTGACGCGGCGCTCGTCGCGCCAAACACCTATCTGATCGCTGGCACATTCGGGCGGTCGCTCTATCGCCGCGAGGCGGATTCGCGCGGGGCGGCGGATGAGTTCTTCGCAACGACCCGTGAGGCAGGTCGACTCGAACGGGTGCTTTCGGATGGCCGTCGTATCGTGGCCGGCAGCCCAGAGGGCAACTGGCTGTACATGACGGGCGGCAGCTGTGAGCCATCGAGCAATCCGATCCAAACGATCAACCCGCCCTGTGCGACGATCGAGGGTGCATTTGGCAAGGCGATCATCGAGGGTGCGGATAGTGATGCGTTCACGATTGAGACTTCGCCTCGCGTGATGGTGGAGGACAAAGGACAGCAACAGGTCCTGCAGATGCCGCAGGGCAGTCTTGCACGGACCATCACCAATGTGGGCGCTGACCTTTGGATCGGCCACGATGATGGCATTGATGTGTGGCGCCGCGTGAATGGGTCGATGGTGCGTGTCGCGCGAGTGCGCTTGCAGGGACCAGTCACCAACATCTATCCGCGTCGGACCGATGATGGCGCGAGTTGGGTCAGCCTGTTTGGCGGAATGGGGTTGGCGGTGTGGCAGCCGGTGAGCACGAGCACCACGCCGAACGCTGACGATCCGCCGAGCCCATCAGCGGCGAATGCGGGTTCGACTCGTCCGCCGACGGGTTGACGCGGCGGGGTCAGCGCTGCGCGCGCTGCGGCAGAAACGCTGGCATATGGAATCTTGGGCGCAGGTTTCGCCGCGCGCCTTGCAGACAGCCCGTCCGTGGGCGATCAGGAGGTGAGAGAGTTCGCACCAGCTGCTCGGCGCGAAGAGCGCCATCAGATCGCGTTCCACCTTGACTGGATCCGTGTGCCGCGTCAGCCGCATGCGCTTGGAAAGGCGCGCGACATGCGTGTCGACGACCACACCCTCTTGCATGTCGAATGCGTTGCCCAGAACAACATTCGCCGTCTTGCGTGCGACACCACGGAGTGTCAGGAGTGCATCCATGTTGCGGGGTACCTGACCGCCGAAGTCGCGGTGCAGTGCCTGAGCCGTCTCCACGATGGCGCGTGACTTGTTGCGCCAAAAGTTGATGGTGCGAACAAAGGGCTCGATGTCCGCGGGGGTGGCCGCTGCGAAGGCTGCAACGGTCGGAAACGTGCGGAAGAGCGCAGGAGTCGCCTTGTTCACCGAAGCATCGGTCGCTTGGGCAGAGAGGATGGTGGCAATCAAGAGTTCGTGCGGTGCCGATGCCTCGAGTGCGCACCGCGCTTCCGGGTAGCGCCGCCTCAGCGCGGCGAGCAGTTGTGCGGCTCGCTTGCGCTGTGCCGGCGTCTTGCGTACGGATGGTCGTTCCATCGGCATGCGGTCCCGGCCAAGACGATAGTCTTCCAACTGATGCTGAGCGCGATTCGACTCATGCCGCCGCTTGCTGCAACGCTGGCGCCACTGGGCGATGATCCGATCGCCGGACTTGAGGCGCTTCGTTCGATCGGTTTTCGTGCTGTGCAACTCTCTGCAACCCAGCCTGGGATGCGCCCGCGTGAGCTTGATGCGAGTGCGCGCCGAGATCTGCTGGGGCGCCTGCGGCGGCTGGAGATGCGCTGTGCGGGTGTGGATCTGTGGATTCCGCCAGAGCACTTCGGCAGTCCATCCCACGCCGATCGCGCGCTCGATGCGCTTCGACAAACCATTTCACTCGCCGCAGATCTTGGGCGCGTGACGGTGTCGACGGCACTCCCGGAGCGAACGGACGCGAACGCGCAGATCCTGGGCGATGTCCGTGTTGTGATCAGCAGCACGGCGGCGCACGCGGGTGTTGAGTTGGCGGATCACGGAAGTGATGCGGTGACTGGAGCATGGGAGGGGACGAACGAGGATCCGATCGGCGTTGGCATCGATCCCGCGATGCTGCTCTCGCTCGGCCGAGATCCCGTGGCGAGCGTTGGGCGTTGCGGTCAGCGACTGCGTGCAGCACGCGTCGTCGACATGCTGCAGTCTGGCATGCGAGCACCCCCCGGCGAGGCCAACGGCGCGCGCCTCCAACTCGGCGAGTATGTCCTGGCGCTTGCTGGGGCAGGATTCCAGCGCTCGCCTGTTGCCGATGCGAGGAACTGGACACAGCCTCGAGCCGGACTTGAGCGAGTTCGGTCACTGTGGCCCGAGGAGCATGGATCATGAACCCGCGACACCAGGGCGGTGTTGTCGGTCATGGCATCGATCTCGTTGAAATCGCCCGAATCGAGCGGATGCTGATGGATCATGGAGAGCAGTTCCTCGGGCGCGTGTTTACAGTCCATGAGCAGGGTGCAGCGGAGGCGGTGGGCCGTCGCCGCGCGGAGAGACTTGCAGCACGCTTCGCTGCAAAGGAAGCCACTCTGAAGGCGATCGGTACAGGACTGCGAAGCCGCATGTGCTGGACGGACATTGAAGTCGTCACGCTGCCGACTGGGGCGCCGAGTCTTCGGCTCTCGGGCGAGGTTGGCAGGGTCGCGGACCAGCATGGAATCCGCCGTTGGCTGATCTCGCTCTCGCACGCGGGTGGATTCGCCATGGCGAGTGTTCTTGGCTTGTCTGGATCTTCCGAGGGCTGATACCCTTCCGATGCGCCATGTCCCTGTCGAAACAACCATCCACGCTGTATGAAGCACGTCGATCGGGATCGAATGTGGGAGGGAGCGGCGCTCGCTCGCTCCGAATGCCCATTGGAGTGTTGTTCGTCGCACTGTTCGTTTTGGCTGGCGGCGGTTACGCGCTCTGGTTGCTCGGCTATCAGGCTGGCCTCCGTTCTCTCGAGCAGCAACGGACAGAGGCTGCGCTGATCGCAGCGCGCACCACCGATCCACTGTCGCCTCCAGCAGCCGTTTCTCCAGCAATCGCGCCGGAGGTTCCGCGGGAACCCCGTGCTGCCGGCGCGCTGAACGGCCTCGGTCCTGCGCCGGAGGGCGATCCAAGGCGGGCTGGTTTCAACTATTTCATCCTTGCCGATGGCATTTCGGTCGACCGGGCATCAGAGATGGTCGCGTTTTGTCGTGGCCAGGGACTTGATGCAATCGCAGTTCCGAGCAATAATGCTCGATTCCTCGTGTTCGTCCAACCCGGCTTCGGGTGGGATGACCGCGGGGGACCCGTGGTGAAGGCCCTTGAAGCCAACATCCGGTCGGTCGGCGCGAAGTGGAAGGCGCTCGGTCGAGGCAATGGTGACTTCCGCGATTTTTACCCCAAGCTTTTCAAAGGCCCGACATGAGCATTCATTCCAGTCTGAAGCAGAAGTCCGGAGCGCTGAACCAGCACCGCAATGTGTTGACTCGCGCGGAGCGTGTCGCCAAGTTGACCGAACTCGAGAAGTTCGATTCGGCGAAGAACACTGCGCTCGGACTTCCCAAGGTTCGTTCGATCAAGGCGGCGGTGGCAAAGAAGCCGAAGAAGGAAGCGGCTGCCGCTGCTGATGGCGCGGCAGGTGCAAAGCCTGCTGCCGCGGCCGCCAAGCCAGACGCTGGCAAGAAGAAGTGACGAAATGACGCAGCCGGCGCAGGCTGACCTCGATGGAGCCGTCGAGGCTGGAGGGTTTGATGTCGATCGCCTGATCACGGATCGCACGAGGTCCATCGATGCGTCTGGCATTCGACGTGCCTTTGAGCTGGGGGCTTCCCTCAAGGACCCGATCAATCTCTCGATCGGTCAACCGGATTTTTTCGTCGATGAGCGCGTCAAGCAGGCGGCGATCCAAGCGATCAACAACAATCGCAACGGGTACTCGTTGACGCAGGGCGTTCCGGAACTGCGCAGCGCGATCTGGAAGCATCTGGCAGCGGATGTTGGCTGGAGTGAGAAAGCTGGGAGCGATCTGCTCATTACCTCCGGAACGACAGGCGCACTTGCTCTCGCCATTTTTGCGACCATTGCCGACGGTGACGAAGTCATCATGCCCGATCCGTACTTCGTCGCCTACCCGCAAATGGTGAAGGTGGCGGGTGGGCGAAGTGTCTTGTGCGATACCTATCCCGACTTCCGAATGACCGCTGCGCGGGTCGAACGCCTGCTGACGCCACGCACCAAGATGGTGATCATCGACTCACCGAGCAATCCGTGTGGTGTTGTCTTGACCCAGCGTGAACTCGCCGATCTTGCCCAGTTGTGCCGTGATCGGAATGTGTTGTTGTTGGCTGACGAGATTTACGACGCGTTCACCTTTCCTGAAGCGCGGGATGGGGGGCGCTGCCCTTCGGCTGCGCGTGGGAATCCCGCTCTGCTCTTGGTGCGCGGATTCGGCAAGAGCTATGGGTGCACGGGTTGGCGTCTTGGTTATGCAGCGGGACCGAAGGCTCTCATCCAGCACATGGCAAAGCTGCAACAGTACCTCTTTGTGTGTGCGCCGACGCCGTTGCAGGTCGCTGCGGCAGAGTGTTTTCAAGTGGATCTGTCGCCGCTCCTCGAGCGGTATGTGCGCCGCCGCGATATGGTGGTGGATGCCCTTCGCGGACTCGTCGACTTGGTCGTACCGCAGGGTGCGTTCTATGCGTTCATTCCCGTCACGGAGCGGAGCGGCGGATGCGGTGCTGCCTTTGCGAAGCGAGTGGTGGATCACCGGCTCATCGTGGTACCGGGAAACGTGTTCAGTTCGCGCGACTCGCACTTCCGAATCAGCTTCGCAGCGCCCGAAGAAAAACTCGCCGAAGGACTCGAGGTCATTCGGCGAGTTTTGACCACAGGTTGAGAACGGGGATCAGACCGAGCTGCATTCCCGAGGGCCAATCCCCGACTGGCCAAAACCTCGGCGGCCAATTCCTCGGCGGCCAAATCCAGAGCAGCAGTGAGCCCAACCCGGAACTTACTGCTTCTTCTTCTTGTTGGCTGCTTCCTGCTGATTGAGGACAGAATCGTTCGATGCCGTGACGCCGATCTTTGATGGGGCGCTGTCGGCGATCCGAGATGCGGTCTCTGGCTTCGCGCTCGAAGCCTCAGGATCGTTGGACTCGCTTGAATCGGGGCCACACGCACAGAGCGCGACGCACGAAGCGAGGAGGGCTGTGGAAAGAAAGTTCTTCATGGGATCAATGTATGGATACGGTTGCGACGGGTCAAGCGTTGCAGATGCCGTCCGCAAGACAAAGAGAAAACCCTGCCGACGTAACTTTGGTCGACAGGGCGGAGGGGAGAAAGATGCTTGTGCCACACCGCACGGTGTGGGGGTGAAGACGGGTTGTGATGTGGGAAACTGCTCAACTCCCTCGTTCGGCTTTATCGGCGATCTGTCGAGTGCTTCCACAGAAATTCTCGGTGCGCCCCTCGCACGTCGTGGTTCAACTGCACCCCTCGCTGTGTCCCTCGTTGCCCATTGGCTGCTTGCACTGCACACGGCATCATCGGATCCTCGGAACAGTGCGCGGGCGAAGCGCGCTGCGCATTCACGAGTGATCACTCCTGCGCGGATCGACTGCCTTCGGGTCAATCTCGCGCAGATATCGCCAGGAGAAGAGCCCCGTGGAGTGCCCATCGCTGAAGGTGATGCGAAGCGCATAGTTGCCGACCATCTCAGCCGACTCCGCCCGGAGCGGTCCGCTTCCAGAGGTCGACGGCAACACGGTGAGAGGATTCGCGGCAAGTGACTCCCGAACCGCGCGGGCATCCGCGCTCGGAGAAAGTCGTCGCAGGAGGGCGACTGGATAGAACGATTCCTCGCCCTCCGTCCACACGATCGCGAGTCCTTCGCTTCGGCGCAACTCGATGTGCCGCGGCGGCAGATCGCGATTCATCCACCCTCCGACTGCACCGTGGCGAGTTGTTCATCGGCCAGGATCGATCGGTACTGCCTTTCGAAGAATGCGGCAAACCGACGACGCAGAAGCATGCGAGGATCATCACGCTCTTCCCAAAGTCCTCCATCCTTGAATCCGCCCTTCAGCCAACCCGACCGGATGGCGGCGAGGTCTGCGGGTCGATCCAATCGCAGTTCAACTCCATCAGCGCCTGGCGCGGTTGGCATCGCATCGAACGCGGCGATCCATCGCTTCAGCTGGGGATCGGATACGTCTTCGGCGCTGACCACTCCTTGGACTTTCGGATAGGCCGGATGCGAGATGATTCGATTCCACGCATCCCGCAACAGAGCCGAATGACTTATCGCCATCGGCAAGAACAGAGTGGACACAAAGTCGCGGTAGCTTGGGTTGGTCGCGGGCATCGGTCGCTCATCGAAGGGATTGACCTTGTCAACAAAGCAGTCGCTGCAGCACTCGTAGACGGCGCGCCGCGATGGCAGGCGCCGAAGCGCATACCGAGCAGGGCGAGGATGACCGCACGCGTCCGCGTCGCCGGGCGCCGCCTGCCAGAGCAATTGTCCCTCGTCGGACATGCAGAACTCCACAAACCGTCGCGCCATGTCGGGATGCGGTGCGCCGCGGAGCACCGCAACGGGATCTGGGTCGACGACGCTTTCACCTGCGGGTGCAACAAACTCAAGTCGAGCGATTGATCCGATGCCAGTCTTCGCTGCAGCATCCGAGAGCGCCTGCACTTGGTAGCGGCCATAGAAGTCGATGGCGACGCCGACGGCAGACTCGCCGTTGCCAACCTTGGTCGGGACCACACTGCTCGATGCAATGATGTGATTGGAGTTGGCTGCTGCCCGGCGCAGCACCTGCCATCCGCGGGTCCATTCCAGCCGCTGCAGAATCGTTTCGAAGGCGGTGGCGGCCGAACCGCTCTGGGAGGGGTTGACCAGAATGACATTCCCACAAAGTGCAGGCTGCGCGAGGTCCTCCCATCGTCGCGGTGGATCGATGCCAAGCTCTTCGCAGCGGTGTGTGTTCGCGACGATGCCAAAGGTGCTGAACGCAGCGCCGAACCAATACAGCTTCGGATCGTAAATCCGCTTGCCGGCAACATCGTTTGGGCCATACCACTCCGTGAGACATTCGGGGGTCACCCAGTCGCACGGCGCCAGCACCGTCGCGCTTCGGGGCGGCTCGCCGTCGATCGTGACTGGTTTCGCGAGGGAGTCGAACTCGTAGCTGCCGCCGCCAAAGACGATGTCTGCTTGTCCGCCAACGGTGGTGCCTTGCTGAAGGGCCGCTTCCGTTTGCGCGATGAGCATCCGACGAATCTCGGTCGTTCCACCTGGGGTGCTCCAGCGGACTTCGGCTTGCTCGCCGAAACGCTCGCGGTGCCAGCGAGCAAAGCCGATCGAGAACTCGGAACGGATCTGTTCATTGTGCGGCGTGACGACAACAACGATTCGGCCAGGCGCTGCGGGGGTTTCCCCTTCGAACAGAAGCGCAGGAGCGAGTGCAAGCACCACCACTGCGGCGAACGAGATTGCCGTGGTCGGTCGGATCATGGGTGCGCTGCTGCGGGGCAACACACCGCACGGACCTCGGCGGCAAAGCTGTGGGCGGCGCGCTCGACGGCGCTCTTCCAATGCTCGCCAGGCTTGCATGTCGGGTAGATCACGCTGCGGCTCGCCGTGACGATTGCGCCCCTCCCATCCGAGCGGAAGCAGGGTCGCACGTCATCGGCCGTTCCACCTTGCGCCCCGTAGCCCGGTACCAGAAACAGCTGGTTGGGCATGAGCGTTCGCAGCGCAGTCGCATCCTGGGCTTTGGTGGCACCGACCACGGCACCGAGACTGCTGAATCCCCTCGTTCCGATCGACTCCGCGCCAGTCGCCGCGACCAGCGAAGCAACCGCTTCGGCGACTGAGCGACCATCCCTCAGAAGCAGGGATTGCAGCGCATCCGACGCTGGGTTGGAGGTCCGAACGAGAGCAAAGACCCCGCCTCGGGCAAGGAAGGGAGTCACCCCATCCATGCCGAGGTAGGCGTTTGCCGTGCACCAATCCGCCGAGAAGTGACCGAACAGCGCTGCCGCGTAATGTTCGGCCGAGATGCCAATGTCGCCGCGCTTGGCGTCCAAGATCGTGACGAACCCAGCGGACTTCGCGGAAGCCATCACTTCCTCGAGCGCTTTGAATCCCTCGGGCCCATACCGCTCAAAGCAGGCTGCCTGAATCTTGATGCACGGAACGACCCCGCGCACGGCATCGATGATGCCTAGGCTAAAGCGTGCAAGAGTCGTCGAACCAGAGCTGGCATGAACCTCCGGCGGGATGCGTTCCACCACGGGATCGAGGCCAACGCACACTGGCGAGCCCGCGGCGTCCATGGCGCTCATCAGACGATCAGCTGGATGTTCCCGCCCGAGAGTCATGAGCCCATGCTAGCGATCCGCAGTTACGCTTCTTCGAGAATGCCCACGGCAGCAGTGCTTTCGATCGGTGACGAACTGGTGCTTGGCCAGATCACCGACCGAAACGGAGGCTGGCTCTCGGAGGAACTCCTCAAGCTCGGTCTGATGGTGAACGAGCGCCGAACGGTTGCCGATGACCGTGTCGCGATTGCTGCGGCGTTGAAGGAACTCGCTGCGCGAGCTGCGCTGGTGGTTGTGACGGGAGGTCTCGGACCGACGGACGATGATCTCTCGCGCGAAGCGCTTGCCGATGCGCTCGGTGTGGAACTTGAAGAGGATGGACGAGCGCTGCAGCATTTGCTCGACCTGTACCAGCGACGCGGGCGTCCGATGCCTGCGATGAACCGCAAGCAGGCGCTTCGACCGAAGTGTGCGCAGTGCTTGGACAACCCCCATGGCACGGCCCCGGGCATCGCTGCGCGGTTGGGTGGGTCGGAGGTATTCCTGCTCCCTGGGCCGCCCAATGAGATGCGACCCATGTTCCATGATTTCGTTTCGCCGGCGGTGCTTGGCATCACGGCGCAAGCAGGAGGTCTGCAGATCGCGACGGCGAGCGTTCACTCGTGCGGACTCCCCGAAAGTGCCGCTGCGGAGTTGATCAGGCCGTTCATGGAGCGCGGGAGCAATCCGTTGGTAGGGACGACGGCCAGTGGGGCCGTGGTGTCTGCACGAATCCGCGCGATGGGCGCGGCGGCGATGGATGGCGCGCTCGAACGCACCGTGCAGGAAGTCGAACGCGCGTGGGCTCCGTATGCATTTGGTCGTGATGGACTGACATTGCCCGCCGCGCTGGGAGAAACACTGCGCCGCGAGAACGCGATGCTGGCAGTGGCAGAGAGCTGCTCGGGTGGAGGTGTCGGTGCTTTCATCACCTCGGTGGCAGGTTCGAGTCGTTGGTTCGCAGGGGGATTCATCACCTACTCGAATGAACTCAAGCGCGATCTGTGTGGGGTCCCACAAGCCATGCTGGCCGACCACGGCGCCGTGAGCGAAGAGGTTGCGCGGGCACTGGCGCGGAGCGCGGCGGAAAGGTGCAACTGCCGCTTTGGACTGAGCATCACGGGGGTGGCGGGACCCGATGGTGGAAGCATCGAGAAGCCCGTCGGTCTGGTGTGGGTTGGTCTGTGCGACCGCGATGCCGGCCATGGGGCGTCGACCACGAAGGCTCGTCCGTTCCAGTTGCTTGGCGACCGTGAAACAGTGCGTGAACGCATCGCGCGCGTTGGACTGCAGTGGGTGCGACTCACTGCGCTCGGGTTTGGCGATGTTCCACTGCTGTGGGAGCGTCCCTCGCAGAGTGCACGCGCGTGAGTGTGATTGCGTACATCGGCATCGGTGCGAATCTCGGTGACCGTGCGGCGACCATCGATGCGGCGGTCGCCGCAATTGGTCTGCTCGATGGAGTGGAACGTCTCGCCGAGAGTGCGCTGTACGAGACTGAACCGATCGGTCCTCCCCAACCGCACTATCTGAATGGCGTCTTGGCGGTCAGGACGGTGCTCTCTGCTCCCGAACTTCTGCGCGCACTTCTCGAAGTGGAGCGTCGCCTTGGGCGCGTCCGGATCGATGCAGAGCGCAACGCGCCACGAACGATCGATCTCGACTTGCTCCTCCACGGCGAGTCGATCTGGCGCGAGGCAGAGGTAGAAGTGCCCCATCCTCGGCTGCTCGATCGGTCCTTCGTGCTTGTACCACTTCTGGAGATCGCACCAACGCTCCGCCATCCCATCACGGGCAATTTGCTAAACTCATGTGGCTCCGCTCGCGCGGACTCAGGCATCGCCTTGTGGCGACCTGCAAGGCCACTGGACACCGACCCCGAGAGGCACCAGCGCTCTCACGACCTCTCGAAAGGATCATCATGAAACGAATTCTTGGCTCGTTCGCGTTCGTCGCATCTTGTCTCGCGACTTCCTTCGCTGCTGCGCAGGAGCCCGCTGCAGCTCCCGCACCTGCGTCCAAGCAGTCTGTGGATGCGGACCAGATGCAGGATGCTCCAATGGACGAAGCTGCGCTCGCACAGATGTTCCCCAAGGCGCCGCTGAATGGCGACACCTTTCCTGAAGCGGCGAAGACTCCAGAGGCGATCAAGGCGGGGGCAGCGCTCCTCGAGAAGATCGCTGCCAAGTACCGATCGGCACCGGCGATCACGGACACTGTTGCATGGACCGTCAAGTTGCCAGGTGGAGAGCAGAAGGATTCGATGTCCATCCGACTGGGCGGCGGACAGGAAATGGAAGTCACCGCTGGAACGATGACGATGGTGTCGACGGGCGGGAATGTCTACTTCGCTGATGAGCAGGTCGACGACAAGTTTGTGAAGGTCGCCCTCGATGGAACGGTCGTGAACACCCTGCAGACGAAGCTCGATGGAATCGAGTTCCCCTGTCCGCACTTGGCGCTTCGAGGCAGTGCCGAAGGCAAGGCAGTCGACGCATTCAGTTTCGGTGGTGGCAGCTTCACCAAGGTTGCCGGTTATCAGGAGAAGGGTGGAATGGCCGAAATCCTCTTGGCGGGCGAGGGTGAGAGCGACCTGAAGATTTCAGCTGATCCAAAGACTGATCTTGTGCAGTCCCTCGCGCTGGTCATGGCGCCACCCGGCGCGCCTCCGGGCATTCGCTTCGCCGTGGACTTCATGCTCAAGCCGTCCGTGTCGGACAAGTTGGAAAAGCCGATTGCCTTCAATGCGGGCAAGCGCAAGGCTGTGGACGGACTGAGCGACTTGACTCCGTCCCGCCCCGAGGCGATCGCGGTTGGTGCAGAGGCGCCGACGTTTCGGTTGATGGACAACAACGGATCCGAGGTCGATCTCGCGTCCCTTCGCGGCAAGGTCGTGGTCGTTGATTTCTGGGCGACTTGGTGCGGTCCGTGCAGGAAGGGGCTGCCCACGATCGATGCCCTCGCGAAGTGGGTCGCGGAATCGAAGACCAATGCAGCGGTGTATGGGATCAATGTGTGGGAGCGCGGCGACGGTGCGATGGTGAAGTCCAAGGAGTATTGGGACAAGAACAAGTTCTCCTTCCCGTTCCTCGACGACATCAAGGGCGATGTGATCAAGCAGTATGGGTTTGATGGCATCCCCGCCACCGTCGTGATTGGTCCAGACGGCAAGGTGGTCGCCGTTCACCAAGGATTCGACGCCAATCTGACCGAAACGCTGAAGGCTGAAGTGCTCAAGGCGCTCGGAGGGAAGAGCTGAGCGCTTCGGGGCTTCTTCCAAAGCGATCGGACTGTTCAGAGTGGTGACGGATACTTCATCGGATCCCGGCACCCTGTACATCGTTGACGGGCACGCGCAGTTCTTCCGTGCCTATTACGCCATTCGTGGTGGCATGTCGAGCTCGGTCACGAACGAGCCGACGCACATGGTGTACGGGTTCGTGTCGATGCTCGCGAAACTGCTTCGCGAGCGGCGCCCTGGTTTCGTGGCACTCGTGATTGATGCCGCAGGCGATGACCGCACGTTTCGATCGCAGATATACCCCGAGTACAAGGCGAATCGGCAGCCAGCTCCCCTGGACTTCGGTGGGCAGGTCGAGCGGTGTTTGCAGTTCGTGCGTCTGCTTGGCATTCCTGTGTATGCGGTCGAGGCGGTCGAAGCCGACGATGTGATCGCCACGATGACGCGCAGGGTCCGGCGCGAGCATCCGCAGATTCGCGTACGAATCGTCTCCCGAGACAAGGATCTCGCGCAGTTGGTCGATGAACGCACCTCGCTGTTCGATCCGCAGGCGGGAACCGACGTCGGTCCCGACGAGCTCTTTGAATCCAAAGGCATTCGCGCCGTGCAAGTTGCAGACATGCTTGCGTTGATGGGCGATGCGTCGGACAACATCCCAGGCGTGGCGGGGATCGGGATCAAGACCGCGGCGCAGCTCATCACGACCTACGGGACGCTCGATGGACTGCTGTCCAATCTTGAGCATCTTACGCCAAAGCGTCGAGAGGCGATCGAAAAGGGGCGCGCAGCCCTTGAGCTGTCACGAAAACTTGTGGCACTGAAAGATGACTGTGACATTCAGGTTGACCTCGACGCACTCCGCCTCGACTTCTCGCGAGCGGACCGCGCCCAGATCGATGAGTTGCTCCGCGAACTCGGATTTGGGCGGCTCAAGAGCGAGGTGGATTCTCTGCTCACGGGTTCTGCCGTTGATTCGTCTCGAGTATCCGAGCCTCCTAAGACGGCGGTGCCGCCTCGAGTGGCGGCAGTCGAACGCCGCCCGAAGCCCCCATCGGATCATGCGGATGCACCATTGTTCGCTGCTTGGGCAGCTTCCGAAGGCGAAGCGTTGGCACCCCCGGCTCCGGAACGAGCCGCCTACACCGCAGGTTACGAGTGCCTGCGCACACCGACCGAGATTGAGGATGCGGTCCGTGCTGCGCGCGAAGCGGCCAAGCTTGGAGCGCACATTGCCTTTGATACAGAAACGGATTCGCTTCGGACGGTGATCGCGCGTCTCTGTGGCGTCAGCCTTTCGTGGCGTGAGGGTCAAGGCGTGTACATCCCGTGCCGCTCGCCCGAAGCGGAAACCCACTGCGATGCAGAAACGGTCGGACGGCTCCTGAAGCCGTTCTTCGAGGATGCAAGCGTGCCGAAGGTTGCGCACAACGCGAAGTTCGACGTGCAAGTGCTGCGCCGATCCGGCATCGAGGTCGCAGGGCTCGTGGGCGACTCGATGATTGCGTCGTATGTGCTCGACGCTTCGCGCTCGCATCACGGACTCGATGGACTTGCGCAAAGTCAACTGAACTACACATGCATTGCCTTCCGCGATCTTGTCGGGTCCGGAACGCTGCAGCGGACATTCGATCAGGTGCCACTCGCGCAAGCCGCGCCGTACGCAGCGGAAGACGCGGACATCGCTGGTCGACTCGATCGCCTCCTCACCAGCAGGGTCGATGCGGCGGGGCTCGGTGATCTCTACCGCACGATGGAGCTGCCGATCGTCGCGGTGCTGGCAGACCTCGAGTGGAACGGCATCCTTGTGGACAAGGCGGAACTCGATCGGCAGTGCACGCAGCTGGCTCGGTTGGCAGATGGACTTCGCGCACGGATCATGGAGACCGCGCCGCATCCGTTCAATCCTGATAGCCCCAAGCAGTTGTCCGCCGTACTCTTCAACCAGCCTGATGATCCCCAGCCTGGACTGGGTCTGCGCTCGAGCAAGCGCACACAGGGTGGCTTGAGCACTGGCATCGAAGTGCTCGAGAGGCTCGCCGCTGATCCGTCGGTCACCAGCGAACTTCCATCGCACATGATTGAGTATCGAAAGCTCCGGAAACTCGTCGGCACCTATCTCGAGGCATTGAAGGAGGCAATCGAACCGACAACGGGGCGCATTCACGCCTCGTTCCATCAAACGGGGACTGCAACAGGGCGATTGTCATCGAGCGAACCGAACATGCAGAACATCCCAATCCGCACGGAGATTGGTCGGGAAGTGCGCAGGGCATTCGTGGCACCATCCGGGTACGAGTTGCTCTCCTGCGATTACTCGCAGATCGAACTGCGGGTGCTGGCGCACCTGGCGGAGGATCCCGCGATGATTGCTGCGTTCGAGCAATCGGTGGACATCCACACTGCTGTGGCGGCGGAGGTGCATGGCTTGGACCCATCGCGCGTCACGAGTGACCAGCGAAGCGGGGCCAAGATGGTGAACTTTGGCATCATCTACGGCATCACGCCCTGGGGGTTGGCGCGTCGCCTCGGAGGGGGAACAACGCCGGCGCAAGCCAAGGAGATCATCGATGGATATCGCGCACGTTTCAGTCGAATCGATGGGTTTCTCAGAGAGTGCGTCTCCCATGCGAAGCAGCATGGGTGGGTAGCCACGATGGCGGGACGGCGTCGGGCCGTGCCGCAGGTGCTGTCGCCCAATGGCGCGGAGCGTGCGCTTGGAGAGCGAATGGCGATCAATTCCGTCGTGCAGGGCAGTGCGGCCGACATCATGAAGGCAGCGATGGTGCGGATTCACCGCGGTGTCTCGCAGCATCCTGGCACTCGGATGTTGCTGCAGATCCACGACGAGTTGGTCTTCGAGGTGCCCGTGGCGCAACTCGCGTCGGTGCAGTCGTGGGTCGTTGAGGAAATGGAAGGTGCTGTGCAGCTCAAGGTTCCACTGAAAGTCGAGTCATCTCACGGCATCAACTGGTTCGATGCCTCCTGAGCGCGTTCGGTTGACTCCCGTGGGTCTGCCGCTACCATTCTCCCTCCGCAGTGCGGCGTTCGCGCTGATCTGCGGATTGGTTTGGGGCGGTAGCTCAATTGGTTAGAGTACCGGCTTGTCACGCCGGTGG
>SXGQ01406147.1_pt1 | contig 19751 bp, 18 predicted proteins | sample 3178371 | NCBI WGS metagenome assembly SXGQ01 (sample SAMN11356859, study PRJNA531348) | freshwater metagenome | isolation source: freshwater sample F1-20 | place: China: Fuxian Lake, Yuxi | collected 2017-12-25 | reverse complement strand
AGCGGAGTGTGTGTCCGAAATGGCCAGGCTCAAGGCCGACTATGACAGCAAAGAATATCAGCGTCAGCGAGCACTAGAATATCCCAGTTTTGCTGATCAATTTGACACACTGTATCACGGCGGACTGGCAGCTTGGCAAGCACAAATTCAAGCAGTAAAAGATAAGTATCCTAAACCGGAATAAAAATGGCTCTAATTGGAATACAAAATTACACGGCAGGTACAGCATTCGCAAGTTCCAGTGCCAGCGTTGCTGCTGCTGCGGCCGGCGCACGATCCGTACTACAGGTTGTTTCTGCTGTCAATCGAGACATATTCACAACTACCAGCACTGCATTTGTTCCTATTACAGGGTTCTCGGTTACAATTACACCAGCTTCGCTATCTAGTCGTATATTATTGTTTGGTCAGATTAATTTTTCCGCAGCAGCGGCTGCGGTGGTCGGATTTAATCTGTTGTGTAATGGTCAAGAAATTTATCCTAACAATCAGGTCACAGGTAGATACTCGGGGTGGGCACTCACAGTTCCCGCCGCAACATCTAGTAATAATTTTAATTTCTCTTTTTTGCACACGCCTACTGTAATTGGGTCACAAACTTATGTTATGCAAGTAAAAAATAATGCTGCAGGTACCCTATTTATAAATCGCAACGGTGACGATACAGCAAGTTCACTAACCTCATATCGTGCTGCCACATCTTTCACTGCCATGGAGATAATTGCATGAGTTTTCCAGTAGCACCGATCAATGGTGATATCGCAACTGTAAATGGAATAAGATACAGTTTTAGTACCGTTTCAAACAGTTGGACTAGAATAAGTTCGGGCAAGTTTACTGCGTCTGCAACCGGTCCCGGCAATGCAGCCACTGGCGATCACTGGTACGACACAAATGAAGACATACTTTATGAATGGACATTTGATGGCACAAGTTATTACTGGGTAGACATATCTTCAGGATTAGTAGGAGGTACAACTACCACTGTTTTACCATTTCACCCGTTTTTATTATCGGGCATGTAAGGAATCGTATGCCAACAACGTACAAAGTTTTAGGACAAATAAATCCAGCAGCAGACACAGCCAGTACACTTTATACAGTGCCAGCCGGAAACAGTGTAGTAGTTTCTACACTAGCAGTTTGTAATCAGCTGGGCACGGCAGCAAATTTTAGAATAGCAGTAAGACCGGCCGGCGAAACATTGAGTAGCAAACACTATTTGAACTACGACACCCAGGTACCTGGCTTTGATCAACTGTCGTTAACTATTGGTATCACATTGGCAGCTACTGATGTTGTTACTGTGTATGCCAATACTGCCAATGTAAGCTTCAATCTATTCGGAACCGAGATGTACTAATGGCCATTACCAAAGCTAGTGCTCAAACCACTGTCAACTCAGGCACTCAAGCTGCTGCCGCTGCCACAGTCAATCAAATTACTACCGCACCTGCTACCGCAACTGTAGTTGCCGGTGGAGGATCGTTGGGTGGTGTAACTATAAGTAATGTTTCTATTACAGATTCAACATTTGCCAATGTATTAAGCGGAGACACTGCGGTTAGCACTGCTGGTGGCTTTGTAAAAATTACCGGCACTGGATTTAAAACTGCGGCAAATGTGTTTTTAGGTTCAACGGTACTAGCCAACACTTTTGTCAGCGCCACACAGATCAATGCCAATATACCTGCTACCGCAGCTGGTACATATCAATTTACAGTTTTTAATACTGACGGATCTGGTGCAATTTATTCGCCAGGCCTGACTATATCCGGACCTCCGTCATGGACCACAACCAGTTATTCAGCATCGACTTTGACACTCAATATTCAACTATTAGCTTCGGGTGATGCACCTCTTACCTATTACATTCAGCCTGGCAGTGCCAATCCCCAAAATTTAGCAGTTAATTCGGCTGGTTACTTGAGTGGTACCGTATCTGAATCAGGTGCCTATACAATTACAGTGATAGTAGACGATGCTCAAAATCAAACTACACAGGCAGATATCAATGTAACCGTTTTTTTATCAGAGCCTTATTTTAATCGTACAATTCTGTTATTGCCCGGCGATAATACAAATGATGCAAACAATAAAAGTTTTATAGATTCATCTAACAACAACTTCAGCATCACCCGCAACGGTAATGCCACGCAGGGTAGCTTTACGCCGTTCAGCCAGACAGGTTGGAGCGGTTATTTTACAGGAGCAACAACAAGTTATATTGCTACTCCTACTACTTCAATACTTAATCAAGGACAAACTTATACAGTTCAATGCTGGATTTATCCAACCTCATTTACTACATCAACTAGTGCGGTTAGAAGAATGTATATCTTCATTTTTGGTGTCATTTATGCTGGATTATCTATCCACAGCGACGGTACCCTGGGGTGGTACGGATGGCCGACTCCGGCTGGAATGATTGTTACGTCCGCCGCGGGTACAATTACCACAAATGAATGGCAGCACGTTGCTTTGGTAATAAACCCATCAGGCAACTCTATCAAATTATTTAAAAACGGAGTAGAAGTAGGTTCAGCAGCCTACACAGCAGCAGGAGCAAACAATTCAGCAATACAAATAGGGCATGGAGATACCAGCCAAGCAACAGATGGATTTATTGGTTACATCAGTAACTTTAAAGTAACTTTATCCGCATTGACAGGTGCTCAACTTGATTATTCTGCAACTCCTACCATTTCATCTCCTACCGGATCGGCACTTTTAGTTCTACAAACCAATAGATTCAATGACACTAGTGCTAACGCTTTTTCTATAACCAATGGCGGAGTTACCTCCGTCCAAGCCTTCAGCCCATTTGCTCCTGCTGCACAATATAGCACAGGTACACATGGTGGCAGTGGGTATTTTGATGGAACTGGCGATTATTTAAGTATCTCTAGTACAGCCGCATTAAATTTTGGTACAGGAGATTTTACAGTAGAGATGTGGATATACATGTCAACTGACAACACCAACAGGGCTTTAATTGAAACTAGAGCAGTAGATTTGAGTGCCAATGGTTTTGTATTTGCTATAGAGGCAACAGGTGGCAGATTTTTGATGGTTTTTTCAAATAGTAAACTTTTCACTACGAGTAATTCCATTAGTCTTAATGTTTGGACTCATGTAGCACTCACTAGAACTGGTACTACTATGAGATGTTTTATTAATGGAGTACAGGGAGCATCAGTTACTAATTCACAAAATTACACAAACACAGCCTTTACAATAGGAGCAGGAATTTATGCATCCTCAGAGTTTAATGGTTACATTTCTAATCTTCGTTTACTTAAAGGGACTGCACTATATACATCTAACTTCACACCACCAACCTCACCTCTAACAGCCGTAGCCAACACGGCTTTACTTTTAAATTTTACCAACGCCGGAGTTTTTGATGCCACTGGAAAAAATGTTGTAGAAACAGTAGCTGATGCTAAGATTAGCACAGCTCAAAGTAAATTTGGTGGCAGTTCAATAGCATTTGATGGGACGGGGGATTACTTAGTCACCCCTTCTTCGCCCGTTAATATTTTAGGTAGTGGCGATTTTACAATTGAGTTCTGGGCGTACCCAAGCAACACATCGGCTGCTTACAGGGCGTTAGTGGCTAGTGAAAACTATGCTGCAACAACAGGCGGTTGGAGTGTTTATCAAAACGGCGCTTCAATTGAGGTTTGGCTATCCACCTCTACGCAGCTAATTAACGCCACTTCTGCCTTGACGGCAACCACTTGGCAACATGTTGCGCTATCTAGGACATCCGGAACCGTGCGTCTTTTTGTAAATGGAACAAGCATCGCTTCTGCTTCAAACACCGCAGAGTGGACAGGACAAAGAATATTTATTGGTGATAACAATTACGCCGGAACTGATTATTTTTATAACGGCTACATCGACGACCTTCGCATTACCAAAGGTTTCGCCCGTTACACCGCTAACTTTACGCCACCTACAGAAACTTTTAGCTTACGATAAGTAATAGAAAAGGTGTAATAAATGGCATTTCCTACAAATCCTGCTAACGGTGACAGTACTGTAATCAATGGTATAAAATATGTTTACAACAGCACTAACAATGCCTGGCGTAGACAAAATCTAACTGACCTGGCCCTCAGTGGCGGAATCACAGCCAGTGGCAACATCGCCGGTGGCGGAATCACAGCCAGTGGCAACATCGCCGCCCCAAATTTAAATACAACCAGCGGCGTAACTTTTCCTGATGCAAGTAGACTAACATCAGCACTGGTATATGACCTAGATGCCATTCGCCCTGACGGTAAAACTAGTACATTTAGATTAACTTATAATCAAAGCACTGTCACAGTAGCACATCCTTGGAATTTGTTAGTAACAGTTAACGGTATTTTTCAACCAGCTTACACAGAAAACTCGGACACAGTATGGCTGAGTCATGCAGTGTTTGCAGATGTTGGTTATACCATTTCCGCAGGCAACTTGAAATTTTCAGAAACCCCACCGGCTGGTACTACGGTTTATGCTAGAACACAGCCTGGTTCACCACAACCTATACCAAAAATATACCCATTCCGACCAGTTGATATTGCGTTGGGTATGTAAACAACTAAATAAGGTATATATTCGGAGCAGACATGGCTAGAAAAGCGATTTTAGACACTTATTACACATTTACACCAAGCACACGCACCATAGTTATTCCTAGGGCACTACCTAGGGAGCGTTTTGTACTTGTAACTAATGTAACCACTAATCAAGTAATTTTTAATTTTTCGGACTCTAGTTTGACACTAACTAGTCACAGTATTACCACTGATGCAGCTAATAACACAGTAACTACAATTGTATTAGCGTATAACACCAGTGGAATGGCCAGTACCGACAAGTTGCAAATTATCATTGACGAATTTGAAGAAAGTTTTAAACCGTCAGAGTTATATACAGATCCAGTTAATAAATTTAGAACAAGCCAACCACAAGCCTTGATTGACACTGACTTTGAATACAGTACTCAAGCTACAAAATGGGAAAGCTTGGGCTTGACTAACAATCGTCCTTTTGCGTTTTGGAATACAAACAACCCAATTACCATCACTGGTGTCAATGCTACCAATGGCTCTAGAACTATCACTGTGTTAACTGCTAGTCCGCCAGCTGCTGGTACGCCAGTTTTCATTGTTGACACACTATATGCCGGAGCAGATGGATTGTATATTGTTGATACTGTATCGGCTAGTACAAGTTTCACTTACACAGCCAGAGCAGCTTATCCTGGTGTCACTGGATCTATTTTCGTAAGTGGTGTTACCGCTGCATATAGCGGCAGTTTATTCAGTAACGCAGCTATTACATTTAGCAGTATTGGATTCAGTGGTAACCTGGTAAATGCTGTTACAAGTGTGCCGCATGGTTTGGCTGTAGGCAATGAAATAGCTGTATCTGGTACCAACCAAGCAAACGCCAATGGTTCATGGGTAGTATCAGGTGTGGGAAATAGTTTTTCCTTCAGTTATTTTACTGTTACTGCTCCTGCAGGCAACCCAACAGGAGGAAATATCTTTGTAAGACCGCAAGGTGCTTTTGTACATAGAGCATTTGACGGTGGTGTTTCGTTTAGCACATTTACATCCAGTCACAACGAACAAATTATAAGACAAACACGTAGATATTTCCGTTACCAAAGTGGTAAAGGTTTACAAATGAGCACTGGTTCTACTGTGAGACCCAGCATTCAAGTTGACAGTTTAACCAGCAGCGGAACCACTGTAACAGTTACAACAAAAGCAGCTCAATTTGTAGCACCGGGTACTGCCATTATTGTATCTGGCGTTAACGAAACTGCTTATAATGGCAGCTTTACTGTGGTACAAACATTAGACAGATATAGATTCACCTATACTGCTGCTAGCACACCCAGCAGCACCACAGCAACAGGTTTCCCACAATTGACCATAAGTGGATGGAATGGAGCTCGAATTCAGCTTGGTATGTTTGACAATCAGAACGGATTGTTTTACGAATACGACGGTCAACAATTATATGCTGTTAAACGCAGTTCGACATATCAAATTGGATGTTTAGGAAACGTTGCAGTAGGAGGCGCAGTTGTAAGTGCCGCAACAAATAACGGAGCAACTCCAACTTTTGCTAGACAGTTGAACCCAAATGATTTTGTTGTTATCAAAGGTATGACCTATCGTGTGGTTGATATTGCATCAGATTCAAGTTTTACAATTACACCTCCGTATAGAGGTTTAATTTCAGCTAACAATGCAGTGATTACCAAGACCATTGAGCAAAGAGTACCACAAAGTCAGTGGAACATAGATCGCTGCGATGGAACTGGTCCTAGCGGATATAGATTGGATCTTGGCCGTATGCAGATGTTCTACATTGATTATTCTTGGTATGGTGCAGGCTTTATTCGTTGGGGATTTAGAGGGACCAACGGTGATATCATTTACGCACACAAACAGGCCAATAACAACATCAATTACGAAGCTTACATGCGATCAGGTAACTTGCCCGGCCGATATGAGGTAAACACATTTAGCAAATACACTATTTTATCTGCAAGTTTAGGAACCGGTGATGCTGTCATGAGTGTAGCAGATCATTTGGAATTTCCTTCCGCAGGAACGTTGTGGGTACACAATCAAACTGCTAGTGAATTTATTACCTACACTGGAAAAAGTGGTACCGCATCATTGACTTTTAATATAGCGGCTGGTAATAACACGATCACTGGAACAAGTACCAGTGGTGTATCTACTGGTCAGTTTGTTGTTGCCAATGGAATTCCGTCTGGCACAACTGTTCAGAGTGTTGTAACAAATACTTCGGTGACACTGAGTCAACCTGCTACATTTACTGCTACACAAACAGTGACATTTGGCCCAACGTTCACTGGTTTAACTAGAGGTGCGCCAGGAGTAACACAAACTGTTGTACAAACTGCCAATAGTGCAATTGTAACTGCAAGTAACACATTAAACGTACAAGTAGGACAGTATGTGGTAGGTACAGGTATTCCATCGGATACATTTGTAGCCAGTGTATCTACTAATACATCAATAACTTTAACTGAAGCAGCTACATCATCCGCCACACAGGCCATGATTTTTGGTAGAATGGGTACTGGGGGACCACAAAGTTTCACTTACAGTAATACCGCACCAGTGGCAGTAGAACTACACAGCCCTAGTTTCAGTCCTACTATCAGTCACTGGGGCACAAGTGTTATCATGGACGGTAGATACGATGATGATAAATCGTTTGTGTTTACACAGGGTATGACTTCAACACTGGCTATTGCTGCAGCAGCCACAAATGCTTTACTGAGCTTTAGAATCGCTCCTAGTGTGAGTAACGGATTACCTGGAGCCACTTTAGGTTCAAGAGAAATTGTTAATCGCATGCAGATGGTTCTGCGACAGTTGGACTTTACCAGCACTGGTCAGTTCTTGGTAACACTAGTGCTAAACGGTTTCGTAGGTAACGGCTCAGTAGGATGGCAGTCAGTAGGCGGATCTAGTTTGGCGCAATATGTGCCTCATCAAGGAACCACTACCATCACTGGCGGCGAAACAATTTATGGTTTCTATTTGAACAGTGCAGGTGGCGCCAGCTTTACAACAACACAGCAAGAATTGTCACTAGTAAGAGATATGGGATCAAGCATTCTAGGCGGCGGTGAATCTAGAAGTAATACAGCATTTTATCCAGACGGTCCGGACATTATCACTGTCATGGCACGTAATATTAGTGCGTCAACTGCTTCGTGTGCATGTAGACTTTCCTGGACTGAAGCACAAGCATAATTTGGATTGATATATGGCCATACTTAAAAAGATTTATAGAGAAGATTACGCTGGTGAAGAAATTGTAACTCAAGCAGTTTACGAAAATTCTGCTTGGAGTTACAATAAAGAAACAGCAGGAACAAGTTTTGCATTTACTCCAAAATCAGACACAGCTCTGGTAATAGGTAATGGACTAGGGCAACGTTTCATTGATTTGAAACTACTCAAAAAAGAACGAGGATTTCAAGGCGATAAAACTCTAAGGTTGTATGGTTGTAATGCACTTTATAGAGATTTTGATCCTGATTTTCTAGTGGTGACAAGAGATGAGATTGCCAATGAAATAGTAACGGCCAATTTAAAATCCGGCGATTATTGCAAAAATCATATCGTGTATGCCAGTGTGAAAAATATTTTAAATTATCCTGGCAACTTTCATGTCATACCACAGAGTCCGGGATGGAATTCGGGTGCAATAGCAGCATATCTTGCCTGCTTTGATGGCCACAAAAAAGTTTATTTACTGGGACACGATACACTTGATACCGCAGGTGCAGATTATAATGTGTACTCTGGTTCAAATGGTTATGTAGGAAAAAATACTGCTTCTGCTCTTTTGTACGAAAATAGTATGTTACAGGTTTTTCAAACCTATAATGACGTAGACTTTGTGTTGGTTAACAAAACCGGTAAAGGAACTATTCCTGAATCTTGGAAATACTGTTTAAATCTCAGACGTCTAAATCTCAGACAGTTTGTTTTAGAAGCAGACATTTAGAACAGTTTTTCAACTGTTTTTATTTTTTCTATTATACTAGAGAAACTAAAAGTTCTCCATACTCCAGGATGCAATGGCTTAGGATGATCAGCTATACCAGTCCATGCAAACCCTCGATGCTCGTCATTTAATTTTGGAACAAATTCTTGATAGACTGTGATAAGATACGTGTGATATTCAAAATTTTTTGAGTCTGAGGTAAATTTTTCTAAAGGAATAATTTTTTCAAATTCTATGTTGCCCACTTCCTCAATAATTTCTCTATGCAATGCCATGATAGGAGACTCTCCCTGCTCTACTCCACCGCCCACTAACCCCCATGATCCCGCATGTTTTTTTTGATTGCGCAATAAAAAAAGATACCTTTGAGTAGACTTGCTATAAATTAGTGCGCCGCAGCCTATATTACTATTGACCATTCACCGCCTCGATATACACCTTCTACGCTTTTTACCCAGGCCGAGCCTGTCCATCTGTATTGAATATTTGTGTTGTTATTTGTAACATATTCTAAAGTGGATGCATTTTCGCTATCCCAAACTACAGACCAACTACCAGAATTATATTCAATTATGTCATTGGCATTGGCAACTAAATCTCCCCATGCACTGTAACTTCCGGTATTGACTGTGCTGCCTATATCATCCGTTAGTAAATATCTAGTTCCATTACTGGGAGCAGACAAAACGCTATCATAATCAACGTTTAATGGGTTTATAACTGCATCAACAGAGTCCAATGTGTTGTTAGGCATTGAATCCTCAATTACAGTAAACAAAAGAATCAGCTGATCTGTGGGATGATAGGTCACATGCCCTATTAGTTCATTGCCTGTGGGCAATTCTAGTCTTATTTCTGTATTACCTGTTCGCAGAGTACCGTAGACTTCTATAAGTGCCTGCCAGTTATTTACAGGATCGGTCAGATGTAAAGTTCCATCATCTTGTGCTACCTCATGAGGTTTAAGTAACTTGAGTTGATTGCCTGAATAATAAATTCCATAATTCATAGGTGTATATTTTATTCTAGCTACTAAATTAGATAGAATTTTATTCTCATCAAAGGCTCCTTGCTCATCGTATATACTTGCAATTACTTTTTGAATAACACCAAGTTTTTTTACTTTGGCAGGAGAACTTATCCAAATTGGCATTTCAAAAGTCATTGTGGCAATGTCAATGGGTTCTTCAGCACCACTTGGTACAGTCCTTGATGTCCAGTTCACCTCAGTTAGTTGCACAAACGTTAGACTAGTCCAGTCTATATAATTATCTGTGCTTTGTATTTCTAAACTGGGATTGAACAGTGTTGCAATCTGCTCAATAATTTGCATTTTTTGTTCTGTATTACTAGTCCATATATCTAATTTAATTGTAAGTTTATACGGAACAGGCATCAGTCTTTCTACAGTATATACATCGCCCTGTTGTGTGTCATATAGGCCTGTTTCAGCATCATAATTTCTTTCACGTAGATGCATTTTGCTCACAAATGTAGGTTCTTGCAAACGATTTTGTTCGTAAACTAAACCAGAGATGTATGCACTCATTGCAGGTACAGCGTTCATTATATTTTCGCTGTTGTTTCGTAAAATTGTTTGTGCCTGTCTACTAGCATCACCGTAATAAACTGGTACTCGTTGAAGAGTTTGTAAACCATTTCTGTCTTTACCAAACTCTACTTCAAAATTGCTAACAGCTCGTATAAACTGTATTACAAATCTGCGTATCTGCCCGTCATAAAAGAATTGTTGAGCCATTAGTTATCTGCCTCTGGTCGTAAAGCCTTGCTCAGACTTTGTCTCACTGAAATGTTACCACGATTATTAGTAAACGTGCTATCGTCATTTACAAAATTTGAACGCAACGTGTTGTTGTCCGGTCCGGGTGTCAACTCGGTTCTAACATTATCTTCCATTTTTACCCAACGACGCCCATCATATCTAAACAATCTGTTTGGACTGTAGTCTGTCCTCAAACACAAATTACCAATTAACGGGTTCAACGGAAACATTATGCCCACTACCACTGGTAATCCATTTACAGTACCACCAGCAGAAGTCAAATAACCTTTCAACGTTTCTCCGGGACTGTCTATTCCAGATCCTGCGGTAACGGTGTTACCGTCTGCGGTTATATTACCATCTGCTGCCACTCCGGCTGGCGAAGTTGGATAAAGGTTATCCGGAGTTGTTGGTTTGACATAGAGATAGCTGGTATCATATCCTGAATAGGGAACATTGGTTTCTGCTTCATTAAGAATACTGTCGTTTATGTCTTGGTATTTTTGAATGATACTAGAAACTGATCCTAATGAAATATTTCCAGTATTTCCAGAAATAGGATCTACGTCAACTTTGATTTGATTTAGAATATCCTTATACTCTTGACTGTCAGTGAGAGGATTAATTTTACAGCGCCACAAGTGTGGCCACCAGGTTGAACTAAAACCTTCGGCAGCATTATTACAGTCCCCAATTACAAAATATCTTTTGAGAGCAACTGGCAGAGTATCATCTAACGGATTGTAATCTTTAAGATGTTGTAATTCAAGTACATCCCCGGCCATTAGTTTTCTGCCTAAGGTGGCTATCATGTCATTTATATGGAAAACAATGTACAATGTTCCTGCTTGTAAAAATAGTCCAAATTGAGTGAGATCAAAAGTTGCATCTTGTACAGAATAAACACCTCGCATGGAGTAAACATTTGTATCGTATTTTCTATCTCGATTTTCTAAAAAAAACAAATCCTGAATGTTTTTGGCACTTTCGTTAATATAACTAGGCTCAGCTGCATTTTTATAAAACTTTACAGTGGTGTTTGCTGATATAATACCGGTAGTGTTTGAACTTAATGTGACTGTGTTTGCAGTTTTGGCTACAACTTTTGTACCAGTGGCAACCAAGTTTGCAGTAACAAACATTCCCAAGGCTATGTCTGCTGTATTTGCTACGCCCAAAGCTGAGGAAACATTGGATTGGGTAGTGTTTGTAGACTTTGTAAGATTTTGTTCGTAAGTGCCAATATATTTGTGTACATAAATCCCAGTACCTCCCACAGTAAACATTTCACTCATGCGGCGGTCCATAAATTTATAATCGTTAGTGTGTTGTCCTTCTTTCCAAAGCGATAGTCTTGGCACTGTGATTTCCCGTTATTTACTATTTAGCGGTTACCAAATTTGACACAAATTAGGCAAAGCTATATAATTGTATATGAGCGATTTTAAATCACTTGACGATTGGCCGGCTATTGATCGGCAAATCATGCGTAATTTATGGGCTATGTACAATTTGACCAACAAGCGTCAAATGGAGCGTATGTACAGAAACCTAGAAGCAAGTGTTACTGAACTAAGCCGTTTAAATGTAGAGCGCCGTAAATATGGACATTCTGCTCGCTATGATGAACAATTAACAAAAGTGCAACAAGAGTTACAAGAATTGCAAGGCTGGCTCATGTTTGCTGCTCTTCTTGACGAAAAACCACGAGAGTAGTATAATTATATTTTGTACAATTCAAGGAGCCTGCAATGGCGCTAGCACAATCTATCAAAGCACCCAAAAAATCACCGAAGAAAACTCGAGACCCACTGTTTGCAGATGAAAAGTACACAGGAGGGGAACCGGTATGGGATACCGAACGTGCATTTAAAATGACACAGGCAGAATTTGATCACTTTTTACGTAGAAGTTTTTTTTATTACAATTACTTTTATGATCAAAAAGATTTGAAAAAACATGCGGTTAAATGGATGCAAGATAACAAATATTCCAAAGCAGACGTAAGTGCATTTGTTCGTAGCCCAGATCGTGCTGTGACAATGACGGCGTATGCTTTACTGATGTCTAATAGACAAGGCATGCCATTTAGAGAAAAAGAATTAACATATTTTCGACAACAAATAGCAAATGCTATTAGCTCTGCAGATTCTGCACCTGCTGAAACATCTACGGGACCAAAACCCGCAATAGAACAAAAAACAACGGCGCCGGCAGTAGTGAAAACGATTCAAGACCGGTTAAATGAAAAAACCAGTGAACATCTAGCACACTTTGAAGGATTGTATGACGAAGTAGTGCAAGGAGAAACTGTGGATCCACGAGCATACGATTATTTTGTTACTAATAACGTGCCGCAAGGGCAGCTAGGTAAGTTTGAAAATTACATTGAAACACAAAGGATGTATCTTACAGCAGCAATGGACAAACTAGATGAACAATTTGTAGAAGCCTACCGGCACTATCGTGCAGCTGATTACAAAAGACATTTTGCTTTTTTTGATAGTATGCAAACTGCTATTGATCAATATCGTAATGTCAAAAAGGCCACTAAAAAAGCTCGAGTCAAACGAGCACCCAACAAAGAAAAAGTTGTAGGCAAGCTCAAGTATATGCGTGAAGAAAAGACACTGAAATTAGTAAGTATCAATCCAGTGGATATCATTGGCGCACAAGAGTTATGGTGCTATAACACTAAAACTCGTAAACTGTACAAATACATTGCAGACAGTGTCACAGGCCCATTGGGTATTAAGGGCACCAGTTTGATTGGATTTAACACCACTGCATCGGTAGGTAAAACACTTAGAAAGCCCGAAGAAAAACTCAAAGAATTCTTTAAAGCTAACAAAGTACAACTACGTAAGTTCTTGGAAGATATCAAAGCCACCGAAACCACAGGCAACGGACGCATAAGTGCCGACATGATCTTGTTACGAATCAACTAAGTCCTGGGTGTTCTGGTAAATACTTTATCAGGACACCTAAATGGCTACAGCAGACACAATTAACTTTGACGCTAACGGCGTATTAATTACCGACAGTTTATTCAACGGTAATGCAGGGTCTGGAACCGGGCATATTGCATACGATCCAACAGAAACTTTAGGAAACATTTCTGCACCCGAACTAGATACAGTAAACAACAAACGTACAGAAATTACCGACTACATAAGACTAAGATTAGCAGACGGTATTGTAGATGTAGAATTGGATAAAGAACACTACGATATGGCTATAAAGCAAGCTCTAATTAAATATCGCCAACGTGCTGCTAACAGTCAAGAAGAATCCTATGCATTCTTAAAACTAGAGCCCGAAACACAAGAATACATTTTGCCCAATGAAGTAATGGAAGTAAGAGCTGCTTACAGACGAGGCATTGGATCAGTAACTGGTACCACAGCCAGCCAATTTGAACCTTTTAGTTCTGGGTATCTTAACACTTATATGTTGGTGGCAGGCCGTGTAGGAGGCCTGTTAAGCTACGAACTATTTGTTGATTACCAAAAAATGTCCATGAAAATGTTTGGTGGTTATTTGAATTTTACATTCAACAAAACCAGTAAAAAGCTAACATTGATCAGAAAAATTCCTTTTGCCGGAGCCAATCAAAATCCAAGAGAAATGGAAGATGTATTGCTCCACATCTATAACTACAAACCTGATTCTATGTTGTTAAATGATTATCAAGCATTTCCTTGGATCCAAGAGTATGCATATAGCTTTGCCAAGCGTATTCTAGGTGAAGCTCGTGAAAAATTTGCTACTATTGCCGGCCCGCAAGGTGGTACGCAATTGAATGGGTCAAGCTTAAAATCTGAAGCAGTGGCTGAAATGACTGAACTAGAACAGGCACTAAGAGATTACGTAGATGGATCACATCCTTTAACTTGGGTAATAGGTTAATGAAAATCAAGGACATTATATCAGAAAGTCGCGGTGAACTAAAACGTCGCCAAAGATTTGCAATGCGTGGACTAAACAAGTTCACTGATGGTAAAAAGTGGAACAGTGACTATACACTTTATAGATTAGGGTTGGCTTTAGCAGCCACGGATGGTAAAACCATGCCCGAAGTAGACGAGGAATCCTGGGTGGGCAAATGGAAACTTACAGCTCCTTACAGTAAAGAAGAGCAGGATATGCTGCACTTGGCCTACAAGGCAGTAGATGCTGAACATGAAGACATGAATGACGGCGATATGCGCAGTCAAGAAGGAGCCACTATTAACAGAACTAGTCCGGTAGCAGGAAGAAAAAAGAACAAATACGGTGTATAAATTTTTATACATTTGTTATAAAATGCTCCTTAGGGGGCATTTTTTATGATCGTTGGCGTAACAGGATTTATTGGTTCAGGTAAAGACACAGTGGCTAATTATCTAGTGGCTAAACACAATTTTCGTAGAGACAGTTTTGCTGGAACTCTTAAAGATGCAGTGGCACAAGTGTTTGGATGGGATCGTGAGTTATTGGAAGGACTAACGCCAGAAGCTAGAGAATGGCGTGAACAAGTGGATCCATGGTGGTCAAAAAGATTGGACATGCCTAATTTAACCCCAAGATATATGCTACAACTCTGGGGTACTGAAGTTTGTAGGAGAGGGTTTCATGACGACGTTTGGATTGCTAGTTTAGAAAATAGGTTACGTAAAACAGTTGATGATATTGTAATCAGCGATGTAAGATTTCCCAATGAAATTGCAGCTATAAGAAAACATGGTGGTATTTGTGTGTGGGTAAAACGTGGGGAACTGCCAGAATGGTACCATTGTGCGCTGAGAGAAAATACAACACACGAAGACCGTCAGTGGTTATTAGAAGATGCCGGGCAGCTTATGCCACAACGATACCCACGTATACATCATAGCGAATGGGCTTGGATAGGGCAAACTTTTAATTATGAAATAGAAAATAATGGTACAATGGAAGATCTGTATATGAAAATTAATAATCTGCTTCTAAGTCCGCTGGTTTCCAGTTAACTTTGGAGTCTTCTAGTGCGGCTTGACAATTAAGACAGATTGTTTTCAAATTATTCCAATCATTGTTTTTTAAGTTACCGTCTACGTAGTAAACCCTAAGTTGTTTTTTAACAGTTTTGGCAACAAAATTGCATCTATCGCATTTGTGCTTTTTTTTATATCCTGACTTGGCCCAACTTGGCGGCAAAGGTTTGATTTTACTTTTTTTTCTAATACAAGCAGCGCAATGTTTTCTATAATAAATTTTGCTAGTTTTTATGTAATTAATTGCAGCTAAATTTTCACCGCAGGCTGCGCAATAAGGTCTATACATAAATTTATTTATATGCAAACCTTTTAAAGGCATCTGTAAGCCGTAAATTTTAAATCCTTTACATAAATACTTAAAAGTTTTTTAAAGGACATTAAAATGGCTTTAGTATCTCCTGGTTTAGAAATTACCGTCTCAGACGAATCAGTTTACGTTCCTGGTGCTGTTGGTACAGTACCACTGGTGGTTTTGGCCACAGCGCAAGGTAAAACCAACCCTGCCGGTTCAGCCGCTGCCGACACAACCGCAGCTAGAGCAGGCAAATTGCTAACCTATACTAGTCAACGCGAGTTAATTAGTTCAATGGGCTATCCAACTTTTTACCAAAGTGCCGCAGGTACTCCGCTGCATGGAGATGAGCGTAACGAATACGGTCTATTAGCAGCACATAGCGCATTGGGCCAAGTCAATAGATTGTACGCTATCAGAGCTGACATTGATTTAGCTGCATTAGAACCCACCAGCGTACGACCATTGGGATCGGTTCCCAACAACACCTACTGGTTGGATCTAGCTGAAAGTACATGGGGAATAAATGAATGGGATGCTGTGACCGGGGCGTTCGTAGAAAAAAGTCCATTAATAATAACTTCAGACAATGATGTAGTTTTAACAAGCGGAATTTATGTACCAAAAGTCAGTATTGGACAAATTGGGAATTATGCGATAGCATGGACAGGCACAAAAGCTCTTATTTTTTATAAAAATAGAAGTAACGTATGGGTACGTCCTGGAACTTCAGCATGGGAAATCTCCTGGCCAACTATTCGCGGCACAACTTCTACTAACTTAGCAGCAGGAACCTATACTATCACTATCAATGCCGGTGCTGCATTCACTGTTGGTAATGCAGGATCTGCATTCACAACGGCACAAGTAGCCACACAAATTAATGCACAAAGCATAACCGGAGTAACTGCGGCTGCAGTCAATGGTAAATTAGAGTTATATGCTACCAGCACAGCAGCAAGTAACGGTTCAACCGCAGATGGAAAAATTGCTATTGCAAATGGCACCGGGGTAGCATTGGCAGGATTGGGCATTACAGCAGGAACGTATGCCAATCCACAATTAATTTATGGTTCTTTTGTTGATGTACCAAGTTGGTCCAGTTTTGATACAGTACCAAGACCATCAGGATCTATATTTTTAAAAGTAGGTGCGACTGGCAATGGTGCAAATCTAGTTATTAAAAAATACAGTGCAGCAGCTGACTCTTGGGTCACGCAGGCAGCAGATTTTTATAGTTCGGGAGCAGCGGCTACTTACGGTATTGACCCGGCTGGCGGAGGTAATGGAATAAATGCAGGGACACTATGGATTTTTTATGATCCTCTAGAAACATTGACTGCAGGTTACCAACCGGTAACAAGAAGTGTAAAAGGCCTAACGTCAGTTACTGGTACCACGTTAACTGCGAATCCATTTACCAATGGTGATCGCATTGATATACGAGTAAGCCAAATTGGTTCACCTAATGTAACATCAGAATACCAAATTACATTATCTGGTACCACACCTGCAAGTTTTGTAGCTGACATTTTGGCAGCAAATATACAAGAAATTAATGTAACATTTAGTAATAATAAAATTACTTTTGTTCACTTGTATGGCGGTGAAATATTACTACAAGATGGTGTTGGAACACCATTGGCAGATGCTGGTTTCGCTTCGGGCCTAGCTGGTACGTTCTATTCAGTGGCAAATGATATTTTAGTGCTTACTAATTACTCATTTATTGATTATGCAATGAGCGCCATAGAACCAAGTCAGGCACCTGATGATGGCTCTTTGTGGTACTATGCAGATCCAGCCGCGGTTGATATTATGATTAAAGAAAGTACCGGATGGAAAGGATATAGAAGTTCATACTATGACGGATCAACCACAGATGCAAGAGGTCATGATTTGTCGTTAACTGATCCAGCTGGTGTAATTGTAAGTGCTAGTCAACCAGAAACACAAAACGATGGCCAGACTGCGGTAGTGGCCGGCGACATCTGGTTAGATTCCGGAGATTTAGAAAATTATCCGGTGCTTTATCGCTATGATGGCACTGATTGGATATTAATTGACAACACAGATCAAGTAAGTCAAAATGGAATTATTTTTGCTGATGCTAGATGGGATGAAGATGGAACCACCGACATCCTTGTTGATTCTTTGCCAACGATTGCCAATGCTGAAGATGAAGTCGGCCTAATTTATAGCGACTACATAGATCAAGACGCACCAGATCATAGATTATACCCACGTGGTATATTATTGTTTAACACTAGACGCAGTGGATATAACATTAAACGTTTTGTAAGTAATAAATTTAATGCAAATGATTATCCAGATTTACCCACAGTGCCAGGAGCTGATAGTTCATTACCTACAGTAAAAGATACCTGGCAAACAGCCAGCGGGTTAAAAGATAATGGTAGTCCATACATGGGCCGCCAAGCTCAAAGACGTATGGTAACAGCAGCGATGCAGGCTGCATTAATTACCAATACTGAAATTAGAGAAGATCAATTTGCATTTAACCTGATTGTTGCACCAGGGTACCCAGAATGTATTGATGAAATGGTTGCATTAAATAACGATAGAAAGAACACCGCTTTTGTAATTGGTGACACACCAATGAGACTAGCACCTAATGCCGTAGACATAGCAAATTGGAGCAACAATACCAATGGTGATGGGTTGGCCACTGCTGATCCATATCTTGCAGTATATTATCCGAGCGGAAGATCTACTGATTTACTAGGCAATGATGTTGTTGTACCACCCAGTCACATGGCATTAAGGACAATGTTGCGTAACGATAACGTGGCTTTCCAATGGTTCGCACCAGCCGGAGCTAGGAGAGGACTTGTTGATAATGCTAGCAATATTGGTTACATAGATTCTACCACCGGTGAATTTGTGTTTAACGGCATTAGAACTGGATTGAGGGATACGTTATATGAAAACAAAATCAACCCTATAACAAACTTGCCTGGCGTTGGTTTAGTGGTATGGGGACAAAAAACTCGTAATCCGTTTGCAAGTTCAATGGATAGAATCAATGTTGCTAGATTAGTGAATTATCTACGTACTATTTTTGCTAGAGTTGGTGATGGATTCTTGTTTGAACCAAACGATAAAATCACAAGAGATCAAATTGCAAACATTATTAGTGGGGCTGTAAATGATCTAGTTGCTAAGAGAGGAGTTTATGATTATCTGGTTATCTGTGATGAATCAAACAATACTCCAACTAGAATTGCACGTAATGAGTTGTATGTAGATGTAGCAATTGAACCAGTAAAATCTGTGGAATTTATTTACATTCCGATAAGATTAAAGAATCCTGGCGACATTGCAGCAGGAATTTAATATAGGTATATATTAGGATCGTATGGTCCTAATATTTCACCTTTGAAAAATGGTAAATACCTATAATAGGAGAATATAAATGGCAATAGCATCATTAACAAGATTTACTGTACCGTTAGCGACTAACCAAAGTGCCACTTCACAAGGTTTGTTAATGCCAAAAATGAAATATCGCTTTCGTGCGGTATTTGAAAACTTTGGTGTTAGCACTGACAGAGTTGAAATGACAAAACAGGTATCTGATATCAGTCGTCCTAATTTGAATTTTAATCCTTTTGTCATTGAAGTATACAACAGCAAGGTTAATTTAGTTGGCAAGCCAAGTTGGGAACCTGTTAGTGTTAACTTACGTGATGACGCTGGCGGTAATGTTTCCAGACTGGTAGGCGAGCAAATACAAAAACAATTTGATTTTGCAGAACAAAGTTCGGCTTCATCTGGAATTGACTACAAGTTTGTTTTGAAATTTGAAATGTTGGATGGTGGAAATGGTGCCAATGCAGCAACGGTGCTAGAAACATGGGAACTTTACGGTGCATTTTTAACCACAGTAAATTACGGTGAAATGAATTATGGTACAAGCGAAGCGGCCATGATTCAATTAAGTGTCACATATGACAACGCTGTGCAAACTCCAGCTGGCACAGGAGTAGGTACAGCAGTAGGTAGAACAATAGGCACACTGATCACAGGATAATTTTTATAATGATCAAAAAGCCCGGAGTATTCCGGGCTT
>SXGQ01303106.1_pt1 | contig 19751 bp, 9 predicted proteins | sample 3178371 | NCBI WGS metagenome assembly SXGQ01 (sample SAMN11356859, study PRJNA531348) | freshwater metagenome | isolation source: freshwater sample F1-20 | place: China: Fuxian Lake, Yuxi | collected 2017-12-25 | reverse complement strand
TCCCGCCTGATGCGGAGGCTGCCGAGGCGAACGATCTCTTCAGGTCCCGGTCCCGGATCTCCGGTGATCGGGCTTCCCTCGCCTCAACCACGATCGGCGCAACCCGGGAGACAGGCGAACCTCTCCATGCCGGGGTGGTGGGTGGTGCCTCGCTCTGGTGGCAGTGGACTCCGGACACCTCAGTGGCACCACAGGGGGGATATGTCGTCATCGACACCGCCGGGAGCGCGTTCGACACGCTGCTGGCCGTCTATTTTGGCAAGGCCTTCGACCAACAGTTCGATGTCATCGCCTCGAATGACAACGCTCCCGGTCTCAACACCAGCCGTGTGGCCTTCGAGGCGTTGCCTGCGGTCGACTACAGCATTGCGGTCGATGGACGGGCCGGAGCCTCGGGCCCCCTCAAGCTCAATCTCAGGCTCTACACCTTCCCCGAGTTCCAGCGTCAGCCCGAGGCCGTGGAACGGATCGAGGGCGAGGCTGCGGTCTTCTCGGTGGATGTTCTTGGCAAGACGCCACTCACCTACCAGTGGCAGCACGCTGGAACGAATGTGCTTGGCCAGACGGGTCCTGAGATCCGGATAGCGACGATCCGCAAGGCGGATGAGGGAGCCTACCGGGTGGTGGTGAGGAACGGCTATGGCCAGACCAACAGTGCCACCGCGAATCTGGTCGTGCTGCCGGGACCCAAGATCGTAACGGGTCCGGTCGGTTCCAATCCCGAGCCTGGCTCGACGGTGACGCTTCGGGTGGAGGCCGTGGGGTCACCGCCCCTGTCCTACCAGTGGTTCGTCGCAAAGGCTCCCGGAGGGACTGCAACCGCCGTGCCTGGGGCGACGGGTTCCGCATTGGTGATCGAGAACATCTCCACCGACCAGGCGGGGAACTATACCGTCCGGGTCTCCAATGGGAGTTCCTCCCAGACCAGTGTTCCGGCCGTGGTGGCGGTTGATCCATTGCCCCCCGGATCACCACCCAACCCGGTGCCGCGATCGCCGACATCGGGTCCGACGCCGTCTTCCAGGGCGAGGCAGCTGGTCATCGCCCGATCACGTGGCAGTGGTACTTCCGTGATCCGAAGTCTGGGAGCTCCAGGCCCATACCGGGCGCCACGGTGCCAAAGCTGATCGTGACGTCGGTCGATCTGGCCAAGGATGGCTTCTACAGCTTTTCTGTCTCCAACCGGTATGGCGTGACGCTCAGTCAGGAGGCCCGGTTGGCGGTCCAGGTAGGTCCGCCGAACGACCTGTTTGCCAACCGGACGCCGCTGGGTTCGGTCAGCACCGTGGCCTACGGATACAACCGCAATGCCACCGCCGAGCTCGGTGAACCCAGTCACGCGGGACAGCCAGCCCGGAACTCTGTCTGGTGGGCCTTCAAACCGACCGAACTGGGTTTCCTGACCCTCGACCTCGCGGGCAGCACCATCGACACCGTCCTGGCCGTGTATTCGGGCACCAACCTCGCCCAATTGAAGCCGATCATCTCGAACGATGATGGCAGGGATCCGGTCACGGGGGAGGTCCGGACCCAGAGTCGGGTGGCTCTGGTGGCGGAGGCAGATCGGGAATACCTCATCGCCGTTGATGGCAAAAACGGACAGGTGGCGGACAGCGCCGCGAACGGGAATCGGGGTGGACTCGTGCTCTCGGTCGTCATGACCAACCAGTTCCCGACACCCGTGATCACGAACCAGCTTCCCGAGATGCTCCTGCTCCCCGGGACTCGTGCCGGGGAGGCGGGATGCGGTATTCAGACCTATTCCATCGACGCCGGCGGGCTGCTCCCGATCGCGCATCGATGGCAGTTCAACCTCAGGTCCCTGACGGCGGAAGAACTCGATGGAAAGAAGGCCCAGGCCCTTGGGGTGCCTCCCGGCCTTCAGGCCTTCCAGGCTCCCGTCTCATGGCTGGGTATCCCGAGGACCGGTGCCGACGCGTGGGTGGACATCCCCGGAGGCACCAACCGGAACCTGACCTTGACCGATCTCACCATGGCCCAGTCCGGTCAGTTTCGGGTCATCGTCTCCAACGAGGGTGTGCCGGGATCGGTTACCAGTGCTCCGTCCACTCTTGTGGTCAGCCCATTACCGATTCTCCAGAGCCATCCCACGGGATTCACCAACCGGGAGTGCGACCTATCCCGACCGCTCGAAGTCACCGTGCGGGAGGGCTGCTATCCCCAGACCGTCGAGTGGTATTTCAACGGCAACCGGGTCGCCAACCAGGCCAGCCCGCGATTTTCCTTCCAGATGGGCCGGGTCGACGAGTCCGGTGAATATCAGGTCGTTGTCCGGAACGCAGCGGGTTCGACGACGAGTCGGGTGGCCCAGGTCGTCTTCGATCCCAGGCCGGTCCTGCTTGGAAGGTTGATCCTCTCTGCGCCACGGGTGTTCGACTGCGAGGCGGTCCTCGCCGAGTTCAACTACGCGCCGAGGTGTCGCTCCACGGCAATCGAGTGGTTCCTCGACGGCAAGCCGATACCTGGTGCGGGGGAGGATTTCCTGCTCTTCAATGCAGAACCCCAGTCGGCCGGCAACTACACCGTTCGCATCTCCAACGAGTTTGGATCGGTGACGAGCGAACCCGTGGCGCTCACGGTGGATCCCAGCCCGGTGGTGCTGACCCAGCCCGGCACCGGGAGGCTTCGTCGTGTCCTGGTCGGCACCGCCTTCACCAACACGGTGAAGATCGCGAGTTGCCGGAACCTGACGTTCGAATGGCGCAGGGATGGCCAGCCGCTTGGGGTCGGGGGACGGGTCGAGGTTGTGACTGTGAAAAATCCGGCTGGGGATCAGACCAGCAGCCAGCTGGTGATCCGTGGTGCCCAGCTGTCCGACACCGGCAACTATGATGTCGTGGTCCGGAGTCCCAACGGTTCGGTCACCAGCCGCTCCGCGGCGATCCAGGTCATGCTGCCGCCACCGAACGACTTCTTCGCCTCGAGGCTCGCTCTCACCAATGCCACATCGACCCTCGGTGGATCGAACTTCTTCACCTCCAGTGCACTTGGATCCAACTACTTTGCGACGGCCGAATCCGGTGAACCACCCCATGCAGGTCAGAATCCGCTCCACTCGGTCTGGTGGACGTGGAAGTCCCCGGCGCCATCCCAGGTCACGGTGAGTCTCGACGGCAGCGACTTCGACACGCTTCTCTCGGTTTTCACCGGCAACGAATTGGCCTCATTGACGGTAATCACCAACAACGATAACGCCGGCGGTAGGACCACCAGCCGGGTGAGCTTCCTCGCGGCTAGGAACCGCGAGTTCCAGATCGGGGTGGATGGTCGTCGTGGCGACCTTGAAGAGGGACTGATCCGGATGTCGGTCCAGGCGGAGGAAATCGTCTCCCCGCCCATCATCGTCTCCCCGCCGCGCCACGTCGCGGTGAGGCAGGGAGGAACCGCCAACTTTTCGGTCGGTGTCTGGGGAAGTCCCGACATCCAGTTCCAATGGCAGTTCAAAGGTCAGTCCATCCCCGGAGCGACCAACTCGACGTTGCAGATCCGAAACGCGCAGCCCGCCGATGAGGGTGTGTACCGGGTCTCGCTCTCCAACGAATATGGCGCCACCAACAGCTGGGAGGTCCAGCTGACCCTGGGGACCATCGTGGTCGGGCAGGTCACCGACGCGACAACCTCCCTCGGCGTTGCCGGTGCGAAGGTGTCGGTGGGCTCCTACTCTGCAGTCACGGATTCGGGCGGCAATTTCCTTCTGATCGGTCCGCGAAGCTCGGGTGCCCGGGTGGATTTCGACAGCCACAAGCGTCGCGTCCGGCTCCGTGAACCGGTCCGCTTCAACAACCTTTCGACGGACTCCCGTGTCCTCCTCCGATGCGAGCGGGAGGGCTACAGCACCTACGAGGACCGGCAGTTCGATGCCCCACCCGGACAGTATGTCACCAACCGCGTGATCCTCTCCCCGTTCACCGACGGACTCCGGATGGTCCTCGGCTGGGGACAGAGTCCGGCGGACCTTGACCTTCATCTCCTGGGTCCTCCGATCGATGGATTGCCCCGGCATGTGCAGTATATCGATGCCGACCGGGGCAGCCTTGAAGCGCCGCCCTTCGCGAGGCTCGACGTCGACGTTCAGAACGGATTTGGACCCGAGACCATCACCGTCAGCCGGCTCTTCGATGGCGTCTATCGGGTCTATGCCAAGAAGTTTGATCCGACCGCTCCGGGTTCCGTGGCGGGATCCCGGGCGACCCTGCGGGTCTACAATCCCTCCGGACTCCTGGGTGTCCGGGAGGTTCCCGCCGATGGAACCGGCTCCGTCTGGCATGTCGCCGACTACGATACGGCGAGTGGCGTCCTTGTCTGGGCAGACCAGATCCAGTCGGGTGATCCGACATGGCCGACCCGGATCGTCTTTCCCTCGGATGGTGGCGGTTCGACGGTCACAAACAGACCGGTGACGCCCTCAGGCGAGCCGATCGTCGGGGCCAAGTATCTGTGGGATTTCGGGGACGGGGAAACGAGCACCGAATACGCCCCGTCGCATGCCTACGGAAAGCCGGGCAGCTATACGGTAAGCCTCACACTGAACGCGCCCGGCATCGCGCCGATCACCGAGACCAAGCAGCTCTTCATCACCGCCTACAATGAGCCGCCGGTTGTCGCGTTGACCGAACCGCGGGCGGGCGGACTCATTCGGGCAGGCGTTCCGTTCCCCCTCCGCGCCAGGGCCGAGGACTTCGATGGTTCCGTGGCGAGGGTTGAGTTCTATCGGGTGGAGGCCGGCAAACCGATCGGGGTCGGACAGGTGCTGTCGACCCCGTTCGCTCTAGAGCATCCGGTCCTCGCACCGGGTCAATACGAGTTCTTCGCTCGTGCGTTCGACGATCTCGGCGCCACGACCGACAGCGCACGGGTCGGGGTTGAAGTGGTCGACCTGGATGGTGACATCCTTTTGATCACCCGGGCCAGCGACGTGGAGACCGATGTGGTCCTGAACTATCTGATCGATCTGGGTATCCCCGAGGGTCCATTCAGCTTCCGCTCACCGAATCTCCGGATCACCATGCCGGAGACGCTCCGTCCCGAGATCCTTCGCCATTTCAAGCTCGTCCTCTGGGATGATCTTGGCGCCCTCGAGAATGCTCCCACCGACAAGGAGGTGCAGCTTCTGGGTCAGCTCCGTTCGGCCGGGGTGCCCCTGTACCTCATCGGTGAGCATCTCGCGGCCAACTCGGTCCGTCTGACCGAGGCTTCGTCGCTCTGGCGTGCCCTGACCCAGATCGGGCCGGTACCCGGCAAGACCTCGACCGGCCCGATCGGCTTCCTGGATCCCGACCGGGATCGACCGCGCTTTGGCAACGAGTATGGGACGGTCCTGGGGTTCACCTACCCGAACCCGACCGAGGCGACCGTCCTCCTCGAGGAGGAGCTCGATCTCGTCCTGGAGCGCGAAGGCCGCCCCGTGATGATGTCGGGACCGAAGTCCGAAGATCCCGACCTTGGGGACGCGCGTGTGGTCTCCCAGGATTTCCTTGTGGCGATCGGCTCCGAGTGGGACTCCCTGGCGGAGCGTCGGGCCCTGTTCCTCAACGCGGCGTCCTGGCTCATGCGCCTCGGGGATTGTGACTCGGTCGGCCTGGAGGTCTCCACCGACCAAGTGCCTGGCACCATCGGAGTCGGACAGGTCCTTCGCATCGGAACCGATGTCCTCCAGGTTGGAGGGTGTGATCGAGGGGCGATTCTGTTCAGCAACCTCATCTCTACCGGCTTCGAGGTGGTGGGATTCCAGGTGGAATCCGTCGCGCCCTCTGATGCGACAAATTTGGTTCGCATGGAGCGGACCTCCGACGGTGTCCTGACCCGGTTCGCTCGGACGAAGGATCCCGTTGCCTTCCGACTGGTCTACGAACTGGTGCCGACGTCGACCGGCCGTTTCACCAATCACATGGCAATCCGATTCAACCCGTTCTATCCCGCCCAGACGGTCGCGGAGCAGGTCTTTTCGGTGGGAACCTCGGACTGCGCCTCGCAGACAGCCCGGGTCTCAGCGAGGGTTGGACCGTCGGGTGTCTTGGAACTGGTGGTCGTGGGGTCGGGCTCCTGCACGTTCCAGATCCAGACCTCAGCGGACCTCGGGATCTGGAGGCCTGAGGGTGACGTCACTCCCTCCGTCTCCGGAACCGTGGTGCCGCTTGGGGTCGTCGACTCCGAGGTCCGGTTCTATCGGGTGATCCCGAAGCCCTGAATTCCGAAACAGCTCAGAGGGCATTTCCTGCCGCGTGGCCGCTCGACCACGCCCACTGGAAATTGTAGCCACCCAACCCGCCGGTGACATCCACGACCTCACCGATGAAGTGGAGGCGTGGGACCTTCCGGCTCTCGAGTGTCTTGGAGGAAAGTTCGGCGGTGTCCACGCCGCCGAGCGTGACCTCGGCCTTGGCATAGCCTTCATCGCCGGCCGGCTGGATCTCCCACGACTCCAGCGCGCGGGCCATGGCCTCCAGATCCCGCTGGGCGACCTGCGCCAAGGGGCGCGGGGTGCCGTGACGCTGGATCCATGCGGTGGCGAGTCGCTCTGGAAGACGGCCGCGCAGAATGGACCTGAGATCCCTTCCGCTCCGACGTTCGGATTCGAGAAGGGGGAGGGCAGGGGAGTCCGGAATCAGGTTGATCCGGATCGATTCGTCCGGTCGACGGTGGCTTGAGATCTGCAGGATGGCCGGGCCACTCAATCCCCGATGGGTGAACAGGACGTTCTCCCGGAAACGGGGCGCATCCCCAGGGAGCGTCACGATCGAATCCACCGCGAGCCCGCTGAGGGCGCCAAACATCTCGAGGTCGCCTGGAGACCAGGTCAGGGGTACGAGACCGGGTCGGGGTTCGACGACTCGCAGCCCGAACTGGCGGGCCACCTCGTAGCCGAACGGTGTTGTGCCCAGTTTTGGGAACGAGAGCCCCCCGCTGGCGATGACCAGCGAGGAGGATCGGAATTCCCCGAGACTGGTCTGAAGGGTCCAGATCGGAGCCCCAGGGGTATCCACAGGGGCTTCGTGGCGTTTGACCGAGAGGATCCGGCAGTTGAGACGGATCTGGACCCCGGCTTCGGCGCATTCGTCCTCGAGGAGTTGCAGGATCTGCTTGGAGCTCTGGTCGCAGAAGAGCTGCCCGAGCTTCTTCTCATGGCACTGGATTCCGTGGCGCTCCACGAGGGCAAGGAATTCGGCGGGCGTGTACCGGGCGAGGGCCGACTTGACGAAGTTTCGGCTGCCCGAGGTGACGTAGTTGACCGCGGTGGCGCCGATGTTGGTGAAGTTGCAGCGTCCTCCCCCGGAGATGAGAATCTTGTTCCCGAGCCGGGTGTTGTGTTCGAGGACGACCACCTTCTGGCCCCGCAGTCCGGCGGTCCGGGCACAGAACAATCCGGCAGCACCTCCGCCCACGATGATCGCATCGAAATCCACAGAGCGTGAGGGTCACCCACTCCGTCCCTGCATGTCGATCCGCACGAGCCGCGCCGGCCGCCAGGTCACTCCGGTTGGTCGAGACTCATTCCCGGCGGAAGATCCTCGAACTCCCCGAAGTCCCCGGGACGCAGTTCCCGGGAGATCCGCTGCTCCTCGTTGAACCAACCCCCGAGGTCGATCAGCTTGCAGCGCTCGCTGCAGAAGGGGCCCCATCGGGCCCCAAACCATTTGCCGCGCTGGCGGCATCGGGGACAGCTCACATCGATCTCGGCGGATGGATTCATCGTTTGAGAAACCGGAACAGGAAGTGACAGGTGGAGCCTGGCGACAAGACAGGTCACCCCGGGCAATCCACATCGCGGAGTTCCCGCTCCGGATCACGAGATCCCCGGTAGAGGGGCCCCGAGGGGCTCCAGAAGGCCTACGAACCACCACAGGACTCCTCGAGGGAGGACCAGAACGAGGCGAGCGACCCGCAGTGCCCACCCGACACTCTCCACGCGGGAGGGCAAGCGGTGTCCGGCAATCCTGTCCAGCCCCGGGCCCGTCACCGCACCGGAGCAGATGTGCGCTCGGACATCCATCGGATGTCCTTGTTCCCCTTCTGGCTCTGGCGGGAAACGTTGACGCCGACCTTGGTGCGGTTGTCGTTCCATTTCTTGATCTCCGAATGCCCGTCCGCGAACGCGAAACCCGCGGCGCCGTTGTGATAATAGCCCGGCCAGTCAATCATCTGCTCCGTGGTATTGTCCCACGTCTTGCCCGTCAGTGGAGGGCCCATCACCGCGAAGCCTGCGTCATTGAGGGAGCGATGATCCTCATCCACGAAGACGAATGTGTTGGCCGCTCCCGGCAGATTGAAGTCACCGAGCTTTCCGTAGCAAAACCACCTTGAGTTCGCCGTATGGCCGTGGGACCCGTCGAGCCAGGGACCGTCGACCGCGGTGCGGCTCCCGGACTTGTACGGATTGGTCCCGACGGCCTGGGACATCGAGAACGAGCGCGCGGCAGGAACCTTGGCTCCGCGGAGGTTGGGATTGGTCCCGGTGTATCTGCCAACCCTTCGGTCGGCTGGGCACTTGAACGGTTTCTCGGAAAAGCCGAGGAACTGTGCGAGGAGGGACTTGGTTGGATCCTTCAGGATATCCGGGTTGAACTCCTCGGTACCGCCCTGGCCAGCCTGCCCCGGGCACCAGTTCTTGCCCGGGGACGTGTTTCCATCGTCAGGGTTGGGAGGCAGGTAGTCGTTGTGGTCGAGGGCGTAGAGCTGCATCGCCTTGATCATCTGGCTCCCGTTGTTCATGCAGAAGATGCCTCCAGCCTTTGTCTTGGCCTTTCCGAGCGTCGGAAGAAGCATGCCTGCAAGGATCGCGATGATCGCGATGACCACAAGCAGTTCGATGAGTGTGAATCCCGTGGGACGACTGGAGTGCTGGAGTTTCATGGCGTTCGGAACCCCTGGTGGAACCGCCCCGTCTCGACCACGAGACGGGACTTCGTCTGGACTCGGCAGGAGGCCGCTTTGGTCCACGCACTGGGTATATCCCGAGGAAACTGGCCAGGATGATGAAGTCAAGAAAGGAGACAGGAACGCGGAGCGCAGGTCACCACCTCTTCACGACAGCCCCTGACTCCGGCCTCATCAAGTCCGCTGCGTCCATCCCTCCTAGACGATCTCCAGCGGACACTGTGGCAGGGCGTCGAGAAACTGCCGTCCATAGCGCTTCGCGAGGATCCGGTTGTCGAGGATCACAACGATTCCCCGGTCGGTCCCGGTCCGGATCAGACGGCCCACCCCCTGACGGAACTTCAGGATCGCCTCCGGGAGGCTGAAGTCCGCGAAGGAGTTCCCGCCCGCAGCCTCAATCCGCTCGATCCGTGCCTCGATCAGCGGGTGATCTGGCACGGCGAAGGGCAGGCGGGTGAGGATGACGTTGCTCAGTGCTTCGCCCGGGACATCCACCCCCTGCCAGAACGAGTCCGTGCCGAAGAGCACCGAGTCCACGTCCTCCCGGAACTTCTCCAGCATGACAGAGCGGGGCATGCCCTTGCCCTGCACGTAGACCTCGAGCCCGAGCTCCGAGAAGAAGCCCTCCATCCGCTCTGCAACCTCGTGCATCAGGCGGAAGCTTGTGAAGAGCACGAACGCCTTGCCGTGGGTCTGACGGATGAAGTGTTCGATCCAGTGGACCAGCGCGTCCTGATATCCGGGCTCCTTTGGCTCGGGGATCTGGCGCGGCACGAGCACCTTCATCTGGGTGGCGTAGTCGAACGGGGATCCGACCTGCAGCTTCAGGGCGTTCTCGCCACCGACGCGGTGGGAGACGTAGTCGAGGGTCGGGTTGTGGACCTCCAGTTTCAGGGTGGTGCACGGGACCCGATCCTCGGGTCGGCTGGCGTTCGGGGGCGACTTCACCCCGAGCGTTGCGCTGGTGAGGATCACGCTCGTCTCCGAACCGAACAGTCTTTGTCGCAGGTAGGCGGCCACATCCACCGGGGCGGCATTGAGCGAGAGATTGCGCTGCGTCTTGCCGGTCCGCTCGACCCAATACACGTGACCTTCGGCATCCTGGTCGAGGAACGACTTCAGGGCATCCCGGATCTCGAGGAGCCGCCCGTTGCATTCGGTGAGTTCCTCGGCCGTCTCCTTGTCGTCGACCGCCTGGATGAGGGTGCTGATCTGGTCGCGGACCCGGGTCAGGTTCAGGGACAGGGTGTTGGCAACCAGCTCAGGACGACGGATCCGGAGTTCGCTCCAGGAGCGGCGTTCCCCCTTGGACGAGGACGGCTGACCTGCCTCGGCGATGGACTCGCAGGCGGCCTCCACCTGTTCGAAGAAGGTCTCACTCTGTTCGAGGGCCAGGTTGACCTCCTGTACGGCCGGCCCTTGTCGCAGCGTGGTGAGGAGTCCCTTCTGGGTCTTGGGATTGTAGAGCCGATGGAGGGCGTATTTCAGTGCGCCGCTCCCGACGCTCAGTCCGATGTGGCGGGCGGCCACCTGTTCGACCGTATGGGCCTCGTCGAAGATCACGAAGTCGTTCTTGAAGAGGAGTCCCTCCCCGGGGCGGTCCTCGTCGATGCCGTTCAGCAGGGTGAAGAACAGGGTGTGGTTCAGCACCAGGACGTCGGCCGAAAGGATCCGTTGCCGGGCACGCTGGAAGAAGCAGACGTGTTTCTGCTCGGCGAGATCGCTGGCGTATCCGCATTTCTTTGGGGCGCAGAGACCCCGCTCGGAGCAGACGCTCTCCCAGACCTTCGGGTCAGGCGCCTCGGGCAGATCGCTCAGCGAACCGTCGGACGTCTCCTGGGACCATGCCCAAAGCCGGTCCAGCTCGACCTGTTCCGACGACGTGAACAGGGAGGCGGCCTGCTGTCGGGCCTTCCGGAGGCGTCGGGTGCAGAGGTAGTTCGACCTACCCTTGAGCATTGCGAAGCTGAACTCGACCGGCAGGACCTTCTGCAGGAGCGGGAGGTCCTTCTCCACGAGCTGTTCCTGGAGGTTGATCGTGTGGGTGCAGACGATCGCCTTCTTCTTCTGTGCGACGGCGTGTAGGATGGCGGGAACTAGGTAGCCGAAGCTCTTGCCGACCCCGGTTCCAGCCTCCACGAGGAGATGGTGCCTGTCGGCCAGGCATCGGGCGACAGCCATGGCCATGCGTTGTTGCTGGGGGCGGAACTCGAAGTTCCGTGCTTTGGAGAAGAGTCCTGTGGGCGAAAAGATGTCCGCGACCTGCAGCACGAGGTCTGGAGGTTGGGACGATTGGGTTTCCGCCGTGGAACGCACGTCCACAGTAAACCGGACGAAGAGCCCCAACGCCAAGCGTGAGCGTCGAAACCCTCCGATTTCCGCGAGACACCGGGATGTCTCTCGGCAAAAAAATTCCCCGCTCGCCCTTTTGCCGAAGCTGGTGTTTGTTGGAAATGATGTCGTCCGACTCCACGCCTGACGCCCAACCGCGTCGATGCTTCATGAAGGAGGCAGCCGCTGTGGCCATAGGTGGTGCCGCAACCCTGGTCCCCGTGGCCTCCGGCCTCCTCGTGTGGCTCGACCCGCTGAATTCCGGTGGCGGCGAGGGTCAATCCTCGTTCAGCCGCATCACGGGACTCGAGTCCCTCCCGGCCGACGGAGTGCCCCGCAAGTTCACGGTCATTGCCGACAGGCAGGATGCCTGGACCAAAAACCCGAAGGTTCCGGTTGGGGCGATCTATTTGTCCAGGTCTGCCAAGGGCGACATCACCGCGTTCCAGTCGATCTGCCCCCATGCCGGCTGCTTCGTCGAATACCGACCGGCGAAGAATGAGTTCTTCTGTCCCTGCCACAACAGCTCCTTCGCGGCGGACGGCACCATCAAAGATCCGAAGAGCCCAAGTCCGCGTCCCATGGACACCCTTGCTGTGGAAATCCGTGGAAACGAGGTCTGGGTCCGATTCCAGAACTTCCAGGCGGGGCACCGGGAGAAGATTCCGACCGCATGAAAGCATTGTGGGAATGGCTGGATTCCAGGACCGGGATCCGACACCTCGCCCAGGAGGCCCTGATGGAGAAGATCCCGGGTGGTGCCCGCTGGCGCTACGTCTGGGGCAGTGCCCTGACCTTCTGTCTGGCAATCCAGTTCATCACCGGCGTGGTGCTCTGGGCCGCCTACAGCCCCGGTGCGAAGTCCGCGTGGGAATCGGTCTTCTACATCCAGCATGAGATGGCGGGCGGCTGGTTTCTCCGGGGTCTGCACCACTACACCGCACAGCTCATGGTGGTGCTTCTGGCGCTCCACCTGATGCAGGTGCTGATCGATGGGGCCTACAAGGCGCCACGGGAGGTGAATTTCTGGTTCGGCCTCGCCCTCCTGATGGTGACGCTCGGATTGGCCCTGACTGGATACCTGCTGCCGTGGGACCAGAAGGGGTACTGGGCCACGAAGGTCGCGACCAACATTGCCGCTATCACTCCGGTGTTCGGATCCCAGATCGAACGACTCATCGTCGGTGGATCCGACTACGGCAACCTCACCCTCACCCGCTTCTTCGCCCTGCATGCCGGCATCCTGCCCGGGGCGATCGTCGTCCTCGTCGCCGGTCACATCGCCCTGTTCCGACGCCACGGCATCACGGCCAAGAAACCCTTCCGGAAGCCGGACGCGAACTTCTGGCCCGACCAGGTCCTGATGGATGCCGTCGCCGCGCTCGCGGTGGTCCTCACCGCGGTATCGCTCACCGTGTACTTCCGTGGTGCCGAGCTGTCGGCCCCGGCCGATCCGAGTGAGCCCTATTCCGCGGCCCGGCCCGAGTGGTACTTCCTCTTCCTGTTCCAGTTCCTCAAGTACTTCCCCGGGGGCACCGAGGTCTGGGGTGCCATCATCATTCCGTCGGGCGTCCTGGGTGTGATGGCCCTCATGCCCCTCCTCGGGCAGTGGAAGCTCGGCCACCGGTTCAATCTGGGGTTCGTCGGAGCCATTCTCGTGGGGGCACTGTTCCTGACCTTCGAGGCGAAACTCCAGGACTCCCGGGATCCGGAGTGCCGCAAGGCCGTCGAGAAGGCCCATCGTGACTCGGAACGTGCCGTCGAGCTGGCCAAGTCCCCGACCGGCATTCCGGAGGGGGGCGCCGCGTTGCTGCTGCGCCGTGATCCGCTCACGCAGGGACCCCGGCTCTTCGCACAGCACTGCGCCGGATGCCATCGGTTCGACGGTCATGACGGTCTCGGGAACACCCTCCAGGAAGCCGCCAGCGCTCCGGATCTCAAGGGTTTCGGTTCCCGCGAATGGCTGTCGGGCCTCCTCGATCCCGACAGGGTCGCGACGGCCCACTACTTCGGGGGAACCAAGTTCAAGGACGGCAAGATGGTCCGCTTCGTCCAGCAGAAGGTCGCCAAGTATTCCGAGGCAAAGCGTGCCGATCTCGCCAAGGTCATCCTTGCCGTGAGTGCCGAGGCTGCGCTGCCGCTGCAGGCCGAACTCGATGTCCGTGACAGGGCGCTGATCGAGGAAGGGCGGACCCTGGCCCGCGAGTCGGTGAACTGCACCGACTGCCACCAGTTCCGCAAACCCGATGAGGATGCGACCGCGCCGGACCTGACCGGCTGGGGTTCCCGTGAGTGGTTGGTCGCCATCATCGGCAACCCCGCCCACACGCGGTTCTATGGCAAGCGCAACGACCGCATGCCGGCGTTCGCCGAGACCGGTCAGCTCGATGTCGAGAAGATCGGGACCCTTGCCGACTGGCTTCGCGGCGACTGGTATCGGGCCGCCGCCCGATAGCGGCGCCCAGGGCGTCAAGCCCGTATCCCTCGCTAGATCTGGCGATGGTGGACCTGCCCCGGGAGGTGATCCGATGCAGGCATGCATTGGAAATTCAGATCCCATCCGCTTCGATTCACCACACTGGTCCTCGCCGGTCTGCTCGCCCTCCAGGCGATCTCGTCGGATTCCCCCGCGAGCGACACCGGAATCCCTCCAACCCGACCGGTCGGAACCGACCGGGCTGATCTCAACCCGCCCCGTCTCAGGGTGGACACGAGATGCCAACAGCTCTGGCTGGAGGGTGTGGCACAGGGAACAGCGTACCGACTCCTCACCGCTCCGAGTCCGGAGGGTCCATGGAAGGAGATCGGCTCCATCGGAAGTCCGGATCAGCCGTTCCGGATCGATGCATCCACCAATCATGACCCGGTCCGCTTCTACCGCGTGGAGCTCTCGTCGGGGGTGCCCAGGAGTTCCGAGGATGATGACCCAGATCCAGCCGACGTGGGCGCAGGTCGGGATTGGGACTCCCTGATGGAGAGTGTCGACCGATCCACACTCTGGTTGGGTGCCTCTGGTGTTGGGCGGCATGGAGAGGACGGAGGCGTCCCGACTGTGACCGTCGCCGCGTCCCCGGTGGCGATGCCGGAACGTGGCGGGGCGGGGGGATTCGTGCTGCGGCGCACTCCGCCCCTGGACCAGGCCCTGGAGGTCTTCTTTGAGCTCAGGGGATCGGCGGCCAATGGAGGCGATTACCGTTGGATCCCGAATCGCATCACCTTTCCCCCGGGCGCTGCGGAGGTCCGGTTACCCGTCTGGCCCATCGCCGATGGTCTGGATGAACCAGACGAGGAGATCCGGCTCCATGTCGAACGCTCCGCGGACCATGCCATCAGCGTCGGAAGCGCCCAGATCCGCCTTCTCGATTCCGATCTCCCCGTGGTCCGGCTCTCGGTGGTCGATGGCATGGCACGACGGTGCCTCTGGAAGCCGTTGGATTCGGCCGAGGTCGAAATCCGTCGTGAGGGGCGGCTCGAGAGTCCGTTGAAGGTGATCCTCCGGGTCTCCGGATCCGCCGCGTCTGGACGGGATTTCCTGGCCATCGCGCCGGTCCACGAAATCCCCGCAGGACAGAACTCGATCCGTGTCCCCGTCGTACCGATCCATCCTGGCCTCACCAACGGCCCCCTCCGTGTCACCCTGACGGCCGAAGGATCGGTCGCCTATCGGGTCGAGCCCCAGGGGGCCAACGCCAGCGTCAGCCTCCTCAACTCGATTTCCAGCGTCGTGACCGTGACTGCACCGGATCCCGAGGCGGTCGAGGGCGCCACTCCGCCGAACCCCGGCGTCTTCCGGTTCACCCGCACCGGCGATCTCTCCGAACCGCTTCGGGTGTTCTATCGGGTCGGTGGCACCGCACAGGGAGTCTCGACCGAATCCACTCCGGACTACCCAGCCCTGTCTGGAGAAATCCTCATTCCAGCGGGTCGGTCTGAAGAGTCGATCGTGGTCACGCCCCATGCAGATCCGGATCTCGAGTCCCAGGAGACGGTGACGGTGGTGCTCACAGGGTCGATCGACTACCAGATCGGACCGGCATCGGAGGCCACCCTCCGGATCGAGGACCCCGCCCCCAACCGTCTGATGGGACGCACCCTCGCCTCGACCGCCTCACCGGGACTTGGCACGGCGGCCCTGATCGAGGTGACCCGGCTGGGACGGACCAGCCAACCGCTGACGGTACCGATCGAGGTCCTCGGCAGGCGTCGGTGGCAATCGGTCTGGCAGGACTTCAAGTCGGTGCCGGCCTGGGCGGGCGGGAGCTACGTGTTGCTGGTCGATGGACAGCCCAGCACCGTCCTGACCTTCCCCCGCGGTGTCTCAAAGCGGACGGTGGGTCTGAGGGCGGTGCATCCTGTTACGGATGTCCCAGCAGCCACCGTGGTCATCGATCCCAACGGCAGCCTGCCGATCGTCCAGCCGGTGCGCTTCATTGATCCCGCAAACGTCGTGACGTTGAGCGCCTCCGCGTCGCACGTCGTGGAAGGGGGAACGTGGTCGGTGCGCCTCCGGGCCCAGGGTCCGACCCCGGGTGGAACCGTTGTCCAATTGACCGCCAAGGGGGATCTCCGCCTCGCCGACTGCATCGTCACCGGGGCCGCCGTTTCACCCGGCGGGCAAGGCCTTGTGGCAACGATCCCATCGTGGATTCCCGGAAAGCCGGGTGGGGAGATCACGATCGGGATCACGCCACGACGGGATTCCCTGGTGACGACCCCACCACGGCATCTCGCGCTCGTCTTCGATCAGAAGCAGACCGGCGCCTGCCTGCCTGGAAGCAGCCAACAGCGGCCCTACGTCGCGGTCCGGGTCTCGGATTCCACCGATGCGTCGAGACCGCCCGTGGATGTGGATAGCGACCATCTGCCGGATGATTTCGAGATCCCGCGAGGATTGGATCCGTTTGGAATCAGCCACCACGTCGGGGATGCGGATCGCGATGGACTCGGGGATCGGGAGGAGTTCCTGCGGGGCACCGATCCGGAGTCGGCGGATCCGGATGGTGACGGGCTCAACGACTTTCTCGAGGGCCTCTTTGGGTTGGAGCCGTCGACCCAGGACGCCTCGCGGATTGATGTGGGGGTGGAGTGGGTCCCGATCCGCCTGAGGACCGCGGGCGCATTCCGCGAGGGGGGTGAGGGATGCTATCGATGTCACGCCCCCGGGATGCGGGTGGGTGGCCTTGAGCTGACGGAGAAGACGGCCACGACCGGCTCTGGTTCCGCGGGGCTTCTCGAACGGATTGTCCTCGTGAAACCGGGTTCGACCCACCCGATCCAACTCCTGCCACCCGAGGAGTACCGCCCAACGACCGTCGGACAGTCCTACGATGCCGAAGTTCTCCCGGTCCGATCGGGCCCTCCTGGATTCGTGGTGCTGGAGGGATCCCCGACGCTGCTGGGTCGGTCGAGGACGGCGGATGCCACGACATTCACCCGGACCGCGACGCTCCGGGTTCCCCCGGCACCACGATTGGGAGTCGATGCGGATCGGGATGGCACGGTCCGTTTCGACACCACAGATGCGACGTCCCTCGGGGCGCCGTACCGCTTCTGGATCAACAACGACAGCGACGTGGGTGATCAGGAACAGATCCCTGTCCGAACACCCGATCATGTCGGGGCCCGGATCCAAGGGGTGCGGGATGTCGAGGATCTGACGCGGCTCTGGATCGCGTTGGATGGGACGGACGATCTCTGGGCAATGCCCGGATTCCGCCTCGCCCTGGAGTGGCGACGGGTCCATTCGGGGCAGCCGGCGATCCAACTGTTCTCGGCGGGTTCCTGGAAGACCGGGGGACGTCAGTATCTGGAGACGCTCGACGGTGCACGTGAGCAGGCGGGTCTGACGGTGGCGGGCAACGATCTGGCGATTTCCGATGAAAAATCGGGGGATCCGCTGCTCAAGCCGGGTCGGCGCTTGGTGCTTCCGGCACGACAGATGGCCTCGGATCGGAGGCAGGGGCCACGACGTCATCTGGTCTTCGAGGGAGTCTCGACCGGTCAGGGCGAGCTGGTGGCCCTCCTGCTCTTCAACGGACAGGTGGTGTGCGAGTCGGCACCCCTGCATCTGCGTCTCCTCGATGTCCGGGAGATGTATTCGCGAGGACAGGGAGGTCCGGTCGATGCCTTTGATCCCCCGTTTCGCTATGCCGAGACCCAGCCGCCGGCGCTCGCCATGGGCCTGGCGCCGTGGCTACCGCAGTTGGGGCATCAGGTCGATCCGGAGGAGGACCCGCTGGCGACCGTGTTCATCCACGGGTGGAATCTGTCGGACAGCGAATCGTCCGGGTTGAGCGACACGCTGTTCAAACGGCTGTGGCATTCGGGCTACAGGGGACGGTTCTGTGCCTTCCGCTGGCCGACCACGATGTTGGAGGAACCCTTCCTCTCGGATTCATTCAACGTTGGGGAGCATCGCGCCCTCGAGTACGGCGCAGCATTGAGGATCCTCCTTGCCGGTCTTCCAGCCGGATATCGGTGCAACCTGATCGCCCACAGCCAGGGGGGCATGGTGGCCGTTTCGGCATTGCGCTCTGGAGCTGTGGTGGAGAATAGCCTGATGCTCCAGACCGCGGTGCCGGCGAGTGTGGTGGATCCCGGTCGACACCTGGACTGGATGTCCCTGGCCGTGACGGACTTCAGGGCGCCCGAGGGGTTGGCCACCCCCGACTGGTTCGAGACCGATGGCGGCTACCGCGGAATGCTGGGTGCGGTGGACACGCGGCTGATCAACTACTTCAATGAGTCCGATTTTGCCCTGCAGACGGGACGGGTGCTGGGCGTCGCGGCGAACTGGATCGAAAACCAGCTGATGCAGAAGCCGCACTGGCCCGGACTGTCGGATTTCCGCAGGTATGCCTGGATCGCCACCGCTCCCGCTGCTCCTCTGGATCTGAGACCCCGTTATGCACTGCAGGCGAATCCGCATCGCATGCTGCGTCCTGTGATTCGGGCCCATGAAATCCTCGCATTCATTGCCCGTTCCCGTTCCCGGGCTCTGGGTGCCGAACCGAGAGCCCGCGGTCTCCTGCACCCAGGAAGCGGCGTCGATCTGACCGCCGCCCCGTTTGCCGTCGGCGCCACGCGGGACGATCACAGCGCGACATTCACGCGAAGCCTACCGACGGCGTGGCCGATCATCTCCCGCATGACCCAGGATCTCGAACGCCTATGAAGAACATCCGCGGTCTTCTTATCTCGGGTCTGTTCGGGGCCCTGGTCGTCTCGGCCCTCCTTGTGTGGCGCATCGCGCATGATCCTGGGCTGGCCAACCAGCCGACAGTATCCCGGTCGTCTCTGGTGGGAGGGCCTTTAGATCCGGTGGAGTCGACCGCTCAGGGCCCAAAACCCATCGAATCGGAATCGGGACAAGGACAAAGTCATCCCTCCGCCGAGGAGGCGCTTGAGGCGCTCCGACGCGATCCCCTGTGGCGATGGCAGCGTCCTATCGCATTCTGGGGACTGGTGCTGGATGAGCTCGGTCAACCCGTTCCGGATGCCCGGGTGGAGATGACCTGGACCGACCTCTCCCCAGCTGGGCATTCCTCGACAATCATGACCTCGGATGGATCGGGCCGGGTCCGCCTCGAAGGAAAGGAAGGAGCCGTGCTGACCGTCCGGGCGAGTCGCGAGGGATTCCACAGCACCCGGGAATCCCATCGCATCCTCAACTATGGCGAGCCGTGGGATCCGCGGTTCCATCGACCAAACCCGGACCGGCCAGAAGTGTTGCGGCTCCGAAGACTGGGTTCGGCGGAACCTCTGATCCATCGGGAGAACCTGAGGTTCCCGGTCACATCTGCGACCGGGGAGGTGCTCATCGACCTCGTCGGCCAGCGCGTGGTGCCGTCGGGTGGCGACCTTCGGGTCGCGGTTCAGAAGGGTCCCGAGCGGTCTTCAGGGGGGCGACGTCGCTTTGACTGGGAGGTGGTGATGGCTGCTGTGGACGGCGGCCTGGTGGCGCATGGGGAGGAATTTCCGTTCCGGGCTCCTGACACAGGCTACCTTCCCGAGATTCGATTCCAACAGGCGGCCGAGGATCCATCTTGGCGTGACAGCTTCGAGGGACGGTTCTTCCTCCGGAGCCGAAACGGTGCCGTCCATGCTCGAATCGAGGTGAGGATCAGTCCGTTCCCGAGAGGGGCTCCACCGGCGGTCACCCTGCTCGACTACCACCTCAACCCGAGCGGCTCGGTGAATCTGGAATACAGGCCGGAACTCGATGTCAGCACGGAATACTATGACCGGGCCCGGAGCGCGCCCCGCTGAAGATGGGAGCGGCACAAATGGAACCGCCGAGGAATGGACTCACGGGGAGACTGGGCCTGCTTCGATAAAACGGACAGAGAAAAAGGGGTTCTACGTTAGTTGTTTTTGAGTTCGACCTGGGCGGGCGAGAGCCCGCCGAGGGATGTGTGGCGGCGCTGGCGGTTGTAGAAGACTTCGATGAAGTCGAAGATCTCGGATGTGGCGTTGGAGCGGCTGGTGAATCGGGTGCGGTAGACCAGCTCCAGTTTGAGGGTGCT
>SXGQ01488407.1_pt1 | contig 19752 bp, 12 predicted proteins | sample 3178371 | NCBI WGS metagenome assembly SXGQ01 (sample SAMN11356859, study PRJNA531348) | freshwater metagenome | isolation source: freshwater sample F1-20 | place: China: Fuxian Lake, Yuxi | collected 2017-12-25 | reverse complement strand
TAAATCATGGCACCGCAGTGAGCATGACCGCCACCGGCATCCAGAGTCCCGCCGGCCGCCTTCGGTTCCTGACCCCACCACGCATGATCAGCAATGTCGCCGACGTAGTGCGCGTGATCGGCAATGGTGCGAATGTCCTCATAAGTATACGGGTTAAAGTGCTGGCCACCCTGGCGGTGATAGCGAGCCCCCTGGATCACATGCCACAAGTGCGGTATCACACACGCCGTAATAAACGCCTGACCGCGATCATTGAAGTCCACTCCCCACGGATTACTGGTCCCGTTCATGAAGGCTTCAAACACGTCCTTCTGCGGGTGATAACGCCACACCGCCGCGTTCAGCGGCAGCCGCTTGTCATCAGCAGCACCAGGATGTCCAACCTTCGAATGAGTAAACACGCCATGACAGCCGTACAACCAGCCGTCCGGCCCCCAAATGAAGGCATTCAGAGTTTCATGTGTGTCCTGCCAGCCGAAACCATCACGCAGGACCACCGCGCCCGGCGGAACATCGCCCGGAAACTGCAAGCCCTGCTGAGCAATCTTTGACATGGCTCCGGACTGCGGCGCACTGCCATCCGGCACGTCATCACCATCCGCATCCGGTATGAACAGCAGATAAGGCGCAGCACCGACAAACACACCACCAAAACCCACCTCCAGTCCGCTGACCAGATTCAGGCCCTCAATGAACGTCTTCGAACTGTCAAACGTCCCGTCACCGTCCTGATCCTCAAAGATCACAATCCGATCACGCCCGCCACCCTCCTTCGCACGCAGCGGATAGGTATAAGCCTCGGCCACCCACACCCGACCACGATGATCAAAACACATGGCTATCGGCTGATGCACCTGCGGTTCCCCCGCCGCCAGCTGCACCCTGAATCCGGCAGGCACCGTCATGTGCGCTGCAGCCTCGGCCGGCTGCAGCCCCTCAGCCATCTCCTTCCGCTTCTGCGGCTGAGCAGCACGGAATTCTGCCTCCGTCACCGGCGTCGCAACATGCGTCAGCACACTGGCACCCACCATTCCGCCGGCCGCAATATCCACCAGCCCATCGGCATTGAGATCCTGCACCGCCAGGCCGCGACCAATCCCGGAATCACCATCAGCCAGATGCGGCACCCAGTCCACCTGCACCTGACCGTCGGCCGATTTCTGACGCCGCAGCTCAAACCAGTACACCACAGCTCCGGCATCCCACAGCGGACTGGAACGATGATGAGACCAGTAAGTCTTGCCGGTGATGATGTCCTGCAGACCGTCGCCGTTGACATCCGCCAGCTTCACCGCATGCGGCTCAGTAAACAGCACCCCATACGGACTGTCAGCACTGGTCTTCCCCATGATCAGGTGCTGAGTAAATGTGACCTCCCCGTCCGTGGTACCTGTGTTTTCAAACCACGCCAGCCCGTATTCATGAGCATGCAGGGCAGTGATCACATCCGCGTCGCCATCACCGTCAGCATCCAGAGCAAACATGTCGGCAGCCGCCGGGGCAAACGGATACTTGTGAAACTTCCACAGCGGAGCCGCCACATCCTCAGGATGCTCCAGCCAGCCGTCCGTCGCAATCATGTCCAGACGCCCGTCACTGTTCACATCACCCACGCCAAGACCATGACCAAACGGCGTCGGAGCCACCTTTTCGGAGATCGAACGGAACTGCCAGGCTCCCAGAGGATCCTGAGCACTGCGGACGTAATAGCCGTAGTGCCCCTGTCGAGTGCAGATGAGTTCGGGCTGACCATCACCGGTGATGTCGGTGAACTGCGGAGCCTCGTTGCTGACGGAATCTGCCACCTGCAGCTTTTCCCACAGACCCGTCAGACCATCACGACCCGGATTGCGATAGACGAACGCCGGAGTCCCCGGGAAGCCCACCACCAAAATGTCGTTCCAGCCGTCCCCGTTGAAGTCATACACCCAGTTAAAGAAATTGTCCGCGTACCGTTCACGCGGCTGAGGCACCGCCGGGTACAGCTCCTGACGCTGCGAATAGTCGGGACCCGCGTACCAGTGCGGGCCGTAAATCACGTCCGAAACACCGTCGTTGTTGAGGTCACCCGCAGAGATGCCTTCCGAGTAATACACGTCCGTCAGCTGCTTGCGCTGAAACGTGTGCAGCTGGAACTGCTGAGCCGCAGCGGTACGGTCGGCAAATGAGAATCCGGCCACCAGCAGCAGCAACCGCAGGACAATCAGACGGGCCGACGAGGATTGACACATGGCAAATGTTCCATCCGGCAGAAAAATTGCAGACCGGCGGAAGTACCCGCTGGCTGCAGTGGGCAGGAATCGCAATTCTAGGCGACCGGACAGCGGCATCCCAGCACAACGGCGTGTTACATGGGGAATTTTCAGCGACCCGAGACTCACCCCAAACGCAAAATCACGGCACTATCTCCCTGAACACCTCGACTGCGAAACGTCTGCTGAGTAAGATCTTCCGAGCTGCATGCAGGAGCCTGCCAATGAAGAAAGATCGCGATCAGTATCGCCTCGCGGATATCCTCATCGCCGCGATTTTGGGTGGTGTACTGGCACTGTCCGTGTCCCTGCTGTGGGGGCAGCTGCAGCTGCTGCTGTTTCCCGGTGACATCTGCGTGGCCGGACTGATCGCCGGTGCCTGCTTTGGGATCTTCGCCGGCCGCAGGGCCACCCGCCTGCTCGAGGACGTCATGGCAGCATTTCGTAATAAGACTGATCAGTGGTAAAACTGCTGGCAGGCTTTGAGATTAGCCGCACCCAACAAAAAAGCGGGAGACTCAGTTTCCTGAGTCTCCCGCTTCAATGGATCTGGGCAGAGGGGGAATCGAACCCCCGACACCAGGATTTTCAGTCCTGTGCTCTACCAACTGAGCTATCTGCCCGACGTGTACGCAGTTTACATCGAATTCCGGCAGAAGCAAGGTAACTGGCCACAGAGACGCAAAATCGAGACCAGAGCAGTCATACGGCCGGATTCTCCGGCACAGCCGGAGCAGTCCGCCGCAGTCAGAATTCACACACCGAAATCACTTTGCAGCCGCAGCACCGGCAGCAGCTTCCGGCTGAGGATCAGCGATTTCCACAATCACGACCTCAATCACGTAATTGCCCCCGGCTCCGCCACCCATCGCACCACCGCCGGCAAATTCCCCACCCGTCGGACCAGCCATCCCGCCCATGCGACCGCCATCCGCACCGCCACCCGGAGTTCCCACAGTGCCTTCGCGAATGATCACATCCATCGAACGACGAGTCCCGCTGCCGCCCGCCTTGCCACCATCCAGCCACGTCAATCCTCGCGTCTGATCCGATCGCTGAACACCACTCACCGCCGACTTGTAATGCTTCATCACGTCTTCGGAATCACGAGCCTTCTTTGGCGAAAACGAGGCTCGAGCATAGTAGACGCGAGTCTCTGCAATCGATGCCTCAGCCGGATTCGCAGGATTCGGAGTCAACCGGATCATGCCCGTGAAATCAAACTCCGCATTCCGATGCGGACGCACCGGAAATCCCTTCTGGTTCGGCGACAGCCGGCTGCCCGGAGCCTGTGACATCGCTCGCAGCTGGTCCACATACGTCAGCACCATCTGCTGACTGGACAATGCCCACGAATCCATCGCCGACTGACCCTCGTCATCACGCGATGCCCGCGCACGCGGCAACGATTTCAACACCGCCAGCAAACCCGGGTCGTGAGCCGCTGTCAAAAAGAAACCACTGGTGTTCAGACTGTCTGAACCCGTGCTGTGAATCTTCTGGAAAAATGCAAACTCCGCATCACGCACCGCTTCAGCCGGAATACTGGCCGCCAGCTTCAGCAATCCGTCAGCCGCCGTCAGATCACCAGCCTGCTGCAGGGCACCCGCCACCGCATCAATACACGGCCTGCTCCACAGCAACAGCCGCGCCTTTGTCACAATCGCCTCGGTCACCGCCTGCAAACCCACGGCCTGAGCAGGACCCGTCTGGATCGCCGGCTGCCCCAGCCCCTGCTGCCCCAGGCCCATACCGGGCATACCCATTCCCATACCCGGCATTCCCATGCCGGACATCGGACCACCGCCAGCACTCATCTCGCCCCCAGGCATTCCCGGAGCACCGCCCATCGATGACATCCCCGGAGCACCGCTGACAGGGCCAGCCCCCGAAACGCCAGGCATCGACGGCATTCCCGGAGGACCCATTCCCGGAGCCCCGCTGACAGGCCCTGCACCGGCTACACCCGGCATCTGCGGCATGCCCGGCATCGAACCGCCCCGCATGCCCGCCATACTGCCCATGCCGCCAGGCATCCCGCCAGCCATCCCGCCAGCCATCCCGCCAGGCATCCCGCCAGCCATCCCGCCAGCCATCCCGCCAGCCATCCCGCCAGCCATGCCCTCGGACATCCCAGGCATACCGCCGTTCATCATGCCACCCATCATCCCGGCCATGCCACCAGCCATCCCGCCGAGGCCACCACCGGAACCAAATTCGCCACCCCCGAGTCCCCCGGCGGCCGCCGGCGAAAGACCCGTCAGCTTGTCCAGCGAACGCCCGGCCAGATCAGCCATCGTATTCAGGCTGGAAATACGGCTTTCCGTCGGCAGCGGAGCCGTTCCATCGATGATTGCCACAATCACCTGCGCAACCTGCTGCGGATCTGCATCCAGGTTTTTCAGCAGTGACACCGTAACAATCTCGGCATTCTCTTCCAGCGACACCGGACTTTTCGCAGAGCCTGACACAATCGCAAACAGCGCCTGCCAGGCTTCCTCGGAACCATTCAGGATCAACCCGTCAGCCACGGCACTGACCAGCTCACGCGACAATGTCGCAGCAGGAGCCGCCGCGGCGCCACCCCCCGCTCCGCTGAACAGATCACCGCCCGCCATCTCACCGCCCAAACCACCACCGCCCATTCCCGGAGGCATCCCAATACCACCCGGCACGATGCCGTCACCACCCATCCCCGGTGGCATACCCACACCGCCAGGCACAATGCCGTCGCCCGGTGGACCCGACAGAGCACCATCACCCGCCGGAGCCCCGGCACCCGGCCCCGGCACCTTGAAACCACCACGCATCGCACCCACGGCCGGATTGGCCTGGTACGCCGTCGCATACTCCGCCAACATGGCTCCAATCGAGTCCTGTGGCGGACGCCGACGAATTGAAGACTGCGGCGGAGCCAGGCCCGGAGGTGCCGATGCCCCCCCGCCCGACGACGGCACGACCCCCGGAGGTGCACTGGAGTTCTGACCGCCGGCAGCCGCACCCGCCGACGTTTCCGTTAATCCCGGCGGAGCCCCGCCACCCGAACTGGGCACTCCCGAAAACCCGGCCGCTGATGAACCACCCAGCATGCCAGGCATGCCACCCGGGGCCATCCCCTGCATGCCCGGATAACCGGCCCCCGCCGCCGATCCGGCCGGCATCACCGGGGTCGGCGGTGGTTCAGTACTGACCGCCAGCAGCTCCAGCAGCAGTGCTGCCACTGCCGGATCACCCGGCTTCGCCTTGACCCGCGCATCAATCGCCTGAAACACACGACGATCCGACTGACGGACCGCGTTCTTCATGTCCTCATCAGACCACTTTGAAACATCACTGCCACGGGCAGCAATCGCCGCACCACCCGGATCCTGAAAACCAGCGGCACCAGCCGCGAAGCCGCCAGCACCAGCCGCCATTTCTCCCGGCGGGCCACCCGGGCCAGCGGCCGCACCACCCGCCGTCATCTCGTCCGGCGGACCACCCATCGCCCCCATCGGCATGCCGCCCGGGGGACCCGATTGCATCCCGCCGGCCATTGCACCACCGGCGTCCGATGATTCACTGCCGTCCGGCGGCGGAGCCATTGCCATGCCGCCACCGCCGCCAGCCGCCGGCTCAGCACTGGCAGTCGCCCCGGCTCCGGCGTCCGCAGCAGGTTCTTCACCGCCGCCACAACCCATCAGGGTTCCGCTGGTCAACAGCAAAAACATCGCCAGACCGTGGCGAGCAAAAGTCCCAGGAGTGCCATGGCACGAGGAAAACCAGCGGAACGGAGCCACCTTGAGATTCTCCGAAACAAACATCGAGGCTTGCGGTGAGCACGACAAACCCTGCAAATTACGCTGAATACCGTTGCGATGCAAGCAGGGAACCACCCCGGCACCCGCCGATTTTACTGCTCGCAGCCGCAGAATCGGTCAGGTCCCCCCAGCCTGCTGCCTGTTTTCTTCCCGCACACCTCGTTCAGTTCCGGAATTCCCCACATTTTCCCCGAAATTGCCTCCTGCACTTCCAGCGGTTCGTCGTAAGATCCTGCAGAGGCTCTGCCCACCGTCCGGAATCCTTGAGATGCTGCGTTCACCCACAATTCTCCGCATTTTGCTGGCATTCGCGCTGCACTCAGCAGCGATCGCCGGATGCTTTTGCGCGGTGGCTCAGGCCGGTTGCGGTGATTACCTGCACACGAAAATGGGGCCGCCCCCCGGCATCAGCACCGTGCTGCCCGCGTTACAACTCCTGCAACTCGATGCTGCCCCGGCCGTCAATCACCTGCGGCTGAACCGGTCGGACGCACAGAATGTCCATTCCGGCACCCGGTTCGCTCAGCCGGCACCCGGACCTGCTCGCCCCCAGCCCTGCACCGGCTGGCAGTGCCGACAGCAGAAAACACCCTGGCTGCCGCTGCCACGACCGGCAGTCCAGGCGGCAGCCTCCGTCGACGCGATGCTGGCCTCCGGACTGCACTGCCCCGCAAACTCTCGGGACACGTCTCCGCTGTGGATCCTGCAGCCACTGCCGGCACGGTCTGCACCCAACAGCCCGATCGACTACCCCCCGAAAATTTCGACGCTGCCCGGCTGAGTTGCCAGCCGCCCCCCAACGCTCGCAGGGATCCCCTGCCACCGCGCCCGCATCAGTCAGTCACTCTGAGCAGCGCGAACAACGCTCGCCGGCTTTGCATCTGCCGGCCCAACTCCGTTGCCGCCGCGTACTCGAATTCACTCACAGTCATCGGAAAGTGCCGTCATGTCTGCTGCCTCCGCCGAACCTCGGGCCGAACGACGCCAGGTGAAAAAAGCCATCGGCCCGCGTCTCAGAATTGTCTTTTTCGGCGTTCTCGCCCTGCTGGCCATGATCGCCGCCAACAGTCTGTACCTGGCCGGAGTCACATTCCTCGAGTTCTGGACCAAACGGACTTTTCAGGACTACTTCTACCAGTGGATGTTTCTTGTCCACATCGTACTGGGCCTGCTGATCGTCACGCCCTTCCTGGTCTTCGGCGTCATCCATATGCGGAACACGAAGGACCGCAAAATCCGCCGCACCGTGATGATCGGCTACGCCCTCTTCGGCGTCTGCATCGTTGTCCTGACCACCGGCTTCCTGCTGTTCCGCAGCTTTGTTGACCTGAAACAGCCAACCGTGCGCTCCATCGTCTACTGGCTGCACGTTGCCGGCCCCCTGGCTGGTGGCTGGCTGTACTGGATGCACAGGCTCGTCGGACCGAAGATTCGCTGGCGCTCAGGCCTGGTCTGGGCCGCAGTCGCCGCAGCCTCTGCAGCCGGCATGGTTTGGTGGCAGTCCACGGACCCGCGGGAATGGAACGTGGCCGGACCGCAGGAAGGCGAACAGTACTATTTCCCCTCACTGGCACGCACGTCCACCGGCAACTTCGTCGCCGCCAAAACACTGCAGATGGACAGCTACTGTCAGAAATGTCACCAGGATGCCCACGATGACTGGGTCGCCAGTGCCCATCACTTCAGCTCATTCAATAACCCGGCCTACCTCGCCAGCGTCGCTGAAACCCGCGAAGTCAGCCTGAAACGCGACGGCAACGTGCAGGGCTCAAGATTCTGCGCAGGCTGCCACGATCCCGTGCCATTTTTCAGCGGAGCATTCGATGACCCCAAATTCGATATGCTCAATCATCCCACATCACAGGCCGGCATCACATGCACCGTCTGCCACGCCATCACACACGTCAACAGCAACCTCGGCAACGCCGACTACACCATCGAAGAACCGGAACATTACCCCTTTGCCAGCAGCGACAATGCCGTGCTGCAGTGGATCAACAATCAACTGGTAAAGGCCAAACCGTCCTTCCACAAAAAAACATTCCTGAAGCCGCTGCATAAGTCAGCCGAATTCTGCGGCGCCTGCCACAAGGTGCACCTGCCGTTTGCACTCAACCACTACAAGGAATGGCTCCGCGGCCAGAATCATTACGACAGCTGGCTGCTCAGCGGTGTCTCAGGTCACGGTGCCCGCAGTTTCTACTATCCCGAAACCGCCCAGACCGACTGCAACGGCTGCCATATGGCCCTCAAGGAATCTGATGATTTCGGAGCCCGGATCCTCGATGACTCCGGAAAACTCAAAACCCACGACCACTTCTTCCCGTCAGCCAATTCCGCCATCAACTGGATGACCGGCAATGATCGACACATCGAACGCCAAAAGGCGATGCTGAAGGGAACGATGCGAGTGGACGTCTTTGGGGTCCGCGAAGGCGGCACTCTTGAAGGTCAGCTCACAGCACCGCTCAGACCGCAGGTCCCCGCACTCAAGCCCGGTTCCTCCTATCTGCTGGAAACCGTCATTCGCACTCTGAAAGTGGGGCATCACTTCACGCAGGGCACCACCGACTCCAACGAAGTCTGGCTGGAAGTCACTCTCACCAGCGGTGACCGCACACTGGGAGCCAGCGGTCTGATCGGCCCGGACGGGTCAGTCGATGAATGGTCGCACTTTGTGAACAACTTCATGCTGGACAAAAACGGCAATCGCATCGATCGTCGCAATGCTCAGGACATTTTTGTACCGCTTTACCAGCACCAGATTCCGCCGGGGTCCGGGCAAACGGTGCATTACAGTTTCAAACTGCCGGAAGACGTCTCGCAGCCGCTGCAGGTGAAAGTGCGACTGCTGTACCGCAAGTTTGATTCGATCTACATGAATTTTGTGGATCAGAAAACAGCAGATCTGGGACGCCCGATTCGCGGCCACCAGCAGGACCAGCCGTATCGCAACGAACTGCCAATTCTGGTGGTGGCAGAAGACTCGGTGGTGTTCCCCATCGAGGGCGGTGCGGCCGTCGAGAATGCCCCGCGGGAAATTCCCGAATGGCAGCGCTGGAACGACTACGGCATCGGGATGCTGCTGAAGGGCAAGGCCGAGCTGCGGCAGGCCATGGAGGCCTTCCGCCGGGTGGAAGAACTGGGGCGCTATGACGGCCCGCTGAACCTGGCCCGCGCACTCGTGGAAGAAGCCGGACCGGGACAGCTTGACGAAGCTGCAGCCGCACTGCAGCGAGCGGCCGCATACAGCGAGCCGGCTGCACCGCCATGGACCATCGCATGGCTCAGCGGAGTCATCAATCGACAGCAGGGCAGACTGGCCGATGCCGAAGACAATTTCCGCCAGGTTGTTGAACAGAAAACCGAAGAAATGGTCCGCCGGAAGTTCGACTTCAGCCGCGACTACATCGTCAATAATCTGCTCGGACAAACCATCTTTGACCGCGCCCAGCAGATCCGCGGCAGCGATGACGATGCCAAAACCAGACGACAGGCACGCCTGCAGGAAGCTGTGCAGGTCTTCAGCCGCACGCTGGAAGTCGACAGCGAGAATGTGGATGCCCACTACAACCTCGCTCAGTTGCATCAGCAGCTGGGAAATGCCGAACAGGCGGCCGTGCATCAGGCGGCACACGAGAAGTATAAGGTTGATGATACGGCACGGGGTGAAGCAGTCGCGGCAGCCCGCAAAAAATATCCGGCTGCCGACTTCGCGTCGGAACCACTGGTCGTTTACGATCTGCAAAGATCCCGGCAAACGCAGCAGCAGGCTGCCGATGCCCAACCCGTTGCCTCCGCTGGCAGTGCAGAGGAATAACAGAGACAGTCCCCGGTGAAAGTCTTCCGATGGCAGATCGCAGAACTCAGGACAGTGAGCAGACCGAAGAAATTCAGAACGACGAAATCGTCGGTCGCGCCATCCGTATGTCGCTGGCTGTGTTTGTCCTGCTGGCTGCCGGTGCCGGTGCCGCATGGTGGCTGACTCGCCCGCCGGCCGCACCTGTCGCCGGACCCGCCACCAAAACCGCTCTGCCCGCAGCGCGTACCGGACCGCGCATCGAAATTCCCACCATCCCCTTTACTGACATCACCGCAACAGCCGGCATCGACTTCGTGCACGAAAACGGCGCGGCAGGGGAAAAACTGCTGCCCGAAACCATGGGTGGCGGTGGAGCTTTCTTTGATTTCGACAACGATGGCGATCAGGACCTGCTCTGCGTCAACTCCAGCCTCTGGCCCTGGGCCACCGAAAAACCCGCTCAGCCTCCCACCTCAGCACTCTACGCCAATGATGGCAAAGGCCGCTTCACCAATGTCACGGCCGGGTCCGGCATCGATGTGCCCATGTACGGCAACGGCGTCGCCTGCGGCGATGTGGAAAACGACGGAGACGTCGATCTGTTCATCAGCTGCCTCGGCGCCAACCACCTGTTCCTCAATCAGGGGCAGGGCAGATTCCTCGACGCCACGGCAACAGCCGGTGTCGCCGGAGACAGCACAGCATGGAGCACCAGCTGCGGGTTCTTCGACGTGGAAAATGACGGAGACCTCGACCTGTTCGTCTGCAACTACATTCAATGGGATCGCGAAACCGACAAAGGCATGAACTTCACCCTCGACGGACAGCTCCGCGCCTACGGACGCCCCACAGACTTCAAAGGCGCATTCCCCGTTCTGTACCTGAATGACGGCAAAGGTGTCTTCACCGATGCCTCAGTGCAGCTGGGAGTGCAGGTTCGCGATCCGAATACCGGTGCCCCGCTGTCAAAGTCGCTCGGAGTCACTTTCCCGGACCTCAATGCCGATGGACGCCCCGATATCATGGTGGCCAATGACACCGTCCAGAACCTGCTGTTCCTCAGTCAGCCAAACGGCGGCTTCCAGGAAGCTGCCGCCAGCTCGGGTGTCGCCTTCGATAACGCCGGAGCCGCTCGCGGAGCCATGGGACTCGATTTCGCCAGCTTTCGAAACTCGGCCGCCGTCGGTATCGCCATCGGCAATTTCGCCACCGAAATGACCGCCCTCTACGTCTGCCAGAATCCCGGTATGGACATGCCCGTGTTCCGCGATGAAGCCGTCTCAAACGGCATCGGACCAGTCACTCGCACTGACCTCAAGTTCGGAGTCCTGTTCCTCGATGCCGATCTCGATGGCCGACTGGACCTGTTCGAAAATAACGGACACCTCGAAGAAGACATCAGCATCGTCCAGTCCAGCCAGCAGTACGAACAGCCACCACACCTGCTGTGGAACTGCGGACCGGAGGAAGAAACCGAATTTGTCATGCTCGGAGAAAACAAAACCAGTGCGGATTTCGCCAAAAGAATGGTCGGGCGAGGTGCTGCCATGGCTGATATCGATGCCGACGGCGACCTCGACCTCATGCTCTTCGCCTCCGGAGCACGACCGCGACTGCTGCGAAACGATCAGGCCTCCGGACACCACTGGCTGCGAGTCCGACTGCAGGGAGTTTCCAGCAACCGCGATGGCATCGGAGCACAGCTCGAACTCCTGCTCGCCGACGGAACCCGGCAGTTCCGGACCGTTATGCCCACTCGCAGCTACCAGTCCCAGGTGGAACTGCCCGTAACCTTCGGACTGGGTAAAAACACCACCATCCGGGAACTGAAAGTGACCTGGCCGGGTGGCCGGCAGCAGATGGTGGTTCCGGAGTCAGTGGACCGGCAAACTGACGTCGTTCAGGCGGAAACCCAGGCTCCCTGATGCCACGGCGGGCTCGCCGCCTGCTGCCTTTTGTCCACACCGTTGCATTTGGGCACAGGCCACTGGGGTTTTCCCGCACATGTCGTGCATCCAGAGAATAACAATCGCCTTAGGACTCATCGTTTTCCCAGGTACTTTTTGAGTTTGACCGGCAAAAATGACCGGAGTTCCCCGCACCTGACCTGTCGGCGAAGTGGGATTCTACCGATACTCCTGAAGATCGAACCTTTGCTTCAAAGGCTCCGTTTGAAGGAATATCCCGATGTCTTCGGTCACCGCTGCAGGTCTCAGACAGCGCACCTGGGTCCAGGAACCCATGCTCTGGTTTCTGCTTGCCCAGGCACCGGCGCTGCTGCTCTACGGGTACCAAAGCTGGCCCAGTGCTCAGTTTCGCGCCTTTCCGCTGTTTATTCCGGGACTGCTCTGGATTGCGATCAGCGAATGTGGTGGTCGTCGGGAACGCTGGCGTCCCGAATGTTTTCTGCTGATCATGGCCAACCTGGCGGCCTTTTGTCTGGGCGCCGTCAAGGGTTCAGCGTGGCTGCTTTCGTTTGGCGTGGCCTGCGGGGCATTTGCCTGGATTCTGGCCCGACGACGTCACGTGGCGGGGCGAGTTGTGTTTTCGCTGGCTCTGCTGCTGCTGCTGCTGGTCCGCCTGCCGCCGTCGCTCAGCAAACCTCTGGAATCGCGTTTTGACGCCACAGTCAGTCGCCTGGCAGGGTCCGTGCTGATCGCCTCAGAGGTGCTGCACTACTCCGACAACGGCGGACTGCACCTTGAACAGAAAGTGCTGAACGAATCCGGCCTGCGCGGAGGACTGGCGGGCTGTTATTCACTGATCGTGCTCAGTCTGATTATGGGGACCCTGATGCACCGGTCGGCTTTGCACCTGCTGCTGCTGCTTGCCGCCAGCGCCTGGTGCGGAGTCATGATGTCGGTGGGTGGCACTGTACTGGGCGTGTATTTTTATCTGTGGACAGGGATCGACGTATCTTCAGGCATCGCCGGGATCATCTGGCGATTTGATGTGATGCTGCTGGGACTGGCATTTGTCTGGAGTGCTGATCAGGCGATTCTGGTGCTGACGCACGCCATCCCTGTGATGGATGAAGTGGTTTCGGGCCGGCGAGTGATTCGGCGGATGGACGATGAAGACGACGAAATGCTGGAGCGACCCATGTTTCGCTCCAACGGAATAACTCGGTTCTTTAACACGTGGATCGCCCCGGCTCGTCCCGGCCGGCCATTGCTGGCGGGTGTGCCTGCGGGTGCCGTGCTGTCCCCGATTCGCGGCTCCGCAAATGATAGCCGTCCGGAGCAGCCTCCCCGCCCGACGGAAGAGTCGGAAGGGTCGGGTATCGAAGAACTGAGACTGCGTGGGGCTGGCCCATGGCTGCTGGCACTCACCGCGGCAGCCATCATGCTGATCGTCCAGGCGTTGCGATTTATCCGGATCTGAGGTTGAAAGATGAGCAGCGAGAACTTGCCCGAGAATGAATCGCCGAAACGCGACTGGAATCGTCGCAGAGTCAGCTACTTGCGCATGGGTCGGTCGTTCATCGACGGCATCAATCCCAGTCGCAGCCTGAATCCGCTGAGGGGCCTGATTCGACGCCGACGCGAACTCGTCGAGACGGCCATGAACTGGTTCTATTCACGCAACTGGGAACTGGGCTACTCAGCCGCTCCCGTCGCTCTCGTTTCACTGCTGGCGCTGCTGACGGCAGTCTGGGCCGGCACACATGCCGACTTCAGCACCCATCGTGCTTTTCTGCTGCGATCACTGCAAAAATCCGCGGCAGCCGAACAGATTCCCCGCCGTGAACTCAGCCTCCGCGCCCTCCGAGATCTTGAACCGCTCAACGCAGATCACGCTCTGCAGCTGGCAGACCTGCTGAAGAGCAATAACCGGATCAGCGAGGCCATCGATGTACTCCGCCCCTATGCCCCGGCAGACAGTGCCGGCAGCCCCGCGGTGCGAATGTGGCTGCTGGACCTCGCAGAATCTGACAGTGCCTCTCTGCCACTGACCGAAGACGAAAAAGTCAGCCAGCTGCAGCGGGTCCTGCTGGAAAATGAAGGCCATCCAAAGGCCGCCATCCAGCTCGCAGAAATCTGGTTTCAGCGGCAGGAATGGCAACTGGCTGAACGCTGTCTGGAAACTGCCGCCGCCGTGAATCCCGAAGTCAACCTGCAGCTGCTCGAAATGCGGCTGCGACGACAGCAGAATCCCGAAGATCGGGTCCAGACAGCGCAGGCCGCCGTCAAGGCACTCCGCGACAAACTGAAGGCTCAGCCCGGTGATGTCGATCTCACCTGCGCCCTCGCCGAAGCCCTGTTCCTTGCCGGCCTGACCAGCGAAGCCCGGGATTCCCTGGAAGAACTGCTGGAACGGCGTGATGACGAACGCGTTAAGAAAACGCTCAGTCAGCTGGAAACCCTCGTCGCACAGTCCCGACTGCTGCAGTCCTTCGAAAACAAGGATGCCTGCACCGTTCTGCTGGTTCGAGCACTGGAACTGAATCCGGCCAATTCCGACGCCATTGCACTGCTCCGCCGCCTCGATCGGGCCGGCGCACTCATCACTCCCAAATCCCTGCAGGGCTGTCTGGATTACTGGCGTGATCGGATGCGTAATGATCCAAAGGATCGTGGCTCCGTCCGCGCCATGGCCATTCTGCTGGAAATTGTCCGCGAACCACGCGCTGCTGCCGATCTGATCAGCAACGGGATTGATCAGCATCCCCAGGACCGCCTGTTCCTCGTCGACCTGCTCGTCAAAGCTCAGCACCCTGAGCAGGCTCGCGAAATGGCCGAAATCGCCGTCGGGGAGCAGCGCTCTCTGCTGCTGCAGGATCCCGCCAACCGCGAAGCTCGCGTCGCTGTCGCCCGCTGCCTGCTCATTCTGCAGCGTCCCGAAGAAGCCCGCCAATTCCTCGTCGATGGCACCCCACAACTGCTGCTGGAATGGAAACAGGATCCGGAATGGCAGTACATGTTTGGGGCCGCCAGCCTGGCTGTCTTCGACAACCGCACAGATCTCACAGACCGCGTCCGCACCCTCGATTCGCCCGCCATGCCGGTCATTCGGGACAAGGCCGAAGTTCGTGAACTGCTGAAGTTCCTCGATGACGCCGTTCGCTCAGGCCCCATCACCGACGCCACCTCGATTCCGCTGGCCGCCATCGACCGCATTGTCCGCATCGCCCTGTCCGGGCAGCTCGGAGCACGCGAAGCGGACAAACTGCTCACCAACCTGCGCGGCGAAGGAATTCACCAGCTGGAAATCCTCTCGCTCCTCGCCGCCAGGGCACTCGCGATGGAACAGTACGAAAAAGCTGTCCAGTGGCTGGAAGTTGCCAACAGCATGACCAGCGGAAGCAATCCGCTGATTCTCAATAACCTCGCTATCGCCGAAGTACGCAGCAAACCCTCACGACCCTGGGAAGCCCTCAAACACGTTCAGGCCAGCCTCGAGATTCTGGATGAAAACCCGGAAATCCTGTCCACCCGCGGCGAAGTCCACCTCGCACTCAACTCACTCAACGATGCCGAAAAGGATCTGCGGCAGTCACTGCGGATCCGCGGCGATCGCCCTAAAGTGCATCGCATGCTGGCAGATGTCCTGAAACGTACCGGACACAACGAAGAAGCCCTCGTGCATCTCAATGAAGCGGACAAACTGGAACGACAGCAGCTGGCCACCTCCCGCTCACTGCCCTGACTGCTGTTCCGGCTGCGTCCGCACCAGAAAATCAAACAGGTCCCCGTGACGCTGTCCGTCCAGAGTGATGTCAAACAGCACCATCGACTGAGCCTGCTCGCACACACCCCGGTCCACTCGCAGCTTCACCGGAATTCTGACCCGACCACGGGCGGGAACTTCACCCTCCAGCAGCTCCGTGTCAGCACTGATCCCAACCGGCAACTGCAGACGCACACTGTGCCGCTGCGGACGATCACGGAAATTTCGCACTGTCACAAACACTTCCGCCTCATCCGCCTCCGACAAATCCACTCGGTACGGATACGCCGATACCCAATACGGATCAAACGCGTACTCATAGGCGTCTGTCGGCAGAATCTCACGATACAGACCAATCATCGCCTGCGCCCAGCGATGATAACGCTCAACAAACGCCGCCGGATCCTGCATCACGTAACTGTGACTGCCCATGATGATATCGGGCTTCAGCTTCCGCAGATACTCGGCCGCATACAGATAGCCCTCCTCCAGAATACAACTGTTCCGCGCCACCACCGCCTCGTGCCCGTCCTGCTCAGGAGACTGCGAATTGCCGAACAGATTGTCCCCCGTGAACGCGATCCGCTGACCATCCAGATCCAGCCACAAACAGCAGCCAAACTCGGTCTGCCCCGGCATCCAGTCCACCTGCAGCGTCAATCCCTCCCACTCAATCCGCTCGCCCGGTTTGATGGCCCGGTCAATCTGCATACCGTCAAAACCATCACTGTAGGCTGAAACCATGGCCGCATAATCATAGGCCCGCGGGTTCTCACACCGGTCCACGATGCTGTCCAGCGTCCACGCCTCGGCACCATACTTTTCCTTCAGCACCGGCCCCAGCAGAAAATGGTCCCCGTGCATGTGCGAAATCCAGAACGCATCAATTTCCTTCAATCCCAGATGCGCCCGCATCCCGACAATGATCTCCTCAAGCTGTGCGGCCGGCAGCAGACCACAGTCCAGCACCAGACCCCGACCATTGTCCGACACGATGATCGCGAAATTGCGTCCCTGAGTCTGATGGCTGAGTTTGTACAGGTGCGGAGTCACCTGGCTGATCAGCGGCACCGCTGTCGGCGTGGAAATCGAATCGCGTTCCGCCGGAGTCGAATCGAAGACCGGATAACCTCGCACATAACTGGCTCGAAACTTCACCAGCCGCTGCTGAAATTCAGACAGCTGCCGACCAGCCTCGCGAATCACCGGCCCCTGCACCGGCAGCAGCACGTCCGGCCTGGCATTCTGCAGCCGGGCTGCCGAGGTCAGCAGGGTATCAATGCCCTTGCCGAACCCATAATCCCATTCCGAATCATACCACCGCGACAGCCTCGCCCCGTCGTGCATCAGCCCGCCGCAAAACGCAAACTTGCGGCCGCCACTGGTCACCAGAAATGTCATGCCGCCAGGGGAATGTCCCGGAGTCGCGAGGCAGCGAATTTCATGACCACGCCACTGCAGCACCGCATTATCCGCCACAGGCTCCACCGCCAGCGCCCGCGGAGCCGGTCGCACATAACTGGCACCATACACCGAAAATTCGTCACCCAGAGTCGGACGCCAGCGTCGATATTTTCCCGGATCCGTAAACAACGCCTGCTCCGCCTGCGGCACCGTCACCGCCGCCGGCAACGCTGACATCCGATACAGCCCCTGATACTGCTCTCGATGATGATCGGGCAGCAGAATCCGCTCAATCGTGCGAATTCCCAGAGCCTCCAGGCCCGGCATCACAGTGCCGTCTCCGAAACATATCAGCAGCGCCGCATCCTGCTCACGCAGCACCCACACGTTGCACACGTCCCGCCACTGCAGCAGCTGCGGAAACTCAGCCGGAAACGGCTGCAACCAACCCTGCGGCAGCTCCGGTTCAGCACCCGCCACCCTGCGTCCGCTGTCCAACACCAGGAACAGCAGCAGCAAAACCCACACACCCGATTTTCGATGACCAGCTCGCATCATGTCAGCAACCCCTGCATGCCCCTGGTCAGTTCATCGTCCACCTCGGGACTGCAGAACGCCACACTCACCTCATAACCACCAGCCGGATACTCTTCCTTCACCGGAATATACCACGGTCCGCCATCACCATAGGCGGCAGTGGCCACAAATCTGCCGCCAGCCAGCTTCTGAGCCCTCAGCTGATACTCCAGAAAACTCTCACCCGGCAGATGCAGCAGACAGATGTCATTGATCTGCAGGCTGCTGAGCACAATCGGGATCTTCTGCTCCACTCGCTGCAGCCATGCCAGTTCGAATGCCGGACGATTGCGTCCCACCACCGCTCGAGTTTTATCCGCGATCAGGGCCGCCAGCGCATCAGCATTCAGATCCGCACGCGGCTGCGGCAGTATCTCTGCCGTCTTCCAAATGGCGCTGCCCACAGGTTCCCTTTTCAGATTGGCAGCGGCCGCCGCAATCCCGTCCCGGATTCGCTGCGCCAGAATCGGACGCATCTCTTTTGAACCGTCATTGTACTTGCCAGCCGAAATGTTGCCCGCACAGCCGGTGAAGTAGATGTGAGTCGTTCCGGGCTCTTCCGCCTGACACTGCTTGCGAGCCAGACCCGGAAAATCGCTGCTGGCCCGACCGTCCCCGTAATAGCTCATCGGATGCACCGCATAGTAGTGACAGCAGACCACCGCACGATCACCACTGTAGAACGCCACCGTCCGCAGCTCAGGGTCCACCAAACCTTCGGTCATGTCCCGCAGTTTGGGGTCCGCACAGGCACTGCCCCGCATGCTGAGAATTCGTCCGTCAGGACCACGATTGATCCGGCGGTTCGAAGCCACCTGCTCCACACGCCCCAGTCCCTGACCCACGTGCGTCACCGGTACAGCCTGCGGAATCGCTGCGGTGATGGCCTGCCGCAGACGGTCCAGACACACAGCGAAAAAATCCGGCAGCATGATGTTGGGCAGGTCACCCTGAGCATCCACCAGTTTCTGAGCATCCAGGCAGGCGAACGGAGCATTGTGCTGATGCACACACTGCACAGCACAGCGCTCCGCAGTCGTCCCGGCAGCCTCAGCCATCGCGGTTCGCCACGCCACATGCGCACTGTTCAGAATGCCGGTCCAGTCGACCGCACAGACCACAATCGGTGCCCCGGCACCCAGCAGCACGTAACCAATGGCCTCCTGAGCATCATCAACGGCCTCGATCGGCTTGATCCAGCCACCACAGCAGCCATGTCCCGTGGGCGCAGTGACATCGAAACGGAACGGGGCAATGCTGAGCCCTGAAGAAGCAGCCGGAATGGCCCCCGGAATCCCTGTCAGCAGCAACCCACCCGCTGAAGCCTGCAGAAAATCACGCCGTGAACTCCGCCCCATCACTGCACTCCCCTGAACTCACACAGAACACCAAACTCGACCGCAGCCGACAGCATTCTGCAAAGTCCGGCGATATTCGGCAAACCAGCCGCGCCCTCACACTCGGCCGCATGACCGGAATGTGCGGGGAAAAATCCGGAGTCGACAGATCATCACTCCCGACAACCCTCTCCGAGCTCGCTGCCCAGCCGATCCTGCCGCAGCCGCATCCCTTGAATTTTGCGGTTCGATCGAGGACTCTTTGGGAATACATACGGCAGGTTCTCGGGCGTCACGGTGTGTCTGACACCAGCATCATGCCCGTACCACGGAACGCCGTCTTCCCGGCAGGCACCATGAAACAGTCTTATCCGCTGAATCCTTTTGACGATGCACAGCCTGACGCCACGTCAGAAGACTCGTCAGGGCGTCTTGTCTGCCGGAACGCTCGTGGCCACGAGCGTGTGGAAGTGGATTTCAATCAGCGGACAGTGCTGTTTGCAAACTGTCATCAGTCCGATCAGGCCTGGGTGGGACCGGTCGTCGCTGCGCTCGCGCTGCTGGCCACCGCAGTCATTGTCTGGCTGCTGTGGTAATCTGGTGTGCCTCTTCGTCGGGCCTTCCATCCGAATCGCGCCTGTCCATCCCGACGACACACATACCGGCATTCGCACTGGGAAAGCCCTGGGGCAATTCGCAACACTCGAAGGCTTTCAGGAATTTCGCGGAATACCGGCCCGTGGGGTTCCTCGCCCTGAACGACAACCGCGAATCTCATCTCAACCAAATCAGTACCCTGCGCCTTAGTCACGGCCTCCGCAAACCGCCCCCCGCGACACTCCTCTGCTGGGGACGGCAACTTTGACCTGCCATTCTCGCACACTCACACCGCCACCACTCTGCTGTGCAGC